>Ga0207115_1078_pt1 | contig 12777 bp, 7 predicted proteins | sample Alteio_BWMinHeat_46_FD_153536 | JGI IMG/M metagenome (GOLD analysis project Ga0207115, IMG submission 153536) | Enriched cells from forest soil in Barre Woods Harvard Forest LTER site, Petersham, Massachusetts, United States -... | ecosystem: Environmental > Terrestrial > Soil > Temperate forest >...
CCCTTGGCGGACGCCCGGGTCCTTTTGCGCGAGACACGGCGAGGATACGGCGAAAAAAAACGCGGCAATGGTGGCGCCGCGCAACCACAGACTCCTACCCGATGACATGTGTTTTCTCCTAGCAGTCCCGAGTGACGCCCTTTTTTGGCTTGGCCGGTTCTAGCGCCGGGCTGCACTAATGGGCCGGGACTGCTGCTTTACTAAGAACTGCGGAAAACGGAAGCCAAAAGGTCCAGAAGAAATCGGACGTTGCGCCCGGCGGGAAGGAAATTGACTTGACTGCTTGGCGCAGCTATCGTTACGGGCAATCCAGCGCCCTGTGACGGACAGCGTGTCTCAAAACCCTTCGCAAATCGTAGGCGAACTTTTGGCGAAATGGCGTGGCGGCGACCCGGAAGCGCTGCAGGCGCTGGTGCCGCTGGTTTACAAGGATCTTCGCGCCATGGCGCACGTGTACCTGAAACGGGAGCGGCCGGGCCACACACTACAAACTACGGCGCTGGTGCATGAGGCTTATTTGCGGCTGGTGGGGCAGCGTCCGTTTGAGGCGGAGAACCGGGCGCATTTCGTTGCCGTAGCCGCAAGACTGATGCGCCAGATTCTGGTGGACTATGCGCGAAAGCGCGGGGCAGCGAAGCGCGGCGCAGATCGCAGGGTCGAGCTGGACACCGCGCTGGCGATGCCGCAAATGCCGAACACCGACGTGGTTGCGCTGGACGATGCGCTGAAACTGCTCGCAGAAGTGGATGAGCAACAAAGCCGCATTGTGGAGCTGCGATTCTTTGGCGGGTTGACGACCGAGGAAGCCGCGGAAGTGCTGGGCATTTCCCGCTCGACGGCCAAGCGCGATTGGAATGTGGCCAAGGCCTGGCTCGCCAGGCAAATGAAGAGAGGCAGCCGTGGAGAAACCTAGTCAATGGGAAAAGATTAAGGAGATTGTGGGGGCGGCGCTGGAGCGCGAGGCAAGTCAGCGCGGCGCGTTCGTAAAGGAAGCTTGCGCGAGCGACGACACGCTACGCGCAGAAGTGGAGTCACTCTTGTCGGCGCGTGCTCGAGCTGATGATTTGTCGGCATCTGCCATGACCACGGAGCTGGGCGACGGTTCGCAAGTCGCGAAGTTGCTGGGACCCTATCGCCTGCTGCAAAAGCTGGGTGAAGGCGGTATGGGGCAGGTGTGGCTGGCCCAGCAGACGGCTCCGGTTCGCCGCAAAGTGGCGCTCAAGTTGATCAAAGCCGGAATGTATGACGATTCCACACTGCGGAGATTTCAGTCCGAGCGGCAGTCGCTGGCGATCATGGATCATCCGGCGATCGCCAAGGTGTTTGACGCGGGGGCCACGCCGGATGGGCAGCCCTACTTCGCGATGGAATACGTGCCGGGCGTGGCGATTACCAAGTACTGCGATGAGAAAAAGCTGAAAATTCGCGAGCGGCTGGAAGTTTTCATCCGCGCTTGCGAAGGAGTACAGCACGCGCATCAGAAGGCCATCATCCATCGCGATCTGAAGCCGGCGAACATTCTGGTGGTGGAAGTGGACGGCAAACTGGTGCCGCGCATCATCGATTTTGGGCTCGCGAAAGCAGTTACGCCGTACTTCTCGGGTGAACCAATGAACACGCAAGCCGGAGGCTTCGTGGGCACGCCCGGTTATATGAGCCCCGAACAAGCGGACCCGGGCATTCAGGACGTGGATACGCGGACGGATGTGTATTCACTTGGCGTGGTGCTGTACGAACTGCTGACCGGGTTCCTGCCGTTTGATGCAGCGCAATGGAAGAACCTGCGCCTTGAAGAACTGCTGCGTCATTTGCGCGAGGACGATCCTCCAAGGCCAAGCACCAAGGTCAGCGGCGCTCGGGACACGTCTACGTCGAATGCGCAGGCGCGGGGCACCGAGCCTGCGCAACTGGTCAGCTCGTTGCGTGGCGATCTCGACTGGATCACCATGAAGGCGCTGGACAAGGACCGCAACCGGCGGTACGGCGCGCCTTCGGAAATCGCGGCGGATATCCGGCGTTATCTGAACCATGAGCCGATCGTCGCGCGTCCCGCGAGCGCGGGTTATCGTTTGCGGAAGTATGTTCGCCGGCACAGCGTGGCAGTGACCGTGGCCGCGGGCCTTTTCGTTTTGCTCGTTGTGTTTGCCGCCCTGCAAGCCGTGCAACTGCGGCGCATTACCCGCGAGCGAGACCGCGCAAATCGTATCGCCGAGTTCATGACCAATATGTTCAAAGTATCACAACCCAGCGAGGCGCGGGGCAACTCCATCACCGCCCGCGAAATCCTGGACAAGTCATCGAAAGACATTGACACCGGTTTGTCGCAAGATCCCGAGCTGCAAGCCAAGATGATGGACACCATGGGCACGGTGTACCGCAGCCTGGGCCTGTACCCGCCTTCCGAAGCGCTGCTGTCGCGGTCCTTGGACATCAAGCGGGCACGGCTCGGAGCTCAAGACCCAGAAACACTTTCTACCGCTGCAGGACTTGCCAGCACCTTTTGGAACGAAGGCCGCTTTGCCGAATCGGAAAAACTGCTGCGCACCACCATCGATGATCAGCGGCGCGTTGTGGGCGCCGAAAATCCCGCCACTCTGCGGTCCATGAGCGACCTGGCCATCGTGTTCCATGGCCAAGGCCACGATGGCGACGCGGAAAAGCTGGATCGGCAAATTGTCGAGGTCGAGCGGCGTGTCCTCGGTCCAGAGCATCCCGAGACGCTCACCACGATCAGCAATCTGGCGCTCGTCCTGCGGGACGAAGGCGGCCGCTACGCGGAAGCCGAAAAGTTCAACCGCGAAGTATTGGAGGCCCGCCGCCGCACCCTAGGCACGGATCACCCAGACACCTTGCGCTCCATCGCCAATCTGGCGTTCACCCTGCAGGCCGAAGGTGGACGCGATGCCGAGGCCGAGAGCTTGCTTCGCGGAGTTCTCGAAACGCAGCGCCGAATGCTGGGACCTGAACATCCCGACACGCTTCGTACCATCGGCACTCTGGCCATTCTGCTAAATCGCAGCGGCCAGCGAGCCGCCGCGGAACAGCTCCAGCGCGACTTGCTCGAGATTCAACGGCGTACTCTCGGCCCCGCCCACGCTAGCACTCTCAACACCATGAGCAATCTCGCCGCAACTTTGGTGGAGGAAAAGAAGCTTCAGGAAGCAGAGCAGCTCGGGCGGCAAACTCTCGCGTTGCAAGAGGAAAAGTTCGGCGTGGAGCACAGAGACACGCTCCGCACCCTGCTTAACCTGGGCGCCACGCTTCAAGACGAAGGAAAGCTCGCCGAAGCGGAGAAGATGGAGCGGCAAAGTCTCGAGGTTGCGGGCAAGGTTCTCAAACCAGGAAACAACATCGTCCCAATGCTTCTCTATAACCTATCCACAATTCTGGACAAGCAAGGCCATCGCCCCGAGTCTGAGAAAACGCTGCGCGAAGCCATCGAAGGCGCGCGGAAAGCGTTTGGGCCTAACGATCCGAATACCCCTATGTTCATCTACTCGTTGGGCGGATTATTGGCGCGGGAGGGGCGGCGTGACGAGGCTCTCGCCTCTCTTCGCGAGGCCCTCGACAACGGTTTGGACGCTTCGCGATCCGCAGGCCTGGAGAAGGATCCGGAACTCAAGTCGTTGCGCGGTGACCCGCGCTTCGCGGCGCTTGTTGCCGACGCCCGCAGCCGCTCTGCTGCGGAGCAGAAGCACTAATAAACCTCATTTTCCTTAGCGGACCGGTGCGCCACCCTGCTCGTGCGTGCCAGATACCCTGATGTCGTGGAGATGCATCTAGAGGTTAGACTGAGGTGTTTGCGGCGCAGGCGTTTTGTCTGCGATAGGGGCAGCCGCGTCATAGTTGCGGCGTTGTATCGACACAATTCAGGGAAGGATCACTGATGGGGCGGACGGTCGCGTTCTTGTTTGCACTTTTTGGTATGGCTGGTCTGGTGGCGGCGCAGGAAGCCACTCCTTTGCGGCAGGCGGATGAACGTTACAAGGCCGACATCCTGCTAGTGGTGGCGCATCCGGACGATGAAGCCGCTGCGACTCCGTATCTGGCGCGGGCGCTCGATGAAGGCAAGCGAGTTGCGGTGGCTTACGGAACGCGCGGAAGCAGCGGGGAGAATCAGGTGGGGACAGAGCAAGCGAGCGCTCTGGGAGCCATTCGCGAAATTGAAGCGCGGAGCTCACTGGCCCATTTTGGCATCACAAATGTGTGGTTTCTCGGCGGGAAAGATACCGCTTCGCAGGATGTGTTGCAGTCGCTAGCCAACTGGGAGCACGGTGCAGCGCTCGAAAATCTCGTCCGCATCGTGCGTCTCACGCGGCCTGAAGTGATTCTCACTTTTCTGCCCGGGACCTTTATTGGTGAGGACCACGGCGATCATCAAGCCTGCGGAGTGCTGGCGACCGAGGCGTTCGATGTGGCCGGCGACGCGACCGTCTTTCCATCACAAGTAGCCGCGCCGCTGCGGCGTCTTGAGCCTTATCTTGAAAATCTGCGGCCGTGGCAGGCGAAAAAGATTTATTACTTTCCTGATGCGGAGCGCGACGACATCTTCGGCGACAAAGGCCCGGCGTATTCGGTCAAAGACATCGCCAAGTCCAGCAAGAAAGCGTATTGGCGGCTGGCACTCGAGGGTTTTCTCGCGCACCATACGCAGGCCAAGGGCTACATCGATCGCATCAACAAGATGAGCGACGCGGAAATCGAAAAGCTGGTGCAGACCGATGGCTGGGGCGAGTCGCAGCACTTCGTGCGCGGCAAATCACTGGTGGGCGGCAGCGTAACCGGGGACATCTTCGAAGGAATCACGCCGGATGCGATTCCTTTGGCGCGGTCCGAGGTCTCGCCGGGGCCCCGGCGCCCTGAATTGTCCGTCGAGCTTGCCGGACCGTGGAGCTTCTACGCGGAGTTTCGCCGCGTCCACGGACTCGCTCACTTGCCACATCCGGAGCCGCCGGAGATCGCGCTGCAAGCGGGGACGTCGCTGGTAATTCCCCTGTGGATTTGCAATCAGACGGCGTCGGCGCAGGAATTTACGCTGGCCGTGGACCTTCCCTCCGGGTGGACAGTGCAAAGCGGCGCGGGAAAATTCAGCGTACCTGCCCGGCAGGTCGGAGCGGCGCGTGTGGAAATCAACCTGCCACCGCTGGCCGAGAATGCGCAGCGAAAGCAGGACGCGCAGGAAGTCACCGTGCGTGCGGAAACAAAGGGTCAATCGATCGGCGCGGTAAAGCTGCGCGTCGAATTGCGCAAGCGGGCCTTGCCGGAATAACTCGCTTCAGGATTTTTTCGGACGCGCGGATTCCATAATTTCCCATGCAGACTCGGGCAGAATCGCCAGGTCGTTGAATTCGCCGGCGCCGCGCAGCCATTGCCCGCCGTCAATCACCACGCATTCGCCGTTGATATATTCCGCCATATCGCTGAGCAAGAATGCCGCAAGATTGGCAAGCTCCTCGTGGCGGCCGAAGCGCTTCATCGGGTGCTTTTCCTTGTTGTGTTCTTCAAACTGCTTCGAGGGCATCAGCCGCGACCACGCGCCCTCGGTCGGAAACGGTCCGGGAGCGATGGCGTTGAAGCGAATGTGATACTTGGCCCATTCCACCGCGAGGGAAGTGGTCATCGCCAGCACGCCGGCTTTGGCGCAGGCCGATGGCACCACAAATCCCGAGCCGCTATTTGCCGAGGCGTAGGTGGTCACGATATTCAGGACGTTGCCGCCGAGCTTCTCGGCGATCCACCTCTTGCCGAACACCTGCGTGCAGTTGAACGTTCCATTCAGCACGATGCCGACCACGGCGTTGAACGCGTTCGGCGACAGCTTCTCCGTGCGCGCCATGAAGTTTCCCGCAGCGTTGTTGACCACCGTGTCGATGCGGCCGAACTGTTCTACGGCGTGCTCCGCGGCGGCTTCCACCGCAGCGTAGTCGCGCACATCGCAGGAAGCGTACGCCGCCGCGCCGCCCAGGCGATGAATTTCGTCGCAGACTTCCTGCAAGGGCTCCGGCCGCCGTCCCACCACAAACAGGCGCGCTCCCAAGCTCGCGAACCGAAGCGCCATGGAGCGCCCCAGGCCAGTGCCGCCGCCCGAAATAAAAATCGCGCGGCCTTGCAGAAGGTCTTCACGGAACATCATTCACCGCCGGACAAGGATTGACCACCAACCGTGGCAAGCGATTCTAGTGCATCCCAGCACCGCGCTGCTGGAAAAAGCGGCGACTCCGCCACTAGTCCGCGGCGTTTAGAGCTTTCGGTGCGGGGGTTCTTTCGGAACGGCAGGCGGGCTCGGCGTGGCATGCGGCGGCGAAGCAGGAGCCTCCGTCGGAACCTGCGCAGCAGCAACTTCTGCAACGATTGCCGCGGTGCGCCCACTGCTGATCTGGCAGGCGGAATCGTAAATGCGGCACTGCGCGAGCGTGAGCTTGCACCCGCAAGTGCAGGTTTCGCCGTTGAAGGCGCGCAGCGCCGCGAGCTTCTGCCGCGGGGTGAGCCCGGAGAAATCGACTCCCGGCAGCTCGGTAGCGCGCTCCGCATTCTTCAGAAAAATTTGTCCGGTGTCCTCGAAGGTTTCCACTCTCGCGGGAATCGCGAGATGTAGCAGCGCGCGAATCTCCAGCTCATAGAGCAGCGGATTGGAAAGGCCGACGTGTTTCTGCACGATGCGGCCGTCGGCGTCGAGCAAAAACGAAGTAGGCAACGCGGTGATGCCCCCATAGTGCATACGGACTTCGATCGGTGCGACGACCATCGGATAGTTGATTGCAAAGGCCGCGGCGAATTTCTGCACTTCTTCCGGATCGTCCACGTCCACCGCGAGGCCGATGATTTCCAGCGCATCCTTATATTTGTTCTGCAGCGCGACCAGATCCGGCGTTTCCGCGCGGCACGGTCCGCACCAGGTGGCCCAGAAATTCAGCAAAACGATCTTCCCTTTTGCACCGGCAATGCTGACCGGCTTGCCGTCCAACCCGGCCAGCAGGAAATCCGGCGCCGGCTCGGGATGCCCTACCAGCCGGATCACCGCTTGCTGCGGATTCGTAGCTTGCGCCGAAGCAAGCGGGGCACAGCAAAGAAGCAGCGCAGCAATTGCGATAAAGCACGGAAGGAGCAGCCGCCGCCGCGGCGCCCTGGACGTGAGGATCAGGGAGGTAGCAAAGGACGTCATAACATTCCACTCTAGAAGACCACACCGCGCGCCCGCAGCCAAGTGCATAGGCTAGTCCTATTTATGGATCGCTGCGGAAAGAGTCTTCGCCTTGCGCGCCGCTAGCAAAAAGCCGTGCGAAGCAGCTTCCTTTTCAACTCCGTCCAGCGCAGAAACCGCTCCGGCCGAATCTCCGGTTTTGGACCGAAGCTCCGCGAGTACCAGACGGGCCTCGAGCCGCACATCGAAGCCGGACTTCGCGCCCATCTCCGCAAACGCCGCTTCCAACCCCTTGTGAGCGTCTACGGCATTACCGCCCGCGGCTACGCGCGTCCGCGCAGTTTGCATCGCAATCATCAACTGAACGGCGGGAACAGGATTTTTCCCGGTCAACGCCGAGGCCCGCGCGAGAAGTCTCTGCGCCTCCGCAGCGCCGTCGCCTGAAGACGATGGACTCAGCGCCACGCCAGCGAGCACCAAATAGCAACGCGCCTCGGTCTGCCTACTCTTCGCATCATGAGCGGCCGCTGCCGCTTGTCGCGCGAGCTCTCCAGCGCGGGCTGTCTGATGTTGTTCGAAAGCCACGCGAGCCAAATCAAGCCGCGATTGCGTGGCCCCGGCGGAATCCTTGAGTTGTTGTTGCAGCGTCAGAGCTTGCGAACTGTCCCGGGCCGCGCCCGCCAGATCGTCCTGGAACAATAAAATATCGGAGCGATCGGCCAGCGCCTCGTTGATGAAGCGTTTGTCGCCGGACTTCTGCGCGGTAGACAGCGCTTCTTCGGTAAGCTTGCGCGCTCCTGCCAGGTCTCCCGTGGCCAGCAGCACAGTCGAGCGATTGAGCACGGCGTCAGCCAGCACTTCGGCGTCGCCCGCTGCGCGCGCTTTTGCCAGCGCTGCCTCACTATCAGTATTTGCCGAGGCAAAGTCGCCTTGCATTCGCTCAATCACCGCCAGCGCTGCCTGCGCCTGTGCAGCTGTTACTGCGTCGCCCACCTTCTCCGCCATCTGCCACGATTGCCGAAAATTCTCGACGGCTGGGGCAAACTCGCCTCGCTGAAAGTAGACTTCGCCAATCGAGCTGCGTATTTGCGCCACACCGCTCGCATTGCCTACTTGCTCCAGCCCGCTGGCGGATTCTTCCAGCATCTTGATGCCGCTCTCGGTGTCTCCGGCGTTCACCGCGAGGTTGCCCAAGTTGGCCAGGATGACCGCCAGACCTTGTTTATTACCCACTTCGCGAAAAAGGACCACCGCCTGTTCGTAGCTTTTGCGTCCTTCCGCAACATTGCCCTGTGCGCTGTAAACATTGCCCAGATTCGCCAGCGCCATCGCTACGGCGCTCTTGTCGCTGACTCTCCTGGCGATACCCAGGCTCTGCTCGTAGAGTTTCCGCGCACCCGCCAAATCGCCGCGATGTTCTTTGATCACCGCCAGGTCGCCGTACGCGCGCGCCAATCCCACGTTGTCCTGAACCTGCGTACGTATCGCGATGGCCTCCTGAAAATACTTCTCGGCCTCGTCCGCCTTGCTTTGTCCGCCGGCAATGTTGCCCAGGTTGTGGAGCGCTCGAGACTCGCCGACGCGGTCGCCTACTTCATCGTAAGCGGCCTTGGCTTCTAGGCTGACCGCCGCCGCTTTTGCGTTGTCGCCGAGATTGTGCCACGCCCAGCCCTCCAGCAATAAGGCTCGCGCTGCCAACAGCCGCTCGCCACGCTGTTTCGCTTTGTCCGCGCCGCGCGCCGCTGCGGCTTGCTCAAGCTTGAAATCAGCCAGGGCATCCGCCGCCGATGCCTCCGTAAGGTCCACGCGTGGATCCTCTTTGGCGTTCGGGAAGGTCGCGCGAAACTGATCGAGTGTCGCCAGCGCGTCCTTGCCCTTTCTGCTGCTGGTCTGCGCCGTCGCGAGCCGCAAAGCGTAATCCGGATTGTCCGGAAAGAATTCGCGCAGCGACCGGTAAATCTCGATCGCCCGATCGTAGTCATGAATCGACTCGCGGTAGCGCGCTTCGATGCTCAAGCGATCCTCGCGCGAGAGATTCGCGGAAAGATCCATCGCCAGCTTGGCCGCTTCCCGGGCCTTTTCGTCGTATCCGAGCTGCCCCCAGGCCACGGCGCGCGCCACTTGAATCTTCGCGTTGGAAGGATCGGCGGCCGCCGCTTTCTCGAGCAGATCCCGCGCCGCCCCGCTGTCGAACACCCGCAGCTTGTCCAATCCCTTGGCATAGAGCTCTGTGGCCGTGGACGAACTCGGCAGTGCCGCCCGCGCGCGATTAGCCTCGTCCGCTGATATTGCCGGCGTGCCCAGTGAATCGCGAAGCTTCGATCCGGCGCGCGCCACCACCTCCAGCAATTCCTTCTCTTCGCCCACTTCCTTGACCATCTTCAGCGTTTCGCCCGTGCGCGTTTCCTGAATGCGCAGGTCTACCCGAATTTTTGCGCCGCCGCGATCGGGCACTACGACGTAGGAGCCCAGAATCACCGCATCGCTTCCGCTGATCGTGCGGATGCGCTGCAGCGTGTCCGGTGCGTAGCTCACCTCATCCTTCAGCGCCAGATCCGTCCTCATGCGCGCCACATTTTCGCTCGACACGGTTCGCAGCCGCTCTCCGGCACTTAGTTCCGTGGTCAGCATCTCCGCAAGTGCGGTGGATAGCCACGCCGTGTCCGATTGCGGCGAAAGGTTCTTGAAGCCGATCACCGCTACGGACTGCCGCTGCGCCACTCCCGCGGCAGGCGCGGATTCGGCCGCGCGCCGTACCGCGGCATTGCGTCGCGAAACGTACACGCCTATTGCAGTTCCGCCGGCTAGAATTGCTATCAGCGCCCACACCGCCCCTTGCAACCTGTTCCGCCGCCGCATCGCGCTCGCAGGTTTCGCAGCAGCCAACGGAGCTTGCGCTGTTCCCAGGCGCTCCAGATCAATCCGCAGTTCGCGGGCCGATTGATAGCGCCGCTCGGGATGCCGGTCCATCGCCTTGTGAATCACCGCCTCCAGCCCGGGCGAAATGCGGCGATTCAGTTCTGCAGCGGGCACCGGATCGTGATGCAATATGGCGTCGATCAGCTTCGTTAGCTGATTCTCGGGAAACGCCCGCTGGCCCGTCGCGCACTGATAAAGGACCGTACCCGCCGAATAAATATCCGTGCGGGGGTCCGGAGGTTCGTTGTGCAGTTGCTCCGGCGCCATATACGGCACGGTTCCAGAAAAACTCGAGGTTTCATTCAGGCTGAGGGTAGCTTCCGCGGATTCACCTGGATGAAACAATTTGGCCAAGCCGAAATCCAGGATCTTCAGCCGCCCGTCTGGAGTCACCCGCAGATTCCCCGGCTTCAGGTCGCGATGCAGCACTCCTTGCCCGTGCGCCGCTTCCAGTCCGGCCGCCAGTTGCGCTCCCAGCCGCGGCATTTCCTCCAGCGGAAGACTTCCGTCAGCCAGAGTGGTGTCGAGCGAAATGCCCGGCACGAACTCCATCACCAGAAAATCGATGCCCTCGGCCGTATCGAAATCAAAGACCGAGCAGATGTTGGGATGATTCAGCCGTGCCAGTGCCAGCGCCTCATTGCGAAAGCGTTTGCGTGCGGCGGCATCTTCCAGCAAACCGGCTGGCAGCACTTTGAGCGCCACGTCGCGTTCCAGCCGCGTATCGCGCGCGCGATACACCACGCCCATGCCGCCCGCACCAAGCTGTTCGATTACCTGGTAGTGGCCCAGAATCTGGCCGATCATGTAGGCATCCGTCCGATTCGTAATCCAAAATGTTAGGGGTCTGTCCCGAGAAGTGTCAACGAAACGCGCCGATTTTCTTTTGCTGAGCTGTGCCCTTAAATCGGACGCCGCACCCCCAGCTTGCGCATGCGCGCCTGCAGTGTCGTCCGCTTCATTCCCAGCAGCTTCGCTGCTCCGTTCGGACCGGCCACGCGCCATTCCGTTTGCCGCAGCGCGCGAAGAATATGCTGCCGCTCGGCTTCTTCGAGCGTTGAAATCGAAGACGCCGCCGCGCCCGTGGCCAACGTCGAAAACTCCGAACCTGTTCCCGGGACCGCGAGCGCCTTGAGCTCGCCCAGCGGTACCCGAAGCTCCTTGCCCGGCGAAAGCAGCACCGCCTGCTCAATCAGATTCTCGAGCTCCCGCACGTTTCCCGGCCAATCGTAGTTCACCAGCGCATCCATGGCTTCCGCCGGAACGTATTCCACCGTTTTATTCAGCCGCCGGCTGCATTTCTGCACGAAGTAGCGCACCAGTAGTGGCACGTCTTCGCGCCTCTCTCGCAACGCCGGAATGTGAATCGGGAAGACGTTCAGCCGGTAGTACAAATCGCTGCGAAATGTCCGGTCCGCCACCAGCTTCGCCAGATCGAAATTCGTCGCCGCCACAACCCGCACATCCACCCGCTGCGTCCTGTTGCTCCCCAGCCTTTCAAACTCCTGCTCCTGCAGCACACGCAGCAGCTTCGGCTGCAGCTCCGCCGGAATGTCTCCCACTTCATCCAGAAACAATGTCCCGCGGTCCGCCAGCTCAAATCGCCCAATCTTTTGGCCGATCGCGCCGGTGAACGCGCCGCGCTCGTGCCCGAACAGCTCGGACTCCAGCAATCCGGAAGGAATCGCTGCGCAATTGATCTTCACAAAAGTACGCTCGCGCCGCGGGCTCAAATTGTGAATCGCCCGCGCGATCAATTCCTTCCCGGTTCCCGTTTCTCCCAGAATCAACGCCGTCGTGCTCGCCGGCGCCACCAGCTCCACCTGCGCCAGCGCGCGCTTCAGCGATTGGCTTTCTCCGACAATGTCCTCGAAGTTCAGCTCTGAGCGAATTTCTTCTTCCAGATACAGCTTTTCCTTTGCCAGCGTGTCTTTCAGTGCATCGATTTCCTTGAACGCCAGTGCGTTCTCCACCGCGATGGCAATCTGCGCTCCCACCTGCTGCAGCAGCTCCAGATCCTCCGCCGCAAAAGCATCCGTCCGCCGGCTCGCCAGATTCAGTGAGCCGAACGTTCGGCCATGGTTGACCAGCGGGATGCAGCAAATCGTTTGAATGCCCTCCTGCCGGAGAATTTGCAGAATTTCGCTCGAGTAGCGGTCGAGCTCGGCCCCATGCGCCACCACCGGTAGCCCGGTGGCGATCGCCTGCCCCGCCGGTGACGCATCGCGAGACACCGCCGTCTCCGGCTGGATCAGATGCTCCCCGCCCGGAAAATCCAGCGCATAAATCTTCAGAAGTCCGGAGACCGGTTCGAGCAGCGCCAGGCTCGTATAATCCAGATGAATCACCCGCTCAATTGCCGATACGATTCCCCGAAAAAGGTCCGGCAGTTCCCGGCTGTTCCCCAGTACGTTGTTGATTTCCAGAAGCACCCGCAGCCGGTCCCGTTCCCGCGCCAGTTGCCGTTGGTAGGTTTGCGAAGCCTCAAAGTTCAGCGCATTATCCACCGCCACCGCTACCTGGCTCGCCACCCGCTGTATGAACTGCAGCTCCGCTTCGCTGATGCTGCGCGGCACCGTGCTCCCGATGCCCATCGCGCCCAGCCGCCGCCGCGCCGTCGTCAACGGCACGATCGCCAGCGATTTCACTCCCATGCTGCGCAGTCGCGGCAAAAAATCCGGATACCGCGTTTCTTCCTCCGTGTCGCCCACCACGAA
>Ga0207115_1085_pt1 | contig 12696 bp, 18 predicted proteins | sample Alteio_BWMinHeat_46_FD_153536 | JGI IMG/M metagenome (GOLD analysis project Ga0207115, IMG submission 153536) | Enriched cells from forest soil in Barre Woods Harvard Forest LTER site, Petersham, Massachusetts, United States -... | ecosystem: Environmental > Terrestrial > Soil > Temperate forest >...
TTAGTTAATGGCAATCTCATGGTCTCGTGGTTGCCTGGAGTGACTGCGTTTAACTCCCAAGCTTTTATCATGTATCTTTTGCTAGGCGGTACTAATCTCGACATGAGATACATGTATTCTGTTGCACATCAGGGCTTTGGAGGAGTTGGCTTTGCCAATTTGATCACTACAATTCGAGCCTTTAACAATACAGCTGGGGTCTATACTTTCAATTCCCTTTCTGTGAATGCCTCTGGTCAGATTATTTTAAATTCTACAATTACATCAGGAAGCTTTCAATACACAGCTCGTTTGACTCCCTATGGATCGCGATTTTTGGTGAGAAATGTTTAGGTGAACCATGCTTTACAAAGACGTTCCTTGCTTTTATCAGAATGGAATGCCCATCTGGTGTGGGGAATGGCCAGCAGACCGCCCTATGCCAGATGATGTGACAGAAACTACCTGTGATGCCATCCTAGGACCTGATGACCTTCTCTATCACTGGGCGAACTATGCTGATTTTCGAAGAGCCGCCTATCCCCTTCTAGGCGATCAATTGGATTCCTTGTATAAATGCCTATCTTATCTTTCGGCTAATGGCATTGACCTTGGTCCAGATGGGCAAACCTGGATCGCTCAAATCCATGCAATTAAAGATAGATATCCTAAGTCTTCCTGACCAATTTTAAGGCTTGAATCAACTCCTAAACCTAAATCTGATTCGTTTTTCTACGTCAATTTCTATTCCAAATCGGTCCAAGTTGCATAGAGGAAATTCCGGTATTGACGCAAATGTAAATTTAATCTAAAAAAAACGGCAGCCTTAAGTCCAGGCACTTGACTTACTTTTTAATTTATAAACAGGAGATGTTATGAACGCAGATGCACAAAATTCTGACAATCAGAACCAAGCTAACGAAGATTTTGAAATCTTTGAAATGGATATTATTAATCAGCCTACTTTGCAGCATGATCAATAATTAACGAGGGGCTTAGCGGCCCCTTTATTTTCAGGATTTTATATTATAAAAGTATTGAACCGATGCCATATTTACAAACCAATAATCTTGTCAAAATCCGTTTCCCCAGTTCTTTTACGAAAAACTATTGGACGATCGAGGAAAAATCAAAAAAAACCATATTTGCTGTGCCGAAGCTGGCTGTTTTGATTGCATTGGCTTGCGCTAAACCGATGACGAAGGATGATCTCCTTGACTTTCTTCTTGATAAACAGCAGGCAGATAGGGATAAAATTGAGAAGACGCTTGATAGCCTTCTTTCTAAAAACATCATTCTCTCATCGGAAATTTTTCCTCAGTCAAATGCTTGGATGAACTGGAAAAAATCAGGATGGGAAGCGGCGGCGGACTATCATTTTTTCACATGGGATGCTCCATTTCTTGACTATTCTAAAGATGGAGGGGGGCATGATCGAGATAGAAAAAACATGGTCCAATATCAGGAAGCTCAGCCTGATGTTCAACGTTACAAAGTTTATAAAGAGTTTTTAGATCGCCAGAATCTGCCTGTTCCAACTGAACTAGCTTCACTAGAGATAAAAAACCTGCTGTTGTCAGATAAAATAAAGCTTCTTCTCTCTCTTGCATTTGGGAAAAAAGGCGAAAAAGCATGTCACTGGTCTGATGTTCCTCTTATGCGCCGAACAAGCCCTTCTGGGGGTAGCCGGCATCCAACGGAGGGATACTTTTTATCGCATACGAATGGCATTTCCAAGGGTTGGCACCATATTCAAGCCGATCCTGCCTCTTTAGTTTACCTTTCACCACATTCAGAAGAAGCCGACTTTTTGGAAAACGAGAGCTCGGTGCATCTTGGAGCTATCGTTCTGACAAGCATTTTTGAAAGGAACATGTATAGGTATAGAGAGCCCAGAACCTTTAGAACCATTCATATGGACGCGGGTCACATTCTTGAAACAATAGAATCTGCAGGCAGCGAACTTGGTTTTGAGACCAAAGTGAGTATGAATTTCGATGAAAATGCGATTCTAAAAAAGATAAAAGCATCGAAATTTGAAGAAGGCGTGATGGCAATTGTGACACTTAAGGAGAGGATTTAGAGATGAGTGTGGCTTTTTTTAGTTTCGATCCTTTGTCTGAGAAGGCTCCCATTTCTTTAACGGATCCGCTCAATGGCAGCAAAGAAGAGCGCGATATTGAGTCTTGCTGCAAAATTTTGAGCGATTTTCAAAAAGGAATTCCAGCCTCCATGCCAGAAGACGTTTCTATGGCTGAACATTGGTGGAATAGAAAATGGCAAGTTTCCCTGGATTACCATTTGTCGTCCCAAGCAAAAAGAGAAAATTTACCGAAAGAGGGAGCGCCAAAAGCTCTCCCCAAGATAGATATTTATCTGCCGCAGCAGAGTGTGCAGGAAGAATGCTCTTTTATTCACGCATTGATGGAACGTAAAACACACAGAAAATTCCATGCCTCACCCATGACCTTAAAAACATTCTCCATTCTGTTACAAAGTCTTAAGAACGAGCTTTTCCCTGGAATATGGAGCTATTACCTTGTGGTGTTTAATGTAAAGGATGTACCGGAAGGACTTTATCTTTATTGCCCTATCCAGCATGGAATTACCCTCATAAAACAAGGAAGCTTCCGAGAAAAATTAGTAGGGTTGCTTTGCGGCATGTCTGCTTCTCTTACAGCATCTTTTGTTCTTATTCTTTCTATAGATCTTGAAATTGCTCAATGCAGACTTCCCTATGAACGAGGCCTACGCGAGATCTATATTGATTCAGGAAGGATGGCCCAAAAACTTTTACTCAAGGGAATACAGCATCATGTAGGGGCTCTTCCCTCTCCTGCTATGAGAGATAGTTCCATGTGTGAATTCTTAGGAATCGATCCTGCAGCTTACATTCCTTTATACACGCTCACAATGGGGATTATTGCTGAAAAAAGCGAACTCTGCTCCTCTCAAGGAGCTACATGAAAATACGGTTACAATCGAGCTGGGAAATCAAAAAATCTGAAGAAGGAGTCATCGAGTTTTTCTCAGGCACAAGGAGAAAGAAATATGGAATAAAATCAAAGAATCCTGACTTGTTTTTGTTTCTAGAATCGTTAAAGCAAGGCATAGAATATCCCAATGATGTAGTGCTTGCGGCTAAAGAAAACGGCATTTCAGAAACCTCTATTTATTCCTTAATTGAAAGTCTCAAGGAAAACGGTATCTTACTTGAAGAGTCAGAATCACCTCCTTTCTCTCCGCAAGACACTCTCTATGATAGACAGATCCGTTTTTTCCGCAGTTTTGAGAGAAGAGAAGCTTCCGGTGAAGAATTTAATGAAAATCTGCAAAACCGCACGATCTTAATAGCAGGTCTTGGTGGGTATGGCTCTTGGATAGCCCTATTATGTGCACGGATGGGCATTCGCAATATCATTGGCATTGACTTTGACCATGTCGAGATTACGAATTTGCACCGACAAGTCGTTTATGGTTATCAAGATATCGGTCTTTTAAAGGTTGTCGCCTGCGAAAAAAAGATTAAAGAAGCTGACCCAGAGATAAATTTTATCGGCAAAAATCTTAAAATTACGTGTCCTGAAGATTTAAGTGATTTGATGGAGAAAGTTGATTTGGTGCTAAACCCATTCAGCTATGTGCCATCCAAAAAAGCTCTTCATCATCCTGCAGGAATAGTAGCTCAAGCTGCATTGTTTGCCAGAAAACCGTGTTTAACCTTTGGAGGATCTTGGGTAGGACCGTTGACCTTCCCAGGAGAAACACCGTGCTATTTTTGCACAGTTAGAATGCTTGAACTTCAGACAGATCTTGATCCGGATCACCGCAATTCTAATATTCAAAAAAGGGCTTTTGCACCTCCTATTGCAACATGCTGTTCGATGGCAGCATTTGAAGCTGCAAGATTTCTTTCAAAATGTGATACTTCCCAAATAATGAACGGATTAATTCAACTAGATGTTTTTGCTTTTTCAAATAGTAATTTTTTACACATAAAGCGCGACTCTGACTGTCCATTTTGCTCTCCGTATGCTGACAAATTAGAGAGGCGGCTATGAATAATTTCGCATTGAAAAGCACTAACTTATCGAAGGACTTTTGGAAGAAAAAATCCTTGTTTTCTAAAAAGGAACTTTTCTCAGCAGTAAAAGATCTTAATTTAGAAATTAGTCCTGGAGAAGCGGTGGCTTTTCTTGGGCCTAATGGTGCAGGGAAGAGCACAACTATTAAACTCCTGTGTGGGATTTTAAAGCCTACAACAGGCTCTTCATGGCTTGCAGGGCATCCTTCGGGGACATTTGAAGCTAATAAACGTTTGGGCTTAGTTTTCGGAACACGAAGCAACCTATGGATGTATCTGACCGTGAAACAAAGCCTAGAAATGATAGGAGCTACTTACTTTCTTTCAAAGAAAGAAGCTCTAATGCGCATTCACGCTTTGGCCGAATTATTTGAAATCGAACGGTTTTTAGATTCTCCCCCTAATACTCTCTCTCTTGGAGAGCGCATGCGATGCGAAATTGTGGCTAGTTTGATTCATCGACCCTCTATTTTATTGGCCGATGAGCCAACTATCGGCTTGGATATTGTTGGGAAGACGAGGTTTCGAAATCTCCTAAAGCAATGGCAAGAAGAAGAAAAGGCTACGCTTCTTCTTACCAGTCATGATATCAGCGATGTTGAAGCGCTTTGCCAACGAGCTATTCTAATCAACAAAGGCAAGATTTGTTACGACGGTCCTTTAAATGGTTTGAAAGGCAGTTTATCCTCGACAAGGAACCTTAAGCTCACCCTTTCCCAACCGACTGCAAACGGCATTGAATTAGCAAATGGAATAGAGATGATTGATGATAATCATCTTACAAAAAAATTCCAGATCGATATCAAAAAAATATCCATCACCTCGGCCATTGATCGTTTTATATCGGCGTACAAAGACAACATCTTGGATATTTCAGTTGAAGAAATAAGTTTGGAATCGATTATCACTCAATGGTATACCCGCGAAGGCACATGATTCAAACACTTAAATTCTATGGCAAGCTTTCAGCATTTTCCATTAAAGAGGAGCAGTCCAGCCTAAGCGCAACTCTTGCGGGCTTAATTCTATATCCCTGCTTCATTTGGATTTTTTCTAAGTTGTGGCTTGGATTGAATAATAATGTTTCGACTCTTGGAACAGTCGCTCTCTTTGCTTATATTGGACTGACAGAGATTCTTTTCATGACCTCTCTTAGAGAGCCCTTCATTGATAGGGCGAGTTCTGATTTTTCATTATCTTTTGTTCGTCCTAGAGTGTGGCCGCTCTACACTTCCATTTCCATTTATAGCCGCACCTTATTTCGTAGGGTGGTCTATTTATTATTGTATGTTCTTATCATGCCTGTTTTTACAGATAGCTTTGAGTTGTCATGGCGGGCTGCAATGAGATTTATTCTGTTTCTTCCATTAATTACGATTTTAGAATCTATGTATTCTTTCCTCCTTACATGCGTACAGATTAGATTCTACTCTATCAAAAATTTTCGAATGCTATTTGGGAAGCTATTTTTGATTTTCGGAGGGGTTCTAGCTCCTCTATCTGATATACCTGGCAGGTGGCAGACAATCTTCATCAATACTCCATTTTCGGATCTTATTTTTCAGCCCTGCTATTTTTCTATCAAAGGTGAATTCTATCACCTAACACTCGGGGAATGGCTGGTAAGGATAGGCATTCAATTTGCCTGCGTCTATCTCCTTGCACATTTGGTGTATAAAAGCTCGCGGCAGCACTACCATAATTTTGGAGGGTAAAATGGTGGGATTGTTTTGGTTAGCTTTTAAGAATCAATGGTCGGCTCAAATGAAAAAACCCATCGAGTTTTTGTCGTCCCTTTTAGCGATCATTTTGAATAATAGTTTTTATCTATATGGGATCTATCTGCTCGCCATATTGAGTATGGGAGGGGACCCTAATGCTACGAAAGAATATTTGATCTCCACAGGCATGGTTTTAACGAGCTGGGGCTTATTGAATGTTTTTGGAGGAGGGTTATATCAGCTGGGTACTCTTATCGAAACGGGAGAGTTAGAAACATTTCTGGCAAAGCCAAGACCTTCTTTATTTTTAGTTGCCATTTCTAAGTCTAATCTTGTGTCGGTCGGCGAAATTATCCAAGGGTTAGCCACCATTATCTTAGCTGCATTTCTATATGGAATTCCATTGGGGATGGGGGCTTTGATTAGTTCGGCTGTTTTAACGTTTGCTTTTGCTGGTGTTGTGATTCTCATTGGGTCTCTTTCCTTTTTCAGCTCAAGAGGAAGCCAGCTATCTTATGTTCTGCTGAATGTTATTTTAACGCTTTCCTTGTTCCCTGTCGGGCGGGCTTTAAAAGGGAGAGAAAAATGGATTCTTTATTTAACGCCACTTCTGATGACAGCAACCCTTCCTCGTTTAGCAACTCTAACGGGTAAGCCTTTGCTATTTTTAGCATCTATCTTGGCCACATTAGGATTGTTTTTCGTTTCTCTTGTCTTCTTTAAATTTGGGCTGAAAAAATATAAATCCAAGAACTACATTTTTCTAAATGAGTAACTTGTGTAGAAAAGAGGCTTGCATAGCATGCTATGCAAGCCATTCGAATTACATTGAAGCGGCTTCTCGCTGAATTTCGATGTATCCTGTCTGAAGAGATTCCTCAGATCCAAACGTTCCTTCATAGCTTCGATAAACGACATATTCGGCTATTAGCTTATTTGGATTGATCCATCTTGGATCGTTAATCTCTTCCATTTGAGCATTCAAAGTTGTCATGGCGCAGACAATTGGTCCATCAGGAAGTTTGTCTAACAAAGGTTGAATGTTGATTCTTTTCCCTGTAAGAGCCTCCTCTATAAGAGAAGAAATTTCCTTTTGGATGGAGTCATTAGGATAATGACACTCGAAATATTTATTGCAATATCCTGATTGTCTTGTCCGATTTGAACAGATGACAAGAGGGTTTTTGATCTTGTTTTTTTCTAGGTGCCATTGCATCATAGTTCCCGCTTCGATAAGTTCCACCCCATAACTGCGATACTTGAGGTACGAACTCATAGTAAAGCAAGGGACTACGATGATTTCCATACCGATGAGTTTCAGCTGTTGAATACAATAGCTGAGCTCTCGGGAAGGAATTTCGGAAGGATTATCTGGCAACATGGTCTCTGCATAGGGGTAACTGAAAAAATTAATGCAGGGGAATTCATAGCTTCTGCAGCTGTTGTATTTCCTCTGACATTCGGAAATAATATCTCCAAGCACAGAGAAAGATCCTAAAGGGCCCCCTCCTCCGGCAACAATACCGATAGATCTCGGTTTCATACTCGCCTCCTTGTTTGCGAAATTTATAAACTTTGCTGAACCTACAAAACTTGCGAAATTATTGAAAGCTGAAATTAAGACTTTATAAAGAATATAATTCTATAAAACACAATGTCATAAGTTCATTTTTTAATTATATTATACTACACCGCTGCGGCAATCAGTTCCTCTGCAGGCAGTTTTTGCGGTTTTGCCTTTTTCTCAGGCTGCTCGGCTTTCCATTTATTGAAATTGGTTATGAATCCTGATTCATTGGCAATGGCCGAATGAATAATGTGAGCTTTTGTCTTATTGGAAGCTTTAGCAACTTTAAGGATGTAATCCATCTTGTCATTTTCACAGAGGTGTTTTTGCCGGAATTCCTCATATCCTTCAATTTTTTCAAGTTCAAGTTCGAGTTGATGTGGATTTTCTTTTGGAGCTTCTTCTTGGCTTTTATATACCTCCACTGAACGTAATGCTAAATCTGGCATCGCTGCAGGAATTGACCCGTCTTCTTCTCCCAGTTCTCCTATGGCGTAGGCATTCATGATCACATCCGGCATAAACTTCCGTGCTCCTCCTGACAGACAGCGACTAAAAAGCATGTCTTTTGGAGATTTCTTCCAATTGTCCTTTCCAAGGTATCCAGCCTTTGCAGCCATCTCAATCGTGAATTCATATTCAAAAGTGCAGTTGTCTTTTGGTCGATCAGATCGCCAAAATCTAATTCTACATATCTTATCGTCAAGCTGTAGAACATCAGCTCTATGGCCTGCATTTACAATCATCATATTCATAAGCTGAGCTGAAAGGCTTACAAGCCCTGAAAAAGTGTACATACCTCCATTGAGGCACATCATTAAAGGTAAATTCATCTCTCTGGCCGTTAAATAGATTGCAAGTACTCCACCTGGTCCAAGTTTTTGATAATACGGGCAAGTAGCTAAGACTTTGCAAACTGAAATGATCTGATCCATCTCTTGCCCAATTGGCATCGCAAAAGAATTACGAACAGTTAATTGACTCATATTTGACTCCTTAATTTTTGACTCTCATGCTTATTTCTTCTTTTTCCAGGATTTTGATCCCTGGGATATTTCGAATTCCTTGCTTGACTGACTCATCAATCTTCTTCTCGTTTAAAGTCATATATTCGCGTGGGACTAAAGTCTCATCTTCGAGTTCCCAAACCCATTTTTTTACTTTTGTAAGCTTGCCGTCTTCGACGAACATCTCTTTTGATTTTGTGATGAAGAACGCGTTATTTGTGGATGCAGATTTCTTAAGATATTCATCGAGCTTGTTCTTAAGATTGTTTTCGATCTCTTCCAGCTTGGCTTCGTATTCTTTGACGATCTTGTTAATGGCTTTCTGAAAGTCGAGATGGGGGCGGATAATGGATAGGCGTGTCTCATCGAGCTGCTTTCGGATTTTTCTTGCTTGCAAGCTCATCGAAAGAGCTTGGCTTGCGCTTTCTTCATTCTCAATAATGTGGACAGAAGCGCGGGAAATAAGAGGTGTGAGGTCAAGTTTTTTGCTTAACAATTGAGTGGCCTGCCCGACAGTCATTCCTCCTGCTTGCAGGTTCATTATTTCGTTTTTCTTAATCGCCTCGTTTGCTTCTTCAAAATCGAACATATTATTAATCTCCTTAGTCGAAAAATAGTGTGAATAAGAAGGCGAGCAGGCTCCCCGCCCCTGCTTTCCGCTGCCTTCCGCTTTTTGTGATGGGGATTTTAATTTTGTGTGAGAAAGAGCTCTTTGCTCCGCTCAACCCTATTAATTTTTTCCAGCTAAAACCGCCTTTATTCATAATTAACCTACTTTTTGGACTGCTGCATGGCTGGTTGTACAGAAGACTGGGTGTATGGTTGACTGGTTGGCCAGCTCCTCCTCCCCTTCTTCATAGTCATGGGAAAATTCTTCTTTCCATGCTTCAACGCAATCTGCGGAACAAAAATCCAGTTTCTGATCATATTTCGTTCCAACGGCGTTATCGGAATTGAAATATTCTTCGCACATTGCGCATTCGATGGATCTTGGACCGTACATTTCATCGATCATTCGATCTGTTTGCGCTTCGTAAGCTATTTGCATTCTGTCGATCCAATTCATCGGTTTCCTTTTTAGACTTACCCATGTTTTATACGCGATACGATATCCATAAGGTTTATTTTTTCCTACTAGAAAAACCAAAAAAATTAACCTTTGGAGGCTTGTAGACATGTTTTTCACTATTCTTCCTATTTGAAAAAATGAAAGAGTTCTACAGCATTGAGAAACAAACGCTCATCATTTTCATGTTCCGTATGCTCTTTGAAGTTTGGTAGTCCGCCATCTTTATCTAAGATCAAGCAAACGCGCCGAGGAACATCAATTTTTTGAGTTGAGCGCAACAAGTATCGATAAGCTGCTGTTTGCAGTTTCCAAGATGGGTTGACTTGCTGTGGGGTTTTATAATCGATAAGAGTTGCTTGAGTATCTCCATTAATAGTCGCAAGCAGATCAAATTTTCCTGATATCAGGTACTTGCTGCATGAAAGTCGGACTTCGTTTGCCCAGACTTTTTCTACTCGTTGATTGAACCATTGAATGAAGCTGTCGACGTAAGGCTTACAATCATCGTCAATTTTTTCTATCAGCAGGTTTTGGACGTAGAGTTCGCAGTATTTGTGAACGCGCGCACCTCTATCTGCAGCTCTTACAAGCACTGCGGGGTCGATCCCATCAAAGGAAACGTATGGTTTAAGAATTTCTGTAACCCGGAAATAGCCGGGCGGTATGATATCAGGATCTGAGTCTAGCATTTTCTGTCTCTCTTTAGTCATATGGCTGGAAGAGAGGACAGATCATCCTCTCCCCGTCATTTTTTCTTTTTCTGTTCTAATTCCTTTTCATAGGCGATTGACAGCCTACGAAATTGCGCTCCATGTTTTTCTAAGTCAACGAGTAACTGACGGACACGAAAAAGACAGGAGACTGTATATTTTCCGGACTTTTCATTGTCTTTTTTAGCTTTTGACAGGTCGTATTTAATCGACTCAATCAAGCTGATAATCTCCTCTATTGATTGAGGGAGATCCAATGATCCTAAAAGTCCTTTATCTATCTTCTGTCTGTTCATGATTGTGTCCTTTTTTTCCTTGAGGAATTGGTTACTTTAAAGCTAGCATGATACCAATCCCTGTAAAGATTACCGAGAGGAATAGCAGGGGCATCGGGATAAGCATTTTGCGAAATTCCACCTTTAGGGGGGCTGGTCGCCAAACTTGACCCCCTAATTTTTCTTCACAAAATCTCGAATTTTCCAACACCGGCCGCGAACTGCTTCGATTTGTTCGATGGGGTAGATTCACGTTGTCTAGACGCATTATTTCCTTTAACATTTTCGACTCCTATTATTGTTTCAATCTCTAGAACTGAGCTTTCCAAAAGAAATGCTTTTGCATGATTGGAATAGGAGCACGCTTGGAAAACGTGCTTTTTGGAGTCAATTTTGATTTTTAATGCTTTCATATTACTCCTTTCTTCCAAGCTTGAAAACCAAATTTTTTTGCCTTTGGAAGCTTGTAGACGAGACATTATCTTAGAGAGGTATTTAAGCAAATGAAAAGATTTACAAAAACGTTTTACCCCGAATATACTGCGCAAAATTAGGAGGAGTCTGAATATGAATCAATCAATGGAATTAGAGCGATGGCTGCGAAAAAACAATATGGAAACGAATGAATTGGCCAAGCTTTCAGGCTGCACCCGCCAGGTTATCTGGAAAGTCAAAAAAAACGAACCGATCGATGAAGAAACTGCACAGAAAATCTATTTTATTACTGGCGGCCAAGTGAAACCTGTTTCTCGATCAAAAGGCAGGCCGAGAAAAGACAAAACGGACTCTACCATCATTAATACAATGAAACTTTGCGAAATATAACCCCATGACATCTCCTGTAAAATATCGAGTCAATGATGATGAGTGCATAGAATTTAAGAGAAAGGCTTCAGCACGGCGAGCTATTGCGGCTGCATTAAAAGAAGGTAAGCTTAAAAAGCCGTCCTGCTGCGACCTTTGTACTTTAGAACATGACAAGCTCGAAGCTCATCACGTTGATTATGGCGACCCATTGAAAGTCTACTGGGTTTGCAAAACATGCCATGGAATAGTCCATAAAAAAAATCACCCTTTGAACCCAAATAATAATATCCAGACGTCAACACCTGCTGCCTGGAGAAAAGATGAAAATCAGATTGTATCCTTTGCCCTTCCTTTTGAAAACTTTGTGGTAATCAAGAAGCTTGCGGATGGGCAAAAAATTTCGGTTCCAAAGCTTTTAAGAGGGCTTGTACTCAGGGAATTTCCTGTGGATGACGATCAGATAAATTTCGTTTCAGAGGCAAAAAAGACAAATGACAACACACAATATGACCAAGTCAAAAGAGCACAGGACTTGGATAAGAATCAAGATGTTATGCTACAACCAGAATCTCAAAAGCTACAAGAGCTACGGGGGACGCGGAATAGAAGTTTGTCCAGAGTGGAAAACCTCTTTCCTGAAGTTCCTAGAGGACATGGGGCCTAAGCCGGAAGACTGCGACGGTATTGAGCTGATTAATCTTGATGGCAATTTTTGTAAGGCAAATTGCAGATGGGTTGGACCGCATAATAGAAGGCCCGGATCTGAGATGCCGGGCAACAAGAAAAGACTGGAACAAAAGATATACAAATCGCCGACGATGGTTTGCATTAGAATCGAGAAAAAATATCACGAGTTTTTAAAGCGCTTGGCTGCAGAAAAGTCTGCACAAACAGGCAAGGTTTATTCTGTTCCAAGAATGATTGGAGAAATGCTTGAACAGCATGCGCCCATGCCCAAAAACGCTAGCCCGGACGATCAATATTTTAAGAAGATCTTATGTGAAATTCCAGTCAAAAAAAAGAAAGAGGGAAAATCCTCGTTTAAAAAGCCGATGATGGTGGGAATTAGAACTGAAAAAGTCTATCACGACTTTTTTAAAGGCTTGGCGATTGAAAGATCAAACCAAACCGGCGAGATTTATTCTGTTTCACAATTGATTAGGGAAATAATAGAAAAACATGCTCCAATGCCAGCTCCAATGCAATTGGATATGTTTAGTGCAGAAAATTCTTAACTATATGAAAATACACGTCAAATTGGAGCGTTTGATGAGGAAGGTTAATTTATGGCTAAGCCACCACTAGATGTCTACTCCCTTAAACAGTGGGAAGGAGAACAAAACAACTTTGCTGTTCTTCTGAAAATCAGTTCGAAATGGCAGGTAAAAATAGGTACTGCTAATAACAGCTTTTCTACCGATGAAAATGCAACGCGCATAGCTGAAACAGGGCGACCTATTTTTTTTGACGACGCCAC
>Ga0207115_1086_pt1 | contig 12461 bp, 11 predicted proteins | sample Alteio_BWMinHeat_46_FD_153536 | JGI IMG/M metagenome (GOLD analysis project Ga0207115, IMG submission 153536) | Enriched cells from forest soil in Barre Woods Harvard Forest LTER site, Petersham, Massachusetts, United States -... | ecosystem: Environmental > Terrestrial > Soil > Temperate forest >...
AGAGCTTCCGATTACCCCTATTAAGGGACAGATGTTGGAATTAGGGTGGCCAGAAGAGATTCCTCCTCTTGCCTTTAGTCTGATTTCCGAGAAATATATCGTGATGACAAGGGAGAGAAAAAGTTGCCTTGTGGGAGCGACATTTGAACGAGATTTTAGCTCGGCTGAAGCAGACCTTGAAAGGGCGAAAAGAGAGATTTTGCCGAAAATTCTCTCCTATTTTCCTGTTTTAAAAGAGGCTCCTCTTTTAAGTTGTCGTGCAGCTTTTCGCGCTTATGCCCCTAACCGCCTGCCTCTTGTGGGGAAAATATCCGATAAGCTCTATTACTTTACGGGACTTGGTTCAAAGGGGCTCTTATACCATGCGTGGATTGCAAAAATGGTTGCGCGGGCAATGTTAACTAAAGACCCAAGCCATCTACCTAATGAGTTATATCATCATTAATGGGGCTACGTCTCAAATCCTTAAGTTTTTCTTCCATTTAATGAATTACACCATCATTAATGGGCTACGTCTCAAATCCTTAAGTTTTTCTTCCATTTAATGAATTACACCATCATTAATGGGGCTACGTCTCAAATCCTTAAGTTTTTCTTCCATTTAATGAATTACACCATCATTGATGGGGCTACGCCCCAAACCCCATGGAGCCGCAGTACCTGCGGACAACATGACTAGTCATCTGTTAGCTTGAAAAACTTACAGCAACGATTGATTTGTAAAAGTTACCGCAGGTACTGCGGGTCGATGGCTGTTGGGGCAAAGCGCAATCGCTGTAAACGAGCGAAGATCAGTGCTTTAGCACGGCGAGTGAGTGCACAGCGACCCGTAGGGCAGCAGTTGCGCACAGTCCCAACAGCCCTAGGGGTGCGGGGGACCGCAAGGGCCCCGACAAGTTTAATCCTTTCACTTGCGAAGCAAAGTGGATCGAAGAGATTTAGGGAGCGAAAGTTTTACTATAACTGATTAAATCTTAACTATCTCTACCTAAATATATTAACGTTTTTTGAAGAGGTATTTAGGACGAATAATCGGCGTTCCCTTCCCTCCCCGGGCCTCACATCTTTCATACACAATCTGCATGGCAATCCCCACTGTACGCGCAAGCCCAAAAAGCACAGTATAATACTCAGAATAAGGGAAACCCGCTGCACTCAATAAAGTCCCGGAAATCGCATCCACATTCGGATAGGGATCTGTAATCGCAGGATTTTCTTTCAAAACTTTTGATCCCACTTTTCTCAATAATATAGAGATCTTTACAAGAGGATGCTCCTTATACAGCTTTTCTGCTAAAGCATATTGAACGGTTGCTCGAGGATCTTCTACTCGCAAAACAGCATGTCCAAATCCATAAATCAGCTCTTTCTTTGCTAGCCGCTCTCGCAAATATTTTTCTACCCTCTCCTCCGATGCATTTTCTCCTACAGCAGCTAAAAGCTCCGTTACAAATAGAAGGCATTCCTGATTGGCCTTTCCATGACGAGGGCCTGCTAAAGCATCCATAGAGGCTGCAATCGATCCATACATATCCTCCAGGCCAGATGCAACCGCCTTCCCCACAAATGTAGAGAGATTCCCCCCCCCATGATCATAATGTAAGATGTTGAAAAGTCTGAACACCTCCGCTAACTGGTTATCTTTTTTCCCTGGAATGTTCAACAGATGAAAAAAATTCTCCATATAGCCTAATTCCGGACGGGAAACAGGCGTCTTTCCCCAACCTGCATGATGATTGATCATCACGGCTGCCACTTGAGGAATTTTAGCAATTAAATTGAGACAATCGGTCCGATAATCCCCCTTGCCCTCAAACATTCCCAATATCAAAATCGCACAAGAAAAAAGCGCCATCGGATGCCCTTGACGAGGCAACATCTCAATATGACGCATCACATCTTGAGAACATTGAGCCCGTTTTTTAAGATCATTTGAAAAATCCAGAACCTCCCCTTCCTTCCCCTTATACCCCTTGTATAAAAGAAACATCACCTCTTCCGGTTTCCAATTTGCCAGCTGATCAATCGGATAGTCGATATAAAAAAGCCCCTTTTCTGGATGCACAGTCGACGTCGTACAATACCCCACAGGCACTCCTCTCAGTCCTGTTTCCAGATTTTCCTGCGTAATTTGAAAAAGCGGATCCATATGCATTATTTCCTCTTCAAAAGCTGTTCTATACATTTCCTTTCTTCGAGTAGTTCTCCTGTTGTCTTCTCGATTTTTTCCTTAATAAAGGAATTCCACTCTAACCCCTCTACTATTTCCCAATCCCCCTCCCCCTTCGATCGACAAGGAAACCCAAATACAAGATTTTTTTCAATTCCATAAGCATTATGATCCGTTATAACAGCTGTAGTAAACCATTCTCCAGGTAACGTAGGAGTATAAAGCGCACGGATGGCATCTATAATCGCATTGGCAGCTGATGCCGCTGAGGATTTTCCCCGCGCATTCAAAATCGCTGCCCCCCTTTTTTGAATCAACTCTATAAACTCCCCCTTGAGCCACTTTTCATCCTTAATAAAATCTGTCACTCTCTTGCCCTGCATATGCGCATGGCTATAATCAGGTACCTGTGTCGCAGAATGGTTTCCCCAAATAATGACATTTTTTACCTCAGAGACAAGCTTTTTTGCTTGTGTTGCTAAAAGAGCCGTTGCACGATTCTGATCCAATCTCATCAATGCATGAAAATTTTCACGCGGAATCTTAGGCGCATAATGCATTGCAATTAAACAGTTTGTGTTACAAGGATTCCCAATCACCAGAACACGTACCTCTTTTGAGGCGACCTCATTCAAAGCGCGTCCCTGCTCTACAAAAATTTTCCCATTATCATTCAAAAGATCAGCCCTTTCCATCCCAGGACTCCTCGGCTTGGCCCCTACAAGAAGTGCCAAATCTACCCCCTTAAATCCAGAAAAAGGATCCGTATGGATCGTCACCTCTCTTAAAAGAGGAAATGCACAATCAGCCAACTCCATAGCCACCCCCTCCATCGCTCTCTCACTACCAGGAAGATCACAGAGAGAAAGAGAGATAGGTTCTTGAAAACCAAAGATATCCCCATTCGCTATTCGGAAGAGAAGACTATAAGCTATTTGTCCCGCTGCACCTGTAACTACAATTTTTTTCATATTATTAATATAATAAATTTTATATTATTAAATATAGTGTATATTTATGAAAGAATTAATTTGTCATATTTCAAAAATTTCCATCTATCTTAAAAAAGATGAGGAAAAAATTAATGAGGTTGTTCTATTTGAACCTCTTAAGAGAAATACCTCTTTGAATGCAAGCCAACGTATAGAGCAGAGAAAATGGACCTTTATCCATCCTCTCTCTCCTTTGAAACGGCTCTCTTTAAAGGCCCAATCTTTTGCATACCGCCACTTTCCCTTTCTCATTCCGGCCAGTCGTTTATCTACTGAGACAAAATTAAAAACGGTCATAGCTTTTTTATTGTCTCAGGAGGGATTAAGAGAGTACTTTTTAGAGGAGGAAAAATTGCGCACCTCTTTTTTGACTGTATTAGAAGAGGTGGCTCACCTTTTTGGTTGTCGCCCTTTTCTTGTCTCGACCGATGATACCGCTTTAGATATTTGCCGTTATTTGACTTGGATTCCAGAAAAAAACATAAGTTTAATTGATGATCTGATGGAATTGAATGTACAAATGGCCACATTAAGTCGAGAGGAACGCAATGAGATTTTGTTTTCTATTTTGAGTCGCGTTGTGCGAGCTCCCCTCCATTCTGTTTTAGAGGTGACGATGGGAGAGGAGACAAAAACCATTTCCCTATTCACGACCTACTCGAAGTATACCCTTTTTAAAAAAGAAAAAAATCAACTTTACTTCTCGTGTGAAAAAGATCGCACGACTGCAAGCCTTCCGATTGCACACTCTCAGGGAACTGCGGATCAGAGGATGGTATGGGATGAGACACAAGGAGCTCTGATAGGGGGATATTCGGGAGCTTTAAATTCTTATGACCATGTGTTAGAACAGCTTTTTTTCTTCTTAGGGCTTCAAAACGAGGAAGTTTTTCTCCTCAACCAGCTTCCACAAGAGAGTAGGTATGAGGAAAAAAAGATTCTCTTGGTTTCCCTGTATGGATGGAATGAGTTGCAATATATTGTGGATCAGAATGATGCAATTCGAAAACTCGATCAGAAGTTTTTGCAAATAGGAAATAAGCGCTATATCAAGCTCAATCTTTTGCATCAGAATATTACATTTAATGTCTTGAATAATTACCCTCTTCCTGCGGAAACGGAGGCTCAGTTAAATGATAAAAATACTCTTAGTTTGATTGCTTTTACCGCGGAGGTGGGGAAAAGGGAGGGGTGGGATTTTGCTCCTTTAGAGCAGGTGGCCGATCGTGTGGAGAAGATTCGGGCTTTAGAGGAGGGGACATGCGATCAATTTTTAGCCAAACAGAAGCTTCTTCTTCAAGCCATTGATCAGTTTAAGGAGATACGCAAGGAGTTGCCCGCCCTATTTCCGGCCCAGAATCCCCTGGTTGCTACTCTCTATCAGCTTTTGAAGAAGAAGAATTTGAAAGGGATTGATACGTTGATAGAGTCCCATTTTTTAGCGGAGCAGTTAGGATACCTACAGAATAGAAATTGTACAGATGGGGTAGGGAGGACGGCAAGTGCGCAGGCGATAGATAAGGCACTTTATGCCTATTCTTCTCTCCTTAAAGCCCCCTTTCTTCCTGAGGGAGCGACTACGGATGAGATTTCTTTATTTAAGGCGCTTTATAGTATGTATTTAGTTTGGGAAGAACCTGAAGAGGGAATTGCATGGAGTACAGGATATATGGGGGGGGGAGGATCCGCGCTCTTGTTTACGGAAAAACCCTGAAGCTGTGCACTATTTGATTGATTGGCTCAAGAAGCATCCTGAGATTTACACCCACACCCCAATTTAAAGAAAAAAGTGGATAGGACCATTCATGAGACGCGCCTTGAAGCCCATAAAAAGCTTCTTATGTCTCTTAGTTTTTAAACGCTTTTCTATATCGAAACAGGAAACGACTGATTTTACAACTGTGATTATCATAAATAGCCCCCATTTTTTTATATAATATTAACAAAATATTTTATAAATGTCAAGAAGAAACTTGCGGTCTGTCAAGAGATCTATAATGAAAGTGATTATAAATGGTGGCTATAACATCTATGATAAGAAAAACACATCCCAAACCTACGGTCTCTCCTACTCCCCTTGCAATCTGTCTTTTAGCAAAACTTCTAGCATGAGAGCGGTCCCAACCCTTTTCTTTTCCCACCTCTTTTATCTCGTTCATCATTGCGATGCCACTGTATATTGTATAGATGCCCATCGGAGGAAAAATGGCGCTCACTACGTTAACAATATTTTTGAGCACAGTGAAGCAACTGGCCTCTTTCTTTATTGACTCACCATCTTCCAACCAATCTGTCAACCATTCGGATAGGGGTCTTGTTGTATTAAAACCAAAGGTAAACATCAACTTATCTCCTTTATTGCCTTACAGGAAACAACTGATCTTACAACTGTGATTATCATAAATAGCCCCATTTCTTTATATAATATTAACAAAATATTTTATAAATGTCAATAAGAAAGTTGCGGCCTATTTCGATAATGAAAGTAATTATAAACGGTGGCTATAACATCTATGATAAGGAAGATAAGTCCCAAACCTAAGGTCTCTCCTACCCCCCTTGCAATCTGTCTCTTAGCAAAACTTTTAGTGTGAGAGAGGTCGTCGCAGCCCTGCACTTTGCCTTCCTTCTTTTTCGCTCTATCTATCATGTCGACACCCCCTAGTATTCTCCAGATGCCCATTAGAGGAAAAATGGCGCTCACCACGCTCATAATATTGTTTCTCCTAGCAATACTACTACTCATCGTCTGGTGCTTCATTAGCGGATCATCCAACCATTCGCATAGAGGTCTTGTCGTATTAAAACCAAAAGTAAACATCAACTTATCTCCCTTGTTGCCTCACAGGAAACAACTGGTCTTACAACTGTGATCATCATAACATAGCCCTATTTCTTTATATAATATTAACAAAATATTTTATACGTGTGAAGGAGAAACTCGCGCTCTGTCAAGAGATCTATAGTGAAAGTGATTATAAATGGTGGCTATAACATCTATGATAAGAAAAACAAATCCCAAACATAAGGTCTCTCCTACTCCCCTTGCAATCTGTTTTTTCACAAAACTTTTAGTACAAAGCTGGAGGGCGTCAGGTTTTTCTTGCCCTTTTACTCTATTCATTACTAAGATGCCCACCACTATTCTAGCGATGCCCATCGGAGGAAAAATGGCGCTCACTACGTTGACAACATTTTGTAACTTAGTAATAGATTGTACCTGAGTAAGAGTAAGACGATGAGCATCTTTCCTCATTTGCTCCTCTTTTTCTAAGTATTCGTATAGAGGTCTTGCTGTATTAAAACCAAAGGTAATCATCAACTTATCTCCCTTGTTGCCTCACAGGAAACAACTGATCTTACAACTGTGATCATCATAACATAGCCCTATTTCTTTATATAATATTAACAAAATATTTTATACGTGTGAAGGAGAAACTCGCGCTCTGTCAAGAGCTCTATAATGAAAGTAATTATAAACGGTGGCTATAACATCTATGATAAGGAAGATAAGTCCCAAACCTAAGGTCTCTCCTACCCCCCTTGCAATCTGTTTTTTCAGAAAACTCTTAGTATGAGGGCGGAGGGCTTCAGGTTTTTCTTGCCCTTTTACTCTATTCATTATTCCGATGCCTGCCATTATTCTAGCGATGCCCATCGGAGGAAAAATGGCGCTCACCACGTTGACAACATTTTTCAGCCTATTGAGGGCACGGGCCTCTTCCCTCATTCGCTCCTCTTTTTCTAAATATTCGCATACAGGTCTTGTTGTATTAAAACCAAAGGTAATCATCAACTTATCTCCTTTTTTGCCTCTATTATACATCTTAATGATTTATTTAAGAAGCAAAAAAAATAAGATGGTTCCAAGAGGCAGTCCAAGCGGGTTTATTATAGGAATCTTTACTCTTTATAGGAAGCGAGCCGTCCGACCACGCAAATCTTTCCTATTCTGACTGCGTTAAAGCCTTACAGTGTATAAATTTCCATCCCGTAGGAATAAGAAGAGCGGTAGCTAGGATTTTCACCATCTCACCAGGAATAAAGGGGACAAAACCCAGCATAAAAGCCTTATCCATTCCCACAGACATCGAGAGCCAAAGAGTCCCTAAAAGAAGAATAATAGCCTCTCCTATCATTAAAGCAAAAAGAGTGCGCAGATAGCTTGTTCTCCATCCCCTCTCTAAAAGGTACCCAATCAGATAGGTTGCGAGGATAAAAGAGAGGAGATAACCACCCGTTGGCCCTAATAATCGAGCCCATCCAAAAGCTCCCCCCGCAAAGACAGGCAAACCCAAAGCCCCCTCCGCTAAATAGAGAATCACGGCAAGAGTCCCTCTTTTACTCCCCAGAAGCGCTCCCATGAGAAGAATAGCAAAGGTGTGGAGCGTAAGAGGTACAGGCGTAAACCATAATGGAATCGCCACTTGTGCCATCAAGGCAAGAAAAAGAGAGCCTCCTAAAACGCACAAGAGATCAAAAGCAAGCGTGGCCTGCTTTCTACGTGGACGAATTAAATCAATATATGCAGACATCACGATTCTCCTTATAAAGTGAATCAAAAGTGTATCAAAAAGGAAAATTTAAAAAATAGCTAATTTCTAAGGTGGTGACGGACAAAGACCTCTTTTAACCGCCCTGGACTAATATGGGTATACCGATCTGTTGTCGCAATGCTAGCATGACCCAACATCTCCTGGATTATTCTTAAGTCTGCCCCATTTTCCAAAAGATGTGTCGCAAAGGAGTGACGCAGGGTATGGGGGGAAATAGTTTTTTGAATCCCCCCCTCTTTTGCATATTTTTTAATCATCTTCCAAATGGAAATACGCTCTATCCTCTTTCCCCGGTTTGAGAGAAAAAGAGCTTTTTCCTCCGCATCTGCTAACCGTTTACATAAATAGTGATCTATCGCTTGAATCGCCTTTTTTCCGAGAGGAACCTGTCTCTCCTTACCCCCTTTACCCATCACGCGTAATGAGGTATCTTCTACATCATATAGGTCTAAATGACACAGTTCAGAAACTCGAATGCCCGAACCATATAAAACCTCTAAAATCGCCCGGTCACGCGCTCCTTGTAATGTGTCTGGATCCGGAAGATGGAGGAGACATTCCACCTCTTTATAGGTCAGCACTTCTGGAATCAGTTGCCAAAGACGAGGGGTGTCAAAATAGTGCGCCATATCCTCCTTTAATCCCTTCTCTCGAAACAGAAATTGAAAAAATACTTTTAAAGAGATCAGTTTGCGTGCCAGGGAGGAGGAGGCGTAACCCTCTTGCTTTAATGTGGAAAGAAAATGGGTGACCTTTTCAAAGTTAAGGTGGGCCACCTCATGGATTGCGGAATGGTTGAGAAATTGCTGGATATCATTTTGATAAGCTTGGATAGAGGCTTTGGCTAACCCTTTTTCGGAGCGAAGATAAGAGATAAAATCAGAAAGCCATTTTTGCATGTAACTATAGGATTGTAACTTCCCTCCTTTTTTTGTATAACTAAATAATTATTTAGGTTAAATGATAAGGATCGGAAACTAAACATCGAGAAATATATGGATGATTCTCCCCTGGTTACAAAAACCATTTCTTTTCGACAACTCAGAGCTTTTCATCTCCTAAAAGGGTTGGCAGCAAATCCCTATAATTTAACTGTCGAGGGCAATCTCTCCCCCGAGAGAATTCAAAAATATAGCTGTCAAGCAGGAGAGCTTAAGCTTCTGTATGCAACGGAACGGGTAACCGATGATGTTCTGAAAGCGCTTAAGGAACTAGCTCATGAGGCGCATGCGTTAGAAAAAATGGGGGCCATGCAAAGAGGGGAGGTCATCAATAAAATTGAGGGGTATCCAAGTGAAGAGCGTACAGTTCTTCATACAGCCATGCGTGATCTTTTTCAAAACCCCAATACAGGAAAACAGGCCTCTCATGCACGCCAGCAAGCAAAAAAAGAGTGCGATAAGCTGAGCCGTTTTTTCGAAAAAATCGATAAAAAAAATACATTTACAGATCTCATCCAGATCGGTATCGGAGGATCTGATTTGGGTCCTCGCGCCCTTTATATGGCGTTAAAGGCGTACCAGAAACCAACAAGAGGTGTGCATTTTATCTCAAATGTGGATCCCGATGATGCCGCTCAAGTGCTGCGAGCAATCAATCCTAAAACCACTCTTGTTGTTGTTGTTTCTAAATCAGGAACTACTCTGGAAACGCTCACTAATGAGGAGTTGGTGCGTAGCTATTTTAAAAAACAGGGGTGCATACCTGAAGAGCATTTTATCTCTGTGACCGGTGAAAAAAGTCCCATGGATAATCCCAAACGGTATTTAGAAAGTTTTTATATCTGGGATTATGTGGGAGGACGCTATTCAGTGACCTCCATGGTAGGGGCTGTCATGCTCACTTTTGCCCTGGGGTTTGACCATTTTATGAATATCTTGAAAGGGGCTCATGAGATGGATCTGATCGCTTTAAATCCCGATTTTCATCAAAATCTCCCCCTCTTAGCTGCCATGCTTGGTATCTGGAACCGCAATTTTCTTCACCATCCCACTGTCGCCGTTCTCCCCTATTCTCAAGCGCTCATCCGTTTCCCTGCACACCTGCAACAATGTAATATGGAGTCGAATGGCAAGAGAATTGATCATAAGGGAATCCCTGTTGATTTTGATACAGGACCTATTATCTGGGGAGAGCCTGGAACAAATGGACAACACTCCTTCTATCAGCTTCTGCATCAGGGCACTCATGTAGTTCCTATTGAATTTATAGGATTTAAGATGAGTCAATATGAGGAGGATATCACGATCGAAGGAACCTCTTCGCAGGAAAAGCTGCTTTCTAATCTTTTTGCACAGTCACTAGCCTTTGCAAAAGGACAAAAAAATGCCAATCCTAATAAAGTATTCCCCGGAAACCGACCCAATCACATTCTCTTGGCTCAACGGTTAGATCCTTTCACTATGGGCTCTCTTTTGGCCTATTATGAACATAAGATCGCCTTTCAAGGATTTGTGTGGAATATCAACTCTTTTGATCAAGAAGGGGTACAGCTGGGGAAGGTTTTAGCCAAAAAGATCACCGCCCAATTTGAAGCTAAAAAGCAAGGAAAACGGGGGGAGAAGTTTGCCGAAGCAGAAGCTTTTCTGGATCAGTTATAGACTGTATCTATACCTCCTGCTGCGCGAAAACCTGCGATCTTACGCATGCCCAGAACAGTCACACCTGCTGCGATCACAAAAAGCTCATCTATTCCCTCCCATTGATAGGTTAAAAGAGATTCTGGGATCACTTTAAAGGCTTTTCCCTCTAACTCCTTGAGAAGATAGGGAAAGAAATCCCACCCCTCTCTTTTTTGTGGCAACAAGAGTGCCTGTCTGATTTTTTGAGAAGGGCCAGACGGATAGGGGATCTCCCCATAATATCCCAAGGGGTTATTACCATGATCCCATCCCAAATGAGGAAAAGCAAAAGGGTATTTTTCTGCATATTTCCCTTTTATAATGAGATTAAAAGGGGGAAAGGCTTCTGGATTGATCAGCTGAAAGTAGGTTGTCTCTTCTGTAATTTCACTTGCATCTAAAAGCAGATAAAGAGGCACCTCATAAGAAAAGCAGGAGGCTAATCGTTTCAAATACTCCAACAGACAGTCTCGACAAAAAAGGGGGCGCGATTGACTTTTCGTGAACGGTTGATACTCCTGCAGCTCTTCCACTGTCCAATGAAAATCCTGAGAAAAATCCAGAGAGCCTTTGTAGAGAGAGACCCCTTCGCTTTTTTCCTGGAAAGGCCCCCACAAGGTCTCCATAAAATGGTGAATTGCGAGTGTATGTGAAGCAAAAATCATCTCATCATTCGGAGAAAAATCTTTGAAAGGGCCCAAATGGATTTCCCAGAAAAGAGAATATCCTTGCTGTACAAGGCCTCTCGCCTCTTCTTCTTTTTGTTGCCAATTTAAGGAGGAATGGGTGGAGGCATCTAATTGAATGGAGGCGGTTTTAAAACCCTCTCTTCCCCCCTTTTTCGAATAAATACTTTTAACCTGATGGGGAGCGCGAGAATTGGGTGTAGTAGAGAGTGCGTCCCTCTTTTCTCCAAAGAGTTTCAAACCAAGAGCTTCCATAATCTTTTACCTCATTTATAAAACCAGGTTGGGGGAAAGAGGGGGTATATTGAGAATTTTTATAAAAACTATTTACAGCTTCATGCATATAGGTAAGATCATCTGTTACAAAAACTGCTTTTTTTCCAAATTTCAAAATTCTTGCCATACTTTCAACAAAACAGGGGTGCATGAGCCGTTTCTTTGCATGTTTTCTCTTAGGCCAAGGATCAGGAAAATTAATATAGATCTCCTCGATGCAATGTGCGGGAAGATAGTGATCTGAAAAGGTTTTGGCATCTCCGCATATGATAAATAAATTAGAGATCTTCTCATTTTTTATTTTTGACCAAATTTTGCGCACTCGATCAAAACGGATTTCCACAGCAATCCAATTGAGATGAGAAAACTGTTTTGCCCGCTCAACAATCCAATCCCCATTTCCCGAACAGTACTCAATACAGACGGGATTTTCATTTCCAAAAACTTGTGGATCTTCAAAAGAGAGAAGGGGGTAGCGACCATGTTCTTGGTAAAAATTCGGGACATGAAATACACGATCTCGAATCAAAGGCTCTCTTTGTTCCCAAGAAAATGCAGTTTTTAAATCTTTAGGTTTCATTTGTTTATAGGTGCACTTGTCACACGTAAATCATGAGCAATAAAGAGATGGCTTCCAATGCCATAGCTCATATATTTTTCCATAAACCAGTAAGGGTATCGGTCGAGCACTTCTTGAGTGGCCCTTCTCTGACCAAAGTTTGGATTACCCAGAGAGGTCATCCAATCGTCAAAAATGACCAATGTTCCATCTTGGATAATCTCGTTTTTGAGGAGAAAATCCAATACATATTTGGATGCGCTATAAAGATCGCAATCTATATGGACGATCTGTGCTTTTGGATGGTGCAGAGAACTGAAGTAGCCCTCTAGAGTCTCTTCGAAAAAACCCTTGACCACATGCACACGTTTTTCTGAAAGAATGGCTCTCAATTTTTTCTGAATATAGGTTTCAAGCCCCTCTCTGACTTTCATACTCCCTTTCACCCAAGTACCAGCTGTAAATTCATAAGAATGGCAATCGAGCTCTTTTCCCTCTGGCAGACCGACGAAGGAGTCGAAAAGATGCAGAGAGGTATCTGTAAGGGCAAATTTTTTAATATTTTTCGCAAAAAGAAGAGAGGTGTAACCAGTATAGACTC
>Ga0207115_1079_pt1 | contig 12329 bp, 15 predicted proteins | sample Alteio_BWMinHeat_46_FD_153536 | JGI IMG/M metagenome (GOLD analysis project Ga0207115, IMG submission 153536) | Enriched cells from forest soil in Barre Woods Harvard Forest LTER site, Petersham, Massachusetts, United States -... | ecosystem: Environmental > Terrestrial > Soil > Temperate forest >...
TTTGCAAAGTACACTGCAAGGATCGAGCGCACTTCGAGCCTGTATGGAATACACATATATTTTCCCAGCAAGTAACCTGACCTGTTTTTTTCATGTTTGCTACTTAAAGGCATATGATAGATTTCTAATAAGAGCTCCACAACCTCGCGTCTAAATTTGTCCCATTTGAAATCTATCTTACTAGCTATCCTAACAACTATGTAAAGTCTTTGTAATGCAGCTAAAGCCTCTGTGATTCTCCCCGTTACAGCCTGCTCTTTTGCATCTGCTAAAGCCATTATGCACCTAGGCCTACAACCTTTTGTACCTAGACACAACGCTTCCCGCTGCTCTTCTAATGCATGTGTGTAGGCGGTTACTTCTGTCTCTTTCCCCTTTAGCCTCATCTGATGCGCGATATCTAAACTCGTCCTCAACTGCACCTCTCGATCTCTGATTTTTTGAGCAGCTTCTATAGCAGTGTTAAAATATCCCCACAGAGCAAAAAGATGGGCAATCTCTTGCAAAGCTTCTATCTTTTCAGGACTCTCTGCTTGTCCACAGGTACGTATATAATAAGCATGCAAATGGTGTCGTTTATTTAAAACAAAATCTTCCCCTGGAATCTTGTTCCACTCTCTACAGACTTGAACACAACAGGCCAAATCCCGCGGTGGCAAACGGTTCATGATATTCACCAGTAACTCGGGTGGTAATGTTGTGATACCTGTTCCTGCTACCGTTGGACTGCTTTCTAATGTTGTGATACCTGTTCCTGCTACCGTTGGACTGCTTTCTAATGTTGTGATACCTGTTCCTGCTACCGTTGGACTGCTTTCTTCGGGAGCTTCTTTTAAAAGTTCTATGGCTTGCAAAGCAGCTTGCCAAGTTGTATCAATAGGGCGGCTTACTTGAGGGCGGCTTGCTTGTTCACTCCATTTCAATTCCTCCCGCTCACTCCTCCTATATAGGACTGCTCCTAAAGCGAATGAAATAAGGGAGAGAGAAGCTGCAAACGAAAGAGCGACTATTGCATTAGTTCCAGCTGGAATCGTACGACATATTACGAGAATGGCGAGTACGAGTGCCACGCATGCTGACGTCGCTGCTATCCCAATAAGAGTCTTTGAGGTAAAAATCTCTCTATTTGAGATAGGATGAACGGCCATAATGATATTTTAAATTTAAACTCTCTACCATTATATGCTATGAATAACTAAATAAGAAGGCCAAAAAGAAACAGGGGAACTTCCCCCTTGAGAGGGTGTAAAATATTATCTTTAACTAGATAAGAGGGCTCTTTTAATTCTTTGAGCTGACTCTTTTTTTTATTTTTTCCACCGATTTCAAAAAAAGCTTCGCGAGTTCGATAATCGGCCTGTTTGGAGTAAAAAACTTCGATCCCTGCATTTTGCAAAGATTGAACGAAAAAAAGCTCCCGCTCCATTCCCTTAAAGGGTGGCTGACCCAAATACTGCTGTAATGTATGCATGATATTTGTGTTGTTTAAAAGGATTTTTAGAGGTTTGCGCAAACCCACGCTCCCCACCTCGTAAGGATGCATCTCTCTCACAAGTCCGACCGAGGCTAAAATAGCTACATAATGGTCAACCGTCTTGTGATCAATCCCTAAATGTTTTGCTAAATTGTGCATATTCATCTCTCCTGGAGGGATCGATCCAAGGTAAGTGAGCAGTCTTTTAAAATAAGAAAGATTAGGCGTTTTCAAATTATAATAATTAGCAATATCCTCAAAAATTGTTTTATCAATTACTCGAGAGATTTTCTCATAATATGAATGCGGATCTTCGAATACAAAAGGGTAATATCCGTTTTGTAAATAGTTCTCAAAATGGGGGAGAATTCTGTCTACTTCTTGCACATAACTTAAAGACGCAAGGGGATCTTCTAGAATGTCCTGAAAAGCAAGCGGTTGTAGGTGAAGGTTCAGAGTGAAATTAAGGTACTCTCTAAAGGATAATCCATGTAATCGATATAACTTGGCACGACGGGAGAGATCATGGCTGCCTTCAACCAAATCAAGCATTGAGCTTCCTGAAAAGACAATCTTAAGAGAGGGAAAGGCATCATAAATATTTTTTAACTCTTGATTCCACTTCTGGTATTTATGAATTTCATCGATAAATATGATTTGATATCCCTCAATGAGGTGAAGATCTTTTACAAAGTCCAGGAGAGTCGTTTGTTGAAAATAGACCAAATCTGCCGAAAAATAGAAGGCTTTCCCCTCCTTATACAGCTCATTTTTAATATATTGTAGTAGAAGGGTCGTTTTTCCGGCGCCTCGGGGGCCAATGAGGCCGGTCAATCGATTCTTGAGGTTAAATGTGGAGTAGAGATAGCGGGTACGGGATAGGGTGAGGCTCTCGATGAGCCGGTGAAAGGTTTCGGTAATGAAACGAAACATTTGGAGTATACTCCCATTTTTTATTCTTTTATTTGGAGTATACTCCAAAATCCATCAAGATACAACCAAAATATTTGGTAGAGGTTGCTCAATCATAGCTCCCCCTAAACAGAGCTCATTCTGATAAAAAACAATCGACTGCCGAGGAGTCACCGCCTTCTGAGGCTCATCAAAAATGACCTTAAGCCCCCCCCTCTCCTCGTAAAGGGTACAGGCAACATCCTGCGCCCGATACCGAATCTTCGCCTGACAGCGCAAAGGGAAGGTCGGCACCCCCCCTATCCATGACCCCTCCATTGCCATAAGCCCCTCAGCATAAAGAGCAGGATGGTCTCCCTGCTCAATATAAACTACCTGCCGCGCAGGATCTTTTCCTACCACAAACCAGGCCTCACCCTCCCCACCTATATGCAACCCTTTGCGCTGTCCAATGGTATAAAAAGCAATCCCCTCATGCCGCCCCACCACTCTGCCCGAAAGCGTTTCAAAATTGCCGGGCTCAGGCGCAAGATATCGACTCAAAAAGCTCTTAAAATCCCTCTTCCCAATAAAACAAATTCCCGTACTATCCTTTTTCCGGGCCGTCTCAAGCCCATACCTCTCCGCTAACGCACGTACCTCCGTTTTATGCAGCTCCCCTAAAGGAAAAAGTACCCGCTTTAAAATAGAACTTTTTAAGGTATATAAAAAATAACTCTGGTCCTTCTCAGGGTCCAGGCCACGCCCTAAATGCCACTGCCCCCCCCTCTCTAATCGCCTGCAATAATGGCCCGTCGCTAAATAATCCCCCCCTAATGCAAGCGCCCGTTGGAGAAAAACCTTAAATTTGATCTCGCGGTTACATAAAATATCGGGATTGGGGGTAAAACCAGCCGCATACTCCTGCAGACAGTGTAAAAAAACCTCATTCCAGTACTCTTTGGAAAAATTCACGGAATAGTGGGGAATATCAAGCTGATGGCAGACTGCAACCACATCCTCATAATCCTGCGCCGCCGGACACTCCTCATCCTCCTCCCAATTCCTCATGAAAAGCCCGATAACCTTATATCCTTGCTCCTTAAGAAGTAACGCGGTTACAGAAGAATCAACTCCCCCTGACATGCCGACAACGACCGTTTTCATATTTGTAGGAAGGCTTCCCACTGTTTGATTTTTTCGAGGAGAAGCTCTTTTGAGGGACGTCCCTGTAAGAAATTTCTATTGGCCTCTTGAGAGCTTAAGTGGGCAATTTTTGCCAAAAGATGCAGATGATTGTTATCCTCATTTGCAAAAAGAAAAAAGAGGGTATGGACCGGTTTACCATCTAATGCACCATATTCAATGGGCTTTTTGGGATAGAGAACAAGGACGACATCAAAGTGGGTATCTAGAAGAAAATCTCTCGTATGCGGAATGCCAATCCCCTCATTCAGGGCTGTGGCCATTCTATTTTCCCGGTCAAGCAAAAGCTCTGTTAAAACAGCGGGGTCCAAATCAAACTTCTTCCCCATATGGTTCATCGCATTCTGAATCAGAACCTCTTTTGTCTCTCCCTCAATATGATCTAAAACATCTCCTCGGAAAAGAGCGCGATAAAGACTAAACTGCAAAGAACCTTTTCCTGGTTGCAGAGGGGCTGCGTAGTCCAGCTTCTCTTTTAGCAACCAATCCTCGATTTCAGGACGACTAAAGCGGTACTCCTGATGGTGACGATAAAAAGGAATTTTATTCTCACTAAGCCAGCGGTGCACTGTCTTTTCTGAGATGTTCAAAAGCTCTGCGAGATCTTCTACCTTTAAATCCATAATCCTATATCCCTCTAAAAAGCGCCATCATCTCTTCAGGGTCTGTCAATTGCAAGATTTTTTTTCTTCTCTCCTCATCCTTAATTGCAAGAGTCAAATGAGAAAGCAGTTGTAAATATTCTGTCTGTTTATCATCTGGTCCCCCAATCATAAAAACCAGGCGCACAGGAACCCCATCCAGCGACTCCCACACAATACCTTTGGGATGAACTCCAATGGCGACAAAAAAATCTCGATAACCTGGAAGTTTTGCATGTGGAATGGCTACCCCCATCCCAATCCCTGTAGAGACAATCTTCTCTCTTTCCAAAATCGCTTGAAAAAAGGCCTCTTTATCCTTCAACTTTCCCTGATGGTCCAAGAGATCCACAAGCGCATGCAAAACCTCATCTCTCTCATTTAAATCCAATCTTTCCACTAATTTGGGATCTAAATAGCGAGAAATCGAAAAGTGAGTGCCATTTTTATCTTGTTTAAGTTTGGGTGGAAACATGTAAAGTGACTTATTCAACCCCCGTATGACCAAAACCTTGAGTCCCTCTTTGGCTCATCGCTAAATCCTCTACACGGACAAAACGCGCTCTCAAGACAGGAGCCACTACAATTTGAGCAATGCGCATCCCAGGCTGAACCACAAAAGGCTGGTTTCCATGATTGATAAGAATGACTTTTACCTCGCCTCGATAATCTGAATCAATCGTACCAGGAGTGTTAAGAACAGTGATCTGATTTTTTAAGGCCAGCCCACTGCGAGGACGTATCTGAATTTCATAACCAAAAGGGATTTCAAATTTTAAACCTGTAGGGATCAGGGCAGATTTTCCCGCCTCAATGGTAAGGGGCATCTCTAAATGCGCCCGAATATCAGCACCTGCTGCCTCTAAAGAGGCGTAGAGAGGGGCCTCTACTTGACCTAAAACAAAGATTTCTATTTCTTCTTTTTGCATAAGAGGCATCTTCCTTTATTCCTCATCATCTGTCAAGAGGATCTGTCAAAAAATCTCTCTGATTTTGTGTCAAAAAATAGATAAAATGGGTGAGTTTCTTTTTTAAATCGGGTCGTTTTACAATGGCATCAATCATGCCATGTTTGAGTAAAAACTCTGCTTTTTGTGCGCCTGGAGGCAGTTTTTGACGAATGACCTGCTCGACAACACGCGGACCTGCAAAACAGATGAGAGCATCAGGTTCTGCAATGATAATGTCTCCTAGAGAGGCAAAAGAGGCGGTTACCCCACCAGAGGTAGGATTGGTTAAAATGGAGATAAAAGGGATCTGGGCTTCATGTAGTTTTGCAAGAGCTGCTGCTGTTTTTGCCATCTGCATGAGGGAGAAAATAGACTCCTGCATCCGAGCCCCTCCCGATGCAGAAACGATGACAAGAGGAAGCTTATTCTCTAAAGCATACTCGATTAATCGTGTGAGCCTCTCTCCAACGACTGCTCCCATAGAGCCTGCCATAAAATTAAAATCAAAAACTCCTAAAGCAGTGGGATGACCGCCTATCAGACATTTTCCTACAATAATGGCCTCTGTATTCTGAGCCTTTTTAGTTGCCTCCTGAAGCCGCTTTTCATAAGGTTCCGTATCTACAAAAGAGAGTGTATCCACAGGCCTTATCTCATCAAACATTTCCACTAAACTATTCTCATCAGCAAGCATCCCTATTCTTTCACGAGCCGAAAGACGGTAATGATAACTGCATTTTGGACAGCAATTGAGAGCTTGGGCCAGCTCATTTGTATGAATCATCTCATGACAGTGAGTACACTTAAGCCACCCACTAAATCCATCTGCTTTTGTTGTTTCTACTTTGATTTTCGGTTTATCACGAGAAAATAAAAACAAACGCATTCATATACCTTTTTTTATTCAAAGAACTAACAATCATATAACAAAATCTACTTAAAGTAAATTAATAACCTGAGTTTTGGGTTGTCTTCCTCGAAGTCAGAGAAGTTTACACCGCAGATCTTGGGATTTTCTGACGAAGTTATACCCCACCCGGCGAATAAGGTCCTATTTGATGGAGAAAAACCCAAAACTCAGGTTAATGCTAATACTTTACTTACTACAAGTAGAGCAGTGCTCTTGAGCCTTTTGAAATCTCTCCGCAACAGCGTTCCAGTTAATAATCTGCCAAATTTCTTTTAGATAATCTGCCCGTGCATTTTTATATTGTAAATAGTAGGCATGTTCCCAGACATCTACTCCTAAAAGAGGGATGATACAGCTGGTGCCCTCTAGAGGATCCTGGTTTGCACATGTAGACAAAGTTAAATTTTTACTTTTCTTGCAAAGACCCAGCCAACCCCATCCTGACCCCTGAATGGCGCCTGTCATCGCATTAAAACATTCAATAAATGTATCTAGACTACCCCATTTACTTTTGAGGGCCTGTTCAAGAGCTCCTTTTGGTCCCCCTCCCCCCCCTTTATTTTTGGGAGCAAGATTCTGCCAAAAAAGGGAGTGGTTGATATGGCCCCCCCCCCCATTGAAACGGATTGCCGGCTGCAGAGAAATAAGAGTGGCTAACTCCCCATTTTTTTCAGCCTCTTCATATTTTTCTAGAGCTGCATTGAGATTGGTCACATAGGCTTGATGATGCTTTTGATGATGCACTTTCATAATATCGGCGCTGATGACAGGCTCTAAAGCGGAATACTCATAAGGCAATTCTGGAAGAACAAACTTTTTTACCATCTTACGATCCTTTTTGAAGGTTTTGAAAATCAACCATAGGGTAAAGCCCAAAAATACTCTAGAGATTTTTTAGTAATAGGACCGATAGCCCTACATTTACTAAGAGGGGGTAGATTTTGAGTACATTGATAAAAAGCTTTTACTGTAGAGGGACTTGTGAATACGATCTCCTCAAATAATTCCAGAGGGGGTAAAGGGGGTTTATGGAATTGGGTATCATAAAGAGGAAAAGAGAGATGGGGGATCTCTCTACTGATAAGCTCTGTTTTCAACAGCGGACGGGAGAGAGAGGAATGGGGAAAAAAAAGAGAGGCCACTTGTTGACTATCTAACAGGGGTAGGATTCCCTCTGCTGTTGGAAGGGTGGCAATTGCGTGGGGAGTCAGCTGATACTCTAGAAGAGCTTGAGAGGTGGCCTCCCCTATCACAAGATATCTCTTCTCTTGAAGATGTGAGAGCAGATATCCACTTTTGAATGCATATTCTACATAGGGGGGAATTGCGCTTCTGCTTGTAAAGAGAACATGGGTATAGTTTTTCAGCTTTTCAAATAGGTGAGCCACCTCCAAAAAGGGTTTAGGGACAATGTGGATGAGGGGAAGATGGGTAATTTCCCCCTCTGTTTGATAACGACTAGGATCAAGCCCTAAATAGAGAATTCTCATCTTCTTCTCTGACGACAATCGCAAGTTTACCTTGAAGAGGATGCACCTCGCCTGGAAGAGGAAATCGATTCCAGTTCATTTTGAGGCGTAAAATAGCCGCTTCAGCCATCACGACACCCTCCACTTCTCCGCTTTTTAATTTAGCATATCTCTCTTGTATAGTGCCTCGAATATCGACAAAGGTTACCTCTTTGAGAATCTGTCGCACATTCTCTTCCCGTCTTATGGAGGAGGTTGCAATTTTTGCTCCTTTAGGCACTCTTTCCAAGGTTTCTCCCTCTCGTAAGACAAGAACATCAGCAGGATCTTTTCCTCGAGTCAGTTTCGCGATAACGAGTCCTTTTGGCAGAGGATCGGGTAGATCCTTGGCAGAATGGATGGCAGCCCGACATTCTCCTCTCAAAAGCAGCTCATCGATTTGCCGTGTAAAAAAATCGGTTTTTTCCAAATCACGCAGAGAGGTTGTTTTATCAAGATCTCCTGTTGTTTTCACATAGATGGGAATAAAAGAGATCTCTCCTAAAAATTCCTCTTGCACCTCTTCAACTTGCGCACGAGAAAGAGGAGAATCTCGAGCGGCAACTTTAACTGATAGTGGCATGAATGGCATCTTCCACCCTTTCCATTCCAATAATTTCCAGAGGAATTTCTGTGAGTCCCCCCAGATTTTTTTTGGGGATCAGGGCTTTTTTAAAGCCCATGTGAGCGGCCTCCTTTAACCTCCCCTCAATGCGAGAAACGCTGCGAATCTCACCTCCCAGACCCACCTCCCCTAAAACGACTGTTTCAGGATCAATCATGCGATTCATTAAGGAGGAGGAGACAGCTAAAATAACACCGAGGTCGATAGCAGGCTCTACGATTTTGAGTCCACCTGCAACTGAGACAAAGACATCTTTATTGTGAAGTTGATAACCAATTTTCTTTTCCATAACTGCAAGTAAAAGACCCAGACGATTAGAATCAAGCCCTATGGATCTACGTGTAGGAGTACTATATGCAGTATTCGTGACAAGCGCTTGCACCTCTACAAGAATGGGACGCGACCCCTCCACGGTCGGAATAATGACAGAGCCTGGATTGCCCTTCATTCTCTCCTCAAGAAAGATCTGAGAGGGGTTTTCCACCTCTTTAAGCCCCCCTTCCCCCATCTGAAAGACAGCGATCTCATCTGTAGAGCCAAAACGATTTTTTACGACTCTCAAAAGGCGAAAGTTGTGTTGCAGATCCCCCTCAAAATAGAGAACTGTGTCTACAAGATGTTCTAAAACACGAGGACCTGCAATCTCTCCTGATTTTGTCACATGACCGATCAGGAAAATGGAGATTGCACGCCCTTTGGCCAGATGCATGAGCTCTGTAGCTGTTTCTCTGACTTGAGTGACAGAACCAGGAGCTGAGGTGATTTCACTTTTGTAGATGATTTGGATGGAATCGATGATCACAAAATCGGGAGAGAGCTCATCAATATGCCGTTTGATATGAGAGTAGTTAGTTTCAGAAAGCAGCAGAAGATTTTCACTAGAAATTCCCAAACGGCGTGCGCGCAAAGAGGTTTGAGCAGTCGACTCCTCTCCACAGACATACAAGACAAGAAGACCTTGTTTCGCGATGAGATGAGAAATTTGCAGCAGAAGGGTAGATTTTCCAATTCCGGGATCTCCTCCTACTAAGGTAAAACAGCCTTGCACAATCCCATTGCCCAAGAGACGGTCCATCTCTTTCATGCCTGTTTTTACACGAATATTTTCCTCAATGACCACCTCATCGACTCTCTGAGGTTTTGCAGCTGTAAGAGGTTGAGCAAGAAAACGGGATTTTTCATGAGAAAAATCCTGCTCCTCATGAAAGGTATTCCACTGATTACACTCTTTGCACTGGCCGGACCATTTTGGCTGACTATGGCCACATTCTGAACAGGCCCAGACTGTTTTTTGCTTTGTCATATTCTCTCCTGCAGTTTGAGAAGAGCCGATTGAGCTGCCTGCGTTTGAGCCTCTTTTTTAGATAACCCCTCTCCCTCGCCCACTTTAACATCTCGGATTTTAACACTCACACGGAATTTTTTCTGATGCGAGGGACCTGATTCCTCTAAAACTTCGTAGAGGGGGGTCTGCTGATATTTTTTCTGTGCATAATCTTGAAGTTCAGCTTTCCAGTTACGAGGAGGAGTGGCCACCATTTTATCGATGTGCTCTTTAAAATGGGAAAGATAAAACTTTTTAGCTACCTCGATGCCCTGATCTAAGAAGAGGGCGCCTATCAGAGCCTCTAGAAGATCTGCAAGGATGGACTCTCTTCCCTTACCTGCATTCATTTTTTCCCCTTTTCCGAGAAGGAGGTAGGAGTGGACATCCAATTTTTGCACAAAGAGGGCGCAGGTAGGAGCATCGACAATTTTAGCACGCAGAGAGGAGAGGTCCCCCTCATCTAATTGAGGATAGGTGTTATAGAGATATTCTGCGATGATGAGACCTAAGACAGAATCGCCTAAGAATTCTAATCTTTCGTTATGGGAGGAGATTTGATCGCGATGTTCATTCCAGAAGGAGCGGTGAATGAAGGCGAGTTGTAGAAGCGAGCGGTCATGGAAGGTGAGGGAGAGTTTAGCTTCGATGGCATCTGGGCGAAAAAAATCTTTAAACATATGAAATCGGAAAAGATAAGCGATTTCTATAGAAAATGCTACTGATTTTTTTTCAACTGGTTAATGCTCATGCACCCACTCATGCAGATTTCTCAAATGTTTTCTTAGCTTTGCTTCGTTATGAGATCTTAGAAGTCTATCCAAGAGTAGCCCCTCTCGGTCTTTTCTAACACTGTTGATGGTAAAGGCGCTTCCCCAAGCTTCTATTACAAATATACTTCCTACTCCAATATACACACCACCTGTTATACTACCTAGTAGCGTACAAAGTCTACCTCGACCAATATAAACCCCCATCATTACTACCCCAAGAATTACTAGTGCAACTCCAGCTACTGCCAATACTATAATTCTTTTATTCGCATAAGGATCAGAAGAGAGCTCTTTTCTGAATCGAATATCTGCCATCGCCCATGTTCTAACCGCAGTCCCGCGATTATAGTAATAATCAGGATGAAGAAAAATATTACTCCAACTCCATACTTTCATAAATAGCCTCCCACAAATTCTTATAACTATCTTATAATAAAGAAATTATAAATTCAAGTAAAAAATTATTTATGATAGGGGTTGACCTCCTGTTCATGCCCTCGAGCAGAGGTCCAACAGCCTAGATATTCGCTCCTGGTATTATATTCATGAAAGTTGTACTTTTAAGCCCAAATTTTGATGTATATGGATGAGCGAGTAGAGGCGGTCTACTTCACCAGAGATTCTTTAGTCGTTGATTTGAGAGATGGGCGCTCAATTGCTGTTCCCCTAACTTGGTATCCAAAACTTTTGGAAGCAACAGTCAAACAAAGAGCATTATGGGAAATTTGTGGAGGAGGCTATGGTATCCATTGGCCAGAAATAGACGAAGACCTAAGTACTGAAGGTCTGCTGCGGGGTGCACCCGCTCCAAGCCCCAAAACCACTACAAATCCAGCACAGCGACGGGGTGCTAGACCAAAGAGATCTTCTTAAATTTTTTTTGTGCGACCAGTTCTAACTGGTTGATGCACCCACTCATGCTGCTGCTTCTGCAGCTGCTTCAAACGTTTGCTTAGCTTTTCTTCGTCATGGAAGCTTAGAAGCTCTGCCAAGAGTCGCTCTTCTCGGTCATTTCTAACACTGTTGATGAAAAGGGTTCTTGTCAAAGCTGTGCCTATAAGCACACTTCCTGCTCCCAATATGCATATACCACCTATTACTCTCCTTATACTGGCTCGACCATAAACCCCCATAATTACTGCCCCAATAATTACTAGTGAAACTCCAGCTACTGCCAATACTATATTTGTTTTATTCGCATAAGGATCAGAAGAGAGCTCTTTTCTGAATCGAATATCTTCCATCGCCCATGTTCTAACCGCAGTCCCGCGATTATAGTAATAATCAGGATGAAGAAAAATATTACCCCAACTCCATACTTTCATAAATAGCCTCCCACAAATTCTTATAACTATCTTATAATAAAGGAATTATAAATTCAAGCAAAAAATTATTTATGATAGGGGTTGACCTCCTGTTCATGCCCTCAAGAGGAGTGGGGTTCCATACTGTGCATGGATGAATGCCCCTCCCGTAAGCGCTTGTACTGCTCTTTTCTTTGCTTTTCTTCATCATGGGATCTTAGAAGCTTTGCCAAGATTCGCCCTTTTTGGTCCTTTTTAACACTCTTGATGATACAGGCTCTTCTAAAAGCTTCTACTGCAAGTGTACCCCCTCCTCCATACATCCATATACTACCTATTAGCGTACACACCTCTATACCATGGTTACAAGAGTGAAAAACTCTATTTTGACCAATATAAACTCCTATAATTACTAGCCCAATAACTCCTAGTGAAACCCCTACTCCTATCCATGCCATATTTTTTTTATACGCATGAGGATCAGACAAGAGCTCTTTTCTGAATCGAATATCTTCCATCGCCCATGTTCTAACCGCAGTCCCGCGATTATAGTAATAATCAGGATGAAGAAAAATATTACTCCAACTCCATACTTTCATAAATAGCCTCCCACAAATTCTTATAACTATCTTATAATAAAGAAATTATAAATTCAAGTAAAAAATTATTTATGATAGGGGTTGACCTCCTGTTCATGCCCTCGAGCAGAGGTCCAACAGCCTA
>Ga0207115_1088_pt1 | contig 12117 bp, 4 predicted proteins | sample Alteio_BWMinHeat_46_FD_153536 | JGI IMG/M metagenome (GOLD analysis project Ga0207115, IMG submission 153536) | Enriched cells from forest soil in Barre Woods Harvard Forest LTER site, Petersham, Massachusetts, United States -... | ecosystem: Environmental > Terrestrial > Soil > Temperate forest >...
CGCGGCGAAGTGCAGGCCGGTGTAGGCGCGGTAGTCGGATAGGATTTCCTCGAAGCGGAGCTTGGATTTGCCGTAGGGATTGATGGGCGATTTGGAGTGATCTTCGGGGATGGGAACGGTGTGGGGTTCGCCGTAAGTGGCGGCGGTTGAGGAGAAGATGAATTTTTTGACGTTGTGGCGAATCATGGCGTCGAGGAGATTGACGCCGCAGGCGATGTTGGCGGCGTAGAATGTGCTGGGTTCGCGGACGGATTTGGCGACCAGGGCTTCGCCGGCGAAGTGCATTACCGCGTCGATTTTATGTTTTGAAAAGACGGCGTCGATTTGCGGGCGGACGGCCAGGTCGGCGAGACAGAAGGTAGCGGCCGGAGGAACGGCGGCGCGGTGGCCTTCCTGAAGATTATCGAGAGCGATGACGGCGTGGCCGCGGGCGAGAAGGCCTTCGGAGCAGATGCTGCCGATGTAGCCGGCTGCGCCGGTAACGAGAATGTTCAAGGGATGGATCTCCACGGAAAAGTAGCGCAGCAAAGTTAGCAGGAGTTTGGGGGATTGTGTACTGGGTAGGCGGCCTGGTGTAGGCGCCCTGGTTCGTGTTTCGTGATCCGCGTTCCGTGAAGAAACACCGAGAGTCGCGCCGGCAAGAGTGCCTACGCGCTGGCGCAGCAAGCTGCGCCACTACAAAGAGGGCGGCCTAGGCTTGGGCCATGCGGCGCTGGAAGGTCAGGAGGATGAGGTCGGCGCGGCGGCGAACACCGAATTTGTTGAGGAGATTGGAGACGTGGAACTTGACGGTGCGCTCGGCGATATTGAGCTTGCTGGCGATCTCTTTGTTGGAGAGATTTTCAAGGAGCGAATCGAGGACTTCCTGTTCGCGGCGGCTGAGATTGGTGACGGAATCGGTTTTGAGGCGGCGGCCCTGGCTGGTGAGGATAGAGTCTACGAAACCAGAGAGAAGTTGGCGAGGAACCCAGAAGCCGCCACTGGCGACCAGAGGAAGAGCGCGAATGAGCTGGTCGCGGGCTTCGACATAGGTGAGAAGACCCTTAACGCCGAGGCGAAGGAGCGAGTAGCTGTTGGCTTCGTTGTGCTGGTCGCCGACGACGATGAGGCGCGCGTCGGGATAGCGTTCGAGAATATTGGCGAGGAGTGCGCCGGTAGCGGGTTTGGCGGCGTGGGCGTCCACGACGTAGACCTGCGCGCGGGGCGGCTCGAGGTTGCGGAGATCGGGCGCCAGAGTGGATTCTAGTTGCTTGGCGACCACCTTGAAATTGGGCTTGGCTAAAAGGCGTTCGAACTCGCTCAGCACCAGAGGGTGGGGCGAGAGGATGCAAACGGTCAGCTTCGTGTTGGCTCGCTTAGTGGTCACTTTTGTCAGGTTAGTGAAAACTGTCCTTATGGGCAAGAGCTAGGTCTAGTACCTGTTCTCGAATTGTTACTGACGGCTTGGGCGCATTTTTGGAGGGGCCGGGACTCGGCCGCCTGAAAGGACGGCCTCTACAGGCGGTGCATGAGGATATCGACGATGCGGGGGGCGGATTGGCCGTCCCAGAGGGGAGGGATGCGGCCGGCTTTGCCGTTGCCAGAGAGAGTGGCTTTGGCGGCGGCGACGATCTTGGCAGGGTCGGTGCCGACGAGGAGATTGGTGCCCTGGGAGATGGTGATGGGCCGCTCGGTGTTTTCGCGCAGGGTTAAACAGGGGATGCCCAGCGCGGTGGTTTCTTCCTGAATGCCGCCGGAATCGGTGAGCACGAGAGCGGCTTTGCTCAAGAGGCAAAGAAAATCGAGATAGCCGACCGGGGGAATGAGGCGGAGCTCGGGGCGAAGGCGGATGCCGGCTTGGGCGAGGCGCTGCTGGGTGCGGGGATGGACGGGAAAGATGATGGGAAGATCGGCGGCGATGGAATCGATGGCGCCGAGGAGTTCGGCGAGCTTTTCGGTGGAGTCGACGTTGGAGGGGCGATGGAGGGTTAACACGGCGAAGCGCTGCCAGCTGGCGCCGTTTTTAAGATGCAATTCGTCGCCAATGGCGGATTGCTGGGCGATTGGGAGGAAGTGGCGGAGAGAATCGATCATGACGTTGCCGACAAAGTGGATGGCTTCGCGCGGGCGGCCTTCTTTGAGGAGATGCCCGATGGCGTCTTCTTCGGTGACGAAGAGATAGTCGGCAATGGCGTCGGTGAGGACGCGATTAATTTCCTCGGGCATGGAGCGGTCGAAGCTGCGGAGTCCGGCTTCGACGTGGGCTACGGGAATGCCGAGCTTCACGGCAGCGAGGGAAACGGCGATGGTGGAGTTGACGTCGCCGACCACCAGGACGAGATCCGGTTTGCGTTCGAGAAGTACGGGCTCGATGCGCTTGAGGACTTCGGCGGTTTGCGCGGCGTGGGAGCCGGAACCGACTTCGAGGTTGACGTGAGGCTCCGGGATGCCCATTTGGCGGAAGAAGATATCGGAGAGTTTCTCGTCGTAGTGCTGGCCGGTGTGGACGAGGATGGGATCGATTTCGGGATGGCGGCGCATTTCGCGGAGGAGCGGAGCGATTTTGGGGAGGTTGGGGCGGGCTCCCACGATGTTGAGGATTTTGAGAGGGCGGCTCATTTTGCGGCGTTTTTCCTGAATTGCGGGGTAAGTATAGCATTCGGGGTTAGTTACGCCGGGTGGGCGGTATTGCCGTTCACGCGAAAAAAGCAATAGTTCGATGGAGGTTGGTTCGGTTTGCGGGTGTGGGGCGGGTAAAATAGAGGGTCTGGGAGGATCTCCGGGAAGGCCCGTTTTGGAGCGGGGTCCCCGGGCGAACGGCCCGCCTCAGAAGACCGGCCCCACAACGGTAAGAAGGACGAATGCAAGATTTTAGCCAAAGAGTGAAGGAGCTGCGGGAGTTGCTGGGGCAGCGGGTGCTCGTGCTGGATGGCGCGATGGGCACGATGCTGCAGCAGCGCAATCTGACGGCGGCGGACTTTGGTGGAGCTGCGCTCGAAGGGTGCAACGAGAATCTGGTGCGGACGCGGCCGGACGTGGTGCTAGATATTCACCGGAAATATTTTGCGGCTGGGTCGGACATCGTTGAGACCAATACGTTTGGAAGCACGCCGCTGGTGCTCGGTGAATACGGATTGTCGAAGGACGCCTACGAGATCAGCAAACGGGCGGCGGAACTGGCGCGGCAGGCAGCGGATGAATTTGCGAAGCAGGGGCGGCCGCGTTTTGTGGGCGGCTCGATGGGACCGACGACCAAAGCGATTACCGTAACTGGCGGCGTGACGTTTGCCGAACTGCTCGACGGCTATTACACACAGGCTAAGGGTTTGGTCGAAGGTGGCGCGGATCTGCTGCTGCTGGAGACGAGCCAGGACACGCGGAACATCAAGGCCGGTTTGCTGGCGATCAAGAAGCTGTCGCGGGAGATCGGGAGCGGGATTCCGGTGATCGTTTCCGTGACCATCGAGCAAAACGGTACGATGCTCGCCGGCCAGACGATTGAAGCCGTGTGGGCTTCTCTGCGACATGCGACACCTCTGGCGTTCGGCTTGAACTGCGCTACGGGCCCGGAGTTCATGACGGATCATATCCGGACGCTGAGCCAGATTTCGAGCGAATTTGTATCGTGCTATCCGAACGCCGGCTTACCGGATTCCGACGGGAAATATCTTGAGACGCCGACTTCGCTGGCGGCGCAGCTGGAAAAATTTGTGGATCATGGCTGGCTGAATCTGGTGGGGGGATGCTGCGGGACGACCGAGCAGCACATTCGCGCAATTGCGCAAATGGTGGAAGGCAAGAAACCGCGGGTACGGCCGGCGGAGGCGCATCGCGCGGTGTATTCGGGGATTGAGGCGATCGAAGCGGAAGAGAGCGCGCGGCCGCTGCTGGTGGGCGAGCGGACGAACGTGATCGGATCGCGGCTGTTCAAGAATCTGGTGGCGGAAGAAAAGTGGGAAGAAGCGACGGAGATTGCGCGGCGGCAAGTGCGCGGGGGCGCGCAGGTCGTTGATGTGTGTTTGCAAAGCACGGAGCGGGATGAGAAGAAAGATATTCCGGTGTTTTACGAGAAGCTGATCCGCAAGATCAAAGCGCCGGTAATGATCGATACGACGGATGCGACGGCGGTGGAGCTGGCGCTGACGTATTGCCAGGGGAAATCGATCATCAACTCGATCAACCTGGAGGATGGCGAGGAAAAGTTCGAGAAGGTTGTTCCGCTGGCGCACGATTTTGGCGCGGCGGTAGTGGTGGGATGTATCGATGAAGATCCGCAGCAGGCGCAAGCGTTTACGCGAGAGCGGAAGCTGGAGATTGCCAAGCGCTCTTACGAGCTGCTGACAACGAAATACGGGCTGGGACCGGAAGACATTATTTTCGACCCGCTGGTGTTTCCCTGCGCGACTGGGGATGAGAATTATATCGGCGGCGCGGTGGAGACGATCGAAGGAATCCGGCTGATCAAGCAGGCGCTGCCGGAGGTGCGTACGATTCTGGGCATTTCGAACGTGTCGTTCGGATTGCCGGCGGGCGCGCGGGAAGTAGTGAACTCGGTTTTCTTATATTACTGCACGAAAGCCGGGCTGGACCTGGCAATCGTGAATACGGAAAAGCTGGAGCGGTTTGCTTCGATTCCGGAGCATGAGCGGGAACTGGCGGAGAATCTGCTGTTTTCGCATCCGCCGAAGAATGTGCCGGCCGACCATGCGCACGCAGAGTCGTTGCGGGGAGCCCCAGCGGACTGGCGGCAGCAAGGCAAAGAGCAGCGGGCGGCGATCAACCAATTTTATATCGCAGCGATCGCCGAGCATTTCCGGACGGCGAAGAAGAAAGAGAAAGAGCGTGCTGCGGACCTGCCGCTGGATGAGCGGCTGGCAAATTACATTATCGAAGGGACGCGGGACGGGTTGGTGGAAGATTTGGAGAAGAAACGCGCCGAAGGCGCGGCGCCGCTGGATATCGTGAACGGGCCGTTGATGAAGGGGATGGCGGAAGTCGGGCGGCTGTTTAACGCGAACGAGCTGATCGTGGCGGAAGTGCTGCAATCGGCGGAGGCGATGAAAGCGGCGGTGAGTCATCTGGAACAGTTCATGGAGAAAGCGGACACCGCCAAGCGCGGGAAAGTGCTGCTGGCGACGGTGAAGGGAGATGTGCACGACATCGGGAAGAATCTGGTTGAGATTATTTTGAAGAACAACGGCTATGACGTCGTGAATCTGGGGATCAAGGTGCCGCCGGAGGCGCTGATCAAGGCGTACGGCGAACATAAGCCGGACGCGATTGGACTTTCGGGACTGTTGGTGAAGAGCGCGCAGCAGATGGTGGTGACCGCCAGCGATTTGAAGGATGCAGGCATCGGGATACCGCTGCTGGTGGGCGGGGCTGCACTTTCGGCGAAGTACACCGAGCAGAAAATTGCGCCGAGCTACGGACAGGCGGTGTGTTACGCGAAAGATGCGATGACCGGATTGCGGCTCATGAACGAGCTGATGGATCCTGCGACACGCGAGACACTGCTGCAAAAACACACGAATACGGAAAATGGATTTGGCGTGACCACGACCGTCACGGTGGCGGAGATACCGGCGGTGAAACGCTCGCCGAAGGTTCGCGAAGATTTGCCGATTCCGGACGTGAAGTATCTAGACCGCAAGGTGCGGCTGGTGCCGGATTTGCGCGAAGTGTGGAGCTACATCAATCCGTACATGCTGTTCGGGCGGCACATGGGATTTCGCGGTGATTTTGAGAAGCGACTGGCAGAACGCGATGCTAAGGCCATCGAGCTTTTTGAGAGCATGGAAGAGGTGAAGAAGGAAGCGGCGGAGTTCATGAAGGTGCGGGCGGTGTGGCAGTTTTTTGAAGCGGAAGCGGAGGGCGAGGCGATACACCTGTTTGCTCCGGGTTCTGTCGAGGCGTTGCACACATTTCGCTTTCCGCGGCAGAAGGTGGGAGATTTCCTGTGCCTAGGCGACTACGTACTGCAGAAGCAGGCCGGGCGGCGGGACCATGTGGCGCTGTTTGTCGTTTCTGCGGGAGAAGGGATACGAGAGCGCTCTGAAAAGGCCAAGAATGAGGGCTATTACTTTCAATCGCACGGGTTGCAGGCGCTGGCGATTGAAACGGCAGAGGCGTGCGCGGAATGGGTGCACCGGCGCATTCGGGAGGACTGGGGCTTCGCGGATCCCGCGGAGATGACCATGGCGGAGCGGTTTACGTCGCGGTACCGGGGAAAGCGCTACAGCTTCGGGTACCCGGCGTGTCCGAACCTGGAGGACCAGGCGGGAATGTGGAAGCTGCTGCGACCGGAGGAGATCGGCGTGCAGCTTACGGAAGGATATATGATGGATCCGGAGGCCAGCGTGAGCGCGCTGGTGTTTCAGCATCCAGATTGCAGGTACTTTTCGGTTGGGGCGGCCGAAGAGAGTTAATCTCGGCTGTAAACCAGTTCACTCCCAGGCTGTTGCAGCCGGGGCGGAGTGTCGCTCTGGGGCAGATCCAGCTTGCGACAGAAAACCTGAGCGACCCGGTTGGTCAGAACATTCCAATCGTACCGCCGAGCCACGGCTTGACGAGCGCTGCGGGCTAGGAAGCTGGTGGCTTCGTATTGCAGAGCCTGTGAAATGCCCAAAGACCAATCGTCGAGGGTGCTGCAGAGCCGAATGATGTGCTCGAATTCTTGCAGTAAACGTATGGGGGAAGCAACCACGGGACTTCCGGAAGCGAGATACTCGTGGAGTTTCAGAGGATAAATGTACTTGGTGTAGTCGTTGAGAACGTAAGGCATGACGGCAACGTCGAAGTGTTGCGGATAACCAGCCAATTCGGGAGTGGTGACGCATCCGAGAAAGTGGACGTTGGGAAAGCGGGAGAGCGCGCTTACTCCAAGCTCCGCCCTATTATGATTTACCAGATCGCCGACAAAAACGAAAGAATAGTCCGGATGCCGCTGGGCGAGCGCGGAGAGCAGGTCCCAGTCCAAAGTTTTTTTCAAAAAGCCGGCATAGCCGATTCGGGGACGAGGGATAGGCGCCAAATTCGCAGGCTCAGGGGCCGGGGTTGCAAAATCGCGATAGGCTACGCCGTTGGGAATTAGATTAACGGAGCGACTCAGGCGTCCCTTTTTTTCCAGAAGGGCTTGCGTATGAACAAAAACGTGGTCGACACGCCGGAGGAGCGAACCCTCTTGCTCACTGACGGGCAGTTCTTCCTCTGAGAAAGAGTATTCGTCGACGAGGTGGTAGCAACTAAGGTTGAATTGAACCCAATCGAGGCTCCCGGCAAATTCCGGCCGCCAGAGGTACAGGATGATTTTCTGACATCCCCGCCGCAAGAGCATTTGCCGGGCTTGCTGCAAACGGGTGCGGAAGGTCAGGTTGGCAAGCCAGGCCGGCTTGTAGAACCTGGGAAGCCAACGTTCCGCTTGATACACGCGGAAGTTCTCTGGGAGAAGCGAGGTTTCCACGGTTGGCAGAGCCGCCTGGTTGGGGAATTCATGCCAATCAGCAGAAGGATTCACCCAAAGGACGTGGAAGTAGGTGGCCAGCCGGGTCAAGATCTGATGCCGGGACATCCATTTGTCACCCCATTGGTCGGAAACCAGCGCGATGACTCCGACGTGAGGAAATAGGGGTGATTTCGACATACCTAGGCGGGCCGGGAGCCTTCCTCTAAAAAACCCTTAATCAAGGTACAAGAGACCGGTGAAGTGCGCAACGCCCCTACCTTTGTGACAATTGGCACGTTGCGAGGCCGCACCAACGTTTGGCGACACTTCAATATTTAACCTTTCCCCAGAAGCATCGGCAAGAGAGATTCTTGTAGTGTGATTTAGCTGCAAACATCCGGCCGCGCCCTAGGTTGCCGAAGCGCGGCACAAGTTTGGGATGGATTCTTAGTTCGGAAGCAAGCCGAACACGGTAAAGACGCTCTGCCCGCCGATGTAGACCTTGCCGTTGGCCACGGTGGGCACGCTGAACTTGACAGCCGGACCGGAAGCCCCAGCGCCGGAGCCCGGGCTAGTGAAGAGCACCTTCGAAACATCAGTGGCGTCGTAAGCATAGAGGATAGCGTTGCCATTGGTCGGCCAGCCGCCGAGGTCGAGGACCCAGAGAATGCCGTTGGTGGTACCGCTAGCTGATACCGCAGGCGTCGCGCCGCGAAGCGGGAACATGTTGGGGGTGACGGAGAAAGCCGGAGTCGAAATCACACCATTGGCGATTTTGAACTGGCTCAGAGGATAGTTCACACCAGTAGTGTAAATATTTCCGTTCCAATAAGCCGGATCGCCGAACAGGCCGCCGTCGAGCTGCGTGGTGTTCGGAGGCGGAACGGGAATCACTTCTTGTACGTCGTTGTTGGACACGGAACTGAATCTGCCCATGTTGTTCTGGTCCAAGAGATAAAGAATGGCAACTTTACCGGTGGCAATCGCCAAGTGGGGGTGCGCGGCAGAACCGACGCTGTCCGGAAGGATGATCATGCCAGCCGAGCCGAGGTCGATGTCGTTCGCGTCAAAAGTACTACGGTTGAAAGGTGTGAACCAGTCGAGCAACGTTCCGGTGGGACTGATCTTCAGAGCAGACTCGGAGAAATTCTTGGAGCCGTCGTAGGAACCGTTGCCGGTCGACACATAGACGTTGCCATTAGCATCAACGGCCGGGCCTGCGCCGCCGCCCCATAGCGAGGCGCCGTTACTGCCGGCTGTGGGATCCGAGGTGGAGAACACAAACTTTCGCGCGAGAGTTGCCGGGTCATAACCAAACAACCAGCCGTACCAAGGCGAAACGTCGCCGTGGGAGCCAAAACCAATGTAAATAGTTCCGTTCGCCAGGAGCAGGCCGGATCGATTCATATGGCGGAGTGGAACAAAATTGGGGGCTGAGATGGCAACGGGCCCGCCGAATTTTTCCGCACCAGTGGTCAGGCTAAGGGCGTGGAGACGGGTGAAGTAGCAGGGATTGCCGGAAGAGCATCCGCTGCCGACGGTTTCCTTGGTCTTGGCGGTGAGGTAGATGGTGGACGTGGCCGGGTCAATGACCGGAGTGGACGTGATGCCGATTTCCGGGAAGACGTCATCAGTGGCCGGAGTGCCGATGGAAGGATTGGCGGTATCCTGCCAGGGCATGGTGGTGACGCCGGTACCGAGAAGGCTGACCGTCCAGAGCTGGAGACAAGAAGGAGAGTCGGCGTCGAAAGCGTAGACGCTGTCGTGGGCGGTGGTAACGAACAGGACGTTACGTGTCGTGGAACCGACCAACAAATTGGCGACGTAGAGCGGCTGGGAGTAGACGTAACCGTCCACCGGGCAGGAGAACATTTGCGTGAACGTGGCCGCGTTGACGTTCGCGGGGGTCAATGCATATTCCTTGAGGTTTTGGCCGGTGCGGGCGGTGTCGTAGTGGTGCAGGAAAACGCCCTGCAGATCGGTGACGGCAAAGCTGACGGAATTATTGATGGAAGCATTGGAAACGCTGGTCGCGGTAATGGTATGCAAGCCCGGCTGGGTGCCCGGAATAAACAGGCCGGAGGTGCTGATGGTGCCGGTGGTGGTATTGCCGCCGGTGTTGCCGTCGACCTGCCAGGTGACGCCGCCGTTTTGCGGGTCGTTGAAGAAAGCGCCGGTAAATTGTTGGGTCTGCGAGGTGGTGATGGAGCCGCGCTTCGGATTGACAATCACTGCCAAAGAACCTTGGATGACAGTGATTGCAGCGGTGCCGGTCTTGGTGTTGTCGGCAACGGCCGTGGCGGTCACCGTGACGGTGGCCGGAGCAGGGATATTTGGCGGCGCCGTATAGGTCGCCAAGGTCGAAGTAACCTGTGATAGTGATCCACAAGTGCTGCCGGAGCAGCCTGCGCCGGACAGAGACCAGGTGACGCCCTTGTTCTGAGAGTCGTTCGTTAGCTGAGCCGTGAAAGCTTGGGTACCATAGCCGGAAGCCACGCTAGACGTGTTAGGCGAAACGGAGACCGTGATGGGTGGCGGCGGAGCGCTGCCCGCGGCGCGGAAAGCGATACCCTGCATAATCCAGGCTCCGGAAGGAACGACCGGGGCGGTCGCATGGAAAGTGCCGGTGGCGTTAACGATGCGGTCTTCGAGGATGTCGCCATCTGGATTGGTGATGACGCGGCTGGTGAAGTTGGAACCAGCCCCGGTCGTGGTCGTGGCGACGAGGTTGGCACCGACGATGAGGTCGTTGGAGTTGGCAGTCGCCAAGGGCCCGCTGTCGCTCACGCCCGAATTGCCCTGAGCGGCGGCGAAGGTGTCCACCGGATTGCTGCGATCAACACCAGAGTATTCGGCGATGCGGATGTCCGGAGCGTTGGCCGATCCACTAAAAGTGACAGTGACGCTGTTAGCGCCGCTCAAAATGTTGGGACAAATATAGATAGCCTGCGAAGCGATGCCCGATTGGACGGTAGGAGCAACCGCGAGGGAGTAGACATTGCCCTTGGAGTCGGTAACTGAACTGACGGTGGTGATTGAATCGTTCCATCCGACGGCCACGATGTTGAGATTGCCGGCGGTCTGGGCCAGGGCATAGGGAATGGTGACCGTGGATGCCGACGGGTGAGGCACAGCCGAGTTGACCTGCACGAAGGCCAGTTGGGCAGGAGAAGTGACGGTGAAGACGACGCCGTTGCTGGGGAAGCCACCCACAGTGACAATGACATTGCCGGAGGTCGCGCCGGCTGGGACGGGAACGGAAATGCTGGTGTCGCTCCAGGTTGCGGGAGTGGTGGCGGAGCCATTGAAAGCCACGGAGCTGGTGCCCTGGGTGGCCCCGAAGCCGGTGCCAGTGATGGTAACCGAGGTGCCCGCAGCGCCGAAAGTCGGGTTGAGATTGGCGATGTTGGGGCCCGCGGCGACAGTGAAATTCATGCCATTGCTATTGACGCCGCTCAGCGATACCACGACGGGTCCGGTGGTGGCACCGGCCGGGACAGGGGCGGTGATGAGAGTATCGGCGTAACTGTTGGTCCGGGCGGAGACGCCGTTGAAGAGCACCTGACTGTTTCTGGTGCCGACAGTGTTACCGAAATTGGTGCCGCTAATGGTGACCACAGTGCCGATGGGTCCCAAGGTCGGATTCAAGCTGGTGATTACGGGTGGAGGAGTGACAGTGAAGGGCGATCCATTGCTGGCGATGCCGCCGACGGTGACGACCACGTTACCAGTGGTGGCTCCGGCAGGGACATTGACCGTGATGCTGGTGTCGCTCCAGGCGGTAGCTGTGGCGGCAGTGAGGTTGAAGCTGACGGTACTGGCACCCTGAGTTGCGCCGAAACCTGTTCCGGTAATGGTGATGCCAGCGCCAACTGGTCCGGAGGTAAGGCTGAGAATGGAAATGCTGGGGCCTGTTGACGTTACCGTGAAGATGACGCCATTGCTGCTTACTCCGGCCACCGAGACAGCCACGCTGCCGGTGGTGGCCCCGTTCGGAACTGGCACGGTAATGCTTGAGGCGCTCCAAGAGGTCGGCGAAGCGGGAGTGCTGTTGAAGACGACTGTGCTGGTGCCTTGAGTCGATCCAAAATTCGCGCCGCTAATGGTAACGGGAGTGGCGAAGGGGCCGGATGTGGGATTCAGGCCACTGATACTAGGCGGCGGCCCAGTGACCGTAAAGGTCAAGCCGTTGCTGGCTACGCCGCCGACAGTGACTACCACGTTGCCGGTGGTGGCGCTGCTTGGAACCGGTACGATGATGCTGGTAGCGGTCCACATGGTCGGAGTGGCAGCGGTGCCATTGAATGTCACGGTGCTGGTGCCCTGGGTGGTCCCAAAATTGGTACCGGAGATGGTGACGGAGGTAGACGTCGGTCCGGAGGTTGGGTTCAGTGAGGAAATCACCGGGCTCGTGCCACCGCTGCCGGCGGCTGGTTTGAAAGCGGCGAGGACGGCACCCCAATCGTCGGCGGTGCCAAGTGTGGCGCTCGAGGAAACGGATCCGGCGGCTGACTGGATCTGGTCTTGGCTGGCCAGCTTGGAATTTGGCGCCGCGGGGACACGCTCCTCGATTGTGTAACCGGTACCGGCGGTAAAAGTATTGGGGTTACCGGTAAAGATAGCACCCAGCAGGAGATCGCCGTTCGCGGTGGTGGTCGCGTTGCCGGAACTCGGGGCAGCGCTGTGACCTTGCG
>Ga0207115_1089_pt1 | contig 12050 bp, 9 predicted proteins | sample Alteio_BWMinHeat_46_FD_153536 | JGI IMG/M metagenome (GOLD analysis project Ga0207115, IMG submission 153536) | Enriched cells from forest soil in Barre Woods Harvard Forest LTER site, Petersham, Massachusetts, United States -... | ecosystem: Environmental > Terrestrial > Soil > Temperate forest >...
GGACGATGCTCTCATGAAAATTTCTCATGTGATTCGAGGAGATGAATGGATCAGTTCAACCCCTAAACACCTTCTGCTTTATCAACTGTTTGGATGGGAGCCCCCCATTTTTATGCATATGCCCCTTTTATTAGGTACAGATGGCAAAAAACTTTCAAAAAGAAGAAATCCCACCTCTATTTTCTACTATCGAGATAGCGGCTATCTTCCTGAGGCTTTTATGAACTTTCTGACCCTTATGGGTTATAGCATGACAGGGGACCGGGAAATGTACTCTTTGGAAGAGATCATCAAAGAATTTGATCCCAAAAGAATTGGAATTTCTGGAGCTGTTTTTGATATTCTCAAACTTGACTGGCTCAATCAGCAATATCTCATTAAAACTATCCCTCAGGATAAGCTCTGGGCGCGTATTAAAGAGTGGAGCTTCCATGATGCTTATATGGAAAAACTGATGCCCCTTTGCCACACGCGTATCAAGACCTTTGGGGAGTTTATGGAACTCTGTTACTTTTTCTTTATCAATCATATTGCTTACAATCAGGACTTTTTAACTCCTAAAGGAGTTTTACCCGAACAAAGTGCCTATTTGCTACAGAGTATGATTTGGGCGTTGGATGAGTGTGAGGACTGGGGGAGGCGGGGGATGGAGCTGGCTTCTCATGAGGTTGCCACCCGTTTTGGAGTGAATCATAAGAAGGTTTTGATTCCTATTCTTTATGCGAGCTTGACGGGTAAGAGGGAGGGGCCCCCTCTTTTTGATTCGGTGCACATTTTAGGGAAGGATAAGACCCGGGTTCGTCTTTTAGGGGCGATTACTTTTTTAGGGGGGATTTCTTCTAAGAAGATGGCACATCTTAAGGAGCTTTGGGAGAAGAAGCTCTGCTCTTCTTTAATGTCGAAGTCTTAACAATTTCTTTTTGAACCTTTTCACTCGTAGCCTCTGACGGTGCCGGAGAGTTCCTCTCAGCCAAAATAAAAGGACGCTGATGCGCTTGAAAGCAGTGCGCACACCCCCCAAGAAAGCCCCCCATCCCCAGTATCATTAAAAAAACAAACATCTTCATATTTATGATTTTAATAATAATACAATAAATTGTAAAATAAATTAACAATATTAAAGTTGCAAAAAAATTAAAAATTGTAATATAATTACTCTAGTTTTTTTATTATTTAAAAGGAAATGCTATGTCTACCCCCCCATTTAAACCGATTGATCCCGAATACACATCTTCTTATGAGGGCTATCATATCGATACAACGCAACCAGGTGCTCAGCGTATAATCAGTGATGGGGAAATTCGTGTAACTAAGGTATTTAAAGAGGTAGTTTCTGAAGCTCCCTCTCCCACGAGAGGTGTTCTTAATTGGGGCAAACGAGATGCACATAGAAGAGAACAGCTCGCACGTGATGCCGTCGCGCATCCTCCTGATGTAGCGACTAGCCAAAAGTCTTTTGACTTATTGACACGTAAACTGGAAGAAGATGCTCCAAGAAAGGCGAAATATGAAGAAAATAAGCGTGCTAGCAAAAAAAACAAAGGGCCGAAACCACACATACAAGATTATCTTTATTTAGGATTTAGAGTACACATTGATTGGGAGACAAGGACATTTTTTGTTCAAGATACCCGGACCCCCCCGCATGTTACATATCAATTTAAAGCAGAAGATGTCATGCAAAATGGTCTACGTTGTGAACGTCCTGATTTTGAGATAGCCGTTGGAAAGTTCTGCCAAGCTTTTAGACAATATAAAACTCCAGGACCGCTTCCACTCCTAACAGGGGGCGCACCCCTTCCTACTACTACTACTAAAAGGGTGGAAAAAGTTGTCTATGAGGCGCTTACACAACGAAAACCTCTTTTCTCTCACGATACGCTTGCAGCACATGTAGAAGCACGAAAGTCAGAGACTCCTGAGTCCTTTTATGGTTATAACGTACTGATTAACTGGAAAGATTCTAGTTTCATTATCTGGGAAAAAGATGAACCGCGCCCCGGTGAGAAGCCCTCTTCCACCCCCCCCGTCTACCGTTCCTTTAGTCTTAAAGCGTTAAAAACAGATGCAAAACATATCAGCCGAACCACCATTCTTGCTTCCGTTAAGTCTTTTTGCATCTTATATGGCCAAATTCAAGAAAAGGCAACAGCAAAGGCAGAAGAAATTCTTACTGAAAGATTTGTAGATCAATTGAAGGAGCAGTATCGCCGCATGAAGGGGGTCTCCTCTAAGAGCTCTTTTGCAGCTTCCATAACAGGTAGAGAGGCCACTTATGCAAAAGCGGGGCGGTTCATTACGGTAGAGGAGATTGAAAAAGAGGCCAAGGTGCTTGCGAAGAAGCTTGCACCTCAAATGCTTGAGGATTACGACAAATTTGTGATTCACTATAATGAGAAGATGGTGTTGATGCATTTGAACAAGGAGGTAGGTTTCAAGCTGCTTCTTGCGCACGGATATACCCCAACTCAGGCTAAGAAACTTCTCAATCACGCTAGTTTTTTCAATGGGATCTGGCTAGAGGGAATTTCTGATGAGGCTTGGAATGCTTTTAAAAAGGACATCTTGGGGGATAAAGAGGCGAAAGGGGGCGGGGGTGGAGCGCCTCCAGCCAAGGAGAAAAAACCTGAAGAAGAGGATAAACATAAGACAAGCTTAGAGAGTGTACAGGCTGCTCTGAAAGATGTAGAGGAGACAGAACGACGAAGACGAGCTTCAGAGAAGGCCCAAACGTCGTCAGGTCCAGATGCCGACTCGTCTCTTGAAACAAGAAGAGGGCGACAACCTCCTACAAAACAACCAGCTGCTACTCAGCTACCTCCTGCTGCTGCTCCTGCTAGTCCTCAAGCAAATGCAGCTGCTACTACCCAAACGACTCCAGCTACTACTCAGCTACCCTCTGGTCATAAGCAACCTCCTGTTGCTCAGACACTTCCTGCTCCAGAGGCACCTTCAGTTGCAGCATCTGCTGCTTCTGCTGCCTCAACGACCCCATCTATAGAAGCTGTACATACAGCCCCAAACTCATGGGAACTACGAGAAACTACACAATAATAAAATGTGACTATAGATATCTCATTAATGCGTTTCCATTTATTGAGAAAATACAACCGCTATAATTCTATAATTAGTTTTAAATATTGAATACTTTATATTAATATTGATAATTAATAATCAAAGTTAATAAAATTAATTATAATACTTAATATGGATAAAAACAATGTCAGTAAAACGTCCAGATGGCTCTCCTCAGGTTTCCCATCCTGATCAAGCTCCTCAACCAGCACCAACACATCCTATAACGAAAGTAGCTAAAACAACTATCCCCCATATCCTCACCGGTGAAAAGTCATTTACGGCAAGGCATATAGGTAAGCCCATATACGAGCATACATCTTCTGGATATCTATATACCGTTGATCCCAAACGCGGAATATTTACCGTTTGGCAAGAAGGAAAACGAGATACTTTGATAACAATCCAGGTAGAGCGCACATCAGACCGAGCCATGCCAAATGAGGATATTTTAAAACAACTAGCCACTACCTATCTCGATAAAAAACCCAAAGAACAAATTCCTCTTGCAGCAAAAAAAATATTCGAACAGGTCATATTATCCTCCCCAACAGTCGAACCAGTAGTTGGTGAGAAAGGAGATGAAGAACGTGCACAACAAGATGCTCAAGATAAAGCTTTTTTACAAGATGCTCTTATCGAAACAACTCATATTGATCGACAAAAGGCAGTAGCATTAGACGCACAGCTGGAACCTCTTGACGCAGAGGCTAAAAGTGTTACTATTAAACAGTTAGATCAACCATCAAAGCACTATGCGGAGATAAGATTCAATTCTACACACGCTGAACTGGAGAGCATTGCTGCAAACTCAACCAATCATCTAAAAGCTCTTCTCATTGACTTGAATTTCAACAGCATCTCCGCATTGCTTACATATGAAAGCTCTCGTCCATATCGACTAGAACTTGATTGGGATTATCAACCAGCATCGTATTCTCCTCCTGCACCAATAGATTTGACTCCAGAGAGTACACCTCCCCCTTCTCTCTTGACATCAGCAATATCTGAAACAACAAGAGATACTGGAAGCGATGCATCTTCTGACACAACTATAAGGGAAGAGCCTACTTCTCCACCAACCACTGTAGCACCAGAACCCACAGTAGTTCCCACTCAACAAGAGGTCTTAGCTGCAGCTTCCCCAGAGAGTGCTCAAGAACTCACTGCACCTCTTGTTCCGAACCAACCTGCAACTATATTGTCCGAAGCATTAGAGCTGCAGCAAGCAGAAAATGATATCATGAACATACATGATGAGTTGCTAGAAACATCAGAGTATACAGCGTTCTCCCCAGAGCGTGCAAAAAAAGTTGTAAATCAAGAAGATGAACGATCTGATGATCAAGAGGTTGCCGCTTCTCGTCCACCATATATTCCTAAACGCGCCGACACATGGACATGTACAGAAAGTTCAGAGGATCCGTTAGGTATTTTTGGCACTATGTCTCAAAATGTAACTTCTGAGACAGAAGATGTTTCGATTACAAAATTGAGAAGAGCATTAGCAGAAGTAAAAACAGACATGCAAGAAACCATAAACTTTTTTGATATTGCTGACAAAATAGCAAACCTTGAAGCAGGTCCCCCCTTTCTATCTTATCTTCTAGAAAAATATTACACTAAAGAGAGCGAGGGCTATCGTCAAATTCTTCCCAAAATTGCTCGTAGTCAAGAGGATGATCCAGGTACGAATGAAGAATTATTGACAGAATATATCCAAGCTCTTGCTCAAAGTATGGTGGATCCAAAGGGAGGGGAGCTGAAAATACGACCAGAAAAAGATGAAGGTCTACTCTATGTAGAAAGACGGATAATTAACAACTCTCTCAATCTCACTGCTGCACAAATTGATGTGGGTTTGGAAGAGTTTCTTACGAGAATAGAGAGTGGAGAGGATAAAGTTACTACACAGCTCCCTCCTGTACCAGATGCTACGCCGCGCGCTACCCCATTACGTGAGAACAAACCACGTACAGACCCTAGGATAGAAATGTTACAAATAGACATAAATAAGGTTAAATCAGAAATGTCTCGAAAACAAGAAAAGGTTATCACTTTCGAAGCACTCTCCTTTGCAATAACACAGACTATACCAGCAAAACAACTTTTGATTTATCTTCTAAACACACATTATAATACGGAGGGAAAACAAAAACTCATGGCAGAGGTAGCCGCTCAAGAAGTCGATGGGGAAGTAAACGCAACATTAATGAATCAAATCATGGAGATAGCAGAGTCAGAAAAAAGAGAGATCTCAGCTTCCCTTACATTCACAATCACACAAATTGATGAAGGGCTAGCGCATATGCTTGAGATATGGGAAACAGCTCCATTAGAACCCTCTCCCAGTAAAGAAGAGATGGCAAAGGTTCTTAAACAAGCAAAGCAGGAGGAAGAGGAAGAATAACCTCCCCCTCAACAATCTCCTGGTAAGCCTCCACCCACTCTCTCTCCTCCTCCTTCGATAGCAGAAACTTTTTCTCGCCAATCTCCTGAATCGGCACAATCCCCCCCAGCGTATTACACCGAAAGCAGCTCCCCCTCTCAGGCAACTCCTCCAACACCCTCTCCACCTTCTCCACTCGCATCCCTCGCGATAGCGCACTCTCCACAATCTGACTAATCGTCACCCCAAAATGGAGCGGAAGATGAGGACTCGGTGTATAAAGCACCCCCTCATCCACCCAAAAAAGATTCCCAAAGGCGGTCTCCAACACAATCCCACTCTCCGTCACCGTGATGCAATCATCCCTCCCCTGACGAAAGGCCTCCTCCATCACATAATAGCGATTTAAATGGGCTAAGCTCTTAAAAGAGGCGTGACACAAATTAAAAGGAGTAGGGAAAATCCCCAGCCTTAAAGGGGAAGGAGGGCGATGGTCATACCGATCCAAAAGGAGAATCAGCTCCCCCCCTCTTTCCGGAAGCCGATTTAAACTATTCTCTTGCGCAGCAACCACTATCCTTAACCGCCAAACCCCCTCGTGGGCCTGATTATGCGCAATGAGCTGCAAAACCGTCTCTAAAGAGCACGCAGGCATCACTATCCCTAAAGCTAGACACTGCTGCTGCAATTTCTCTAAGTGGCGTTTAAAAAAAAGGGGATACCCTCTCTCCACCTTCAGCGTCGCATAAGCCCCATCTCCAAAAAGAAAACCGCGATTCCACACAGAGATCGTCGCCCTCTCCTTGCACACAAACTCCCCTCGTATATAAACCGTCATCTAACTCCCCATATTGTGAAACACAGAGGTGACATCCTCCAACCCCTCAATCCATTCTATCAACGCAAGATTTGCCCTCTGATCCTCCTCTTGACAGGTCACTACCGTTTTCGGAATCATCTCAATTTCAGCGCTCTGTATCACAACAGAGGCCTCTTGCAATCTCTCTTTCACAGCATAAAGCTCAAGGGGATCTGTGAGAATGAGATAACCCTCCTCGGTCCCCTCAAAATCCTCAGCTCCTGCCTCAAGCGCTAACTTGAAAAGAGCCTCCTCCTCATTACCCTCTTTCGCAACCTGAATCACCCCTTTACGGTCAAAATTAAAGGCAACCGCGCCCGGCTGCGCAATCGTCCCCCCTCTCTTGTTCGTGGCAATTCTCATCTCAGTTGCTGTCCGATTCTTATTGTCCGTCATGAGCTCAATCAGCAAGCCAACTCCCCCATGTCCATAAAGCTCATAGGTGATATTCTCAAAAGCTGCCTGATCGGGACTCGACGCTTTTTTAATGTTCTTATCAATATTCTCCTGAGGAAAGTTCACCTCTTTAGCCTTTTGAATAGCCATCCGGAGCCTTGTATTGCTCTTGGGATCGCTCCCCCCAAGCTTCACCGCACTAATAATCTCCTTGGCAACACGAGAAAACATCTTCCCCTTCTGCGCATCTGCCTTCTCTTTGCGATGTTTGATATTCGCCCACTTGCTATGCCCTGCCATATCTATCCTTCAGGTGAGTTAACTAAAAATCTTGGCGTGATTCTGCTTCTCCCATACCAGAGCTTTCTGATAATGCTCAAACTCCCTCTCTCTCCGCTTAAATTCTGGTCCGTGACATCTATAGTAACCACGTGCATCCATATAGCCCGGCACCACATGGTGAAGCATCTCATGATAGACAATAAAGGAGACAAAAAAATCAGGATAAGAGGGGTCGTCCAATCGACGGTGTATCTTCACCAACTTCAGAGCATCCACATACTGCCCAAACACAACATGGCGCCTTCTCCTCTTCCTCCTCTTCAGCTGCCCATACCAGGTGATCTGTAAGGAGAGCCTCCCCTCAAAATAGCGGCTATTCACCTGATCGTAAATCTCCTTAAGATGGTAGGAGCTCCCCTCGTGAATAACTCGTCTTGGAGGGGGAAGTCTCTCCTTCAGACCAAGTTTCTCTTTGATTTTCTCAAGCAAAAGACTCACAAGACCCGTTCCATAATGATCTTACCAATATATTCCCCATTCTCCTTCATGAAATATTTCTGGTTGCCAATCTCCTTAAAACCAAAACGGCGGTAGAGAGAGATCGCAGGATTCTGCTCGTAAACCTCTAGGTAGAGCACCTCAATTCCAAAAAAATCGCGCGCTAAGTAGATCAAATTATTCAAAAGAGTCGTTCCGATCCCTTTGCCGCGCACCTCCCCTGCTACAATAATCGAAATCAGACACTGGTGGGCAAGCTTGCGATAAGGCATCAGGCAGAGCGTCGCCAGCCCCACAGGTTTCCCCTCCAAAGTCGCCGTTAAACTACTTCTATATTTCGCAAAACCTATCCAGTGCTTGATCGAATCCTCCACCTCTGGAAGATCAAGCATGGGGAACCCCTTTAAAACGCCCGGCTCTAAAAGCCACTCTTTCAAAGGCTCCGCATCCTCTGCTACCGTATACCGAAGCTCTACTCCACTTAAATTTTCCTTATCCATATTAACCTGAATTATTTTGATTCTTTTAAAAAAGCGATCATAAAATCATCGAGAAGCTCCCCATCCATCATCGCTTGCACATTTCCTACCTCATACCCCGTGCGGGCATCCTTAACAAGTGTATAGGGCTGAAAAACATAATTTCTAATCTGTGATCCCCAAGCATTCGCTTTCTTGTCGCCCCCCATCGCACGTAAACTCTCCTCTCTCTTTCTCACTTCACTTTCATATAGCTTAGAGCGCAACATTTTAAGACAGGTCTCCTTATTTTGGAACTGGCTCCGTTCATTTTGGCAGGAGACAACAAATCCAGAGGGTAGGTGGGTAATTCTTACCGCCGAATCTGTCACGTTGACATGTTGCCCCCCCGCTCCCGACGAACGGTAGGTATCCACACGAAGATCCTGAGGGCGTATCTCAATCTGAATATCATCTGTAATCTCAGGAGTCACATCTACAGAGGCAAAACTTGTATGACGACGTGCATTACTATCAAAAGGGGAAATCCGTACAAGTCTGTGCACTCCCCCTTCTGCTTTCAGATAACCATACGCATAGGAGCCTGTTACTTTGAGGGTGACACTTTTAATGCCTACAACATCCCCCTCTATCCAGTCTATGACCTCATATTTCCACCCCTTGCGCTCAATCCACCGCTGATACATGCGCAAAAGCATGCTTGCCCAGTCGCACGCCTCTGTTCCCCCAGCCCCTGAATTGATGCTAAAAAAACAGTTTTTCTCGTCAAGCTCCCCAGAGAGCATGCGCCGCACTTCTAACTTTTCAATCTCCTTCTCCACCGCCTGAAGTTCGCCAACAAGTTCCTCTATAAGAGAGTGATCATCCAGTGCATAGGCGTCAGGCAATAACTCTTGGACCAGTTGAAAACGGCGCTGAATCTCCTGATAAGGAACCACCCATTCTCGCAGCATATTGGACTCTGAAATCATTTTTTGAGCGCGCGCCTGATCAGACCAAAACTCAGGGGCCTCCTGCAACATGTGCAGCTCAGCTAACCTTTTTTCTTTGGCAGCAACGTCAAAGATACCTCGACATATGAAGAATTCTCTCCTTAGACTGTTTTAACCTTTCGCGTATCTCTTCTTTCATGATGGCTCCCTTCTATTAATGGCAGGGCTTATACTAGGAGAGTATCCCCATAAAATCAAGAGTGTAACTAAATCAGATATAAACTTCTTTAGACCGCCTCAGTCTAAAGTTTATTTGAGCTAATAAATTTATATTTTTGCAATCTGCTATTTGGTTTATCAGGAATTGTATAGGCGATTTTTTCTTGTTGTAGCAAAGAGATAAGCACCTTCTTCAGGGCTCCAGAAATATGCTTATGACCCAAAGCTTGAGATAATTCGCTTTTAGATAAAGGGCCCTTTTTGAGCAAATTTAATACTGTACCCTCTAATGACTCGGGCCTTGACTCGGGCCTTGACTCGGGCCTGATTTTTTCGGCTTCTTCTGCTTGCTCCTCAGGACTTTTCCCTGTGGCAAAGAAAGAAGAGGGCGTAAAAGTCGTTATAACAGATGCGACACGAACTTCCCAAGTCGGTTTAGGATTCCCATTTTCTTTACACCGGTCAATAATATTGAGCGTGCCCATCCCCCATTTCTCAATAATACCGGCGCGATAAAAGACATTAGCAATAATCGGATTCCAGGGTTTAGATTCATGAGGTATAGTCAGCTTTTCTGGGGTGATCCCAAAATGCAAAACTCCTGGATTGATTATTTCCAGACAATCATCATACAGAGCAATTGCAACAGCACCTCCTGGCGTAGTGTAATCCCTATGGCAAATAGCATTTGCTAAAGCTTCTCTTGTGGCAAGAGGTGGATAAAGAGGATAATCTTCTCGTATCATTTTACCAGGAACAACCCGACCTGAAATAGGGACATGATCAAGTAGGAATAACTCACCTCGCCTCAAAAGATCAAATGCATTACCCCAATAATCTCGATTATCCATAAACCCGTTTAAGCGATCAGAGCCTCTAAATCGAGCTAGCCTGATTGATAACTGAGGATAATTTGAAAATAATTTTTCGCTTTTTCCGTAGAGAGCTATAGCAGCATTGATAAGACGTCCATCACCCAAAAGTCCTAAGCCTCTTAAAATCGATTCAGAATCGGCATGAGAGGGCTTTTTCATACGACCAAGTTTAATCGCATTTTGCAACGTAGATTGAATTTCTTCCTCATCTAGGTCTTGTACGGTTATCCATTCAGGAGCCAGCTCATTTTCCCAACGCCGATGCGCATGAAATTTATCTAAAACACGCTTTTCATACTCTCCACGAGGCATGATTTGAGTTGTAGGGCCATGCCGAATATAGGGCCGACCATCATAGCAATAGATATCTAATTTCCCAAATACTCTAATTAGAACGACTGCTTTGTCATTCCCAATAGCTACGGTTTCAATTTCAGGAAAAGCAGGTGGTTCGACCTTGCGTAACTCTTGAGCAATATCTTCGAGTGTTTTTGCCGTTACTTGTTGACCAGTTATTTCACCTTTATCAGATACTCCAAAGAACACAAAGCCCCCTAGACCATTAAGCATTGCACATACTGTTTTAGCCGCTTCTGACCGTTGTCCTGTTGTCTTTTTAAACTCTAAACCCTCAGATTCACCTTTTTTAACCAATTTTTGTAATTCTTCTAAATGCATTAAGACTCCCTGCCTTATAGATACTCATCTAAATCCATAGACCACACCTCATGCTTTTTTAGGAAAAATTGTACTTTTTTCTTTGTTAAATACAACTTTTTTAGCAACTATTACTGTAGATTCGTCGATAGAGGCCGCAGTCGCGCTCCGAGCGTAGCGAGGAGCACGGGGCGGCCCCCCTTTCAAACAATCAGCTAAAATCAATGACAACTTGTACAATAAGGTCCTCTCTGATAGAATCCCCCTCAATTTATAGATACAGAGCCAAATCATGAATATTCCTGAAGAAATTAAAAAATCTCTTTTAGAGTTTTTAAAAAAAGAGCGGTCCTGCGAACTTCTCACCGCCTACCTCTTTTATCTCGAAAAGAAATTCCATCTTCATCCTGTCGCATATTTACAGGAAAAGACTGTCTATCCCAATGAGGAAGAGGCAATTAAAAAACTGGAAAAAGAGGGCAAAGTCTGGAGAGAGACCGAAATCCGTATCGGATACGGTCCCCCAACCGTCAACGATCAAACTAAAAAAATCTATATCTGCCCCTTTACAGGAAAGGTTTTCGGCGATAACACCCACCCCAATCCTCAAGATGCTATCTATGATTGGGTCTCAAAATGTCCAGAAAACACCGAAATGGTAGGCGGAGTGAAAGTCAAACGGTTCCTCGTCTCTGATGATCCTGAAATGATTAAAAATTACATTATCCCTCTTAAAGAGCCGGTAAAAAAAATCGTCTTCTCCTCCGCTGCAACAGGAAAGCTCTACCATACCAAAGATTCCATAATTCAAGATTTCAAACGCAATTATCTTAAACCGATGACTCTTGTTGAGGTACAAAATCAGAGCCGTTACCAGCTAGAAACCTCTTTTTTGGACTTTGTGCAGCAGCATCTCCAAGAGGATAAGGTGACCTCCTTCGTAGAGGCCTTAGCTGAAGATGAGAGTTTTCACAAATATGTCTCGAAATGGGTAGAGACCGAAGAGTGATTTCCCGCTCTCCAGAGGAGACCATCGCTTATGGTGTACAATTAGGGAGCAGCCTCCCCCCCCATGCGATCCTCTGCTTTTTTGGTGATTTAGGTGCCGGTAAAACAACCTTTATCAAGGGCATTGTAGAGGGAGTAACTAAAATCTCCTCTCATGATGTAACAAGCCCCACCTTTGTCTATTTAAATGTCTACGATACGGTCTACCATTTTGACCTTTACCGGATCCATGACTTAAATGAGTTTTTAAGCTTAGGTTTTGAGGAATACTTTTTTGCAGGCGGCATCTGCTGTATCGAATGGAGTGAAAAAATTGCCCCTTTAATACCCAGCCACGCTCTTAAAGTCTCTCTTTCTCATCTTGATTCGACTACACGGTTG
>Ga0207115_1090_pt1 | contig 11920 bp, 8 predicted proteins | sample Alteio_BWMinHeat_46_FD_153536 | JGI IMG/M metagenome (GOLD analysis project Ga0207115, IMG submission 153536) | Enriched cells from forest soil in Barre Woods Harvard Forest LTER site, Petersham, Massachusetts, United States -... | ecosystem: Environmental > Terrestrial > Soil > Temperate forest >...
TATCTATCTGGAACCTAAGGGTGCTTTGTCTGCAGATGCATGGGAGCTTCTTATCACCCTCTTAGAGAAAGACGAGAACTATCTGCCTCTTTGTGAGAAATTGAGGGAATATCGTGAACTGGATGAAAAGATGCGTCCACCCCTCTCTTTTACAATTGAGGAGATAGATACTTTGTGTGAGGCTCTGACCGATGCTATGGATCCCTGCTTTCCTCATCCGAAAGGGTTGAGAGAGATAAAAAATAACTTTGATGCATGTAAGAGCCATCACATTGCGCGTAAAGAGCTCTTAGAGGGGCTAAAAGCAGTTTTTAAAGAGGGGGAAATAGCAGTTGTAGGTAGTTATGTTCCCTACTTTTTAGTGGAATCGGGATATCTCAAAAGAGTGTTTGGAAAATGGGGATGCCCCTTTATCGATCCTGATAAGTTGCTTGCAGAGTATCTCTCTTTTCCCCCCCCTAATCGAAGCAGCGATTCAGTTAAGAGATCTGTCGCACAGATCTATATGTGAAGAGGTGATTTCTTGTTTGGTCTCTCTTATCAGTGAGGATTCCTCTCCTTATATGGAAGAGAAGATCCGAGAGGAGGCTTTTGTGGGAGAGGCTTTTGAAAATAGGTTTGTTTTTTCTCTAAAAGAGGACAATTTTGCTGTCACTATCTGCTCTCAAATGCCGTCCACTCTCTGCTTAAATATAAAGAAAAATAAACTCTTTCTTTCTACCTCTCGAGAAGATGGGGATGTATCACAAGCGCTCCTGTTTTTCTGTTTGGGTTTTATGCAACCAGAACATAGAGCTCACGTGGAGGCTCGAGATGGTTTGCAGTTTATTTCAGAACTGGTGAGAGGACATTGTCATCTTGAAGAGCCTGTGAAAAAAAGGCTAATGAATCTCATTTATGATGAGTGGTTGATTACTGGAAAATTGCATGGGGAGGTGAGAGCGTGGATTGATAGGTACTACACAAAAAATCCTACTGCATCCCTTATTTTTATCATGAATCTTGGACTCTCTCTCTATCGTGAGAGACCCTCTCTTAATGGCACTCTCTCCCCCCTATTAAGGCAGCTTACAGAAGAACTTGTTCTAAGCGATCATCAGGTAGGAATCAGAGCTCTTTTATTGGATAGAAGGATCACCTTGTTTGAAATCAGCGATTTTTTACACCTTGTGGCTATCATCGCGTATCGCCGTGGGAGCCCCTCTGTTCAGATCGGAACAGAGGCGTTAACCCATCCGGTTTTTCTCTTTTCTATAGAGGGAAGTACACTGCATTTAGTTGTAGATCCTCATGCTGTGAAACGGTGGATCGCTTTTATGCAAACCTCTGTAGGAAAAGCGATCGAACCTCTGATGAAGGCACTCTTTTTCTCTCTTTTATCATCCATGGAGGGTCCTCGTGAAGAGAGAGGAGGGGAGTTAGGTTTGCAAGAGGAGCGCTTTGATATAGAAACCCCCTCTGCTTTTTTGCAAGAGGTGCAAGTCATATATTGGGAGGCAACTGGTTACAAGGTCAATTTAGAGAGACTCTCTGGTTTAGTATCGGATATGCATGCATCTTATCAACACAGCGAGCGAGCCCTTTTTCTGGAACAGACGTTGCAAAGATATCTGGAAGGGGATTTTCCCCCTTGGAATGAGGAAAATTTTGATTTTGAGTGGGTCAAATATCTTTTCCGTCATCAAGCACCTCAAAGCGCATGTCAAGAATGGAAAAAACAGATTGAAAAGAGGCGACATATAGACCCCTCTTATTATGAGAGAATAGAGAATCTCATCCCTTCTTCTTCTCAATATGCGCTTCAAATGGTTGAGTTTTTGATCAGGCAAGAGCTGCTTTTTTTTCTGCCTGAGCGCGCGTGGGAGATGATAAAAACAGCTGCTAAAAAAGCTCTTCGGAATGATCAGAGAGGGTCCTCAGTCGAGAATGAGAGGGCTCGAGCCTCTTTGATAGAAAGGCTGAGTACAATTGCCATTGAAAAGAGGAAAGAGTGCCCCGCTAATTTTGCGGAAATCCTAGAGGCTCTTTTAATAGCCTCTCAAAGCCCGCAAAGAAGAGAGTTGATGAGAGTGTGCCTTGATGAGAATATCACCCTTTCTAAAACAGTGGGTTCTCTCTGGTTAGAAGAGATAGGGGCTCTTTTAGAAAGTGGGGACACATCCAGTCGACTCCTATTTGAAAAGGGGGTGAAAGAAAACTATTATCCACCTCGAGCCATCCATTTTCTATATCGCTTTTTGGGAGAGGGTTTATATGAGCATGAGTTTCTTCTGGGATTTATAAAGAGCCATCCAAAATATCGAACTTTAGATTCCGGAGCATTTGATCTTCAATGGATTCTCTACTTAGCAGGTAAAGGCAAGAGAGCAGAGGCAGAAAGTATATTAACAGCTCTTTCTGAGAGTTCACAACTAGAGACTCTTCAAGAGTGTGTGGAGCATCTTTCTGAAGGCAGGGTTTTGGAGGAGCATCTGACTAATCTGATGATTGCATTCCCCTACACTCCCTCAGATAAAGCGAAAAAAGAGAAAATTGCAGCCCTTCTTTTACTAAAATCTTCTCCTCCTACACAGAGACGCATTGTATTATGGTGTGTGCAGGGTAAAATCACCCTTCCAGCTGATAAGAAAGAGACATGGGCTCGCATCTGGGTGGAAACGATCTCCACGTGGATAAAAGAGGGGGATATAAGAGATCTGGAGGCTTTGATCACAGCAGGAAGAGCGCGAGGATATTGTTCTAAAGAGCAGGCTCAACAATTCAACAGCCAATTAGCTGAGCGTTCTGTGGAACATGCACAGACTCCCGATGAGTTTTTAAAACTTTGCGAGAAGCTGCTGGTACAAGGAGAATCACCAGCTGCTGAAAAACTATTTCCTACACTTTTGAATCATCCTGAAATCTCTCTCGAAAAAAAATGGCAACTGATTCAAGACTGTGGTCGAACTGCTCCCTCTCTTTTGCAAAGAAATATTTCTGAAATCGAGAAGGTTTTCAAAGAAATTTGCAAAAGGGAATCTGATTATAAGTCACTTATAAGAACAATTAAACAAACACCTTTTTTTGGAATTCCCTCTTTTTTGGAGCCTCTCTTTTCTCATATTTTAGCTCTTTCAGAAGAGCATGTTGACAAGGGGTCCTTATTGAAGGGGATGTTTACTCTCATGCAGGTCTATCCTCGTGCACTCTCTTTTTTTAAAGAGTGGCACTCTTTTTTAATAGAATATGGGAAAAGACATCTTCCAGAGGTCTGGCAGGTGACGCGCTGGATACGGGTGCAAAATATAGAATCTTTGATCCCTTCTGAGCACCTCTATTCTGCAACCATTTGCTCCTTATATAGTGCAAAGAGCGCTGAAATATTAAAAGAAATGGAGCCAGCTCTGCAGAGTCCTAGTCCTATTTCTAATTTTCCGATCTATTATTTTCTTATTATAGGATCACTTGCGCATATTAGAAGAGCAGAAGAGGCACGCATGCTTTACCGTATTTACGAGCAAGCATTAGACTGTGCCGACGTTTTTTCCGATGAGAAGTTAAAGAGAATAGAGATGGAAAAAGAGGTCATGTGCACGCTTCTCAAGCACAAGGAGAAAGAGATTCGTGAAGTGGGGAGGGAGGCTCTTTCTCGTCTAACAAGTAGGGGGGCCTCTCCTGATGCCGCTCTTTATGTAAATCTGATTCACTCGATCATGACGCAGGAGTGGAGAGGGGTGGATTTACAGGTTCAACTGCATGAAATCAAGGACCATTTTGCATCTCCAGAGTTTTTGAACAAACCTGTTCTCATGAGAGCGCTTACATTGGGTAAAAAAGAGAAGAGATACCATATATGGGTAGAAAAAGTAGTATTAAATAGTTGGGAAAAATATAAACTAGAAGGAGGATCTAGAGAAACTCTTTTTATGTTGGTGGCTCTCTCCCATCACCTTCTCTTGCCTATACGGAAAGAGGTTGTGGTGCAGTTGAATAAGAGTCCCTTTTACAAGTACAAGGGAGAGCTGGCTATGGATGTGCACGGTGTTGGTCGATTTATTGCGCGTTATTTTAAGAAGGAAAAAGAGCTTGATGCGAATGCGTTAGCACCCTGTTTTCCTCTGCCTTTGGATCATCCTCTTGCACGCTATGTTATAGAGTTTGCCCTGCCACTTGTGCAAGCACGACCCACGCCAGTAGAATTGGAAGATGCAGATTTCCCCTATATAGGAAATAATCGATTACCTAGATCAATGGAAGAGCTGAAAGATCTACTACTTTTTTTAAAAGAGGAGAATTATTACACAGAGAAGCGGCTCATTTGGGGTGCTCACTGTGCGATAGAGGCATTGGAAAAAAAAGTATTAGTGGCGAACGAGGAGACGTGGGATATTCTTTATGATCTTCTCAAAAAACTCACTCTCTATGATGGAAGAGATTCAAATAGTATAGGGGCAGCTTTTGAACTTTATCAGGCCATGCGTCCTTGTTATGTTCACTTAGACAAATCAAAAGAGGTATTAGAGGTCATTTTCTCCCTGATTTCATCAGCAGTAACTGGAGGGTTTAATAAAGCAGTGGAAGAACTATATTTTTCCTGTTATCAAAAAATGTTAGGTCTATCAGAGGATGTTTATTTGGATAAAATCATTCCTATCTTTATGGACTGTTTTCGTAAGATGCATCAACAAGAGGGTAAGAGTAAAAATAAAAGAGTTTATCTGCATGCCAAAGCATTTCTTACAGCATTAAATAGGGGAGCGGATTACCACATTGAGCTTAGTACGGAGGAATTAGTAAGTGAGTATCAGAGGATTCTCCGTCAAGTGACACCTGCTGTCCTGGATATCCCGGATGCATATAGGGACCGGTTAGCACAAATGATATTAGCTATTGTGACAAATGATGTAGTTACTATGCTCAAGGATTAGGTTTTTTAACATAGAAAAAAACAGGAAGATAAGAGAGAATAAAGCAAGGCGAGTACAACATGCTTCTTTTTCTCATTTATCTGCTTCAGGATGTCTGTGGATGGAAAATTCCCACTGTCTTTGAGTATTGTTCTACTAGAATGGCTCTTGCTGCCATCACAGCTCTTCTTTCAACAATATTTTTTGGGAAGTCTTTCATTCGAAAGCTCTATCAATTAAAAATTGGCGATCATGCAAAAAGAGAGTATTGCCCTCTTCTTGAGGAGCTTCACCGAGATAAAAATGAGACTCCCACCATGGGGGGTATTCTTATCCTCTTTTCCCTTCTGATCTCCCTCTTTTTATGGATGGATCTCAAAAGCTCCTACACCCTGATTTTGCTTGCCACAACCGTTGTGATTGGGTTTTTAGGAGCAAGAGATGATTACCTGAAACTCCGCTACAAAAATACAAAAGGGCTTAAATCTAAAAGAAAATTTCTCGTTCAACTGCTTTTTTCTTTAGTCGTTGCCCTCTATCTTCTCTTTCCTACTCTCACTGAGGCTCTCCATACCAAGAGTTGGTTTTCTCCCCCCCTTGCCAAAGAGTTGAGTTTTGGGCTCTCTTCTTCCACTCATCAAGGTAGCCAAGAGAAAACTCTTACCAGTCGCGAAGTTGCCTCCCGTCTCTATATCCCTTTTTTTAAAGAACCTATTTTGGATACAAAAGGGTTTGCGCTTATAGCTATGGTCCTTTTCATGATGTTTGTGATTACAGGCTCTTCCAATGCAGTCAACCTGACGGATGGACTTGATGGATTGGCAACGGGGACTGTGATGATGGCAGCCGCTGCTTTTTCTCTTATCGCATTTTTATCCAATAATTTAGATTTAGCACGTTATCTGCATATTCTTTATATTGAGGGCAGTGGGGAGATTGCAATTTACCTTGCTGCCGTTGCGGGGGCCTGTTTGGGTTTTCTTTGGTACAATGGATATCCTGCACAGGTCTTTATGGGGGATACAGGCTCTCTTCCTTTAGGAGCTATTTTGGGAGTGTCAGCTGTCCTACTGAAGCGTGAGGTTCTTCTTGCGATTATAGGGGGGATTTTTGTTGTGGAGGCTCTCTCTGTGATTTTGCAGGTAGGGAGTTACAAGCTACGCAATAAAAAGAGACTTTTTTTATGTGCTCCTTTACACCACCATTTTGAATATAAGGGGTGGGCGGAGATGAAAGTGGTTGTCCGTTTTTGGATTATGTGTCTTTTATTGTGCATTATAGGAATTGCATCTCTCAAATTTCAATAGGTTCATAAATGGTAGCAGGAAGACCACTTATTGTAGGATTGGGGCTTTCAGGAAAAGCCTGTGTGGACTATTTCCTTGCAAAAGGGGAGATCCCTCTTTGCTTTGACCAAAATTCTCAAATACCTCTCTCTCTTCCTATTCTTTCTGAAGAAAAGATTCCCTGGCATGAGGTGGGGATCGTTATTAAATCTCCCGGTATTCCCTTTTCCCATTCCGTAATACAAACAGCATATGATAAAAAGATTCCTATAAAAGGTGAGATAGATCTTGCTCTGGAGGAGCTACAGAAACAGAAGAAAACAGTTCTTGGAATCACGGGCTCTAATGGAAAGACGACTACTACTTTATTGACGGCCCACCTTCTTAATCAGAGCGGGAAGCGAGCTTGTGCAGCTGGCAATGTGGGAATTCCTCTCCTTTCTCAACTGCATGCACCTGTCGATATTTTCGTTGTTGAATTGAGCTCTTTTCAATTAGAGCAGTTATCTAGGGGCCATTTTTTTGATGGGGGGGTTATTTTAAATCTTTTCCCCAACCATTTGGATAGACATGCCTCATTGGAAGAATATGGACAGGCAAAACTTCAACTACAACATGCGCTCAAAGAAAACGCCCCTTTGTATCTCTCATCCGCTCTCTATGAACTGTTTTTACCCCATCTAAAAAAGAGCTCTCTTGCAAAAATCTACACCTCCTGGAAAGAAAAGGTTGAAAGGATTTTGTCTCTCAGCTATAGAGAAGGGGAATTAAGGCTTTATCCTCATGACCTAGAGAATTGTTGTGCAGCGTATGCTCTTCTTTCTCAGATTGGAATTTCGGATTCAGACTTTGCAACAGGGGTTGCCTCTTTCCAGAAGCCTGCTCATCGCATTGAGTGGGTAAAAGATATAGGAGGAATTTCCTATATCAATGACAGTAAGGCCACGAGTGTGGATGCGGTCATAAAAGCTGTAGAGGTAATTCCTGGGAAAATTGTGCTGATTGCTGGAGGCAGGGATAAAGGGGGATCTTATCGTAAATGGATTCCTGTTTTCCGAGAAAAAGTAAAAAAGGTGTTTGCCATGGGAGAGGCGGCAGATCGCATTTTTGAAGAGCTTATTTCGGATTATGACGTTGAAAAAGTGGCGTCTCTGCAGGAGGGGTTCTCTAAATCTCATGCTTGTGCTATCTCGGGAGATACTGTCCTCCTTTCTCCTGGATGTTCCAGCTATGATCAATTTCAAGATTACATGCAGCGAGGAGAGGTTTTTAAAAAGTTGGTTTTTTCTATTGAGGAGAAGGGGTTATGAGCCGCAGAGATACAGTGATTGTTGCCGTTTTAGTAAATGCTGCGTTATTAATGGTTTTATTTGCGACAGCAATTAGGTCGGATCCCAAGCCGGAGAAGAGGGAGGAGAGGCGTGAATTTGTTAAAGCTCCCGCTTTAGAAGAACCTACTCTGCAAACAGATCTTTTAAATCAATATCTCGCTCAATCCTCACCTCTGTCACAATCAACGGAGACACTTCATGAAGAGCTTCTTACAGAAGAAATTCCCCTTCCTCCTCTCGCTTTACTGCCGGCTCAACCTATACCCTCTCCTGTAAAATCTCTTCCCTTACCACAGGCAGAAAAAGAGCCACAATCTCCCGCACAGTTGGCTACTATCGTCGTGAAAAAGGGGGATTTTCTTGAAAAAATTGCCAAAGCAAATCAGACCTCTGTTTCAGCGATCATGAAGGCAAATCATCTCTCATCGACTCAGCTTAAAATTGGACAAGTTTTGAAAGTCCCCGTTGGGAAAAGTTCCTCTCGCGAAATCCCCTCTGTACGAGAAGAGGAGAGCTACTATATTGTAAAAGAGGGGGATAGTCCTTGGATGATCGCCTCACGCAACCAGCTTAAATTGGATGATCTTTTACGTTTAAATGATCTGGATGAACAGAAAGCTCGCCATTTACGTCCGGGCGACCGTTTAAAAATACGTTAGAAGCTGTTTAGAATCTCTTATGCGTCTATTGATCATCATCTCAGTCTCTTTCATTTTTGCTCTTGGACTCATGATGATCTTTAATACCTCTTCTGCTGATATTCTTGACCGTTCTTTGGATAGAAGTTTTGAGCAGGATTTGATCAAGCAGATGATGTATGCCTGTGTGGGAGGGCTCCTCTCTTTTCTGGTGTGGAAGGTAGGATATCAGCATATGATCAAGCTCAGTCCTCTTTTTTTAATCTTTTTAGCTATTTTGCTTGTATGTGTCTTTATTCCAGGAATGGGGAAGGTTCGTAATGGGGCCCATCGCTGGATGGGTGTAGGAGGGTTTACCTTTCAGCCTTCAGAGTTTGTTAAATATTTTCTCCTGATGTTTTATGTTGATTGGGCGACAAAAACGCAAACTGCGACCCTTTCTTTCTTAAAATTTTTCAAAATGGCTCTTCTTTTGGGAATACCCATAGGTTTAGTGATGATTGAGCCGGATAATGGAACGGCGGCAGTGATGGGAGCCTCTCTTATTCCGCTTTTTTTTTTAAGTAAGATCCGTTTTAAGTATTGGGCTTTTCCCATGCTCATCATGATCTGTTTAGCGGGAGCTGTTGCTTATAAATTACCCTATGTGAGGGGGAGAATTGCTGTTTATCTGCATCCAGAACTGGATATTAAAGGTAAGGGGCATCAGCCGCATCAGGCAAAGATTGCTGCGGGATCAGGGAGATTATTTGGAAGAGGGGTAGGGGCCAGTTTGCAAAAATTAACCTATCTTCCTGAGGCACAGAATGATTATATTGCAGCGATTTATGCAGAGGAGTTTGGTTTTGTAGGGATAACGGTTCTGATTTTGCTATATATGTTACTTGCTTTTGGGGGATTTTCGATTGCTCTTTATGCTCGGACACCCTCTGCGACCTTATTGGCTATGGGGATTACCTTTTTAATTTCCTTTCAGGCGTTTATTAATTTAGGTGTGGTTTCTGGTTTATTGCCTAGTAAGGGGGTAAATCTTCCTTTTTTTAGTCAGGGGGGGACCTCATTGATTGCCAATTTGATTGGATTGACTCTTCTTTTAAACATTCCTAAAGAAGCACATTCACATGAAAAAGAAAATAGTTAAAAATTCAGTTCCAGTTACATATGTAGGCAGCGGATGACAAAAAGAATTTTTATGATTGCTGGACCGAATGGTGCCGGTAAAACAACTACAGCAAGGTCGTTTATCTCTAGTGACATGATTGATGAATTTATTAATGCAGATGAGATAGCTCGAGGACTTGCTCCCTTGCATCCAGAAAGCATGTCTTTAACTGCCAGCAAATTATTACTAAGGCGACTGAAAGAGTTGCTTGAGGCAAAAAAAAACTTTGCTTTTGAAACCACAGGTTCGGGGACGAATTATATCAAACATCTTAAAGAAGCTCAAGCAAAGGGCTATGAAATTCATCTCATGTTTTTATGGCTTCCTAGTCCAGATCTAGCTATTCAGCGAGTTGCCAAAAGAGTTGAGCAGGGTGGGCATCATATTCCAGAAGACACAATAAGAAGACGTTATTACGCAGGAATAAAAAATCTCATAAATCACTATCTTCTACTTGTCAATCGAGCGCTTATTTTAGATAACTCAATAGCAGGATCAACAAAAATAATCGCTAGGAAATATGGAGACTATGGCTTGAAAGTGGAAGAACCAGTTATCTGGAAAGAAATACAAGAGGTAGCTCATGCCAAGTAAGCGTAAACGAGATGTTGAAGAGCTTTTACTAGAAGCTCATCAAAAAGGTGTAGAACAAGCAATCGATCTTTCTATTCGTACAGGAGTGCCACTAGTTGTGGAGGAAAATGGTAAAATCAAAGAAATCAAACCGCAGTATAAGTACATTCGAGTGCCAATTCATTCAAAAAAAGTTAGATCGCGCCCACGTAAAATTAAATAGAGCGAAATGAGATCTGTCAATAAGAAGATTATTTTTAGTGCAGGAGGAACAGGGGGACATCTCTTCCCCGCGCAAAGAGTCGCTCAAGATCTCCAAAGTAGTTGCGAAATCCTTTTTGTAGGTGCAAAACTTGGAACCTCCCCCTTTTTTGACCGCTCCCAATTTAATTTTTCTGAAATTTCCTCAGCCACATTCTCTCTAAAAAACCCTCTCAAAATAGTCAAGAGCCTCTTCTTAATTGTAAAAGGTTTTTTCCAAAGCCTCCATATCTTGAAAACATTTACTCCAGATTGTGTCGTGGGCTTTGGAAGCTACTATAGTTTGCCTATGCTCATGGCAGCTTGGATTAAGAGGGTTCCTATCCTCCTTCATGAACAAAATACCATTCCTGGAAAGGTCAATCGTCTCTTTGCTCCCTATGCTAAAAAGGTGGCCATCACCTTCCCAGAAACAAAAAACTACCTGAAGGGCAATCTTATCCAGGTGGCCTTTCCTCTAAAAAAATATTCTTCAGGTTGTTTGGGTATAACAAAAGAGAGGTTAACTCTATTGATTTTTGGCGGATCTCAAGGATCTGCTGCTCTCAACCATCTGATTCTAGAAGCCGTTCCTGAACTTTCACAAAAGCTTCCCCCCTTTCAGATTCTCCATTTTACAGGGACAGAGGAGATGGCATTAGAGGCAAGAAAAGTCTGGTCTGAATATGGTATTCCTCATTATGTGCGCCCCTTCGAAAAAGAGATGGGCAGCGCTCTCAAGTTGGCAGATCTCGCCATTGTCCGCGCAGGAGCAGCCACCCTCGCAGAGCTTATCTTTTTTAACCTTCCCGCTCTCTTAATTCCATTTCCTCACGCAACAGAAAATCATCAAATCCATAATGGAAGATATTTTGTTCAGGAGGTTCAAGGGGGAGAAATGTGCCTTGAACAGGAGCTGAAGGGATCGAAATTAGCACAGGAGATTTTTCTTCTCGAAAAAGACCGTTTTCAAAAAAGAAAAAATATTCAAGAATATAAGAATAAGAGAGTCTGGATAGAGTTTTCTGAGGTGATTTTGAATGAATAATGAGTACCATTTTGTTGGGATTGGCGGAATTGGAATGAGTGCTTTAGCACAGATTCTTCTAGACAAAAAAGTAGCTGTTTCAGGAAGTGATGTAACCTCAAGTCGCATCACTCACACTCTTCAAGAAAGGGGTGCCAAAATTTATAAGGGGCACGCCTCAGACCATGTCCATGCAGAACAGGTTGTCGTCTATAATTCTCGTATTTATGAAAATAATCCTGAAATCGAAGCCGCGCGCAACTATCACTGTCCTATCCTACACCGCTCTGAGCTCCTGGCTCAACTGATGAGGGGTTATAGAACCTTTGTTGTCACAGGAACTCATGGGAAAACCATAACATCTAGTCTACTCACAGCTGTGTTACAAGCAGCAGGGTGGGATCCTAGCTTTGCACTAGGAGGGCTTCTCTCAGGAAAGAATGGAAAGGTAGGTAAGGGTCCCTATTTTATTGCAGAAGCAGATGAAAGTGATGGCTCTTTTTTAAGATATTGTCCAGAAGGCGCCATTGTTACGAATGTAGAACCAGAGCATATGGATTTCTATCGAACAGAGGAGGCTCTCCATACAGCCTTTCAGACCTTTTTTTCCTCTGTCAAAAATCCTCAACTCCTTTTCTATTGTGGAGAGGATCCTCATCTCGTAAACATGGCAAAGGGAAGGGGTTTTAGCTATGGTTTTGGACAGGCGTGTGATCTTAGAATCAGCTCTTTTTCACAAAAGGGGTGGAATATCAGCTTTGATATCGAATTTCAGGG
>Ga0207115_1091_pt1 | contig 11916 bp, 9 predicted proteins | sample Alteio_BWMinHeat_46_FD_153536 | JGI IMG/M metagenome (GOLD analysis project Ga0207115, IMG submission 153536) | Enriched cells from forest soil in Barre Woods Harvard Forest LTER site, Petersham, Massachusetts, United States -... | ecosystem: Environmental > Terrestrial > Soil > Temperate forest >...
TCAGCGGCTGACGGAACTTTGTGGGTGGCAACCGACGGTGGCGGGCTCGACCACTGGGACGGCCGGCGCTTCATAGTCTTCGACACCAAAAACGGATTGCCGAGTGATTCGATCTCTTCGCTGTTCGAAGACGCTGACGGCGCGTTGTGGATCGGAACGAATCGAGGCCTGGCACGATTGAAGTCGGGGGAATTCACGCTGTACGCCACTAAAAATGGGCTTTCGAGCGCAGCAGTACTGTCGCTCCATGGGGACCGAGACGGGAACTTGTGGATTGGCACGGACGGCGGCGGGCTGAACTGCCTGAAGAATGGCGCCATTAGAATTTTCAATTCAGAAATGGGTTTGACGAATAACGTCGTTTTGTCCATCGCCGAAGACGCCGAGGGTAGTATCTGGATCGGCACTGACGGCGGTGGTCTCGAGCAACTCAGAAAGGTCAGCTTCAACACTTATGGGCGTGAATCAGGGTTGAGCGACGACTATGTGCGGACTGTCATTGGTGACGGAGCCAGCGGCTTGTGGACAGGCACGAACGGAGGACTGAGTCACTGGAGAAACGGGAAGTTTTCGAATTTCATAGGAAGAAGCGCTCTGAAAAACAACGTGGTCCGGTCACTCTTTTTGGACCATGAAAAAGCTCTATGGATTGGGACGGATGGCGGTGGCGCGAGCCGCCTGAAGGACGGAAAGTTTACATTTTTTGGCAGCAAGACCGGTTGGCCCTCAAACGTAATAATGGGCTTTGCGGAAGATGTTAACAATCATCTGTGGGTAGGCACGATCAACGGCCTCGTGGAAATTGACGGAAGCACCGAACGGACGTTTACGACGCGGGACGGTCTTTCCAGCAATGTAATCTTGGATGTTGTGGCGACACCCGATGGGTTCCTGTGGATCGGCACATCTCACGGGTTGACAAGATTGAGTGCTTCCAAATTCCTTACCTACGACGCCCGCAACGGCTTTACCGACGAAGCGGTTTCGGCAGTCTATGAAGATTCGAAAGGTACGTTGTGGATCGGAACCGAGGGTGACGGTTTGTTTCGGTTGAAGAACGAAAAGTTCAGCCAATATACGACAAAGGATGGACTCACCGACGATGTGATTTCCGAAATTATGGAAAGCGATGAAGGGGATCTATGGCTTCCGAGCAATCGCGGCATCTCTCGAATCAGCAAAGCGGAGCTAGAAGATTTTGCGGACGGGAAAATACACAGAGTCCGTGCGCATGAATATGGTGTTGCAAATGGGATGAAGACCAGTATCTGCACCAGCGGAGGACGGCCTTCGGGCTGGAAGGCCCAAGACGGAAGCCTGTATTTTGCCACCATCAAGGGCCTTGCACGGGTTGACCCAGCGCACTTGCAAGTGAATCATTTGCCGCCACCCGCGGTCATCGAAAGCCTGCTGGCCGACGGACGCTCCATCGTTCCGCAGAATGGACTCAGCCTGCTGCCCGGAAAGGGCGACTTGGAAATTCATTTTGCAGGCCTCAGCTTCGATGAGCCGAAAAATGTGCAGTTCCGGTATCAACTTTCTGGTTTCGATGCAGCTTGGGTGGATGCCGGCACGCGCAGAGTGGCCTACTACACCAACATTCCACCGGGCGAATATACTTTCCGTGTCATAGCCTGCAACAGAGATGGAGTTTGCGATCCCCATGAAACGGCTTTGGCTTTGTCTCTGCAGCCGCATTTCTATCAAACCCTTCTCTTCTACGTACTCTGCACCCTAGCCGCCAGTATTTGTGGGTGGGGCATGTATCGCTCGCACATTCAGCGCATCAACGAGCAGAAGTCGCAACTCTCTGTCTTGGTGGACCAGCGCACCGCGGAATTGCGAGGCGAGATCCTGCAGCGGGAACACACCGAAGCGGAACTGAAAGGAGCAAAGCTAACGGCGGAAGCGGCCAACGAAGCAAAGAGCACGTTTCTTGCGACCATGAGCCACGAAATTCGCACACCGATGAATGGCATCCTGGGTATGACAGAGCTTGTTTTGGATACCGAGCTGACTGCGGAACAGCGCGACAGCCTTGGCTTGGTCAAGATGTCGGCTGAGTCGCTTCTCAGCATCATCAACGACATCCTGGATTTTTCGAAAATAGAAGCAGGCAAGTTGGATTTGGAATCGATCCCCTTCGAGATGCGTGAGAGTTTGGGGGAAACAATGAAGGCGCTGAGCTACCGCGCGCATCAGAGAGGGCTGGAACTCATCTACGAGGTGCAGCCCGACGTGCCCGAGACGCTGGTGGGCGACCCCGGGCGAATCCGCCAAATCGTCGTCAACCTGGTGGGCAACTCGATCAAATTCACCGAGTGCGGCGAGATCTTAGTGTCGGTGGAGAAGGAAAGTGAAACGCCAGATTCTGTGCGCCTGCATTTTGCCATCAAGGATACCGGTGTGGGAATCCCGGCTGACAAACAGAGCAAAATCTTCGAAGCGTTTTCCCAAGTGGACGGCTCCATGGCGCGTGTTTACGGTGGCACTGGACTCGGATTGACAATTTGCACCCGGTTGGTCGACATGATGGATGGACGCATTTGGGTGGAAAGTGAACTGGGTAAGGGGAGCACCTTCCACTTCGTCATTGCACTCGCGGTCCAGCAAGGCTCACCTTCACGACCCAGCCATCTGGAGCCGGCACGGCTGAGAAATCTACACGCCTTGATCGTTGACGACAACTTCACGAATCGGCGGGTGCTCCATGGAATTCTGAGCCGTTGGGGTATGAAGCCAACTGCGGTTGATGGAGGGCCGGCCGCGCTGCAGGCAATTGAGGTGGCAAAAAATGCCGGATACCCATTTCCGCTGATCCTCCTGGATGGCCAAATGCCGGAGATGGATGGTTTCACGCTTGCCGAGCACATTCACAAGGATCCCGAATTGGTGAATGCCACGATCATGATGCTGACCTCGGCTGGCCATTTAGGCGATGCCGCGCGCTGCCGTGAGCTGGGCATCTCCGCCTACTTGGTGAAGCCCATACGTCAAGGTGAACTGCTCGATGCTATTTGTCAGGTGCTTGACGGGACAGCACAGAAACAACCAGAGTCTCTAGTAACCCGCCATACCCTACGAGAGGAGAAAAATCGCATTCGTATATTGCTGGCCGAAGACAATGTGATAAACCAGACTCTTGCGGTGCGCCTCCTCGAGAAGCGCGGCTATTCCGTGACCGTGGCTCCCGACGGCCAAGCTGCGGTCGAAGCATTTCAAACGGGAGGGTTCGAACTCGTGCTGATGGACATTCAGATGCCCCGGATGGACGGTTTTGAAGCGACCGCTGCCATCCGCGAAAGAGAGAAGCTGACTGGCGGACACGTTCCCATCGTTGCGATGACTGCTCATGCCCTGATTGGCGACCAAGAAAGGTGCATTGCCTCGGGGATGGATGGTTATGTCTCGAAACCCATCCGAACGAGTGAGATGTTCGCTACCATAGAAACAATGCTGGGGAACAAACTTAGGCCTGAATCTGGCAAACTCGCAAAATCTCTGCGGTCGTTGATCAAGCTCTAAACTATGCAGGCGCCTGTCGTCCCAGACTCGCAACTTTTGGAATTCGGGATTCACTGACACCACATTTCAAAGTGTCAAAGTATCGACCTTGCGCCCTCGCGGTCCACGGACGGGGTTTATGGGAAGGTTGGGCGGATCGACTTCCACTTGGACTGTTAACGCGGTTGCCGCAGAAGTGCAATCCCCGCCAAAGCGATGTCCGGTAACCTACCAGGCGTTGGCCCGCCGCAGAAGCGATTTCTGGGTGACGAAGAGTTATCGACGCGTTGACAAACGCCTATAGCCGTGCAAAGTACGATCCCCAGAGGAGACTTTATGAGAACAACTCTGGCTGTGTACCTGGCTATTGCGTTTCTCGCACTTCTGACTATGGGCTTGGTCGCCCGCGGGAGTCGTAACATCGTGTCTAAAACCAGCGACACACCTGCGGCGGCCCGGGCAGGTATCGAGAAGCTTCGGAAGGCAGATATCGACGCCACGCTTACGCAAGAGCCCGGCGCTCTGACTACACTGTGGTCGGACGATGGTGTAAATCTGCAGAGTCCCGCCGGGCCGGTGGTGGGCCTAAAAGCGCTCGACGACCTTTATGTAAAATTCCGAGTCGATCATCCGGAATTCAAGGTTTTGAAGTATTCGCCGGAATTCAAGGAACTTCAAATCGTCGACGGATGGGCCATCGAGTCGGTGGATGCGAACGGTACCTTCAAGATGTCTGCAAAGGATGAACCCGTCACTGTTCAACAAAAGCTCTTGCGAGTGTTGAAAAGACAGAGCGATGGTTCTTGGAAGTTCGCCCTGGTTAGCCCGAGGTGATGGTGATTTGGGCAAAGTGAAACCGGGCAAAATCGACTTGCTTGCAAGTGTAGGCAATACTTCCCTGACAACAGTATCCGCGCCAGCCAGTCCACGTGAGCTATCCCTGAACACAAGAAATCCTTCAGTTCTCCCTCCACGCCGGCTAACCATCCCCGGAGTCTACTTTCGTTCTATTTTGGACTAATGCCCACGTAGAAACATTAACGTATTATAAGTTGCCTCAATATAAAAGCGCGCCGTACTCTACGAATGCACCACGGATGATTTCGCAACTGAGTGCCCTTCCCACACAGTTCCGCTTTCAACTCCATCCCTGACGCAAACTTGGCCCAACCAGGGGAATGCCCGAATAGATGGCAATTGTCCTCGGTCATGCAGTGTACATTACTAAAGGAGTAATTAACTGTTATGAACCCACTTTCCAAATTCACTCTCTCCGTGTCTCTATTCCTGGCATCTTTTGGTTTTTCCGCCTGTAGCGGCCTGCCGGCGAGTTCCGGTTCAGGTCCCGGCGGTGCGGGATCCTTCACCATCGGCGGAACGGTTACCGGTTTGACTGGCACGGGCTTGATCCTGCAGGACAATGGTGGAGATAGCCTGGCCATCAGTGGGAACGCGACATTCACGTTTAAAACCGCCATTGCCAGGAACCTGGCTTATAACGTTTCGGTCTCTGCCTCGCCAACCGGTCCAGTGCAAACCTGCACGGTCGCTAATGGCCAAGGCACAGCCATAGCCAATGTCACCACGGTCGTAATCACCTGTTCCACGGGAACCGTTTCCATCGGCGGTCAAGTCGTCGGCTTGCTTGGCACAGGACTTACTTTGCAGGACAACGGAGGCGATAACCTCACCGTTCCCGTCGCCGGTCCTTTCACGTTCAAAACCGCCCTCACCATAGGCAGCGCGTATCTCATTAAAGTTAGCGTCCAGCCCACCAGCCCCGCGCAGACCTGTACGGTAACGAATGGCAGCGGCACCGCCAATGCCAACGTCGGCAACATTCAAATTACATGCTCCACCGGCACCCTCTCCATCGGCGGCACGGTTACTGGGCTCGCCAAAGCGGGCAGCGGCCTTGTCCTGCAGGACAATGGCGGCGATAACCTCACCGTTAAAGCTAACGGCACCTTCACCTTCCCCACCCTGGTTCCCGCCGGAGGCACATATAAGGTTACCATCCTCACTCAGCCAACTGGTCCCAACCAGGCCTGCACGGTATCCAGCGGCACGGGCACAGCGAATAACAACGTCGTCAACGTTCAAGTCATCTGCCCGGCTATCTTCCACACTATTGGCGGAACGGTTGTGGGTCTGGTGGGCACCAACAGCGGCATGGTGCTTCAGAACAATCTCGGCGACAACCTGGCTGTCTCTAGCAATGGCACCTTCACCTTCAACACTCCCATCGCTGATGGCAGCACGTACGACGTCAGTGTCTTGGTCGGACCAAGCACTCAACCGGGAGTGGGTATCGTCACATGGTTTTTCCAGGGCACTGCTACTTCAGCGGTCACCAGCGTCATTGTCGATTGCGGCCACAATGACTGGTCATGGTTCGACGGTTCAAATTTGGCTGATCAAAAGGGAACGTCCACTCCGCCTCCTCCCCCGGCTGCTTTTGATACCAGCTCCCCCGGCGGACGCAAAAATCCCGCGACTTGGACCGATTTCAACGGTAACCTCTCGCTATTTGGTGGTGACGGTTTGACCTTCACCGCGGGCCTTACACCCCCGGCCACACAGCTCAACGACATGTGGGAATACGTCAACACGCAAAACTACTTCGGCGGTTTCGGCAACTACTGGAATAACCTGAAACCCGCCCTTGCCGGCGGGCCCGCGCCTCGCGATGGCGCCGTGACTTGGACCCAACCTGGCCCCGGTGGTGATCTCTTCTTATTCGGAGGTCAGGACCTAGCCCTCAACTTCTACAATGACATCTGGAGATACAACGTCGCTGGGAACACTTGGACTCTAGTGAGCGGAGCCGCCAATCAAATTGGCGTCTATGGCGCTCTAGGCATGGCCGCTGCTGGCAACGCCCCCGGCTCGCGCTGGGGTTCTACCTCCAGACTTGATGCTTCAGGCAAGGTTTGGCTCTTCGGAGGCTTTGGCAAGGATTCGGCGGGCACTCTTGGCCTGCTCAACGACCTCTGGAATTACGACATCGCAACAGCCCAGTGGACTTGGATCAGCGGCTCTAATACCGTCAACCAGACTGGCAACTACGGCATTCTGGGCACCCCTGCCGCCCTCAACGTTCCCGGTGCGCGCCAGGCCTCCATGTCCTTTATCGATCCCTCGGGAAATTTCTGGTTATTCGGTGGATTTGATCTTGATTCCAAGGGTAATCCCGACGCGCTGAACGACCTGTGGCAATTCAAAGCGGGCACATGGACTTGGATGAGCGGCGCGAACGTCGTCAATCAAACCGGAGTTTATGGAACCCAAGGTGTTGCTGCTAGCACCAATGTCCCTGGTGCACGCTGGAGTTCCGGCGCTTGGAGCGATGCCAGCGGAAATCTCTGGATCTTCGGCGGAGAAGGCTACGATTCCGTCGGCAATGGTTCCCTGAGCGACGTCTGGGAATATAAGGGCGGCCAATGGATCTGGGTAAAGGGTCCCGCTTCCGTCAGCCAGGGAGGCGTTTATGGCCTCGCACCCGGCCCCATCATCTACCCTTATGTGGGCAACGGCCCAGGTTCGCGCTTTGCCCCTGGCTACTGGTACGTGCTCAATCCGACTGACAACTCGGTTGAATTCTGGGTCTTCGGCGGAGAAGGCTTTGACTCTGCTGGGACGAACGGCAACGGCTTACTCAGTGACTTGTGGAGATACCTGCCTTACCCATAGGCTGATTGGATGACGGCCCTCGATGCAGTGCTTGGTTAAGCGCTAATCGGACGAGTGCTTTTTAGATGCCCCGTAACCAGGCAAGACGCAGAATGCGATTTTTCGTCGGGATCGTCCCAGGTTGCTGAGTTCGGGTACTTTTGAGGACAAATACCTTTCCTTCGATGTGCAGTTCACAGATGGGAAGAACTTCTCGATCCTGTGTAGCGCAACAATCGTCACGAACGTCGTTGATTTCTCAGACGTTAAGACGGGCGACTCCGTAATCATTCGTGAGTATTACCCAGGCGCGACGAGGACTGACGTGGGCATTTGAAAGGTGGACACCAAGCACCAAGGCGAAAATTACAGTCGAGACTAGAGCCATGCTGGAGCGCTTCGGATTCGGGGATCTGGAGCGAACCTGTATTTCAAGAAGCGCTCAGTGGAACCAACCACCATGAATTTCTCGAACCCCCACTCCGACAAAAGAGCGCCAAAATTCGCGAGCGTTCTTTTCTCTCGTCCGGCGCATGGCTCAAGTTCAGTTCGCCGTTGAGCACTGCCCCGAACGCTGACTTGAACTCTCCATCGCCGACATCCCCTAACTCGGAATCGGCTTCATGTACTCGCGAATGATGTTGTAGTTGCCGCTTCGCCAATCGCTGAGGTCGGCTCCAACGACGAACATGTCGCAGCCGTAGCGGAGACAAAAGCTCGTCTTGTCCTTGAAGCGAACGGTGAAATACAGGGTTCCGTCATCGATGGTGTGAGTGATGAAATCCACAACCTTGCCATGAACTTCGGGATATCGCTCGCGTAGCTCGTCCTGACGCTGCTTGGTGCGTTTGGCGATCTCTCTGCGTTCCTTGGCGGTGATCATGAGCGTCCACCCACACGGCGCTCAGCCTTCGAAGGGCGCTTCCTGGCGCGCTTTCTCTTCCGCTCCTGTTGAGCTTCCCAGCGTTGTTCGTCTTCGGCAACGGCGGAGTGAGGGACAACGCCGACACGCGTCGGCAAACCTTGCTTCTTGCGTTCTTCCTCGCGGCGCTCGACATCGATGTACACGTCGTCGGGGTCGCGCCACTTCTTCTCAAAAGCGCGTTTCTGCTTCCAGAAGCGGCCTTCGTCGAAGCGCTCGCGGTCGACCAGGTGCTCGACGAAATCAGCGTTCACGCTGCAGCGAACTTCTTCGATCTCCGCTTGGCCGGACTGCAACGACTCCTTGTCGGCAAATGCAAACTTCTCCATACCGCGCAAGAGTGCGACGACGTGATCGACGCCTTGGTTCAGCAGGAACAGGCTTTCGTAGATGCGCAGCTTCGGGGAACGCGCGGAAGGTTGCTTGGGAAACGGGGAACCGATACCTTCATTACTAGCCATCGTTGCCTCCTGTTAGGTGATGATGGTTAGGGGCGCGTTGGTGCTCTAACACCTGCGCGTCCCGCGTGCCTTACTCAGTCTTAGCTTTCTTGCCTGTCTTCCGGTTTATTCCTTTACCCCAATATCCGATGCTCTTGTATTCCCTAATCTTCGGAATGTCGGCTTCCTGCCAGCACATCGAAAGGCGTCCGGCGACAATTCCCGGCTTGGGAGCGGGAATTTGTTTCTTCCGAATCCAACGTCGCAAAGTCTTTGGATCGATCCCCAAGAGCCTGCTCACTCCGGAGATAGAGTAAGTCTTCATTTTCTAATATGCCCTAGATAGACCATTTGTCAAGAACAATTCTCAGACGATTGATTGACTGATTGACTGCCCGTGCCGGAGGAAAGGTTACCTCATCGGAGGTCCGAACTGGAACACCCCTTCTCGCATCCAGGCCAACACATCAAACCCGCAAACCGAAGAAGCGGAAGAGGATTTCAAATCTGAGTTGACACACTCATAGGTACGCGCAGTCTTCACGCAGGAAGGGCAGACAGGAGAAAGGACAGCTCCTTTGCGAGCCTACAGATGGAATTAGTGGTTCGGTAAATCCGGGAGATGGGCGTGGAGGAAGTGCTACAAGAGCAAATTAAATCTTCAAGAGTCGAAGAAGCGCCGATGGAGTCGCTATGGGCCAGAGATTCGAGCAGCCGAACCACGAAAGCAAAAACATGATCGGCGAGATGCGGACTTACTTCTGTCCCTGCTGGTAGAAGAGCGCTTTCCGGCGATCCGGTTAAGCACCGCAAGCGCGGCGGCCTGAGGGGCGTAAAGCTTTACAGGCGATGCGTAAGCATCGCGAAGCGTTTTTAAGGGTTCGAAGAGCTGGCGGACGGCCTTGGACTTTCCGGCTTCGCACGCGGCAAGCACTATGAATTGCGGCTCTAATGGCCGCAGCCGCTTTCCCACTGTGCGCCAATCGAGAAAGAAATCGCTCGCCAGCTGCAAGCCTTTCTCATTGCTGTGACCGACAATGAGAATGCCTTTGGAGGCGGCCGTGCTCGTTGAACGCACGAGCGAACTGCCCCGGCCGACACTACCAGCTTGGGACCTATCTGTTAAAGCATTTGTATGCCTATATTTAGAGCAACATATACCCATTGACTCGGTCAGATATATAGGCTATTATTTCTGACTAGAAAGGATGCATATGCGGACCAATACTACGAACGCTATCTTTAGGAAAATTCGGGCAAAGCGGCCAGGATGGGTCTTTACCGCCAAGCAGTTCGCCCAGCTCGGAACCCGTGCTGCCGTAGACCAGACTTTGTCTCGACTTTCCCGCAGCGGTGCGATCCGTCGCCTGGCTTGGGGAATTTACGAGTTTCCGAAGAGCCATCCCCAGATCGGTGTCCTTTCCCCTTCTCCCGAGGCCATCGCTCACGCAATGGCAGAGAGAACTGGGAGCCGAATTATGATATCTGGAGCAAAAGCTGCAAATCTGTTGGGGCTTTCAACGCAAGTGCCCATGCAGAATGTGTTTTTGACAGAAGGCCCTTCTCGCACAATTCGCATCGGCAACCAGACGGTTTTGCTCAAGCATGTTGCCCCGTCCAAGATGCTTGGCGCGGGAACCGAAGCTGGAATCGTGATTCAAGCTGTTCGGTCGCTCGGAAAGAAGGGCGTCAACGAAATTCCCGTACACGCGCTTGCAAAACGGCTCCCGCGTCCTGTCAAGACAGCCGTTAGGCGGCTCGCATCCGCTGCGCCGACTTGGTCACAGCCGGTTCTGAATCAAATCAGCGCCTGACGCAAACTTATGGACAACTTCGCAGAAAGCAAACCGGCGGAGCGGCAGCCCTATTTCGATGAAACTGCCGCTCGCCGCGACTCTACAACAACAGCGGTAGAAAAGGACTTTTGGATTTGCTGGACCCTGAAACACCTCTTCACATTGGAGGCAATTCCCGAACTCCGGTTCAAGGGCGGAACATCGCTTTCCAAAGTGTTCGGCCTCATTGACCGCTTTTCTGAGGACATCGACATCTCAATCAACCGCGCGGCCTTGGGTTTCTCCGGGGAACGCGACCTGGCTAACCCACTCCTCCCAGGAACCAAACGCAAAGCGTTGGAAGAAGAACTACGCGCGGCCATAACTACGGAAGTGAATTCGAAGATCCTTTCGAAACTGCACGAACGCTTTCAGGTCATCCTGGGTAAGCAGGGATGGGAGCTTTTACCTTCAAAAGAGGAAGAGATGACTCTCTTGTTTCACTACCCCAATGCCTTTAAATACGACAGATATTTGCGGCCGCAAATCAAGATTGAGTTCGGTCGCGGAGATCAGCAGCCCAGCGAGAAGTCCTCTGTGACACCCTTCGTCGCTGAAACGTTCCCCGATATGTTTCGGGAGAAGTCTGCGGCCATTGTCGTCCTCGATAGTGAACGCACATTTTGGGAGAAAGTCACGCTCTTACATGCCGAGAATCACCGTCCCGATCCAGCCAAGCTAAAGGCGCGCATGGCGCGTCATTGGTCCGACGTTGCTGTGATAAGCACCGCAGAGCGATTCAAAGACGAGAAGCTTTCGCTTAATCTTCTTGCGGAAGTAGTCCGCTTCAAGAAAATCTACTTTGCCGCGAATTGGGCTCACTATGATAGTGCCGTGCCCGGAACTTTTCGAATCGTGCCGAACGAAGCCCTACAGCCGATTCTCCGGAAGGACTACCAACAAATGCAAGAAATGTTTCCCACGAAGCCGCTCACTTTCGAGGAAATTCTCGAAAGGCTAGCGGTGTTAGAACAAAGAATAAACGCGCTGCAAAAAAAATAGAGAGTCGCGGAACTTCAAGTCTGTCTAGCCTTCAGTACCAGCTGGGAGTCGTTCAAGCTGAGGACTGTCAATGTAGGCCGAGAATCCTTCGTCCCGGAAGAACAGAGCCAGTTCCATCGCAGAAGGCTGTAAGCTGAATATGGCGAAAGCAATCGTTTCCAAGACTGACATCGTGGAATTGGCTGCGGACAAGCTGACGCAGGGAAAATGGCTGCGTGGCACCGTCAAAAGGGACCAGTTTCAACTAAAGGATGGAGACGGGAGTGTGATTGATTCGTCTGCCATTCAGCGAATTTGGTTTAGGCAGGGATGGCAATGTGAGAGTAGCAGTTCAAGGAGCTGGCCATAAAGCGGCAAAGCTTGACGCAAAGAAAATCGTCGTAGCTCTCGATTCCGGGGAGACCTGTCCGACATCTACAGATCCCTGCGAGCTTCCTGCCAACGAAATTCGTGACGTCGTGTTCCGATGGACTCCGCAGCCATGAGTTTAGCCGTGACGCGCATCTCGTCGGACAGCCTAGTGGCTGCCCGCTTCGGACGT
>Ga0207115_1092_pt1 | contig 11798 bp, 8 predicted proteins | sample Alteio_BWMinHeat_46_FD_153536 | JGI IMG/M metagenome (GOLD analysis project Ga0207115, IMG submission 153536) | Enriched cells from forest soil in Barre Woods Harvard Forest LTER site, Petersham, Massachusetts, United States -... | ecosystem: Environmental > Terrestrial > Soil > Temperate forest >...
CGGAGCTGCCCACGCCGCGAACACCGGGCAGAGCGGCAAGGCGCTGGCGAAGCTGGTCCAGGAGCGCCACGGTCCGTTCGGGGGAGTAGCCATTGAGCTGTGGTTGAACGGAGAACGTGATCACGTTTTCGGTGCTGAGGCCGAGGCTCTGGCTGCGCAGGTTCCAGAGAGTGCGAGTGAAAAGCGCGGCTCCTGCAAGGAGCAGGAGAGTGAAGGCTACCTGGCCGGCTACGAGCACTTTACGGAAGCGCACGTGAGCGGGGCCGGCGGAGGCAGTGGAGCCCTGGTCCTTGAGCGATTGCGTGATGGTGGTGCGGGCGACGCGCCAGGCGGGCAGGAGGCCGAAGAGCAGTCCGGAAAGCAACGTGGCGGCAGCCGCGAAGGCCAGGATAGTGCCGCTCATGTGCGAAGTGATTCCCATGATCCCAGTGTCAGAAACGACGGCGCGGGTCAAAATGTTCATTAACCAGGCGGCTAAAATTATGCCGATACCGCCCCCGGCGAAGGCACAGAGGAAGCTTTCGACCAGCAGTTGTCGAATAATTCGGCCGCGGGTGGCTCCCAAGGCGGTACGAATGGTGAATTCCCGCTGACGAGTGGCACCCTGCGCTAGAAGCAGATTAGCCACGTTGGTGCAGGCAATCAGAAGGACAAGCGCAACCATGGCGAAGAGGGCCACCAGGGCCGGGCCGGAGTCGCGCTGTACGATGGTGCGGCCCTGCGCGCCAGAGGAGAGGGCAATCTTCTTCTTAAGGTAGTCTTCACGCTTTTTGGCGTCGATGTGCTTTAGCGTGGCGACTTGCTGTTCCAAGAGGGGCCGATATTCGGTGCTAATGGCCGCTTCAGCTTTTTGCATGGAGATTCCGGGCTTGAGGCGGGCGAGCACGGCGACCCAGTAATCGTTCCAGTCGTCCAGGCCGCTGCGCAGCGGCGTCATCTGGCCTTTCATCATCATAGGGACGAAGAGGTCTGGCGTCTGGCCAACCTGAATGCCGGTGAAGCCGGCCTGCGAGACGCCCACAATGGTCATTTCGGTGCTGTTGATAAGGACGGTGCGGTTGAGCACGCCGGGATCGCCGCCAAAATGCTGAGTCCAGTAGCCATGACTGAGGACGGCAACGGGATGTGCGCCTTGCACCTGGTCGTCTTCCGGGGTCAGCAGACGGCCGAGCGCCGGGCGGACGCCGAGGGTTTCGAAGTAGTTGCCGGAAACCAATTCGCCGGAGGCGCGATCGGTTTGGCCGTTGTCGGCGAGGCTGGCAGGGAACTGATAGCGGGCGATGACGCCGCTGAATACGGAAGTGTTCTTGGCCAGGCCTTGGTAAATAGGATAGGAGAAAATCTCGGTGTCGTCACCGTCGCTCCAGACGTGGCCTTGTTTGGGCCCGGGGGAGCGGAATAGCACGAGTTCCTGGGGATTGCGAACGGGGAGTTTGCGCAGCAGGATCTGCTGCAGAATGGAAAAGATGGCGGTGTTTGCTCCTATGCCGAGGGCCAGGGTGAGAATGGCGATGAGGGTGAAGCCGGGGTTCTTTCCCAGCATCCGCAGGCCGAACTGCATGTCCTGCCAGAGCGTACGCATCTCCAGGCCTCTCGCGAAAGGGAAGTGCAATCTCTGCTAGTTCTTAGAAGCCCACCACTATCTGCTTCTGACGCCAAAAACCGGTTTTGGTCACTATTTCAATCGGATACGGTCGAAATTGTCCCAAGCGGACATATCCGACAGAATGACTTTGTCCCCGACTCTCAGGCCCGAAACGATCTCAATGGTATTGACGGAGGCGCGGCCAAGTTTGACATTGACGCGCTGGGCTTCGCTGCCGTCGGCATCGATCTTGAAGAGGCCGATGGTGCTGTCAGACTGCCCGTGTACCGGACGGCCGACGTAAAGGACGTCTTTCAAGTTCTCAAGCTCGATGGTGCCGTCGACGCTAAGGTCGGGCCGGGCACCGAGAGGGAGTGGATCGTCGATGCCAACGTCCACGGTAACGGTGCCGTTGACGACGGAAGGATCGATACGAATCACGTGACCCTTAACGATGCCGTTGCGGGTATCGATGGTCGCGCTTTGGCCGTAAGCGACATCTTTGGCTTGTGTTTCGGCGATCTTAATTTCCGCTTTGAGGCGACGCGGATCGGCGACACGGGCGAGGTTTGTTCCTACAGCCACGTTCGCGCCTTCTTCCACGGGCAGGAGTTGCAAGACGCCGTTGATGCCGGCGCGGACATGAAGCGCGTCGGCCTGCGCCCGCTTCAAACCATAGAGGGCTTTCTGTTGCTCAACGCGAGCTTGTTGGGCTTGCAGGCGAGCTTGCGAAGAATCGGCGGCGACCTTGGTGCGCTCGGCCTCCAATTCAGCGCGAATGGCGAGTTGCTCGACGCGCACGCGAGAAAGCTCTTTGGTAACGTCGGAGGCGATGCCTTCCTTGAAAAGCTTTACGTCGACATCGTGTTGAATCTTGGCTTGTTCGTAGTCGCTGCGGACCGACGCTTCCGCGGCCTTCTGGTTCATCAATTCGCTGTTGATCTGGACTCTGAGGTTGGCGTAATCGGCTTCGGCGCCTTTCAACTGATATTCGGCATCGACAACTTCGCGTTGAAGAGTCGGGTCGCTCAGTTCGAGAATAACGGTGCCCGGGGCGAGGAGTTGGGGACCCGGCCGGACGACGATCCGATCGACGCGCGCTGTGGTTTGCGCGGGAATCCAGCGAATATCGAGCGGCACAAGAGTGCCCAGGCCGCGAACTTCGCGCACCATAGGACCGCGCTTTACCTCGTCGGGCCAGATCGTGGAGCGGTCTACCGACGGGGCCGCGGGCCGCAGGCGGGATAATCCGTAGGAAACTCCTGCGACTAACAAAAGGCCGACGGCCGCGTAAATGATGCGGCGAATTTTTTTTGCACGGGCGTTAGAAGGTCGTTGAATGTCCATAGTGTCTGCCTATAGGAACGCAAGTGGCTTACCCCAAGTTCTACGCCTGCAAGCTGTTCATTTGCAAGCTCTTATTGGCACTAAAGGGCTTCTGACGGCCTGCAAGTCGCGCGGAAATGGGATTACTCGTCCCAGCATCGAACACCTGTTTTCAGCGCGGTTTGCATCGGCGCTAGCGCACTTGGGGAGCATCGCAGCGCGTCGCAGGGGGGTGTACGTACTTCTACCGTATTGACGCCAATATCGGCGACGCGATACCCATAGCACTCCCTCCAGGAGGCTCTACATGAACCACTACACCGTTTGCGATAACCCCAGATGTCGCTTCGTCCTGGACCTTCGGGTCGACGGGAAAGGCTTGAACCATCCGCGGTTTGTACTCGGGAAGTGCCCGCAGTGCGGCGGGAAATGGTCGTCGACGCGCCCGATCTCGCGTCGCGCACTCGGCAACGAATGGCTTGGCAAGCTGCCACGCTGACCGCTGCCACGGGAGCACGACCCAGGTAGCTGCAAACTCGTGGGCTCGACGCCCATGACCCATTGCGCAAAAGAAAAAGGCTGGGCGCTTGTGCTCGGCCTTGAATCGATGGAATTCGTTGCGGGGCAGATTTCAACTGACGAAGTTCGGGTTAACAACTTCCGCTGGATTGCGGGTGGCGTCCTGGAAGGAGTTCTGCGAATACCAGGCTGAACTGACTTCGATAATGCCAAACCAGGTATCAGCGGTGGAGTGTTTCTGATATGCCGGTTTCGAGCAACTTGGCGAACTGCTCGGCTGGCACCGGTCGACTGAAATAGTAGCCTTGCGCTTCGTCACATTGGTGCGCCTGAAGAAACTCCAGCTCTTTCAGCGTTTCCACACCCTCAGCGACGACACGCAGCTTGAGGCTCCGAGCCATGCTGATCACTGCTGTCACGATGGTAGTCTCCGTGGGAGCGGTAGTGATCCGACGGACGAACGACTGGTCGATCTTGAGGGCATCGATTGAAAACTTCTGCAGATAGCTCAAGCTGGAATAGCCCGTACCGAAGTCATCGACCGCAACCTGCACCCCTTTTGCTCGCAGCGCTCGCAGAACCGATGCCGTCGATTCGGGACGCTTCATCAGCACGCTTTCTGTCAACTCCAGTTCCAGAAAACGTGGATGCAAACCCGTGTCCTCGAGAATGGAGAACACCCCCTCAAGAAAGTTCTCATTCCGGAACTCCATAGCGGAGATGTTCGCCCCCATAGTACCCAGGGGGAGACCGGCCTCCATCCAGGTCCGGGCCTGTTTACACGCTTCACGCAGGATCCAGTTTCCAATGGGTAGAATCAAACCGCAGTCCTCGGCAATGGGAATGAATTGTGCGGGAGAGACCGACCCTCGAGTGGGATGCGTCCAGCGAATCAACGCTTCCGCGCCGGAAATCTCTCCGGTCCGCAAGTTGATCTTCGGCTGGTAGTGCACCGCGAATTCCTGGCGTTCGAGGGCCCGCCGCAAGCTCCCCTCGATGGACTGCCGCTCGACGGCGCGGACGTTCATAGCCGGCTTGAAAAACTGATAGCTCTGACGGCCGTTTTCCTTGGCCTGGTACATCGCGGTGTCCGCGTTTTTGATAAGCGTCTCCGCGTCCAGGCCGTCGTCGGGATAGATGCTTACCCCAACGCAAGCGGTGACGTGAAGGTCGTGCTGGTCGATGTCGTGGGGCTCGGTCCCGACCTGCAGCAATCTTCTGACTGTAGCTGCAACGCTTTCCAAGCCCTCCACTTCGGAAAGCAGCACCACGAATTCATCTCCGCCCTGCCGGCTGACGGTGTCCGAGCCGCGTACGCTTTCCACCAGCCGTTTTGCGATAGCTTGCAGCAGTCGGTCGCCGATTGAATGCCCCAGGGAATCGTTGATGTGTTTGAAACCGTCCAAATCCAAAAACAGGACGGCGACTTTTTTCGTATTACGGAGCGCTAAGGCGATCGCCTGGCTCACCCGGTCGTTCAAGAGCTTGCGATTGGGCAAACCGGTGAGGAAGTCGTGATGGGCGGAATGGGCCATCTGCATGGCCATGGTCTGGGTAGAACTCACGTCCCGGAAGACGATTACCGCACCGGTGGCCTGGCCTTGCCGATCGTGGATAGGGGCGACGGAATCTTCGATGGGAATCTCACATCCGTCACGCTTGATAAGGATACAGTTCGAGGGCAGGTGCATGATGCGGTTTTGCTTGACGGCCATCTCCATTGGATTCGGTGTGGCCTTACGGCTAGCGGCGTCCAGGACGCGAAAAACTTCAATCATGGGCCTGCCTGCCGCTTCTTCCTGCGACCAGCCGGTCATTCTTAGCGCAACGAGATTGAGGAAGGTGATGTTTCCCGAGATGTCCGTGCAAATAACGGCGTCGCCGATGGAGTTGAGCGTGACTTGGGCGCGTTCCTTTTCTCCGAATAACTCTTCTTGCATGCTTTTGCGCTCGACGGCGTAGCGCAAGGCGCGAACAAGGCCGCGCGCATCGATTTGGCCTTTGATGAGATAGTCTTGCACGCCTTCCTGCAAGGCTTGTGCGGCCATGGACTCGTCGTCCAAGGACGTCAGCACCACCACAGGGACGTGGGGCGCGACCGCCCGGGCCCTGCGAATCGATTCTATTCCTTGGGTGTCGGGCAACCCCAGATCGAGCAAGATGATGTCAACGGCGCTTCCCGCAAGATGTTTCTCGGCTTGGCCCATGCTCGCAACTTGCGTCAATTCAGTGTGGTGCGAGCTCTGTTCCTTGAACATCTCGCGGAGCAAACGGACATCCCCGGGGTTATCTTCGACCAGGAGCAGTACTTTGATCGATTTCTTGTTCATTCATTTTGCCCATGCTACAGCAATTGGTTGACTGAAGAGGGCAGTCGGTTACCAAGAGGACGATTCCGGAAGGGACTTTAGTATTACGCGTTGCACGGCAAAGTCAAGAACGGTGAACGGTGCGCTGATTTCTAACTAGACACAAGTGTTATGTGGTCAAAACTCTAAATCGCGAGGAGGCGCGAGCCATCCCCGGGATTGCCATAGGGACATCTCCTTTTCATCGTTAATGCACCACCCCATCGAGCATGCCAACCTTGAACAAATTCGCTATCCGCTCGGCCACCACGGGACGACTGAAATAATACCCTTGTCCTTCCTCACACCCGTGGCGCCGCAGAAACTCGAGTTGCGCTCCGGTTTCCACCCCCTCCGCGATGATCCGCTGCTTCAGGCTTCTGCCGATATTGATCATGGCACTCACAATGGCGGCGTCTCGCGGGTCCGCGGTGATCTCCTGCACGAAAGAATGATGGAGCTTCAATGCATCGGATGGAAAACGCCGCAGATAAGTAAAGCTGGAATAGCCCGCGCCAAAGTCGTCGATGGCCACCTGGACGCCCATGGCTTTCAGCTTGAGAAGTGTCGCCACAGCAGCCTCCGCGTCATGCATCAGAACGCTCTCGGTCAGTTCCAGCTCCAGATTCTGAGGCTCCACTCCCGTGGCAATCAACACGGCGCGAACTCCCGACAGAAAATCCCTGGCGCCGAATTCCGCCGCAGACACATTCACGGATACCGGCACCACCCCGATTCCCGTATCCAGCCACGCCCGTGCCTGTTTGCAGGCCTCAACGAGCACCCACTGTCCGATACCCAGAATCAAGCCGCACTCTTCGGCGAGGGGCACAAACTGCTCCGGGTAGACCATGCCCCGCTGCGGATGCAGCCAGCGGATAAGCGCTTCCACCCCGGTGATCTGCCCGGTCTGGAGATTAAGTTTCGGCTGGTAGTGCAGCACAAACTCGTTCCGTCCCAGCGCGCAGCGCAAATCCGCTTCCAGCGATTGCCGTTCTGCCAAGCGCGCGTGCATTTCGTGGCGGAAGAACTGATAGTTGTTCCGGCCGCGTTGCTTGGCTTCGTACATAGCGTTATCCGCCCTGCTTATGAGGCTTTCGGCGTCCTGCCCGTCAATGGGATAGGTGCTCACCCCGATGCTTACGCCGATATCGAGGCTCTTGCTATCGATAATGTGCGGCGCCGTTAACGCCCTAAGCGTTTTTACAGCACTAATGGCTGCGTCTTCCGCATGCTCGACTTGGGAGAGCAATACCACGAATTCGTCCCCGCCTAGCCGGCTGGTCGTGTCCGAGCGCCGGACACACGCTTTCAATCGCCCGGCCACCGAGCGAAGCAGTTTGTCGCCAACATCGTGGCCCAGGGAGTCATTGATCTTTTTGAAGTGATCTAAATCGACAAACATCACCGCGAGTTGCTTGCCCTGACGTTGCGCCAGCGCGATCGCCTGGGTCAGCCGGTCGTTGAACAGCACGCGGTTCGGCAAATCGGTCAGAACATCGTGTTGCGCCAGGTGCGACATTTCGAGCGATTTGGCGCGGGCCGCGCTCACGTCGCGAAAAGCCACAATCGCGCCAGTTACGCTCTCATCGTGCTCACGGATGAGCGTCGTGGTACTTTCGATGCCAACCTCGGAGCCGTCGCGTCGAACCAGAATGCAGTTTGAACAGCTGGCCATGGAACCCGCAGCTTGGTCTTCCTTTGTTGCGAGTCCCAAGGCATTGCCGACTGGCGCGCGGCTAGCGTCATCGATGATCCGGAGCACCTCCGCCACGGGGCGACCCTGGGCCTCCTCGCGGGACCATCCGGTCATGTTTTCCGCGATGCGATTCAGATAAGTGATGATGCCTTGCAAATCCGTGCGTAGCACGGCCTCCCCAATGGAATCCAGCGTCATGTTGGCGACTTCGTTTTCCGAAAGCCGTGCTTCCGCGGCACGGCTCTCCAGCATCGCGCGCACCGTTCGCTTTAGCCGGTAGCCATCGGCGGGACTCTTGATAACGTAATCCCGGGCCCCGCGCCGTACTGCTTGCCTGGCCGTTTCTTCTCCATCGGCCCCGCTCACAATCAAAATGGGCACGCCGGGCGCGGCTTGAAAAAGCTTGTCGAACGTGGCCATGCCGCCGCTATCGGGAAAGGTCAGGTCAAGCACGACCGCCGCAACCCCGCCGCTACGCAACCGTTCGATGCCGCTGGAAAGCTCGCTGGCCCACTCAACGCGGACTCGTTCGTCCGTTGCCGAAGCTGATCCCTCTAAAATTCTAGCCGCTTCGCCGGCCTCATCCCCGATTAGCAGAACGCACTCGCCGCTGTCCTTCGTGGTCGTTGGTTTCACAGTTTTCGACTCCTGGCTGGCCATCCAGCTTAATTTTGCACAAACGGGCTACTTGCCCCTGGCCATCGCCGTAGCATCTGCGGCCATGAACCGTAGCATCTGCTCCTTCAACTGCGCATCCACCTCGTCCGCGATGGTCACCACGTCAGGAAGGAGCAAGCTGAATTCCAAGTTCTTCACGTTTCTGTGCAGCGTCGAAAAAATAGTGACCTGCAGGAGACGAGATTCCTCCACCGCCATCGCTACCGTGTAGCCCTGCTTACGCCGTAAATCCCCGTGTTCGGCGGCAGCTTTTGAAATCGGAGCTTTCGTTCCGGCGTCCAGACGTAACCGCTTAATTACATCATGCAGAAGGTGAGGAAGATGGCCGGTGCGATCTTCAAAACTCAGCGGAATACAGGTGAGGTCCGCCTCTTGCTCGACTCGAGCCAGCCAATCCACAATCACAGATTGCAGTTCGCGTTCAAGAATGTCCGCCACGCTCTCAACAGTGCTGGTATCCCCGTTCTCTCTGGGGCCGGTCACAAACCCTACAGAATTGCTCATTACATCCTCCATTTGGTCACTATTCCGGTTCACGGATTTTGTTGATCGCTGCCGCAAAGCAATTCGGTTACAACGTCTTGCGAGTAGGGTCGTCCGTCTGTTCCACTGACCTTAATAGTTCTCCAAGACGGCCCGCGAAACTGCCCTAAAAGAGTCACTCCGCTGTTTATTAGTGTTCTTGGATGTCCTAAGAATTATCAGCTCTCTTTGCCAATTTCCCCGTCCGTTTGGGGCGAATCGCCTTCTCGAACTCAAAAGAGCTGCAGGTGTTTGCCCAGCGTCGTACCTTCCTATAGGGATCCAACGTCATGCACGACAGGTTTGGTCGCCAGCGCGGGTTCTCCGAGAGCTTGCCGAATGACCTTCAGAAGTTCGGCGTTATCCACGGGTTTTTGAAGAAAGGCTTTCGCCCCGGCCTTGAGCGCGCGTTCTTTGTTTGCCAGAACGTCTCGAGCGGAGACGACGATAACCGGGATCACTGCGAGATAGGGGTTAGACTTGAGCCATTCCATGACCACGAAACCGTCACCGGCGGGCAGTCCGAGGTCCAGGATGATCAAATCTGGCTCGTTTTTCCGGGCCTCTGCGATGCTCGAGGGCGCGTCGCCGGCAAAGAAAGTATCGTAGTGGTTAGCCTTGAGGCGCACATGCATGCCTTGGCGCACATCCGGATCATCATCCACGATTAGAATTTTTTTATTAGCCACTATTCACCATCCTCGACGAGATTTCCTCGTTCATTAGCTCTTGAATTTGATTGGCCACCTTCTCCGCAAAATCTTTCATCGATTCACGCGCGTGTCGTTTGATCGCCTCAACGGACCGGTAAGACGCTGAGGTGGTCAAACCAGCTTTTTGCATTTGTTCGAAATCGTTCATGCGTTCCCGAATCCGCTTGGCAATCGCCTCACCGCCAATTTCGTCGGTAATCGCCAGGATGAAGAACAGTTCTGTAGCTCCCGCCAGACCCATCTTGGGCAAGACAATGTCGAGATCGGAGTGCACGCACCGTTGCAAAACATCGCGCACGCTTTGCGACTGTTCGGCGCGCACTTCGTCGGAAAGCCAGCCAGTCTGTGAACCGATCTCTGTCACCACCAGTGTGATCGGACCTTCGGTATGTCTTTCCCTCTTGAGGGCTGGGGCGATGAGGTTGGGTAGAGAAAAAACAGGCAAGGTAGCGAAGAAAACGGAACCTTTACCCAGAGCACTCCTGACCCAGAGTTGACCACCCTGTCGCGTAACCAGTTCTTTGCAGATAAACAACCCCAGGCCAAGACCTTTGCGGCCTGCCGTAGCCGGGTCCGGTGTTTGAAAGAGGCGTTCAAAAATTCGCTCGGTCATGTCCGGACTGATTCCGCATCCCGAGTCTGAGACCTCCAGAACCAGGAGATTCGGATCTTCCCCGAACACCCGAACGCGAACCTTGACCGCGCCGTTTGCCGCAGTGAACTTGATGGCGTTATCCACCAGAATGATGAGAATTTGCCGAATGCGCGTGGGGTCGGCCCAGACGGGTGGCAGCCGGAGCTCTATCTCTGAAGTGAGCGTGACTCCCTTGGCGTTGGCGGCACCCTGCAGTGTGTTGACGGCGTAAGCGATGGCATCGGAAAGCGAAGTGCATTGCAGCTCGATCTTCAGCTTACCCGCCTGCATGCGAGTGACTTCAACTAAATCATTGATCATCGATTGCAGCTGTTTGACATTCCTTAAGACGATTCCCAGGTAGTCATGCTGTTCCACATTCAATTCGCCCGCCAACCCGTCTTGCAGAATGCTCACAAACTGATAGATCGCCGTCAGCGGTGAACGCAGCTCGTGCGACACATGGGAGAGGAACTCATCCTTGAACTGTAGCTGCTGTGTTCGGATGAGATCGGTTTCGGTTTGCATGCGGTGGCGCTCGATGGCATGGCGAAGGGCCCGGGGCAGCGCACGATTTTCGATCTGCCCTTTGATCAGATAGTCTTGCGCGCCTTCTTTCATGGCTTCGGCGGCCAGGGCCTCGTCGTCCAGGCCCGTGAGCACAATGAGCGGGACGCTGGGGGCCATCGCGTGAGCCTGCCGCACGGTATCGAGACCATGTGCGTCCGGCAGTCCCAAGTCCAGCAGCACCACGTCCACACCGCCTTTCCCCAGATGAATCATGGCTTCGCTCATGCGCAAGAGGTGCGTCAATTCGAAACTGCCGGGCTTCTCCGTGTTGAACATCTCCCGCAGCAAACGGGCATCTCCGGGGTTATCTTCAACCAGGAGAACATGAAGAGCCTTTTCCTTCATGAGCGCGTTTCGCGGGGCAGCTTGACCACCGATAGCCAGAAACTGTCGATGCTCTTCACCACTTTGAGGAACCCTTCGAGGTCCACAGGCTTGGTGATGTAGCAGTTCGCATGGTGCTGATAACTTCCCTGGATATCCGCCTCGGATGCGGAGGTCGTCAAGATAACCACTGGAATGCTCTTAAGGGCCGGGCCCTCCTTGAGTTCCGACAAAACCTCCCGGCCGTCTTTCTTGGGCAGATTCAAATCAAGCAAGATCAGATCCGGGCGAGGAGCACCGGCGTGTTTTCCCTCGCGTGCTAGAAAAGCCATTGCTTCTACCCCATCCGACGCGACGCTCAAGTTGATAAGCACCTTGGCGTCTTTAAACGCTTCCTGCGTGAGCCGGACATCGCCGGGACTATCTTCAACCAAGAGAACTTCGATAGGTGCTGCGTCCGTTCCAATTGATTTCATCATTTGCCTTCTCTTTCCGGCAGGGCAAAGTAGAAGGTTGAGCCCTTTTCGGGTTGCGACTCGACCCAGATCCTTCCGCCAAGCCGCTCCAGCATCTTCTTGCAAATGGCCAATCCGATTCCTCTTGGCCCATGCAAGCGCTGGAAAAGGATGAAGATTCTTTCAAAATATTGAGGGTCAATTCCCAAGCCATTGTCTCGGACAGAAAAGATCCACTCGTTGCCGCCGTTTCTCGTGGCCGAGACGTGTACATGAGGGACTTCGGCACTGCGGTATTTGATGGCGTTTCCCACGAGGTTCTGAAATACCTGGGCCAATTGCCTATCGTCGGTCGTGATGGCCGGCAGTGAATCGTGGGTTACAATCGCACCGCTCTCTTCCATCGTCGCTCGCAGGTTTGTGAG
>Ga0207115_1072_pt1 | contig 11706 bp, 7 predicted proteins | sample Alteio_BWMinHeat_46_FD_153536 | JGI IMG/M metagenome (GOLD analysis project Ga0207115, IMG submission 153536) | Enriched cells from forest soil in Barre Woods Harvard Forest LTER site, Petersham, Massachusetts, United States -... | ecosystem: Environmental > Terrestrial > Soil > Temperate forest >...
CCACCGTTCCTATGATTGTATGAAAAATATAACCAAAAATCATGATGATCATGTTTGCAACGGCAGTAGCAAGTCCCGCTACGTGAGCAGATACATAGGTAGATGCTTTGTAGATAGCAAGAATCTGATAGGCGCAACAAATTCCGACCAAGACAAAGCTAATGCTGAGAATTTCTGGGTTAAGGTGTAGAAAAACAAGTGAGAAAAAAGCAAGTGCCATGAGGATTCCTGAGCCAATGATCGTCCCGAGATAGCTGCCCACTTTTTCTGCGACCAAACCTAAGAAGGGGGCGCCAAAACACATGCCTATAAAAATCATGGAGGGTAGACTCGCAGCAACTGTCCCCTCAAATCCATATACCTGCTTCAAGAAAGCAGTTCCCCACACATCTGCAAACCCCTCAAGAGGGCCTACCATGAGTCCTGCGGAAAGACATGCCCATAAGACACGGCGATTAGTTAAGACCGCTTTGATATCTGACGTAACTGTGGTTTGGTGTGTCTGTGTCATATTGGGAATCATCCAATAAGTGAAACAGGCAAGCAGTATACCACTGATTACGAAAAGGTGAATGACCGCCTGATATCCCAGTTTTTGACACATATAGTTTACAGGTCCTCCGCCATAAATGGCTCCTAATAGACCAATGGTCACAGCAAGGCTCAGCATACGAGGAAAAAGTTTTTCCTTGAATGTCATCCGAATAATTTTAAAGACTCCTAAGATGGCGGCTGAAGAACCCATTCCAACCAAAAACCTTCCTAAGATAGGATAAAGCCAATATGTTGAGAAAATAAGAGGTAATAATCCGATAACAGTCAGTAAGATACAAGCTGTCATGACCTTTCTAGGTCCGAATCGATCTAGCATAATACCTAGGGGTAGATGCATAAGAGAGTAGCCGATGTAATAGACTCCGGAGAACTGTCCGAAGGTGGCAGCATTGATATCAAATTGCTGCATAATGTTATTTAGCATGATGTTAGGCATAACGCGGACGATATATTGGTAAGCATAAAAGAGGGAGGCGATAGTCCATATGGTCCATGCTACTGTACGAGAATGTGTGGAAGCGGGATGCATTGTTTATCCTAAAAGTTTTGGAAATTTTAAGAAATGGGGAAAAAGAAAGCAAGCGAGAGATGCCAATAGACCTCTAATCAATCACCCATTTTCTGTTGTAGAGAATGGTGTATCCACCAAGCGCCCATCAATACGCCTACTCCAGCCATCCTCCATATCCATCTATGTATCAAAGATCGAGGAGGAAGTGATTGTGAAAGCATTATTTGACGCATAGTATTTTGGATATGGACAACAGGAATATGCACCTCATTAAGGTCCTTATTTGGATCAGGACGATCAGCCGGATCATCTGGAGACTGAGTTACTGAAAAATACATATTTCCACTCGTTGTAATTCGTTTCACTAAATGAACTCTTCGACTGTTGGACAGGACGTTGAACAGAACAGTGTCTAGAAAAGTACGTTCTCTATCTAGCTCTGCCAACTCTAAGCCTAAAGAATAGTGTATGTCATCCCCCTTTCGAAGAAATTTTATTATGTAAGCTATATCCAATATGGGAATATTTATTGCATCAACTGTTCGATCTTGCAGGCGTTTTAGTTCACAATCACTGTTACGTAAACTGTCTATGAGCCACCTTAATTTTTTACTCAATTCATTTTGCCATTCTTTTGTTTCCTCTGCCGGGGCAAGATTAGCTTTTTTTTGACAAAATTCTCCATAAGTCTCCTGTATCCAACTCTCTTTTTTCAGCATGTCTTCTACAGTTCCATTTCCTGTATCATATGTGGCAAGACGAGTCATTTTTTGTTTTAATAGCTTGAATTTGTATCCTATAAGATGTTCTATCGTCATTCTACTGATTCCTAACTCTACCCAGGATACTTTTTGCAAAATGTCATCCATAATATGTGCGATTTGTTGACAGACAAATTGGTTCAATAAGTGGATTTTATCTTTTTGATCAACTTGCATGGTGAGTGCACATTGAAAAGTTGTGTGCGCGGTGGAATTTGCCATTTGAGCAGTTAAATAACTTAATTTATTTTTCTGTTCTTGAAGGAGTTGATTAATCTTAGTAAGATCCCAATCTAACTTCTCTTTAATTAGTCCTGAATAGAGCCTTTTTTCTGTTTGGAGTTGAATTTCAGCTTGTATACTCTTTTGCTTACTTTCAGTCTCAGTAATTAATGTAACCACTTCCTCTTGTGCACTTTTTAAAGCTTGAGGATTGGGTTCGTGAAACCATGCACGCATCACCCGATCGCTTTGCTCAAATGCTACTCCTCGCCATTCAGGTTGTCCTGTAGGCGGCTGCCAGCTATCTTCCACTTGCTTGATGTGATAATTTCCAATGTAAACTTCAGTGACCTGCCTAGAGATCAATCGCACTAATTCTGCTTGAGGATTGGCACCTGTATAACCCGCATGAAAAAATTTAGAAAACCCATCTCTGGTATCAAGAGTAATTTCAAGGGCAATAAGAGGAGGCGATCCTGCAATTGCTTTCCCATGTGTACGTACTGCTTGTTGAAGCTCTATAGAACAGATTCTCGGTGCATAGTCGCCACTCACAGGACAAATCTCGCTTAAGGGATCATCAACATTTCTGAAATCCACAAATGAAAAAGCATCTGCTAAAAGGAGCATATGCCTTCCTACTGAAGAGGTGAGGAGAAGAGTAGATAATTGTACTCCTTGGTCCATATTATTTGGGAAAAGGGCGCGCAAGACTCCATTTTTTGTGAATACCAACTCATCTGATGGAAGATGGTGAAAATGGGAGTAGATTGGGTAGGGACGAACAGAAATAACCATCTTTCTCTCTTTTATCAATAAGAATCCCATTGTTCTTCTGCCAACCTATTCAGAACTACCCCATAAATCCTATGCAAGGTCATCTCTATGGGCTCTTCACTAACTACATAATCAGAAAAACTAATCTCCTCCTCGCCCTCATCATCAGAGGGCAATCCTAGTCGACTTAACGAACCAACTACACCATCTAGATCAATCGCACCCTCATAATTCATCTCATGACGATCAACCTTACCTGCAAAATTCTTTAATAAGAGGATCGCATCTAAACGTAACTCTTTGAGAAAAGCCCCCTCTTCTTCAAAACAGGATTCATCAAACCCATTTTCTATTAAAATTCTCAGATCTCTTTGCATATGTAGAATCCATCCCAAGATTTGATCCTCTCCAAGTTGGAATGAACTCGAAGGAGGTCTTCTGAAAACAGATCGCATTAAAGCAATATTCTCATGAAAATTCTCTTTTCGCTCTTCTAAGTTGTTAAAGCTTTTAAAAACCAATTCCATCTCATCGACTTCTTCATCATCAGAATCATCTTCAGGAAATCCCAAGCTGGCAAAAACACTGTGCTCATAACCTACACTAGACCTCATCGACATGACTTGATTAATATTGGTCTGAAATTTCGCATAAATACCTATTCCTCCCTGCTGCAATTGATGCAATCTAGAAAGTGTGGGGTAGCGTAAACTCTTAAGAAAAGCTGCTGGTTCCACCAATTCCTCTTGAAAAATACTTCCTGTGTACAGATAATTGAGAGTTTCATTAAGAGCTTCAATACAATTCAAAAAGGCCCAATCACAATTACTAAGGGATGTTTTTGAAACAAATATTCTAAGAACCGCAATGGCTTGCACAAAATAAGTCCGGGGACCATCTTGATAAATACCCTCGTTTAATAAACTTAAATGATCAAGAACGGGATCTGCCATTTTCTGGTACACATTTGCAAGATACAACAATTCTGTCCTATCTAGTGTATCTAATCCTCTATTCATTTCCGTTAAAACCTGATTGAATGGTTGTTTCATACTGTTAACATAAGCTAACGCTTTCTGAGGCATTTGCCCGAGAGCATATGCCAAGAGCAAATCTGTGATAACACTACAAAAAACTAGCCGTGTATTTAGAGAGATAACTTCAGATTTAAGAGCATTTCTCAATCCATAGTTGACTAAAAATTCCCCTAATATTTGCAAAGGAAATTCTAAGGGCTGTGTATTAAAAAAATGCTGCTGGTCAGGGTCGGGATGACAAACGAAACAATCTTGTGGATGAATGGTCTCTCCATTCAGGACTTTATGACTTAACTTGCGGACTATTTGCTCTGCATCTGGAGCATCTAAACGCAACATGCCATCCGTGATATGCTCCATTAATCGATACCGTTCTCTCTCCCATCCAACTTGAGACCCTTGCCCAAAAATAAGAGCAGGAAAGATGAGAGGATATAGTTGTGGGTTTAATTGAAAGAAAGGTACTATATTTTCAGCTTTTTTTGGATAACGGTCTCCTAATTCTTTATAACACATGTTATTATTTGGGAAATAATAGACAGCCTGAATAACGTTCTCGTTGATTTGGATGAAAATAATCCCTACAGGAATGTCGTGATAGGTATCTTTGTGGCTCTTTACACCTATTTTAGGGGGGTTAGGAGAGTAAAGTGGAATTTCTACATAAGCCTCGCACTGCTTGACTAAATATTCCTTGATTGGGGAATTATAGAAAAAGTGCATCGGTACATAATTGTGCTCTGTAGTATGCGAATATTCGGTGCCAAATTTGTAGTCAATGAGGTGGCCTCCTTGGTAGTTGATATATCCCCGATAATTCAAATGATCCACCTCAAAATCTGCATCCTCATCGGCATAGCGATTTTTGTCATATTGAATATGAGTGCTTTTACTTGTCATATCGCGTGGGGTAGATTCGCGAATAGAGGTTGTCACTGAGGCTCCAAAAGCATGATTATGGTCTCCATCATAGATTAATCCTTGAGAATCTCCATTTGAACGGAAAAGCTGAACGCCAGCATGCCCACCACAATTGAAAAGCTCTATATGTGTTGGAGTGACATACCCACGCATGGCTCCTGGAGTGACGACACGCGCAGAATTCCAGTTCACACAACCAACCACCCCTGTTCCAGCTATTTGCTGAACAAAATGTGGGTAATCAACATATTGAGAAACAGATCTATGAAGTAATTCCGTCCCCATAGAGGAGGAAATTGAATTGACCAGTTGAAGAGCCAAGGTACCTCCTTGTATGGTTGCTATGAGGGAGATTGTTATATATTTTAAGATATTATAAATACAAGAAAATTTATATATCTTCGATCACGGCCAGGTTTTCAGCTGAATGGTATGTTTCATTACCGTTCTCAAGTTAATGTGTGGTAGAGACTCTTTGTTTCTCGTGATTAATGAGCCATTTTTTACGCGCCACGCCAGCGGCATAACCCCCTAACTCTCCATCTGCATTTATAACTCGGTGACAGGGAATAACAAGGGCTATTCTATTGGCTCCATTCGCATTAGCAACCGCACGAAAAGCGGTCGGCTGTCCCATGGCTGTAGCAATCTCAGAATAAGAGCGAGTCTCACCTGAAGGAATTTTTTTCAACTCCTCCCAAACCCGTTTTTGAAAGGGGGATCCGAAAATAAATAGGGGGGTTTTAAACTCTATGAGTAGGCCTTCAAAATAGCTCTTCAACTCAGCCTCAATTGATCTAATCGGTTGAGTATAACCAGCAATAATCTCTGATTTTGTGGTTTTTTTAAAACGCTCCACGCCTCGTTCTAAACCTTTGCGATCTACAAACTCTAAAAGATAAAGCATCTCCTTATCTGCTATTGCAAGCATCGAACCTAAAGGCGTATCTATAGTTATCCAGGATTTCCGGACAGTTGAACTTTCAGACAATGCGTTTTCCTTAGATTAAACTGGCGTCAATATTAAAAACTTTGACCGGTCTCGAAATCCCCTTCAAAACAAGCGGCTCCCTCTCCTCTATCCTAAAATCGGTGTTCGTCAACGCCTTCACCGTCTCCTCCGATACCAATATCTGCCCCCCTTGCGCCGCTCCACAAAGACGCGAAGCTAAATTCACATTGGCCCCTAACACCGTATAACTCAACCGATTCTGAGAACCTACATTCCCCGCAACCACAACCCCCGTATGAATCCCTATCCCTATCTCCACAACCGGTTGCCCTCTCTTCTTGCGCTCCTCATTTGTCCTTCTTAACCGCTCCCTCATCCCAAGAGCAGAAGCAACCGCGCGCTTTGCATGATCAGGATGGTACACAAGTACTCCATACAAAGCCATAATCTCATCCCCCACAAACTTATCCACGACCCCCCCATGCTCATCGATCACTTGACACATCTCCGTAAAAAAAAGATTCAGCTCGGTAATCAAAGCGCGCGGAGGCACATTCTCTACCATCTGCGTAAATCCCCTAATATCACTAAATAAAAGCGTGGCAATCCTCTCCTCCCCTCCAAGCTCAATATTCTTTTTCAAAATTTCTGCGGCAATCTCCTTAGAAAGTACCTTATCCAATACCCCCCGTATCTTTTCCTTCTCATGCAACGTCTCCACCATCTCCTCAAACTCTAGCTTCAACGCCTCCACCTCCTCCCCCTCCATCTCAGGTAGTTCTACATCGTACTCCCCTAAACTCACCCTCTTTGCAGCTTGTGCTAACAGTGCAATCGGCCTTGTCACCTTCTCCACCATCCTCGCCACAAGCCAAAGCGATATCCCTAAAATCAAAAGCGTAGCACTCAAAAGATGTAAGGAAAGACTCTTCAATACCTCCCCACTCATCTCTTCCAAGTCCGCTTGAACAGACTCTATCTCATACCCCTTCAAAGTCTTCGTAAGTTTAACTCCCGTTCGCCTCACCTCTTGTCTCATAAAATGATCAATCAAAATAAAAGAGAGTAGACTCGTCACAAGAAGAATCATCCCCATACTCATCAAAAGCCGAGATTTTAGTTTCATAATTACCTTTCAAAAATCTTCAGCATATGTTATTCCGCAAATATGACTAAAAAAAATATTTACATTTTTTTGGCTCTCTGTCTTTTTAGCTGTTCAAAAAAATCCCCTCCTACCCCACCCGCTGTTCCCGTAACCACCTACGAAATTACGCCGCAAACCATTCCTGTTTCTCTTGACTTCGTAGGGGTCGCTCAAAGCTCTCATTTGGTCGAAATCTACTCCAGAGTAGAGGGCTATCTTTGGAAAATTGACTACAAAGAGGGCTCCTTTGTTGAACCAGGTGATCTTCTCTTCGAAATTGACCCTCGTCAATTTCAAGCCTCTGTAGAAGCCTCAAAAGGAGAACTGGATCGACGAGAAGCTACTCTATGGGCGGCAGAACAGGCCGTAAAACGCTATCTCCCTCTTTATGAACAAAAGGCTGCCAGTAAAAGGGATCTAGACAACGCAACCGCCGAACAGCTTGCAGATCAAGCAGAGGTCATCTCCGCTCGGGCCCGTCTTGAAAAAGCACAACTCAACTTGAGCTATACGACAATCACAAGCCCTATTTCCGGACTCACTGGACGCTCTAAATACAAAGAGGGTACCCTAATTACCCCCTCCATAAATGGACTTTTAACCTATGTAGCAGTCGTTGATCCTATCTGGGTCATCTTCAGCGTGTCAGATTATTATCTGTTAAAAAATCGGCAGGAAATTGAAAGAAATGAACTCATTTTTCCAAAAGACAACTATTTCCAAGTTGAGCTGATCTTGGCAGATGGTTCGCAATTTCCCTACTTGGGATCTGTAGACTTTACTGCTCCCATGTTAGATCCAGATACGGGCACCATGACCGTTCGAGCTGTCTTTGCCAATCCGGAAAGAGAGTTACTCCCTGGACAGTTTGTGCGGGCAAGAGTGCTGGGAGCTTCTCGTCCTCATGCAATCATCATTCCTCAACAGGCCATTCAACAGGGAGATAAGGGAATGTATGTCTATGTGGTCGATCAAAATCAGAAGGCAGAAATCCGTTTCGTCACCACAGGAGATTGGTATAACAATTACTGGTTTATTACAGCAGGATTACAAAAAGGAGACCGCGTCATTGTCGAGGGGGTCAATAAGGTTCACACAGGAACCCCCATCGTCGATACTTCTAAAAAACCCTCCGCAACAATGGTAGTCCAACTCCCATGATCTCAAAGTTTTTTCTGGGCCGCCCCATTTTTGCAGCTGTCATCTCTATCATCCTCGTATTAGTAGGTTTGGGAGCTCTTGGAGCGCTTCCCATTGAACAATATCCTAACATCGCTCCCCCTCTTATTCTTGTCAGCGCCTCTTATCCAGGAGCAACTGCTCAAACAATGGCAGATACGGTAGCTGCCCCCTTAGAACAGCAGATCAATGGTGTCGAAGGAATGATCTACATGTATTCTCAAAATACAACTCCTGGAAATTTGTCGCTGAACGTCTATTTTGAACTAGGAACTAACCCCGATTTGGCCCTCACAAATACACAAAACCGGGTCGATCTGGCCATGTCCCAACTGCCTGAGCAGGTACAGAAACAGGGGGTCTCCGTCACAAAACAGGCTCCCACCATTCTTCTTTTCGTCTCTCTGGAATCCCCCGAGGGATTATATGATGAAATCTATGTGAATAACTACGCCACGATCCACATTGCCAATGAATTGCAGAGAATCAAAGGAATAAGCAGTGCAAATGTCCTCAATGCACTGGATTACTCCATGCGCGTCTGGTTGCGCCCCGACCGGTTGGCTCAATTGAAATTAACAGCAACCGATGTGGTGAATGCTATTAAAGGGCAAAATGAGGCACGAACCATTGGAGAACTCGGTCAAGCTCCTAATATCACCCCCGTGCCTCTCACAATTCCTGTGAATACTCTCGGACGTCTCTCGACTCCTCAAGAATATGAAAATATCATTCTGAGAGCAAATACAGAGGGTGCCATGGTCCAAATCAAAGATGTAGGACGCATCGAACTGGGAGCTCAAAGCTATAATGTACAAGGAAAGGTCAACGGAAAAAAATCTGCTCTCATTGCCATCTATCAAGATTATGGTGCAAATGCTCTACAGGTCTCTGAAAGTGTCAAAAAAAAGATGGAGGAGCTGAAAAAATTTTTTCCCCCCGGCATTGATTACTCAATTCCCTACGATACAACCCCCTTTATTAAACTCTCCATTCAAGAGGTACAAAAAACTCTCATAGAAGCTGCCCTCCTTGTCTCTCTTGTTATTCTGCTTTTTCTTCAAAATTTTCGCGCAACGCTTGTTCCCGTCATTGCCATGTTTGTCTCCATTATTGGGACATTCGCAGGGATGTATCTCCTAGATTTTTCTCTCAATACGCTGACCCTTTTCGGAATGGTTCTCGCTGTAGGGATTGTGGTGGATGATGCCATTGTTGTCGTAGAAAATGTGGAACACAACATGCATACACATAACCTCTCTTCCAAAGAGGCTGCCTTAAAAACGATGGCTGAGGTATCAGGACCTGTCATTGCTATCGTATGCGTGCTTTCTGCAGTTTTTGTTCCTGTGGCCTTTATCGGGGGCATTGCAGGACAACTCTATAAGCAGTTTGCCATTACCATTGCCCTCTCTGTCGTGATCTCAGGATTTGTCGCTTTGACGCTCAGTCCTGTTTTAGCTGCCCTTCTTATGAAAAAACCGAGAAAGCCCTCTAAAGCCGCAGACCTATTCAACAAAGGGTTTACCCATCTTACCGATCTTTATATCAAAGGCGCCTCCTGGATTATTCGACATGCTTTTTTTGGAATCACCCTCTGTTCCATTCTTCTTATTGCTATCATCATCCTCTTTCATCTCACGCCAACCTCTTTAGTCCCTAATGAGGATCAAGGATATATTTTGGCTGTAGCTAAACTACCAGATGGGGCAAGTACAGATCGTGTGAGTACAGTGTCAGAAAAAATGGAGACCATTGGTAAAAAATCGCCCGCTATTAAAGAATTCATTAGCTTTTCAGGATTTAGCTTACTTGAAATGATCAGTCGAACCTCTATCGGCGCCTATTTTATCAATCTGCAAGAGTGGAAAGATCGAAAAGGTAAAACCCTTCAAGCCTCTGCTCTCATTGATCAACTCAATCGGGAATTTTATCCCATTTCTGATGCGCAAATCATGGCTTTTAACCCTCCAGCAATCCCTGGTATTGGGATTGTGGGGGGATTTGAATTTTGGATTGTCAATGAGAGCGAAACCTCTCTTGCCGATCTGGAAAAGGTCACTCGAGATATCATTAAAAAATCAGCCACTTCACCTGAACTTGTCAATCTCTCCACCTCTGTAGAAGCAGATAATCTAGAATTATATGTAGATTTAGACACAGCAAAAGCACGCGCCTATCAAGTAGGAGTGGGCGATGTCTATGACACGCTCCAAGTTTTATTGGGCTCTCTTTTCGTGAATTACTTCAATAAGTATGGGCGTATTTTTCAGGTAATCGTTCAAGCAGAACCGGAATATCGGGCGACGATTGAGGATATTGGTCAAGTGTATGTTCGCTCTGCGACAGATGCCATGATCCCCTTAGAATCGCTCATTAAAACCCGTTTTTCTAAGGGATCCACTCTCATCAGTCGATTTAATGGATTTCCTGCAGCTAAAATCACGGGAAGTCCTGCTCCCGGGTTTAGTTCCGGAGAGGCGATGAGAGCGATGGAGAGGCTTGCTCAAGAAAACCTTCCCCCAGGTATGTCCTTTGCATGGAGTGGACAGGCTTATCAAGAAAAAGAGGCTGGAGGATCCTCCTTCCATGCTCTTTTTGCAGGACTGATCATGGTGTTTCTCGTGCTTGCAGCCCTGTATGAAAGATGGACTCTCCCCTTTGCTATTTTGCTGGCAGTTCCCTTTGGAATTTTCGGTGCTTTTCTTGCTATTTGGATGCGAGGAATGTACAACGATGTCTACTTTCAAATTGGACTTGTCGCCCTTATTGGCCTTGCTGCTAAAAATGCCATCTTGATTGTCGAATTTGCGCGTGTCAAAAAAGATGAGGGAATGGAGATTGTTGAAGCTGCACTTTACGCTGCACGTCTCCGTTTCCGTGCGATTATCATGACCTCTCTTACCTTTATATTAGGCGTTTTTCCTCTCATTACAAGCTCAGGGGCAGGGGCTGCAAGCCGCCATTCTGTAGGTACAGGAGTCGTGGGAGGCATGTGTGCGGCCACCTTCTTTGCCATCTTTTTTGTTCCCCTATTTTTTAAACTCATTGAAGAGAGGAGAAAAAAATGAGATGGACTCTCCTTTTTCTGCTGCTTTTTTCTTGTAATTTCAAACCCTGGTATCAGCGTCCCTACATGGATATACCTTCAGAATGGCGCTTTGAGTCAGATTCTGCTTCTACAGATTGTGCAAACATACAATGGTGGAAGCAGTTCAATGACCCTGTTCTCAATGATTTAATCGCTCTTGCTCTTGTCAATAATCAGAATCTTCAAGTCGCCACCTGCAGAGTTTTGGAATTTTATTCAAAATACCGGATCATCGCCTCTCAACTGCTTCCTGAAATAGATGCAAATGCAAGCGTTTTAAGAGAGGGGCTCACCAATAATCTTAATTTTTCCCCACTCTATCCTGGTACTCGTTACAATACAGTTTACAATCTCGGTTTAAGCCTCTCGTATGAGATCGATTTCTGGGGGAAAATTCGAAATGCCTCAGAGGCCTTTTATTCTCTTTTTCTCTCGGAAATAGAGGCAAGACGCACTGTACTTTTAACTCTAGTGAGCAGTCTTGCTCAAGCCTATATCCAACTCAGACAATTCGATAGTCAACTTGCAATTTCTCAACAGACCTACACCTCCA
>Ga0207115_1093_pt1 | contig 11686 bp, 11 predicted proteins | sample Alteio_BWMinHeat_46_FD_153536 | JGI IMG/M metagenome (GOLD analysis project Ga0207115, IMG submission 153536) | Enriched cells from forest soil in Barre Woods Harvard Forest LTER site, Petersham, Massachusetts, United States -... | ecosystem: Environmental > Terrestrial > Soil > Temperate forest >...
TTTATTAGACTGACGATACTGTCTTACACCGGTTTCTTACTATTTATCGACAATAATTTTGACAAATGGCTGCTGAGCCTAAAATACGATTTTTCATATGGCCGGTTTTACGTAGTGATTTGAAACATATGATGTTCGCCTCTCTGCTGCTGGCGACTACCATGAAAATAAGCACGACACCTCTGCTTGCATTCATTGAGTGTTTAATAAGGGTAGCTAATCGAAAGCAGCAAGTCTTCGATGCTAAAAAACTATTTGGATGGTTACTACAAGAGAACATATCATTTTACATTAGAATCAAGAAAAATTTTTTAACAACTGATTCGCGAGGTCGTGTAGTTCATGTTCACATTTTATTTCGTGATCTTGCGTCAATGAGTCAACGTGTGTTGTATGGTAAAAGAAAAATTCTTGGTCACTGGTTCCAAATTATCGTTTCGCACAGCTCTGGCGTGATATTAAAGCTCAAATTCGAGAACGTGTTGAAAATAAACGTTCCTTGCCCGTATTAATCATCGATGAAGCACAAAATTTACCGCTCGATTTTTTTCGAGGATTTCCATCTTTTTTAAATTTTGATTTTGATGCTAAAGATATGATGACCGTTTGGTTTGTAGGACATCCTATCTTAACCAGTATTATTGATCGTGCCGCTTATACAGCTTTATCCAGTCGGATTTATACACGATGTCATTTGAAATCTATTGATGAACGTACTCACTTTACTCAGCTCATTCAACAAGCTTTTAAAGAAGCAGGAGCACAAAGTAATTTATTAACTGAATCAGGTATTGAAATCATTCGTATGTCATCACAAGGAAGGCCGCGTCTCATACATCGTATATTGAGTGGCAGTATGCAATTAGTATCAAAAAAAGGATTAAACTTTTTATCTGATGATATAATACAGGAAGTAATAACTCAGCTAAAAAATTAAAATCTTATTATTTAGCGGCATAACTTATTATGCCGCTTTTATTCTTTAAAAAATTAACTTATCTCACCTAAATTATTTCGAAATGATTAATGTAAATTAACGTGAGACATTACAATTGCTAAATGAAATAATACCCCAACCAAGCAACTACACCCGCGGAACAATTGTTGCTCGCTTCTCCATTTTTATCCTTTTAAATATTTTTTAAATCAGTTCTATTTCGGTTATACTTTGATTGTCCAGCGAAGCATTTTTTTACATGTTTTTTGGATGGGATAAAAGTATTATATTATCAATTAGTTAATAGATTTAAACAATGAGAGAATTTTTTTATGCCATCTCTTGGACGATTTTTGGAAATGATTGAAGCCATCTCCCGACGAGACTGGTCCGCTATAGAAAAAATTGGAAAAGCTGCTGCCACAGATGAACGAGAAAAGAAACACTATCAAGCAGCTCATAAAATTAGCCAAGCCCTAGAGGTGGCACTTTCCAGAGCCGGGATTGAGGACTCTATAGGCACAGTTGCATCCCCCTTATTACCACTTGCTGATATCCCATCACTTCTTCACGAATTTAAAGCAGATGATAAACCATCCCCTGTCTTGTCTCAGGAAATCTTAAACTCAGTTGATGAGTTAATAGGTGAATGGAGACATGAAGAAAGACTAAAAGCTAAAGGTATTTCTCCACGACGAACCATTTTATTACATGGATTACCGGGGTGCGGAAAATCGCATTTGGCAAGGCACATCGCAAAAACCTTAAATTTACGGTTATTTGTTATTCGCTTCGATAATCTCATTTCTTCTTATCTTGGTGAGACCGGATCTAATATAAGGAAAGTTTTTGATTTTATTATGAATAATCGATGCGCCTTATTTATAGATGAATTAGATGCTATTGCCAAACAACGTGATGATCGCAATGAACTTGGCGAATTAAAGCGCGTGGTTATAACTTTACTCCAAAATCTGGATATATCCGCAGGAAAATCCATATTACTAGCCGGAACTAATCATGCTCATATGTTAGATTCAGCAATATGGAGAAGATTTGAAATAATTCTCGAATTACTTCCGCCAAAACGCAAGGAAAGAATTGCAATTTTCTCCTTATATTTAGAGAACGAAATACCCACTAATATCTATGATGCTTTATCTCAGGCATCAGAAGGATTAACCGGGTCGGATATTTTTCAGATATGCAACAATGCAAAAAGAAAGACATTAATCGATGACAGCAAAAATATATTTACGCATTTATGTTTCTCCATTCTAGAACACCTTGATCGATCAGCAACCATCTCAACCGATAAAAAAACTGGCGAGAGAAAAATCGCAGCGGCATTAACATTAAAATTGCTCGATGATAAATTATTCTCATTTCAGGATTTAGAGTCTTTATGCGGTATTCCTAAATCAACATTACATCTTAAATATTCAAATTTAAACGGAAGTAAAGAAAATGTCAGATGAATCAAGACCACATTTAAAGCTCTCGGAACATAAACCACTCGAAGATCGAATCTTTTCCGGAGGTGGTGGTGGCTCCTATCAAAGAACTGAATATAAACAACATGCAAATAGAATATTTAAAGAAGCTCAAATTTTAAATCAATTTTTTGAAAAAAGTGTTGATCATGAAACAATCAAGAAACGCTATTTTCGAATTGAACTTCCGGAAGAAACCAATATTCTTGCATCATCCGAAGGGAAAAAAATTAGCGATACCGTTTTAGGAAACTTAGTTGGAGCGCCAGCAAAAAATATTGGCCATTTCAGCACACTAGAAACCTCTTTTTCTGCGTTACTAGAGCAAATTAAAACTTACAACGATTCAGATACGCAGGTAGGAAAATCAAAATTTGCCCCCATAGAAAATATTAGCTCAATACCCGAAAAAGAAAAAATCAGCATAGAGCTTGAAAACTTAATCCAAAATAAAAAATACAGCGGCGAAATATTAATTACATTATTCTCGGATTTATCTCGAGAAGAGCAAGAAGGAATAAAAAAATCTATAAATCTCTATTTGCTACACAAAGAAGGAAAAATTATTGGCGAGGTTGATACCAGTCAAGGAAAGCTACTGCGCGTAAAAGCCAAACCAGAAAGCATCAGTGATCTTGCAAAACAGTTTATCTCTATCCAATCGATTGACCCAATTGAAGAAGTAATAATTGAATCATCGAGAAAAGGTGAAAAGATAGAAGATCAAGTTACTGTCATGCCAAATGAATCTAAAGCCAGTGTATGTATTTTTGATTCTGGTGTAACAAAAAGCTCTAGGTTTTTAGATGGCAGCATTATCGGCTATGAAGAACCAATCGGCCCTCCCCATAATAATGACCACGGCACTTTTGTTGCCAGTCGAATCATCTATGGCAATTCATTAAGAGATTCCATATCGAAGGGACAGCTTAATCCTGACACTAAAGTACTAAGTGTTTGCATGATTTCTCATGATGAAATTGGAAACCGCCGCCCAGCAAGAGGAGATGAATTTTTAAAAATTATCCGAGACACCGTTGAAAGATGGCACCAAAAAATTAAGGTTTATAACATTTCAATGAACCTAACTAATCCAAATGTACAAGAAGGAGCTATCATAACTGATGATAGCGTTGGTGGTGTTGCAGCTGAAATCGACAGCTTAAGTCGAAAATATAATGTGCTTTTCATTTTGACTACAGGCAACTATCCAGTAAACCTAACAAACATCCCAGCCGAACCATACCCTGATTATTTTCACAAAGACGACAACAGAATGTTAAGACCTGGTGAAGCAATGTTAGCTCTAACTGTAGGTTCCGTTGCCGACAGAGAAAATGAGGGGAGCATGGCTAAATCCAATGCTCCTTCACCATTTACAAGAAAAGGGCCTGGTTTTAATACATACAGAAAACCAGACTTAGTTGCTCAAGGTGGTAACTTTGCAAATAATTGGAGAGAATTTGACGAATTATCCGTAGCAGGTATAGGTAGCGGTGGTGATCACTTATCTTATGGTAATGGAACAAGTTTTGCTGCACCTCTCATATCAAGATTAGCTGCTCAAACCTTCGAATACATAGAAAACGCAACGCCCGAACTTGTTAGAGCGCTCTTAATTCACTCTGCCAGCCTTGCTGAATCAGAATCATTTGATTCCGAAATGGCGCAAAAATTAATGGGTAATGGATTACCGGATACAACTAAGTTACTAACATCAGATCGATGGAATCAAAACTATATTTATCAAGGTGTCATTGGGTACAGGAAAATAATAAAAATCCCTTTCTATGTACCAAATGTCCTCATTAACAGAAAAGGCACAGATATCATTCGCATTCGTTTTACGTTAGCCTTTTCCCCAGAAACAAATCGAACATTAAAAACTGGTTATTGCAAATCTCATCTACGAACTCAATTGTCTAAGTTAAATAAAGACAATATTTTAACTCCAATTGGCTCTGACGAAACCAATGAAGTACTAAAGGATCGCTATTCTACCGTAATACGGTATGACAAAACCTTTAGCCGCGGCACTGCTGCTGGTGATTGGGAAATTCTTATTGAACAGCAGTCACGATGGACTCTTTCTGAAACTGACACTCCTTTTGCAATCGTATTAACAATCTCTGACCCTAGGAATGATGCATCCGTCGACATTTATAACGCTATTCAATCCGAAGTTCCGAATAAATATGAAAATATTGTTACCGTTAAAGAGCGACTAAAAATTTAATATGTTTATCATGGATTGAAAGGCTGATGAGAGAAAACCACCCACATTAAAAATAAAGCATGATTCAGTAATCAAGACTTTTAAATAACATTCAGATAATGGCAGCGCTGTCAGTCAATTATTAAGCTTATTCATATAAAAACAAATACGCTAAAACCAGATTTCGCATCTTTTCATAACTGTTCGAATCAGCTATCATACGCAACGTTGGGTGAGATCTTGGGTAAGATTCGAGTTCTTATTATTCATGTTATTAAAAATCAAGAGGTTGTAATTAGGTTCGACTCCGACTCTCGGTAAATATATTGGAGTTCTTTGAGCTTATGGAAAGCAGAGCTGGCATATTACCTCTCAATACTGCGTACAATCATTCTAATTCTATTTTAATGCATTACTTAGAAAGCTTGATGCATTTAACTTATAATCATCCTGAATTAATGAAATATATTGTTTATTTGATGGGTGCCTCAAGTGTTGTATTGTTGCCTTCTTATTTTTTACTCCCTGCCGCGCTGAGTGTTCCTCTTCCCATTGCGGGAATAGCTTCAATTGCTGGGTTAAGCGGACTGATGTTTTCTGGATTTAATGCGCTTGCGCAACATAAAGTAATTGGGTTTCCTATTCCTTCAGAAGATAAGTGTGTTTATCAAAATAAAAAATATGCTTATCGTGAGGCCAAAGCGACCTTAGTTGTAAATCACATTGATTTGCCTGTTTTATATATCTCGGCAAAAAATCATTATGATGCTGGTTATGCTGAAGGTTATATTTTAGGGGAATATATTCGGCATTGTCTTCGCAAGCTTAACGTGTTAATGAGGATTGTATTATATTTTTTTGATGTGCCCGAAAGTATTTTAGAAACAATACCTAAAAGATTTCAAGAGGAAATGAAGGGCAAAACGGCAGGTTATAACCAATGGCTACGAGATCATCGAATCAATGAAGAATTGTCCTTTAAAGATTATTTAATGATTCAATTACTTCCTGATTTAACAAGTAACTATCTGCCGGTCACTAAAAATTTGCAATCCATTCTAAAACCGCTAGGTTTTTTAGGATTTGGCTGTACGACGATCGCTGTTCGCTTAAAAAAATATACAGCTTTTCTTCGTTTATTAGATTGGCCATCAATGGGGGCGAGTAACTATACTTTACAAATCAGTAGAAATATTTTAGGAAGTAAAAAAACAACTGATTTAAGCCTTCCCGTATTAACTGGAGCTTTGACGGTTTTAAATGAAAATGCGTTGTTAATAGAGATGAATGTATCTTCTGGAAATAAAAGTAATGAAATAAACGGAATGCCGGCTCTTATTTTAAATCGAGACTGCGCTGAACGTTCAATTTCTGTGGATGATGTTGAATCTTTTGTAAATAAAAATCCCTCTCTAGTTGCTTATCATTTAACGGCTACGGATGGTAAAAAAACAAAATCTTTTCATCTTCGTCAAAATAAATTAGATATCAATAAGTATGCGATAGAGACATTGGACTTTAGCAAAAAAGAGCCGCAATTATTAGTGGTAGCGAATGAAGGCGTAACATATGAAAATAAAAAAATTAAAGTAACGAATCATAGAGATAGTTATGAGCGTAGTCAAAATGTTCATCAATTTTTTTATAAAAATATTAGAAAATTTAAATATTTTATTAAAAAACAAAAAAATTTTAACGGACTTGATGGGAGTGATATTAATTCTTTAAAAAAATTAATGTTAGAAATCGCCAGGCTTAAATTAGTTAATAATTTAGCGACGATTCTTTGTGCGTTGTATATCTATAAAGAAAATAAGCAGCAACGATTAATACATGCTTCAGCGGTGACTGATAATTTATATGCGGCGAGCGGAGAATTAAAAGAGTTTAAACAATTGCATCGTCTTTAAAGTTAGTGAAGTCATAAAGTGCCCCATACTATTTTTGGAAAATTGAAAATGCAGCGCGTGAAAGGGACATATTATTTGTTAGATAATATTTTTCAACAACAGTCTTCAAACAATATAGAAGCAATAAAATTGGAAGATAAAAAACGATTATCTGCTATATCAAAAGAGAAAGAATTATCTCCTACAATTAAAATACAACTTTTTACTTTGAAAGAAATGATTGTGGAGTTTGTGCTCAATATTGTTTGTGTTCTCATTGTTGCACTCATTCCGCAGCCCTTATTCAACGTATTCCTACGGCTAATGAATATCTTGTTGAGGTGGGTCAAACAGAGTCAGACGAGCTAGCGATTTCAATGAGTAAACAATTTCTTTGTATTTTTTAAAAATTTGCAGTATCTTTGACCCGGAGTCCCGGTGGCACAGATGGATAGCGCAGCCCCCTCCTAAGGGGCAGGTCGGCGGTTCGAATCCGCCCTGGGACGCCATTGAAATCAATATGTTAAATATATAAATCTCAACCTTCATTATGAATTTTTCTTTTGGGTGCATCCATGGGGGCAGCCAAATAAAAATGTATTTGGATGTTAAAGTTGTACTTTTTGCTGTTTCTTTAAGCTGCGCTCATTAATAATATGCATAGACTTTAAGCCTAATTTTAAAAGGAGTTTATGGATAATTTTTCACGACGCATAGGGCTGACAGCAACTGTACCCATCCAAAAAGAGTCTATAGATGACGCCTTAAGGAATGGTGGATGGACAATCGTATACGAATTCCTTAGGGATGGAGTTGAGCCTAGCTTGACAGGCTATGAAGCGCCGCGTTGGTACGGAAAAGCTGGTCAATTCATAAGATCAATCTGGATTAATTTTTTCAAGCTATCTGCAGACTCTATTTCGTGGAATCCAGATAAAGATATTCCTTATTTAAGAAAAGAATTTTTTGGTTTTAAATGGAATAAATTTTATGACTTTATCGAGTATTTTGTATCACTCGAAGATGATTATAACCGCAAGCAGTTAATAAAATCTTTTAATAAAATATTTGCGCAAGAGAACTCCGCTTATAGATTTGTGAATGAGAAAATTATCGAAAAAATATCACAGAATGAAATTGAGTCCGTGGAAGCAACGCAGCATTTGCCAAGCAAATCTTTTGAGCATATCAAAAAAAGTTCTCAATTTCTTTTTGATAGAGAGACGCCTGATTATAGAAATAGTGTAAAAGAATCAATTTCTGCTTTGGAAGCTTTTATGAGAGAGGCTACTAAATCTGACAAACACTTAGGCGACATATTAAGGGTAAATAATTTGGATTGGATTAATGCGCATCCCGCGTTAAAAATAGCAATTAAAGATTTCATGACTAAGATATATGGTTACTCTAGCGATGAAAGTGGCATAAGACATTCTCTAAAAGATAAACATCGAGACATCACCAAAGAAGAAGCTTGGTTTATTTTAGTAACCGTTTCGGCTTTGATGAATTACATTCAAAGTTGCGTAAAATAGCTCAGTCAAATATTTAACTATTATGGAAATGGAATATTAAATGTCTATAAAAATAGCAACCGATGAAATTAAAAAGTTCCTTATTTCTGATGAAGCGGAAGTAATTGTACTTAAGGGTAAATGGGGGACAGGAAAAACTTTTTTATGGAATAAGATTCTTAGAGAGTCTAGAGATTCTAATAAAATAGCTTTATCGCAGTATTCTTACCTTTCTGCATTCGGATTAAATTCAATAAATTTACTGAGAGATAGAATTTTCGAAAATCAAATATCTAAATCATTAATTGGAATGCCTGTTAATTTTGAAACTTTCGCGAATAATATAAGTGGCACATTTGAGCACTTATTAAAGAAAGGAAGTAAATCATTGTTTAAAATATTTTCCGATATGCTCAACAAAAAAATATTTAATTCAAAAGATACTTTATCGCTATCTAGCTCGGTTTTATATATGAGCCTATCAAAATCGATCATTTGCATTGACGATATTGAAAGAAAAGGAAAACAAATTAATCAGAATGAAATACTAGGATTGGTTTCAGATTTAAAATATCAAAAAAAATGTAAAGTAGTATTAATATTTAATGATGCTGCTTTCACTAAGAAAGATAAGAAATTGTATGAAGAGTTACGAGAAAAAGTGGTTGATCGAGAAATTCACTTCAACCCAACTTCCCGAGAATGTTTAGAAATTCTTTATGGAAATGCTAGTTTAGATGGTTACAAGAAAAAAATATCTGATTTATGCAATAAACTAAATATCTCAAATATTAGAATTTTGTCTATTATTGATAGGCTGGCTAGCAACTTATCAGGTCTCCTTGAAAAATATCCAGAAGAGATATTTGATCAGTCATTAAATTCTTTAGTTTTGTTTTGTTACTGCTATTATTCAAAAGACGAATCTTTTCCAACCTTTGATCAACTTAGATCAATAACATATGCCCATACCTACGTTTCACAAGATGAACAAAATCAAGAAAAATGGGCATCTATACTTCAAGAATATGGCTATATGAATACCGATGATTTTGATTTGATAATATACGATGCAGTCAGGAATGGTTACTTTAATGAAGATGAACTTTTCAAACGCACCGATGTAATAAAAAATCAATTAGAAGCTTCAAAATCCCAAGAATCTTTTCATGATTCATGGCGATTATTTCATGACAGTTTTCAAGATAATAAAAATGATGTTGTGAATTCTATTAATGATGCTTTTAATCAAAGTTGCCAATATCTTTCACTTAATGATTTGAACTCAGCAGTTAGTATTTTACGATCTCTTGATGAAAGCGCTAAAGCGGATGTTTTAATTGATTTATATTTAGAAACCAAGAAATCTGATGAAGATTATCTTGCTCGAGCCTATTCAGAAGGAATGTTTGGACAAAAAATAGATTTGGCTCTAAAGCAAAGGCTTGAAAATGTATTTAATAATGCTAAAAAAGAAAAACCTCTTTATGAGATTTTCTTATCTATCGCGGAAAGAGATGCGTGGAGTGAAAAGGATCAAAGAATAATTGAACAAGCGTCTGTTGAAGAGCTGTACAAGCTTTTGAAAGGAACTTCTGGTAAAGATTTAAGAAAAATAATTAAATTTGGATTCATGCTTAATCATGAAAAAATGAAACAAGCCATGCTCTCTATAAGAGAGGAAAGCACTCTTAATAAATTAAGAACTGACAAATACTTTAAAAAAGAATAACCTCATTCGGGCGTTTCCAGTAGGCATTGAGCTAGCATTTTTGTATGAGCAAATGCAGTGCTAGCTTCCTCCCCGTGGAGAATTAAATGATTCGCACAGTCAAGAAAATCTATGGCTATTTGTAACTACTCGCCCCTCCCAATATGCATATTTTTAACCACTTACCGTATCACTCAAACAAATTTTCCAGTGAGAGCCATTTGAATAGCAATTAGTGGATTATATCCTTTAGTTGCCATTGTTTGAAGATAACTTGAAACCCGACAATACGCTTCTGCATAAGTTTTGCTTCTAAAACAACCGGATACTTTTTGTTTCACTTTAGACATTCGCAAATCTCTTTCAGCATGATTATTTGTAAAAGAGACTTCAGATTTTTTAGCAAACAATAAAACAGCAGACTCGTTATCTTTTAATCGCTCCAATAAATTATGCGCATCGGATTTCGCCATTCTCCCTCGCTTGCCGTTTGGTTTTTCAGGTATTGCAGGCAGCTCACTTTCGCCACGTGTAATAATATTTCTGTAGCGTTTTTGTAAATTAGCGTATTGTTTTTGACTCAGTCTTTTCTTTTTTCTTTTTGAAACCTTCTTGCAAGTCTCTAAAAGAAGAGCTTTCATGTTAATTGCCCATTTATATCCATTTAAAAGATGAGACTATTTCATCAAAGTCATTCTTTTCTAATGGGCAAAGATTCGGTTTCATTTTTATATCAAACTCCCAACACATTATTTAAATGTTTTTTGCCACAATGCACCGCGACCACCACTATTTACAGAGATTTCACCTTCATCTCGCATTTTTCGCAACACTTGACGAATCATATCTCTGCTTATACCGGGGCAATCGGATTCAATATCACCAATAGAAAATGGTGCCATTTTTCGATTAACAGCGGCTCGGATTAATTCTGTTTTTGACCCGCGACTTGTTGTAATAACACCAACGCGTTCTTCAAATTCTCGATATGCTCGCAATAATGCTCCCCAAAAATAATTTAACCAAGGCCTAACATCGTGCTTATCTGAATGCCAGTGCTGAGAACTTGCTTCAAGTGTTTCGTAATAACTTTCTTTGCTATCCTCAAAAATTCGTTCAAGACTGATATAACGGCCAACTTGATAGTTAAATTGATAAAGAAGCAATAATGTTAATAATCGCGACATCCTACCGTTACCATCACTAAATGGATGCACACATAAAAAATCAATAATTGCTAAAGGAACGAGTATTAATGCGTCATGTTTGTTTTCTTGTGTAGCAGTAGAATAATTTTGTGTTAACTGTTCCATAGCATTAGGTGTTAAATGCGCCTTTGTAGGAGTAAAGCGAACACGTTTAGTGCCATCAGGATGGTTTTCGATAATTTCATTATCCGTTAATTTAAAGCGACCACCTGGATTTGCTAGGTACCGACATAATATGCCGTGCAATTGTAATATGACATTTGCTGTGAACGGCATGTGTTCGCCTGATTCATGAATAAGATTTAATGCATCTCTGTATCCAGCAATTTCTTGTTCAGAACGACTTTTTGGCGCGGTGTCCTTTAGCACTAGTTCTTCAATTTTTTTATGCGGCAATTCTATGCCTTCAAGCCTATTGGATGACTCGCTTGATTCAATTTTGGCGACTAGTTGTAGGCTTTTAAGCGCTTCGGGTGATTGCTTAAAAAAAAGAGCCTGTTTGCCACGATATTCTCCCAGTGAACGCAAAGTAGATATTTGCTCAGCTGTGAAGGTTAAATTTTCGAGATATTCTGTTTTTAATGAGCCCATTATACTAAACCCTTTATTAAGTAGGTAATGATACCATGAATAATGCCCACTTTAAAACATCCATTACCTACTTATTTTATTTATATTTAACATATAATTATATATTATGTGGGTATTATCATAGTCAT
>Ga0207115_1061_pt3 | contig 11256 bp, 11 predicted proteins | sample Alteio_BWMinHeat_46_FD_153536 | JGI IMG/M metagenome (GOLD analysis project Ga0207115, IMG submission 153536) | Enriched cells from forest soil in Barre Woods Harvard Forest LTER site, Petersham, Massachusetts, United States -... | ecosystem: Environmental > Terrestrial > Soil > Temperate forest >...
TGTAATCGCTGAGGAATTGAATGACATGGGCATCGAGATCAAAGATCTCGATAAGGGTCTCATTGATTTTCCATATCGCCGCGCCAATGGCAAGATCGTGTTTCTTTGCTATCTCCTTGGAGAGCCGGCCATCGTTGCATGGCACACGATCGAAGGCGGGTTCCCAACCCGACAAAGTTTAGATACACTCTAAGAAGATCGAGATTAGATGATGAGAAAAGGTAAAGTTCCGAATGGCCACAGTTTCGTAATGTTGTTGGCTGCGTGTTGCATGTTGGTTCTTGCTCTCTATTCCGGCTGTAGCAAAAATGGAAATACCGTTCCAGCGACGGCGGATACAGCTTCAAAAACCACAGCTATCGATACAGCTAAACCAGCGGCATCCATGCAAGCTGCACAGTCATCTGCGACCATAACTGGCTTGGCGCTTGCAGGACAGAAGATCTTTTATAGCACCACGTATGGCAACATTAAGGTTGCTTGCGCCTCTTGCCATTCGGACGGTCAGCCTGCCACGAAAGATTCCCGTCTGCGTGCCGGGCATACCCTCGTTGGTATCGCGAGCCGGACGAGCACATGGAATGGCACCTTCAAAGGCTCTGCTCTCTCGAAAAATGCGTACGGAGCTACGATGTGCGCCCTGATGTACCAGCACAAAGGTGATGAACTGGCAACCGCTATCCCGAAGGCCGATATTGACGCGCTGAACGCCTATTTCGATGCGATCAAAAATAATTCTGGCGCAATAACGAACAATTTAAAAATTGCATGGGTCACAAAGCCAGCGCTCAACGAGGAAGACAAGATCGATGAGAAAGCAGCCAAAGCAGCCGCCAAAAAGATACTTGTGCTTCCCGGCGATCCGGTGGCAGGGAAGAGTGGATTTATCCGTTCATGTCAGTATTGCCACGAATTGAAGGGGAACAAAATCGGGCCGGAACTTTCAATGGAAATGAACGACCCGTTGGTGGCCGCACAGTCGGTTCGATGCGGTTCCGGTGCGATGCCATTTTATACGAACGATCTGCTTTCCGATCAGCAGATCGCGGATATTATTGCCTACATTCAACAGCAATTGGGGAAGTGATCCTCAAAATCGAATGATCACATCTGCCCGCGGCTCGATGACGGTTTGTGTGTGCAGATGCCCGGAGGCATCGACGGCAAATGACCAGCGAAAATCCCCGATGAGCAGCAGCCATTTCCAGGGTTTGTAGCCGATCTCGCTCATCATGATCGTGCGGTCGTCGAGCGCAAAAAGATCGCTGGCTCCGTTAATTTCTTCTCGCGTGTAGATCAGCCGGAAATAAATATCCTCTGGCAAATGTGGAAGCACGAATTCGAGCTGCATCCAGTCCTGGCCGATCAGATTATCGAGATGAAGATAGCTTCCTTGGAATTGAATGTTGTCGAAATAATTGATGAAGGCCCCACCCTTAAAGCCATTTCCGTTCCCGCCGATGCTGTCATGAAGCAGCGTTAGCTTGGTGATATAGTCGATCGGGTTAGCCTGATCGTCGTAACGGTCGCGTTCATAAAAGGAATTATAATAGCTGGGCAAAAATTGATTACGGAAGAGATCCCGCTCGGCCCGAAGATCGAGGAAAACGGAATCGGTGAGTTCGAACGCCGTTCGCGCACCGATCATCAGGCCATCGCTAAATCGTTGAAAGCGAACATAATCGGCATACACGCGTCCTTCGGTTTTGTCCGATTGCCATAGCAATGCGGAAATATCGGCGCCAAGCGTGGTAAGCGGCGATGCAATGTGTGTAGAATCGAAATTCACAAGATCAATCGTGTCTGAAGGGTTCGTGGGATCAGGAGCGCGAACGACATACGGAGGATGGTTCGGGATAATGCGAGTGGCATTGGAATCGAAATCGAATGCTCCGGTGACGCCGATCTGGATGTTGCGCAGGAACCAATTATTCCACAAAATGGGAACGAGTTGAAAAGGTCGCGTGAATGGGCGGATGGCAATAAGGCCGGGATGAAAGAAATCGCTGTTTAGTCCTTCGGCGCCGAAGAACCCCAGATCGAGCCGTGCTTGTCCTCCGAAGCGGCGATCGTCATACGACGAGTTGCTCCAGTAATCGCTGACGATCGTTCCGTTCCCGATCGTGGCATGTTCCAAGCCGCCCAGACGCAGGTAAAAGTCATCATGCTGCTGCCCATAGCTGACATAATTGAGCCAGCGGACGTAATCGTAGGTCGTGTTCCAGTCTTCTTTTCGCAGCCTGCCGTCGGTTCCAATATGAATATCGCCATCGATGCCGAGGCCCCACGGGCCATACTGCACTTGTGGGGCGACGTGCAGCAGGTAATACGGCGTGCCGTCAATGATGGTAGTTCCCAATCCGACGGCAAGACCCCGATAGGCCTCCGCGGGTGATTGATCCAAATGCATTCGATCCAAAAGCGATTGAGCGGATACGAGTGATACCGACGCTATCACGAGTCCGAACGAGAGTAGAATTCTTCGATGTGCAAATATCAAACTATGGGGTGCTATGGGAACAACCACTTTACTAATATGACGCTCATTATAAGCGCAACCACGTCCGAAAAAATTCCGGCAAGCGCGGCATGGCGCGTTCGTTTGATGTTTACCGCTCCAAAATACACTGCAAGCACATAAAACGTGGTTTCGTGGCTTCCCATCATTGCGCCGGAAAGTCGGCCTAAGAAGCTATCCGGGCCATGCGTTTTCATAATATCCGTCATAAGGCCCAGTGAGCCGGAACCAGAGAGATTGCGAATGATCGCAAGTGGCATGAGTTCGCTTGGGAACCCAATGGCATTTGTAACGGGGCTGATCGCTTTCGTCAGAATATCCATTGCACCGGAAGCACGGAACATCCCAATGGCGACGAGCATTGCCACGAGATAGGGGATGATGCGGACTGCCGTCGTAAACCCATCTTTTGCGCCTTCGACGAATTCTTCATATACTTTCACTTTTCGAATCGCCGCAACGGCAACGACTGCAGACACGATCAGTGGAATGGCCGCGTTCGAAAGAATTTTTACAATGACGATAAATGTACTTTCCATTTAGCTCGCCTGCGCTCCTTCCGTCGTTTTTATTGGAAAAAATCTCTGAATAAACCGTGTAAAGAAAATTCCAAGAATGAGGCTAACAAATGTTGCCAAAAACGTTGGCATGATAATATCGGTCGGATTTGTCGAGCCGAGCGTAAGACGAATGGCGATCACTGTTGCAGGCACGAGCGTAAGCGCCGTCGTATTGATCGTAAGGAACATGCACATCGCATTTGTGGCAGTTCCCGCGACGGGATTCAGTTTGTTAAGTTCCTCCATCGCCTTTAATCCGAGCGGTGTTGCAGCATTCGAAAGGCCAAGAAAATTTGCCGCCATATTCATTACCATTGCGCCCATAGCGGGGTGATCGGGAGGGACATCCGGGAACACTCGCACCATGATGGGCTTAACCAGTTTAGAAAGCAGAAGTACGAGTCCTGCTGCTTCCGCGATCTTCATAATTCCCAGCCACAGGGCCATGATGCCGATGAGACCGATCGCAAGCGTAACTGCTGTGTCGGCAACTTTTAGAATGCCATCATTCGTCACTTTTGCAAGAATTCGGAAGTGAACTGTCGGCGGGGTAAATCGCAACTCTCCTTCAAATGGTAGCGTGTATTGCCCGACGATCTTCGTCGCATCGCCGCCCGCAGATGCTGCATCCACCATGATTTGCGGCGCATTTGCCGGAAGCGTCAGCGCAAGCGCGCCCGACCTTACATTTGATTGCGATTGAATGAGATCGGCGGCGAAGAAAACGGTATCGCCATTTATGCCTTTGGCTTCATCGGAGCCATAAAATCGCGCCATCTCGGATTTTGTGAGAAACGCAGTGCCCGAATAGTGATTCGGTCCCGCAATTTTCATCGCGCCAGGCGCGGTGTGGAGCGTGATTGGCTCATTATTTCGGAAACGATTGCACGACTCTTCATTTACATCGCGCCCAACGGCCACAAAGATGGCGATGGCAATAAGTCCGAGCCAGATGTAATTCAGCATGTTCTAAAATACGAAATTTGGGAGAACTTCTTGGAAAATGTCACTTTAAGTTGAAGGATCGTAGCTCATTCCAAACGAGCCTTTTCATTTCCTCCAAAGGGATGTTCAATAAGTCTCTGTTGCTAAAATCATTATTTGCAAGGATTGATTCAATCAGCTTTAATCCCACATAATAACCTGCCCGGTAAGAATAAATATCTTCTGGATTCGCAGCATAAAATATTTTAATGGGGGAATCGCAAGATTCGAAATTTGCAACAATAAATTGGAATAGTTTTTTCTCAGAATTTCGGCAAGCGGTCATCCATGTGTGTAGTTGATTGGCAGGAAGTCTATTTGCCCACAGTGCCGTTTCGTCTGTTACATTCAAGATGCTTTTTGTAAGATAGGATGCAATGCCTTCGGTTATTAATTGCCGTGCGACGTTTCGCTGTTTCACGACATCGTTGAATGCATATTCCGGTCGTGCTGCAAAATGCAAAGCATGAACAAGCTCGTGCATTGTAAATACTCTTGCATCGAGCTCACTTTCAAAGCATTCGATTGCGAACCACGCAACGGTTTTTCCGTGATCGAGGAATGCGTGACCATTAGCGGAATTATTTCCCACAAAAAGAATAGCACTCACATTCTCGGTCGAAAATCCATTTTCTCGAAGCAGTACATCTGCCGTAGCTAATTGCCTCAGCATTGTTGCTTGTCGAGATTTCACTTCGGCGAATGCCAACGTTGGGACAAACTCATCTCCATTACCCCCAAAACTTCAGATAATACTCAAAAAATAGCCTGTGCGCCGATCGATATGTTTCGAAGCGCGTTTCGCCAGTGAGAAATTTTACGTAATCAGGAGTAAGATCAATGATCTCCATTCTCCTGCAAACGAATTATTGCAGGAGTTCGCGCCTGGATCGAAAAGAACGCACGACGTTTTTAATGCATCGCTCTCATTCCTGTTCGCGGTCGATGATATAAAAGTCTCAATTCGACCTTCGCGCGCTCAAGCGTTAGTTTTCTATTGACCGTAAGGTTTTTCCCAGCCCTATTAATATAGAAATTGAGCATCGACATCGCAGACCGGAATGCCGGGCCATGACGCCGCACGTTGCGTTCGGCAGATCGCTTTACCGACATTGCGATCCGTTTTGCGCTCCTGAGGGTGAATACGTTTTTGGGAAGGTCGAGCGATCGTGTGCGCTTCATGACCTCTTTTGACCATTTTCTGATTGTTTTTTTCATGGCAGTATGGATTTTAGTCAATAAAAAAATTTCCGCTAAACTGATTTAGCTGCTTAAAATATTCTACAAATCTCGTGCCTATAACAATATCCCTCTTTTGAGACATTAGGGAACGTGTCAATGTTGTAGTGTTATGCCGGATGTAAAGAATGTATATTTTCGAGTTCGCAAGAATGTTGGACTGTTCGATGCGACGAATAGCTATGGTCGGCTTTTTGCCAAAGGCAACGATGCGATCGACCTTTTGCATCGCATGTCCACGAACGAAATGAAGCCGCTGGAAGAGGCCAAATCTCAAGCAGTTCTGACCGCGTTGCTCAATGAAAAAGGACGATTCATCGATGTGCTGAAAGTTGTCCGAGATTGCAATGGACATGTGATGCTCATTGCAAGTAAGGGGTCGGAAGAGAGCATTATTCGCTGGCTCGACAAATTCACGATCATGGAAGATGCGCGGTTCGTGCCTGCAACAGAGACCATTGCTCAATTTCTCATCTGCGGCCCAAAGGCCAATTCGATTCTTAGCAAATACACTGAGCAAGATTTATCGGGATCGTTGCGCGCGAGCGTTTTCGATCTGCAAATGGATGCGACTACTGCAACAATCGTGAAAGCGCCGAGCATTGCGGGGAATGCCTGGTTCGTTTTGACGGTAACAGAGTCCGCTGCCGTTATTTGGAACCAACTTCAGAAGGAAGTTCTCGCAAGCGAGGGAGCGATTTTCGACTCCGAGCTTTTTGAAGTGCTTCGGATCGAGAATGGAACTCCGATTGCTCCGAACGAGATCAACGATAAACACAATCCACTGGAACTGGCACTCGCGTCGGAATCCGTTAGCTTCACGAAAGGCTGCTATATTGGGCAAGAAGTGATCGCGCGGCTGGATGCACAGAATAAGGTGCAGCGAACATTGGTAGGATTGAAATTTGCCGATGGAGAGCCGAGTATTGGAGATCGAATTTCTGACGAATCCCTAATTGGAACCCCGCTGGGTGATGAGATCGGAGATGTAACGAGCATTGCTGATTCTCCAGCGAATGGGATCATCGGATTAGGATATGTGCGCGCAAAATATGCGAATCCTGGCCATGTTGTTTCCGTAAAGAGTATCGGGGGTAAGGTATTGCCCGCAACAATAGTTACACTACCATTCCATGGCTGAAACTCTCGAACTGAATGTGCTCTCGGACGCTGAGACCGTTGAGGATGCGCTTGTCTCTGAAACGACTTCGGAAGAAGTAGTGCGCCGCGTTCAAGTTCTGAAAGAAGAACTGCGTGACAAGGTGGTTATTCTCGGACATCATTATCAGCGTGACGACATCATCCAGTTCGCCGACCGGATGGGCGACTCCTTCGAGCTGTCGCGTTTTGCGTCCGAGCTTCACGACCGGGAATTTATAATCTTCTGCGGCGTCCATTTTATGGCGGAAACGGCTGATGTTCTCAGTGCGCCGCATCAGAAAGTGATCCTTCCCGATCTGAAAGCAGGTTGCTCGATGAGTGACATGGCGCGCATCGAGCAAGTGCTCGATGTGTGGGATGAGATAGGGGAGTATGTTGATACGTCGAAAGTTTGTCCGATAACGTACATGAATTCCAGCGCCGCAATTAAAGCGTTTTGCGGCGAGCATGGAGGGGCGGTTTCGACAAGTTCGAATAATCGCGCTATCTTCCAATGGGCATTCGATCAGGGTTTCGAAAAAGTGTTTTTCTTCCCTGATCAGCATTTGGGAAGGAATACAGCCTATTACCAAATGTCCATTCCATTGGAGGAGATAAAATTATTTGATCAAACCCAACCGCTCGGTGGACTTAATTCTAAAGAATTACAAGCTGCAAAGATTTTACTTTGGCGCGGACATTGTTCCGTTCATCAGCATTTTCAGCCGTCGCATCCGAACATCATGCGCGCGCTGTATCCGGGAATTCAAGTAATGGTGCATCCCGAATGCAATTTCGAAGTGGTGCGACAAGCAGATAAAGTTGGTTCGACATCTTATATTATGAAAACGGTCGATGAAGCTCCTGCGGGAAGTAAATGGGCTATTGGCACGGAGCATCATCTTGTCAACCGGCTGAAGAAAGATCATCCCGAACAATTCATTACTACGCTCGCACCGTATGCGTGTGAATGCGCGACGATGTACCGCATTTCGCCGGAATCGCTTTTAGATATTTTAGAGAATTTGAAGATCGGTGTTGTAAAGAATCAGATCGTCGTATCGGATTCGGAGAAAAAGTGGGCGCGTGTAGCACTAGACAGAATGTTGGAGATAACGAAGAAGGCCGCGTAGCCTACAACTTTTGTCGAGCGAATCTGTTTCGAAATCAATGAGATCCCTTGTCGGTGCTGCTCTCGTATTATTGTTCCTCAATGCTCCGCTTCGTGCACAGGACTCCACGCGGCTGGAACGAATCGGATATGTCCTCGGGGCTTCGCTTGCATTTTCCCTCTTGGATTATGTGGGATACAATATTGTGGTAACTCCCAATCATCAGAGTGCCAGCTCGATCGTATCGCTGCACATCTTCGATGCGGCATTTGGCTCTGCCATCAATTATTTTCTCTATAAAACGTGCGGTCTTTCTTCGGCGATCTCCTTCGATCTTATATGGTGGACATGGGGACTTGACCTTGGTTTTTCCGGATGGGGCGATGTTGTCAATCCAGCGGCTCCTTGGGTCAATCGAGCGAATAGTTCACTCAACGACAATTCCATAACCTGGGCTGGCTGGACGCCTATCGGGATTTTGCGCCCGCAAGGCACGATCATCGATAAACATGCGCTATATGCTCAGGCCATCGTAGGATTTTCTATTTCTATGGCAATCCTTTGGTAATAGGCAGTAAATGAATCTCGCTCTCAGTTCGTTTATGATCTCAGGTCAAGCACTTTTAGTACTCAGCATTTAATAACTTTCTGATGTCAGCAGTAAAACAACGCGCCGAGAAGGCATATTTAAACGAAGAATTTCTCACCAGTCCCGATGCGCGGGTTATCCGTTTACTGGCGGAGTATATCGAGCCACGCTCGCGGCTTGCCCATGCCCGCGTGAAGGACACGATCGTGTTCTTCGGCTCTGCGCGAATTCAGGCAACAATGGAAGTCGATGCGGAATTGCATCAGCTCGAGAATGCTCGAACGCTTGCTGTTCAAACGAAATCCTACACTCCCGAGGTTCAGGCAGAACTCGATGAAGCAGTTCGCCGAGCAACGCAGCATAAGGAACTTACGCGTTATTATGAAGAAGCAACCGAGCTTGCGCGCATCATCACGGAGTGGTCGATCACGCAAGCGGCGCAAAGCTACGAAAAATCCCAGGTTACTAAGGGGCAGATCGCTGCAGCGCAGATGAAGGAGCAAGTTCCTTACGTGAACGTCGAGAACATCAAGACGCATTCGTTCCGGCAGAAATATGTGATCTGTTCCGGCGGTGGACCGGGCATTATGGAAGCAGCAAACAAAGGCGCAACGCTGGCGGGCGGGAAGTCGATCGGTTTTAACATTTCGCTCCCATTCGAGCAAATGCCCAACAGTTTCATCACCGATGAATTAAATTTTGAGTTCCATTACTTTTTTATGCGAAAATTCTGGTTCGCGTTTCTCGGCAAGGCGCTTGTGGTTTTTCCGGGAGGGTTTGGGACGATGGACGAACTCTTCGAATGCCTCACGCTCATCCAGACTGGAAAGATCCGAAAGAAGATGCCCGTCGTCGTCTATGGAAAAAGCTTTTGGGACTCTGTGATCGATTTCGATAAACTTGCCTATTACGGTATGATCTCGCGGAGCGACCTGAACCTCATCCATTTTTCCGATACACCGCAGGAAGCATTCGAATATCTGAAGCACGAGCTCACTCGATTGGATGAAGGGGAAGAGACGTTCTTGCAAAGCAATCCGCTGACGTAAGGGCGAAATCCAGAGAGATATAAGGAAGTGTTCAGTTTATTTCTTAACAATGCGGAAATCTTTCGTATATTCGTAGATAGAACTTTGTCATTCGGGCGGAGTTTTGCTATTTTTTCATTCTTTAAGGAGACATTATTGATGAGACGGTTTTCAATTCTTTTCATCGTTTTAGGGCTTATTTCATTATTATCCGCGTCCTCGTACGCCCAGCGAGGAGTTGGTGGACACATTTTGACTCTCGACGATGGCGTGGGACATTTAGTCAACATCACGGTTCCAGTAATGGCTGGCCCCGGCCCATATTCGTGGACCGTGCCGATCACCACAGGCGGTACCGCACTTACCCTTCCTTCAGGTACCACCACTAACTCCACGCTCTTTTGGAATGGGTCGCAATGGGTCGAGAACCCGACATTGCTCGCCGGTACTGGAATCTATGCTGGCACGCTTACCGTTCCCAGCAGCATTGGAATACCTACAGCCTTGTCGCTTGTTGGCGCCAACAGCGGCGGTGCACAAGGCGGCGCCGTTTCGATTAATGCGGGTCAGGCCGGCAGCGCAATATCCTCGGGCGGAAGTGTGTTGATCACAGGTGGTGGTGGATATGGGAGCGGAGTGGGAAGTGGCAGCGCTGGGGGATCGGTACAGATCACAGGAGGCCCTGGAAATACCGGCAATGCCACGGGCGGTAGTGTTACTCTGCTTGGAGGACAAGCCTCATTGGCTGGAACGGGTGCCGCAGCAATTGTCCAGGGTGGGAGCGGAGGCAATACCGGCACTGGTGGACCGGTTCAGATCTACGGTGGTGCTGGGGGAAACTCCTCCGGACCTGGGGGGAACATTTCGTTCTTGACCACGCCGAATAACAACGGTAATTTTGCTCAGGCTATGCAAATCACGAATACGGGCTCCGTTCAAATCGGCTCGTCGAATCAGTTTACGGTCGATAAAAATGGTCACATGGTCACCACAAGCTCAATTGGAACCGTATCATTCACTGGCGGCGTATCGGGAGCCAGCGCGGTAGGTTCCGATGTGGCGGGTGTGATCACTTTTTCTTCAACATCCTTACTTGCGGTATCCACCATAACCGTAAACTATGGAACAACCTATGGAACTGCTCCTGTCGTCATTGTTACGCCGGCAAACCAGCAAGCTGGAAGTGAATGGGGAACCTCTGTGACACAGGGTGGCGGCTTGATGCCATATGTGACATGTAATGCCTCAAGTTTTGTAATCACGTTCTATGACTGGTATGGGGCGTTCAATGGGAATCTCAATTACGTTGTCGTCCATTAATGCAGATCTTTAATTCGATTTAATAATGGGCCGGAGATTTTCTCCGGCCTATTTTATTTTAGCCAATATTCAAAATTGAGGTGTTCTACACTAATTCCCTCATTTTCATATTTCACAATGATTTCCGGAAATCTTCGTATTTTTGCGAAGGTATAGTGTATAAGTTACATTCAGGTATTTTTCATTTAGGAGATTCTATTGATGAGACGGTTTTCAATTCTTGTAATCTTTTTAGGGCTTATTTCGCTTTTATCGGTGCCATCTCAGGCCCAGCGTAGCGTCGGTGGACACATTCTGACCCTCGATGATGGCTCGGGGCATTTAGTCAACATCACGGTTCCTGCGATGACGGGTCCCGGCCCATATTCGTGGGTGTTGCCGATCACTCCGGGCGGTAGTGCACTTACGCTTCCGACACCCACAGTGGCGGGATCGATACTCTATTCGAACGGCAGTAATTCGTGGTTAGAGAATACGAACGTAATAGCAACAAATACCGGTGACTTTCGGGCTACAAGCATAAATAACACTCCAATTGGTGCTACCACCCCGAACTCCGGTGCCTTCACTTTTTTCACAGCCATTAATGCGGTTCCCAATGGATCCACAGCTCAGATCTATAATACTTCTGCAAGCGCTGGGACTGGGCAAACAGGCCTTACCCTTGGTGCCACAGGCGCAGGCAGCCTACAAAATGTGGGATTACAATTTAGTGTTTCGGGTGCTGCGGCCAATAATAACTATGATATTCTTGGTTCTGGCGGAA
>Ga0207115_1096_pt1 | contig 11221 bp, 10 predicted proteins | sample Alteio_BWMinHeat_46_FD_153536 | JGI IMG/M metagenome (GOLD analysis project Ga0207115, IMG submission 153536) | Enriched cells from forest soil in Barre Woods Harvard Forest LTER site, Petersham, Massachusetts, United States -... | ecosystem: Environmental > Terrestrial > Soil > Temperate forest >...
AGTCAAAGTACATCATCGGCTGTTCTGAACATGGTATAAGCGCGTAAAAGAAGTTGTCTTGAGCCCATTGCGTTAATAGCGCACGATGGGTTCTAATGAGGGGGCTGCGAACAACTCACGAAGGACGTGGCTCTACTCTATCAGATAACACTATGTGTTCAATTGTGAAGCGCGGATTAAAAATGAGCAATTCAAGACAAGACATTTTATATGAGTTAGAGAAAAGGCAGGCGAACTTATCAAGCATCTATAACAATGGTGTTATGTTACTAGATGTTAAAAATTTATCTAATCGCTTGCATCTTTCTGCCCATTGTATGCGAGAGGTCATTGAAAAACTCGAAAGATGTTTGATCGTATATGAGCAGGGCGATAAGTCACTAAAATCTTCGACAATGGCATTGCAGGAGTATTGGCATAAAACAGTTGCTAGAGAAGCAATCACAATGGATTTGCCTTGGCCGTTGGATACTCAAGGGGATATACAGTCATTTTTAGCAAGGTGCGAAAAATTTTTATCCGATTCTAGTCTTATTTTAATGAAGCAAAAAGAAATAGCGCTTGCTGTAGTGCAAGAACTAATGAGGCAGAGTGGAGTTGATGAGCTGCCAGCAGCAATTTTAACAGATAAGGCGGAGACTTGGTTTAAATGCAAAGAATATTTCATAGCAACATCACATCATCGGTCAACAACTGAGGATGTGTTTCAAGCACATTTTTCTGCATTAGAAATATTATTTCATGGATTATTAGTTCCTCCTAGAACGTTTGAAAATATGCAGAAAATACTAGATATAATTGAGAAAGGTGAGGGAAATGCCAAGCAGAGATGATGTGAAAAAAGTTAAACAATTAATTCATAGCAATGTGGAATGGCAGTTTTTCTTCGAAAAAATCAGCTCCCCAGATTGGCTTGAGCCCCTATATGAAGAGGGTATCTTCACCAAGCCAGAGAATGTAAAAAAGGAAGGTGACATTTTACGAATACCATCTTGGCCACCTGGAAAATATTTAATTAATGTTGCTTCTATAAAAAGTGGGAAGGTGCTAGAGATTATAAAGAATATACCTGAAACAGAAAATCCAAATATACTTGAAGCATGTGTGGATGCTCTGATTGCGATGCCAGCAGATATCTCAATAGGTTTAATCAAGAAAATTCAACATTGGATCGATAAGGAATATCAATATAATTTATCACAAAAAGTAGGAGCATTAATTGTAAAGTATTTTCACAACAACAAAGCTGAAGAAGCTTTGTTGTTGTGTAAAAAGTTACTTTACATCTCTCCTGAGAAATATGGCGAATCTAAGAGATCTTTCTACGCGAGAAACATATGGGAATATAATGAAATTATTAAATTAATTGTTCCAAATATTGTTATGGTTGAATCTAAGAAAAAATTTATAATTTTGTTATGCAATCATTTAGAAAAAATAATTATTCAAAAAACTAACGCTAACGATGATCAGTGTATTGACAATTCTAGTATATGGCGAAGAAATATTAATGAATCGAACTTGATTGCTGACGATGATCCAAAAGATATTTTGATTAATTGGATATATTCTCTTAGCAGTGAAATATCAAAAAATAATGACAACCTTTTGGGAGAAATTTTCCTAGAGCTTAGTAAAAGAAAGTTACCAATATTCAGTAGAATCGCTTTATATCTGCTTACTGAAAATATTACTACTACTAAACTTGTTGCTTCGTCTTTACTGGATGAAAGGTTTTTACGATTTGATGATATTTGGCATGAGTATGCTTTACTGCTGAAAAATGGCTTCACTTTATTGGATGCGGTCACTCAAGACGCAGTTCTTAACTTTATTACATCATTTAATTTTAAAGCTAGCGAGGAACATGCTGATTTTAATGAATATAGACGTTTTAAGCTATTGACTTTAATAAATGAAAACTTAAAAAGTGATTGGAAAGAAAAATTCAATGAATTGAAGAAAAAATACAATACAATTGAGAGACCAGAATACCTCTATTATTTTTCAGGAGTACAAGAAATAAAACCAATAAATCATATCGATATTAACGAATTTCAAGAAAAAAATCTACAAGATATCAAACTACATTTGGTAAGTTGGGTGCAGCCAGTTGAAGAGCGATATGGTGAATCTACAGACGGACTTTCACTTATGCTACAAAAGATTGTAACGCTTAGATTTAATGAATTTTCTGAAAATCTTGAGCTCTTCAAATTAGAAAATGCTAAGTTTGTCGGCGCTATTATACATGGTTTTTCTGAGGCAGTGGGTGAAGGTAAAAATATAAACTGGATACCAATTTTAAAATATTGTTCATGGGTTGTCAGGCAAATAAATTTAACATCAGAGATGAATTCCAGAAATATTGGAATGTATACAAACTGGAGTTCAGTTAAATATGATGTGTACAGCTTAATTAAAAATGGATTTACATCTAATAATTGTTTGTTTTCGCTTGAATTGAGGGAATCAGTATGGGGCATTATTGAATACGGGGTATCTGACTATGCACAAGATATTGGAGATGAAAGAGAAGATAAGGACTACTATTTTGTTGCAATCAATAGAGCCCGTGGTGTTGCATTCGAGTGCGCTGTAAGATATGGGTTATGGTTAATTCAAGTTCTTGAAATCGATAGTAGAAAAGCAAATAGGAGTTTTTACCCAGAGCTTTTTACTTTACTTGATCAGCATTTAGATGTTCAAATTGAAAAATCGAAATACATATGGGCTGTTTATGGTAGGTGGTTTCCTTGGCTTTTTTTGCTGGATAATGCATGGGCTAAGGATAATAGTGCTACTTTATTTTCTCTTGATTCTCAAATCAAAGCGTACACGCTAGCTGCTTGGAATGCATATCTAATGTATAGTCAGCCGTATGATAATATTTTTGATATAATTCAGTGGCAATACTTGGATGCATTAAATCAGCTAAATGAAAGTTACGATCAATCTGGCGAAAAACCGTTAAATCGTTTGATTGACCATATAATTATATTTGTACTTAGAGGTAAGATCGAATCAAATTCTCCTATTATTGATTTGCTGTATAAAAATTCCAATTTAAAAATCAGATTGCATGTCATAAGCTTTATGGGGAGATTGTTGAATAAGGATGTATTTGAAACAGCGATGAGCTTTTGGGATTTTCGTGTTCATGAATGTAATAAAGTAAAAAGCTGGGATGAACTAGCTGAATTTGGTTGGTGGGTAAATGCTGGTTGTCTGCCAGCTGAGTGGATGCTTCAACAAGTAATATTTGTGCTGGAAAAGGTGCATACTATTTTTTTATCCCATAGGGTTGTTGAATCGCTCGTGAATTTATGTCCAGACTACCCGAAAGAGACCTTTGAAGTTTTTAAGTTAATTGTTGATAACAAAGTGTTAGAGCATGGGTTTTATCTTTGGCGCAGTCCTGCGAAATCTTTGGTTCCTATGTTAATGGACTCACCGTATCGCGAAGGAGTAATTGCTCTTATACATAAGCTTGGCAGCTATGGGCTTGTTGAGTTTTGGCAAATTTTAAAAGAGTAGTTGTAACAAAAGATTAATTATGGGCACAAAATAGCGCATGACGCTATGGCCCAAGCTTTTTATTATATGATTTAATAGAAACGTAAAAAATGCAATATTTGCTGAGTACTCTTCTGTTACATAAATGGTGCTTTCCTCTGTGTAGCAAGGTTAGTCATGACATCAGCCGTTAAGTGAGTGTCTACGAAGTAGAAGGTAAATCATTTTTATAGGGTTTTTGTCGGTAATTATTATTGAGTCGTTACAATCACTGATCTACCCTTCGTCAACATCTTGGAGACATGTCCTTCGCCTGTTGTATCTGTTGCAAATAACACATCCCCAGGTTTAAATCTTTTTGTTTCGCCGCCGCTGGTAGTGACTTCGACTTCACCATCAAGATAGATAATGTACTGTGGTTGCGGAGCATTATGCATTTCATATACTAGGCCTGGCTCAAAATCTCGGAACATAATGCCAGAAGAAGGGAATTTTTTTGAATACCAACCTAATTGCTGTAGTGTTTCATGACCGCATTCAAAATCTGTAAAATGAGATTTACCATCATCGCCTGTATATAGTTTAGTAATAATCATAATGTTTTGCCTTTTAATTTGTGTTAAGAATAGTATCGTTAACGGAATTTCCTATTTTGATTTTTAGTGGATTGAATTCTAAATCGTATTCATAAACATCAACATTTTCTATTTTCTTGATTAAAGCTGCGAGCAAAGCAGATGGAATAACCAATATTGGATTGATTACAATTTTCATTGCGAATGAAATTAAAATTAACTGCATCAGTGTTTTTAATGGAACGACGCCGATGAATTCCATTGAGAGCGAGATAATGACAAAGGTTGCTTCACCGATAATGGATGCGCCAAGGCTGCGTAACCAGAATAATTTGCCTTTTAACAAAATTTTCCATTTTGAAACGGTGTAAGCATTGATAAATGCGCCGCTTACAATGGCAATAAAGCTGGAAACGACTACACGTGGAAGATTGCCAAATACTTGGTTGTATGCGTCTTGATGTGTCCAATTGGCGGGCGAGGGTAAATTGATAAACAGAGTACAAATACAAGCAAATATAAATTGAAGTATCAATGCTGCCCAGATGATTTGTTTTGAAGTGTTGTAGCCGTAAGCTTCTGCTATGACGTCGCCAGTTAAAAACCATAGTGGAATAATAACAGTTGCTGCTGTTACGCTGACTGTTCCGATGTTTATAATTTTGTAAATTAATAAAACTGTTACCAGTTTAATCATCATATAAAACATGGCAAGTGGTATCAGACATTTATATTGCTGATTCATTAGATATATCCATTATTTTTTATTATTTAATTATCATATGTCACTTGTGAATGTTCATATCCAGCAATATATCCGATATTTAAAGCTTCTTGCGGACTTAATTTTTTTACAGTTGTTTTGTCTAATACAACTTCGGCAGCAGTTTTTCGTAAGGTGCTTCCGTCTTTGTCACGTAAAGTAAAGCGAATCTTACCACTAGTGATATTGAATTCTTGTGCTACGAGCTTGAGATCAGGAGATGATGGTTGCTGTGCATTTTTTAGATGTTCATTCTGAGCATGTGCATATGATATTTTCTGTATATCTTTTTTTGAAAATCTCTCAATAAAAGCATCGTTAGAAAGGATTTCTGCTGGTGTGCATTCTAAAAATGTTGATTTCCCGATGACTTGAAAAATAATTTTAGTACCATTGCTACTATTTTTGATGTTTGCAACGCGGAATGTGTTTTTCATTTGTGCATATTGAATTTCTCCGTATTTTTTGACAAGTAAGGAGATGTAATCAATGATGGCAGATACTTTGATGTTCATTTTTTTGCGATTCTTCCCAAATTAATAAACGTAGGATTTTAAGCGGAACGCGAAGATTACAGAAATGAGGTACTTTTGAGGATTGCTATTATCTATTGCTATGCTAGCTTGTTCAGTCACCCTATTGGTGAATCCCTATATTTCCCATGAATAATTTTTTCTATACTTCCTACTATAGTCCTACTAAATTTACTCAAGCTTCTTAATTAACTATTTACACTAAATAACTTCATTTATTTCAACTAGTTACAATGGGCCCACTAGGACTCGAACCTAGGACCAAGGGATTATGAGTTATATGAAACTCACTAATGACAACAAATGATAATTGATAACAACAAATAATTCAATGGGTTAAATGAATTTGGTTGTTGTTACTTATTGTACAGTTTTGGCATTTGTTATTTCTAAGTGTCCCAGGAGTGTCCCAGCAAATCAGCATTTCTTAAATCAAAAAGCGTTAGCTATTTTTCTTGGATAAGCTAACGCTTGCTTGCAAAAAAGAAACATCCTTATTTGATGTTCACTGTTCATTTAATAATAATGAAAGCGTAAGATGATTTTTATATTTAGTTTATCAAATAATAGCCGGGCTACATCTGGCTTTATTTGAATATAAAGATGAATAATTCTAATCCAAAGAGTCATTGATAATTGAACGTTATTACCGCAAGCAGCATCAAAGATAACATCAAAAGGAATTCTTGTGTAACGAGCGATTCCTTCTAACGTATATTCCCCAGTATCAATAATGCTTTGTATAAGAAATTGAATAATTTTACTGTCCACTGTATAGCACTCCATTGAAGAATGAGTTTTTTCTGATTGAATTTTTTTGCGGAAAAGATCACAAAATAAAAGATGCAAGCGGCTTAATAAAAATGCTTTCATTATCTTGCGTTCAGTAGAGGTGTTAAATTTTAGAGTGGGGGCATAGGAGTGGGGATGGGGTGAGTAATTGTCATGAAAATTGAAGCGACAATTTAAAGCGTGTGAGGTATTCATTCTTTCTACTCCTTTAGTGATTTAATCATAAGTTAAAATAAACATCTTCATAGTTATGCATAAATGCATAATTTAAGCTGGGAAGATAATATTTATGCAAGAAACATCTGTCAATAGTTTTTTTAATATTTTATTTATAATTAAATAGATAGATAAAAATAATGATATTGACAATACAAATATGCATATATATTATGCTCAATCAATAAATACCGAGGATTAGCGCTCGTGAAGAATCTATCCGATGTACTTTCATTTTTAATGTCAGGTGTTGGGATAAAATCTGCAGAACTCGCGAGAAAAACTGGCATTGCACAGCCAGTCATCTCTCGTTTGATGACTGGTGTAACAAGCAATCCACAAATTTTAACAATAAAGCCTATCGCAGATTTTTTTGATGTTACTTTAGAACAATTATTAGGCTTATCGCCGCTGGACATGAAAAATAATTTTGATAGCGCTCAATTGAATGATCTTAGTAATAAAGTTAATTCAATAAAAACGATTGCGAGTGTTTTAACAAACATTTTACCTATTTTAATTGAGGGCTATCAAAAAGCTATTTTGGCGAATTTAACAAAAGAAGAAGTGCCAACGGATATTTTACCTTTATTTGCTTTAAATATGAAAAACCTTCTCAATACAACAGATCAAATACAAGAAATGTTGTTGAATATAAACAATAATAAATCTTAGGATTACTATGAAAAACGCTGTTCCTATTTGTTTTTATCCCACAAGAAAGATTATTTTAGATGATGATACTATTTTTAGTGAAAGTATCTTGCTTAAGATGGAAGGTAAATTTTTTTCTTCATATACTTCACCGCATCTTTTATTAAATTATTTGTTGAAAGAATATAGCCCGATACTTAGGAAAACTGATTTATTTGGAATAGAACAAGCAGACTCTGAATTATCCATGCACCATAATTTTCATATTCCAACAAAAAAATTAAATTCAATCGTTAGCAATACTGTTCCTTATGATATAAGCGTTATTTTGGTCGACTATCATATGCCGAATATGACTGGCATCGATTTTTTAAATCAAATTAAAAGCTATCCCTGTAAAAAAATTTTAATTACTGGTGAGCAAGATTACGTTTTAGGAATTGATGCTTTAAATGCTGGATTAATTGATGCTTATATACGTAAAGATGATCCAGACTTATTAAATAAATTGAATAATTTTGTTACTGCACTAGAATGGAAATATTTTACTGATTTAAGTGCGTATGCTTACAATCTTTCTGATCTTGATTATCTTTCCAATAGTGATTTTATTGAAAAATTTGAGCAATTTATTGCTGAAAATAAAATCATGGCTTTTTTTCTAGAAAATAAAGAAGGTGATTTCTCAGGATTCAACTCTAATGGAAGAAAATTCATTTCCATTAGAAGTAGAAAACAACTTCAAGAATTATCCATTTTGGCAAAAGAAGATGGTGCCTCAAAAGAAATAGTAAATTATTTAGAGCGTGCAGAAGTTATTCCGTTTTTTGGAAATAAGAAACACTGGGAAATCCCTGCAGCTGAGTGGGGAAAATTTTTATATTCTGCGAATTTGATTGTGGATGATTCTGATTTTGTAGGGGCGTTTATTGCTAATCATTCCTTGTATGTAAGCAATGATTAGGTGGGAGTACCTGTTGCATCAAAATGTTTAAAAATTGCATTGCATTTTGTGATTACTGTAGATAATATGCCATGCTTTTAATATTGAGTATGCGATGTCTCATTTTCTGAGATGAAAAAAATTAAGTGAAGAAAAAATAGCGCTAATAATTAAATTTAACTTCAAAGTAGGAAATGAATATGGAAAAATTTAATGCCCCATTTTTTGGATTATACGAAAATATATTTATTGAATACTCTGATCTACATGGAGTCAATCAAGCGTTACAGTTTTTTGAAAAACTTTTTGCTCGGGGTCTTGCAAAAGCTTATTTAGCAACAGGATTTTCAAAAGGTAATCTGGATCATTTTATAAAAGTGGTGAAAGAGCGAGATGAAAGCGTAGGTTTGCCAGTGTCAGTACAAATAAAAGAACAAGATAAAATTATTTATCAATTTCATCAAGACCCGTTCCCAAATCTTAAAACCATCGTAAAAAAACATGATCTTGATCGTACTTATATTAATTTTAAAATTAGGTTCTTATTAGGCGATGAATGGTTTTATCATACAACTCAACATATTTGGGATGGTGCTCCTTTTACGGAACATGTAATTTATAAATCATGAGAATATATAATGTTCTTCCAGCAGTAAACACTTTAAATATTGTGTTTTTCTGCTTTTTTTTATTTATTTTAGTTGGTGTATTTTATTATATTAATCCACTAAAACCGCAATTACCGTTATTTCTTAATTTATCTGGTTCCTGGCAGATTTGTATTCCAGACACTATAGATAAACCAATCATAGCTAATTGCAAGATTAATAATGAAATAAATGTTCCGCATTATAACAGTCCAAACAGTCATTATAAAAATTATCATTGGTTGATATATAAGAAAAACTTTCAAACACCAGCACAATGTTTAAAACAAGACTCACTGTGTTCATTTATTGCAGGCGAAGTGGGTGATGCTGCGGAGGTATGGTTAAATGGTAATTTGATTGGGGAAACAAGTGAAATATCTCATCAGCCCGTATATGCAAAAAATTTTCCACTCAAAGTTGATTTACCTACGGTAGCTTTTAAAAATAAAAATCAGATAAATACGATAGAATTAATAGTATATTCTATGAAAATTCCTCAAAGTGGAATACGTGGTGGCCCTATCGGAATTGTTAGCCAAAATATTGCTAATAATTTTGTAAAAAATAAAGTTACTTTAACTATTATATTTCCTATTTTGTCTGCGTTCATATTGATTCTTTTTGCGGTATTCAGTTTTAGCTTTTCAGGGATAAACCAAGAAAATAAAAAAATTTTAACAGCTTTTCGCTTTTTCTGTGTATGTTATTCTTTATTTTTAATAAGTTTTTCTGAGCTTCCTCGCGCCTTCTTGCCTATGTGGATAGCATCTCATTTACATTTTTTATTCCGATATATGGGAGATTGGAGTCTTTTTAATTTGGTTTTAACTTTTTTCTCGGTTAAGAATAAAAAAATTCAATATCTTCACGTTTTATATTTAATTGCTGTCTTAATGTTTGTTTTTTCTGGAGTATATTGTTTCATATCGTCAATTGAATTTAAGAATTCTATTGGCGTAATGTTGCCATATCTGATTACTAAAAAAATATTTTTCTTAAAATTACTTCCTATGATATCTGGCCTAATAGCGAGTTTCTACTGGAAATCAAAGAAAGAAAAATTCTTATTATTAATTTTATTTTCAGTATTAGTATTGATGCAACTAAATGATATTCTTGTCTTTTTAGAATTTTATTCAAATATTTATTTTGTTAAATTTTATCCAGCTGTAATAGCTATTATTTTAGGAATGATTTTACTTAAAAATATTATTATTTCAGAAAAAAACTATGTTGATCATTTAGCGAGGAAAGCCAGCAGCGCAGAAATAGCGCAGCAAGTAGCTCATGATATTCGATCCCCTCTTGCTGCTTTAAATATTTTAACTATGCAAGATACTCCTGTTACTGAACAGTCTAAGGTATTGGTGCGTAATGCAATAAATCGAATAAGAGATATTGCTAACGATATTATAGAAAAAAATCGTGACTTATCTAGAGTTCATATCAATATAAATGATACTTCAATACAATTATTAGCGGCTATTATTTACCCTTTAATTACAGAAAAGCGTTTACAATTTCGCTCTGCATCGAAAGTCAATATAGAGCTTGAGTTGATTCCAGATAATTATAGTTTATTTGTTAAAATTAAATTATCTGAGTTTAAGCGTATGCTTTCCAATATAATGAATAATGCTATTGAAGCATTGTCAGGTATTGGTACGGTCTATCTTAGAATTTATAATAAGAACAATCTTATTCATTTAAATATTTCGGATAATGGGAAAGGCATTCCTTCTTCTATTTTGGATCAGCTGGGACAATATGGTGTTAGTTATAACAAACCATTAGGGTCTGGTTTAGGTTTATATCATGCAAAAAAAACAATGGAACAGTTTGGAGGAAAACTAGAAATAACATCGGAATTAGGTAAGGGAACTGATGTTACTCTTGTTTTTCCTCATGCATCTATTCCAAAATGGTTTTATCCTAGATTCGATATTGCAAAAAACTCTACTTTAATTATATTAGATGATGACATTACAATTCATCAGCTTTGGCAGGAGCGTTTTAAAAGCATTCAATCAGAAATTTCTATTATTAATTTTACTGCGCCAAAAGATTTTTTTGAGTGGCGCTCGAAATATAAAATGGAATTAACGTCATTTTTATATTTGGTTGATTTAGAATTTTTGGATTATAACAAAACTGGACTTAAAATAATTGAAGAATGCGGTATTCAACAGAGTAGCGTATTAGTTACCAGTCATTTTGAAAATATAGATGTACATGCTAAATGTGAACAATTGGGTATAAAAATTATTCCTAAAGATCTTGCTGTATTTGTGCCAATTAACTCATGAGCTGCTGTAGATCATAATTAATAATAAATAATTCAATTAAAAATGTTATTCTCCTGAAGACTTGTATGTCCCGAGCATAATCGATTGATAAATTTTGCTAGCCTCGATAGCATCGACAGTATCGAGTTTATAAGGTGTTTTATTAGCTTCCTTTTTAACTAAATTTAATAATTTTTCCGCCTCATTTACTCCAAGCCGTCCATCTAGGATGGCTTGGAGTAAATCTTTCTTTATTTTTAAATTATCATCGTTAAGTTCTATCTCAATAGGCTC
>Ga0207115_1097_pt1 | contig 10900 bp, 7 predicted proteins | sample Alteio_BWMinHeat_46_FD_153536 | JGI IMG/M metagenome (GOLD analysis project Ga0207115, IMG submission 153536) | Enriched cells from forest soil in Barre Woods Harvard Forest LTER site, Petersham, Massachusetts, United States -... | ecosystem: Environmental > Terrestrial > Soil > Temperate forest >...
TAGGCAGGATAGGTAAATATTCAAAGGATACCTTGTCGAGATAAGAGATAGTCTTTTCAACAGCTTTAATATCTTCATTGTTGATAAGACGATGCAGAAAGTAATTGTGCAGTTGAGAAATGATGGTTGGTGATATATCTGAAGGGCGCTGACTGGCAACTGTCAAAAATACACCGAACTTGCGGCCTTCCTTAATTATCTCCTCGAAAGTCTCCAAACGATAATCTTTCCATTGCTCACTTTCTCTTTCCGAATGTTCAGAGAGAATATTGTGGGCCTCGTCGATGATAATGTTTAAGTAGTTCTGGTCGTTATTTTCTGCCTTCTTGTCGTTGTAAAGCTTTTTACAAAAGAGCAGAGGTAAGATTTTTCTCATCTGCACATTTACATCTCGCAAAGAGACAATGACTATGTTCTTCCTATTATCAAAAACGCCCGTCTCCTTAATTGCGACAACCTTTTGTAGGTGGTCGATTCGTTTATCCAATCGCTTGATTAACGGAGAGAGGTGCTCCTTGTTCGCAAAGCCCCTAATTATATCATCATAATATTGGAGCACTATTTGTAGTCGGATGGCGTCAATGGGGCCGATCTGGGCAGTGTTTATCTGAAGCTGATCAATTTTTGCTTCTACTATGGTGGTTCTGAATGCTGGATCAGTGCAAAATGTTTTTATACCGCCGATCTGGTAATAATAATTGTGCAGCGTGCTGTTATATTTTAGATGAGTATTGTAATCGTTTATAAGGGAGTCGATGGTTGTGTTGCCGCCTAAGCAGTCACTTAATTCTTTCAGCAAGTTTATAACGACCGTCTTTTCAAGGTCTCTATCGCCTTCAGTCGTAACCGCAAAAACCATTCGTTTGATGAGACCTTTCAGGTCAGCTTCGTTGCTTAATTTGGATGCGATGAAATCGCTGTTTACCGCCCTACTTAAAAACGGTGTCTGGGTTTTCTCCGTGGCCTCCAAAAAAACAACCCAAAAATCGGGGTCGTTAAGTGTATCAATCGCTATAGGAAATTTGTCTCCTTTATTGTTGCGCGTTGAAAGTTGGAAAGTGTTCTTATGCTTTTTATCAACTATGATGTCGTTTTTCCCAGGTCCAGAACCAACATATTCACCATTGAAATCAATCAGGAAAAATTTGGCCTTTGCCTTGAATTTCCTTTTGCTTTTATATTTTTCAAAAAGCTCACGATATATTTTTGCGAGCGTGTAGGATTTTCCGCTTCCGGTATTGCCAAATATTCCAATGTGGCTGGCAAACAAACCATTGACACCGACCTTAATTGCCTGTCCCTTTTCGAGCGATAGTGTTCCGATTGTAAGAGCATCATCCCCTTTCTTAATGAAATTGTGCACCTGGTCAAATTCTCTTTTGTGGAGCAAGAAGCACTCGCAATCAATAAGGGGCATTTCTTTAATGCCACGCTCGAAAGTGTTGGCCTTGAAAAAGCCCAATAAGCTAATACTCAAGACTCTGTTAACCTTTTCCCTGTCGCTACCGTAGTGCTTTTTTACAAAAAGTTTGTCTTCAGTGATAAACTCCCCTTCGACCTTGCCGACAATTCTGGTGAACCCTTTGACAATCTTTATGTAACCACCAACGGAAATGTTTTTAAGAAGCTCACCCTTGTAAAGAAGGTTGGAAGTATTCTTGGTCTTATCAACTTTAATTGCTACAGTGCGGCCATCAACTGATATGACTTTGCCGATTTTAAAAATAGCATCTTCCGATATTTGATCCGTGTTTATCATTCCAATGTTTTAAGCAATTGTATCATCTGCTTTTTCCGATTCCTCCTCCTCTTTGAAAAGGTTGCCAAAGAACTCCTTGTTAATGGTGGGCAGGTCATAATGAAACTTATCGGCGACTGCCCTTCCGGGGGTCGGTGCGTCTTCCGGCGGCGGTGCAATAAACTTTATGTTTTGATTTTTTATCTTGTCTTTTGGGAAGCGCTTTTCAATCTGCACCTTTGCCTCCGTAGTGTGTCCAATTACATAAATCACCAATGTGGGATTAGAATTGGCTGCTCGTAACGTTATATCGAGAATATGTTCGTCGGCAAATGAAAACCCCATTACAAAAAGAACCGTATTCTCCTTCTCAAGCTCATTGGAATACAATCGTAGAAGTTCATAATACGTCTGATTCAGAAGTGTGTGCTTGAACTTTTCCTTCGTTGGATTCACGATCAGTAATTTGTCATACTCCTTTATGAAGGCGTCAGTGGAGGCATCCGCATTTTTGCCAGTTGCAGCCGCAACAAGACTCACCAAAGTGGCATCACCGGGAATATCCAGGACATGACCCGTATTGATTGTCTTGCTCGCAATTTCCTTTACCTGAAATAAGTCGCGAGAAAAGATAATCTTATCGCTACTGTCAATATCCCATGAAAGTGAGCCATGTAATTTTAAGAGATTGAAAACCGGAATCTCGGCCTTATTATCGTAATGCAAACTCTTCTTAAACCGTGATTTCTTAAAATTGCTTAGGCTAAAGGAAGGCTTAAAACGTCCGTTAAAACCGTCATTGTATTCTAAGCTTAAATCTTCCAAAGACTTATCCAGAAAAATATCCACATTTGTTGTAAATATGTTCGCCTCCTTGCTCAAAATCGTGCTTTTACGTCTTAACAAAATCCCGTTCCAGATGTGGAGAAAGTCTTTATAACTTTCAAGAACATTCTGCGCGAGCGGATTACCATTCAAAATAGATGTATTTTTAGCGATCACTTCATCGAAAAACTTTTTATAAAGCGATGCCCTTATAAGCTTCTTTGTTTCATCTTCCACGCTACTGTCACCCAGCTCTGTGAGCAACGTCTCAATGGTTCCAAGCGTTTTGAGATACGGAACAGACAGTCCCGACCCCAAAAGGAAATTGATATTGCAATCTTGAATTATGTCTTTTCTTTGCTCGTTCATTGCCGTGAATATAAGAGGCTTGGTTATCACAATACAAGAAAACAGCAATAACGGCAATGGCTAAAACGGCTTCACATCGAAGCCGTGACCATTTTTCAGAAATCCCCTGTTTGGTTTAATTGTTTGACACCCAAGCTGCTAAACCTTCCTCAATATTACGCCCTACATACATGGTATGTAGGGGCTACCGCCCGTTACGATTGACTTCCACAGCTTAACCGCCGCACCACTGGCTCCCAACGTGTCGTCGGCTACCGCCCGACTTTCTGCTTTCTCCCTGCGGGCTATCCGGGTGCAGGCCAACTAGCCGTTGTCCTTTACCAAAAAGCAGAAAGTCGGCCGATATCGCCGACACGTTGGGGACTGGTTTTAGAAAAGGCGCTATCGCACCCACGACGACCCCGCTATCGCGACTGGCCCGCGCCGAAGCGCGAAAGACTACTGGCTTTCACGCGACTTGACGCAAAATGCCGTCAAGACACTACTTTTTGGATGTTGAAGGGAGAAAGCATCGCCCCACATGGGGCTTTTTAGTCACAGCCGCGCCGACTGGCGCGTCCGTTTTTTGGGCTGCTGTTACTATGGCAATCTCGTTCGGATTCCAGGACCAGCCGCCATTATCTCGCTGGCGTGCGCCCAGCACTACTGCCAGCGGCAAACCACCGGCAAAATCCACCACAGCCCGGATTTCATGGTGGCAGGGGTGGCGGCTGGTTCTGGCACCATGAATGACCAAACACCACACATCACCATCGGTGAACGCCATGGCTGGGGCGATCCCCAGCCCTTTGGCATTGCCGCGGTTGACGAGCGGCAGCACATCTACATCATCGGTAAAACCGGATCAGGCAAAACGACGTTGCTCCGAAACTTGATTTTGCAGCACATCGCCCTTGGTCACGGCGTAGGCGTCATTGATCCGCACGGAGACTTGGCCGAGGAACTATTGAGCCATATTCCGCCCAAGCGAGCGGATCATCTGGTGTATTTCAATCCGGGTGACTTGGAATTCCCCATCGGATTGAATGTGATCGGCAACGTGGCGCCGGATGACCGGCACCTGGCCGCTTCAGGCATTGTGAGCGCATTCAAGGGCATCTGGCGCGATTCCTGGGGGCCACGGCTGGAATACATCCTCTACAACGCCGTCTCCGCCCTGCTCGAATGTCGGAACCAGACGCTTTTAGGCGTAAATCGCCTTCTGATTGACGATGAATATCGCGCGAAAATAATCCGACAAATCAAAGACCCGTTCATCCGGGCATTTTGGGCGGAGGAATACGCGAATTATGACGAGCGGTTCAAACGCGAAGCCATTGCACCGATTCAAAATAAACTTGGGCAGTTCCTTTTGAATCCGGTGATTCGGAACATTTTGGGCCAAATCAAAAAGAAAGTGGATATTCCATTCGTGATGGACAACGGACGATTGTTCATCGCCAATCTGTCCAAAGGCCAGCTTGGACATGATAAAGCGAACCTGCTTGGTTCACTTTTAGTGACGCAGTTCCAATTAGGCGCGATGGCACGATCTAACCGGCCTGAATCCGAACGACGCGATTTTTATTTGTTCATAGACGAGTTTCAAAATTTCTCGACAGATGCGTTTGCTTCGATTCTTGCGGAAGCCCGTAAATATCGTTTGTGTCTCACGCTGTCGCATCAATACATTGACCAACTTTCGCTCCCGATCCGGCAGGCGGTATTCGGCAATGTGGGAACGCTGATCGCGTTTCGCATAGGCCACACCGACGCCGAGGCGATGGCAAAGGAATTTGGCAACGCCATTCCCGCCAGTGCCCTTGCGGACCTTGAGCGGCATGAAGCCGTCGTGAAATTGCTCGTGGGCGGCTCAAATCTTGAGCCGTTCCGTGCGAGAATGTTGCCGCCACTTGAAAACCGAATCGGCCGGAAAAATAAACTGATTGCGCTGTCTCGCGAGCGATTCGCCATGCCGCGCGGTTTGATTGGGGACAAATTGAATCGGTGGATGGCCGGAACCAAATTGCGGCGAGCCGAGTAAGGCAATGTTGGCCGATTTGGAAATCGGCAGACACACCCCCCAAAGGAAGCTCTGGCCAAAGATCGCCAGATTGCTTGGATTCGCACCGGAGGAGGTGCGTCAAAGTGGTGTTTGGGTAGGATACTGTGATATTCTCCGCTCAGGTTAGGTTGTTAGCGGTGAGTATCGGATGAATTCTGGATGTAAAGTCCAGAGGCCGAACTTGGCCCCTTCATCTGCATTGAAATCAATGCGTTAAAACGCTGAGGAATTGTCGTTTCCGTGGTCTGAGCCGTCGACCAGAATCATTTTTAACTGCATGGTTTCATCAAGATAGCTTTCGAGTTCCTGCTTTTTAGCCGCGACAGCCACTCGTTCATCTCGCGATAAGATTCTGAAAGGTTCTACGGAAACACGCTTAGTTATTGCGTTCCAAGTCCATACCCCGATTGCGCGTCCGTCGAGAATTACGCTGGGCCGGACCTCGCCTATTTGATTAAAAAGCTTATCATAATCGGCTTGAGAAACGTAGCGTGCCCTGGTATTGAAATAGCCTTTGAGTGTAGGGTCTTCGTACGCGAGGAACGCACACCACGGGCCTGCACCCAGGTCATCTTGAAAGCGGGAGTATTCCTCAAATCCTTGTTTGGTCATTAATAGTTGATCGACGACCCCTTCCAACCTCACCCACAGCAAGTTTGGTGCTAAATTCTCAAGCGCCTTCCGCACTTCACTGATACGAATGCCACTCCACCATGCAATATCCTTTTCCGAAACAGGCTCGAAAGCACGAATGTACCGGGCAACAAGTTCAAGAACTGCTTGTTCGCATGTGAAAGCGTCAAGCATAAGTTTTGGATAAACACGGTCTGTGCTGGCGTAGAACCGAACTTCGTGTGCCCAATGTTCCGCATGGTTCAAGTAACATATTTGACCTGTTTCCCATGACCATTTCAGCAGCAGGCGTGCGATGTCAGCTGATCTTTTTTTTGACAGTTGCGGCTTTGCGTGACCGACCCGCTCCGCAATCCACAGTATTATTTCCCGGTGAGATCGGGGAGATTCAAGAGCAACTTCCACTACCTCATGCATAATACTCTCCGCAAGTTCCAGCGGAAAATCGTGACGCTCCAGATGGGATTGTATTTCGGTTGTCCGAAGCCTCAAAGTCGCAATATGCACGATGGGTGCAAGTTCCTGCGTTACAGTGTGAAGCGTTTTGCGCATGCATCGAAGTTTTATGAGATCATTTGAGACGTAAGTCGCACTCCGATAATCTGCCGGTTTGATGTTTTTCATCCGCGCCTGAAAGGCCACATAGGGAGTGGGAAGACGGGCAGAATGAACACCAACAACCGAATTGATCACTTCCTCAAAACTATCAGCTTGGGTTCCGGGCCTAATGTGGTGTTTGGCAAATAAATATTGCCGGTAGGCATCCCCCTCAAGTGTTGTGGTTTTATATGATTTGGCCATTTTTAATGTAAGTGCGGGCATATCAACTCTTTGAGCGCTTCTAATTCGCGGGAACGTTCTGCTTCATCTGCAATTCCGTTGATGCGAACCACGCGAAACAGTGTTTGTCTCAGGTACATTTCGTAAAGGTCCCGGAATCGCGCGATGTCACTAACCTTCATATACGGGTCCGGCGCGGCAGACACACGCGATTCAATTATCTCAGACGGCGCATCAACGTAAATGATGATAGCACAAAGCAAATCATGATGCCTTTTCTCCCATTCACTCCAGACTTCAATGGGACGGACTTCTCCGTCCCGATTGGTGTAAATCCAATCGCTGATAAATGAGCGATCAACTATTGCGCTAAAACCGAATAAATTATGCAACTCCGTAAGGGCGAAACCAACCCCTTTGAAATACGAATGGTGCTCGGTCAAATCCAAATTTTTAGGCGGCAGTTTCCGGTAAATTGAAATCTGTAGCGCCGCTGTAAGTTGTTTGGCAAAAGTGCTTTTACCAGCCTTATCAAGCCCTTCGATATATAAAAGCATCTGTCAGTTGGTTTGATGCGGCGACGGCCAGTTTGCAGTCACAAATTCATTTAATGCAGCGTAGGAGCGATTTACTTCGTCGAAATCGGCCTCCGAGCCCCACCAATGTTGGTCGTTGTGGTGTATGTGATAGCGCTCCCACTCCCCGCTCCAATTTGGGTCACGATCCGTGCCGTGGACATTGAATTGTTCTGGATGATTATATACGTGGGTTCCCGGCAAAGGGACAAATCGGAACAGCGAAACTCGCGAAATTAGCGAGCGCTGACCTTCCAGCAATCGGATGGTTTCAGTCGTGGATTCCATATTTTCGCCCGGATAGCCATGAATGATGAAAATCTTACTGTTGATATTGGCCTGTCGAGCAAGATGAAGCGTGTTGCGAATATCATCTGGCGTAATATTTTTGTGCATGGCATTCAAAATGCGTTGGCTACCGGATTCAACACCAAACTTTATTTCAATACAGCCAGCGTCTCGTAGTTGTTTCAACAATTCCTCGTCAACTGTGTCCACCCGAGAGAGTGCCGACCACCGGAGGTTCAAGTCTCGAATTTGGTTGCAAACATCAGCGACCTTCCGTTTATTGACAACAAAATTATCATCCACCACCGCGAATCCGCCAATCTTATAGTTTTCGATCAAATGAATTAATTCCTGCCGCGCGCTTGCCCCTGAACGATATTGCATCCGCGTTTGAGCCGCTGCACAGAATCTACAGGGAAACGGGCAACCGCGACTGAACATCACGTGCGCCATGCGAACTTCTGTTTCGGCCAGGCGATCCGTCATAATGAGGTCGTCTGGGGGAAGGAGGTGACGCGCCGGGAGCGGTAATACATCAATGTCCTTTAGCAATAGGCGCGGTTCGGTTTTCGCAAAGCCATTTTTGTCAGTGTAAGCCACTCCGCGAATTGAGCCAAAATTACCTGTCTTGCCCCGGTCCAGCAATTCAAGAATCGTTTCTTCGCTTTCACCGACTCCCGCGACGTGGACCTGCAAGTCTTCCAGCGATTTCTCCGGGTAAAAGTTCACGTGGACACCGCCAATCATCAACAATGGATCACCACTGTATTGACTTGAAAACCGGGCCCTTTTCACCACCCCAAATGTCGCTGACGAAGGAACGCTGAATGCAACGGCATCAAATTCCCTCAGGTCCAAACTCTCGTTTCCTGGTGAAACCTTAAATACCCGGACTCGATGGCCAGCCTGTTCCATGACAGCGCTCAAATACAGGATGCCGAATGGTGGGAATTCTTTTCGTTTCTCCTTGAAACGAGCCAGGTCATAAACCTCAGGATAAACAACGGCTACATTCATAATTTGTGGAATTGATTGGAAATTTAACCGCAAACCGCGTCAGGATCATGCCGCCAAAACCCGTATTTGAGATAATGTCTGTGCCGCAGCTCATATTTATGGTTGCACCAGGCATCTGACCCGGCTTTTTGATGCGGTGCGACCCCGTTTCCCGAGTTAATTCTTTGACGTGCAGGCTGTTGACTTGCTTTTTTGCAACGTGTTACAATGTGCATGACGGGACCTTTGGCGTTAAAAACTCAGGTTACTGTCAGGCCTTCAAATTCACCCAATGGATTTGAAGGCCGTTCTTTTCCAACATATCAACCTATCACGAGTGTGCCTTTCAGCCTTGACATAATTTGCGATGTCACATAGCAAGTTCCGCAAGATGCTGTTTGAATGGGAAAAAGGACTGAAATTCGGCACATTTGAATCACTCCTTGAAGTCGCTGACTGCGGGAGCATTGATGCAGCCGCTAAACATCAGTCGGTTGCCACAATTCAAAGGCATCTCGACCTGCTGGATAAATTTTTCTGCTGTAAAGTCAGGAATAAGACCGGGAAGACAGTCAGGCTTTCAGCCAAAGGTGAGCAACTGGCAAAATTATTTCGGCAGCAACGACTCGATTTCTTGAATTTCAAGGATTCATGCGAAAACAAGTTGAGTTCAGTTAGGATTGCCGCCGGCGACAGTCTTCTCCATTTGATTGTCATTCCAAAACTTGCCGTAATCCAAAAACAATTCCCTAGTTGCACCATACATATAACTGACCTTGGGACGGTGGACATCTTGCAGCGACTTCGTAATTTCTCGTTAGATTTTGGAATTGTCAGAGAGGAATCGCTTGTCGATCTTCACAAATCTGACCAGAGTGATAAAATTGAACACGAGGACGAGGATGAGTCATTGGATTACAAAACACTTGGCCGATACAAATATTCCATTTTTATTCCGAAGGTTTTCTTGCCGGATTCAAAGACTGAAGAATCAGACCTTCCCAATCTGCAAATTCCTGTCGCTATGATACAAAATCATTGGGGAAAGAATTTTGTGAAAATGGCAGAATCAAAAGGCAATTTTCCAATGAATATCAGAGTTTGGTGCGAGACTTTTTCACAAGTTGCACGCCTCGTTCGGTTGAAAGGATATGCGGGTATCTTGCCGCAGTTTTTCCGGGGAGTTTTACCGAAGCCCGAATTCTTTGAATTGGAGCCATCTTATTTGAAAGGGGAAGTGCAAAACATTGTAATGGCGTGGAACAAAAATTTATTGAAAGTGAGGCAGAAATCATTGGCCCCTTTTATTGATTTTGTTGGAGCACAACTTAAATTTACGGAACTTTCTGCGCTAGTTTAGGTGAGTCTCTGAAACCTTTTCGGATTGCGAAGTTGCCAGAACCGCCAATTCCACCCACCTACAACGTTTCTTTGACTCGCGGCAATGTGGCAGGATGCAAAACATCCGATCCCCCCGTTTTAAACGCGCTCCTCCGGCTGCCCCAATACAACTCACAGAGCGCGACCGCAAGATTATCCGGCTCATTCAGCGGCACCGGTTTTTACGTTCGCATCAAATTGTCGCCTTGATTGCCGGCAGTCAGCAGCAAGTGTTGCGGCGATTAAAACTGCTTTTCCACCACGGTTATTTAGAGCGGCCTCGCGCCCAGCTTGAATATTACGAGCGCGGCGGCTCACGCCCGATGGTCTATGGCTTGAGCACCAAAGCCGGAATGCTTTTGAAACAGGAACTTGGCATCGCCGCCTCGTGGAATGAAAAAAATGACGACATTGGCCGGATGTTCCTCGAACACGCGATCCTTGTTTCCGACGTGATGGTTGCTATTGAACTGGCCTGCCGGAAAACCAGCGGTGTTCGACTCCTTTACGAAGACCAGCTCATGCTTCAATCGGAACGGCATCGGTTCCAATGGCACGTAAGGGTTCAGGAGCATGGGGTAACACTTGGCGTTGTTCCCGACCGCGTATTCGCTTTGGAATACAGGGACCACAGCAGCCAAATCCAACGAGTATATTTCTTTCTTGAGGCCGACCGGGGAACCATGCCGGTTGTGCGAAGCGGGTTAAAACAGACATCTTTTTATCGGAAACTTCTCGCATACGAAGCGACCTGGACGCAGAAAATTCACCAGCGAAAGCTTGGCATCCATCGTTTCCGCGTGCTGACCGTCACCACGAATGCCCTGCGCGTAAAATCGCTGCTTGATGCCTGCTCTCGATTAAAACGCGGCCATGGGCTGTTCTTATTTGCCGACCGGACTGTCCTGGAAAAAGACCCATTCTCCCCCGTCTGGCAATGCGGCAAATCCGCTAAAATAGCGGCTCTTTTGGACTTGCCGGAGGTGGCAAGCAGTGACCGGCCGGAGAGCGGCGCAATACTGTAAGCGCATGACAATGTTAGGAAACCGATCCCGTCCTGGAAGCCGGGCCATTCTCTCCGCCCTTGTCTGATTGCAGTTCATCCCACCAGGCGGCCTGTGCTTTGCTGATCCCCGGAGCATTTTCCCGTTTGGCGATGCACAGGGCGAGTTTCGCTTCGGCCAGACGCGACAGGCTTTCGATCAGTTCATCGCGGGTGTCCCCGATCACCCAGGGCTGGGCGATGATGAGCAACTGAATGCCAGGGCCTTT
>Ga0207115_1099_pt1 | contig 10667 bp, 9 predicted proteins | sample Alteio_BWMinHeat_46_FD_153536 | JGI IMG/M metagenome (GOLD analysis project Ga0207115, IMG submission 153536) | Enriched cells from forest soil in Barre Woods Harvard Forest LTER site, Petersham, Massachusetts, United States -... | ecosystem: Environmental > Terrestrial > Soil > Temperate forest >...
TGATTTTGCCCACGGTGACCAAAAGCGAGCTTATACGTTTTAGCTCCTACAGCAAGAGCCATCATTTGTGCCCCTAAACAGACCCCAAAAATCGGTTTTTCTTTTTTCATAGCTTTGCGTAGGATAGAGTAGGTCTCCTCACACTCTTGAGGGTCTCCAGGACCGTTCGAAAGAAAAATTCCATCATATTCCTCATGCGAATAATCATAATTATAAGGAACACGGAGGATCTCTATAGGATAAGAGGAGAGAAGACGAAACATATTTTCCTTCATCCCACAATCCACCGCAATCACCCTTTTTTTCGTTTTCCCCTCCTCCTTTCCAAAAAATTTCTTTTCAAAAGGAGAAACGCGTGCTACCTGATGAGTAGATGGGGGGGGGAAACTCTCTGTTTTGATCTCTGAAGAGATCGCCCCTTGAACAGAACCTTTTTGACGTAAAATTTTTGTAAGAGCTCTGGTATCCACTCCTTGCATAAGAGGAATGCCTGCTTGAGCAAGCCAATCTGCGAGAGAGAACTGTCCATGGTGGTGGCTCCAGTGTGTACAGCTTTCATTAACAATGACACCCGCTACATGAATTTTTTTTGACTCACCAAAAGAGAGATCGGCAATTCCATAGTTTCCAATGAGGGGGTAAGTAAAGACAAGAATCTGCCCGGAGAAGGAGGGGTCTGTTAAGCTCTCCATATAACCGCACATTCCGGTTGTGAAGACCACCTCGCCAAAAAAGGTCCCTTTTTGAGAGCTTTCTCCCTCAAAAATCTGTCCATTTTCTAAAATAAGATAGGCTTTTTTCACCGATTTTTCCTCGTTTTAGAGGCAAAAAAAAAGCCACCCCTGTGAAGGATGGCTTTGTTAAAAGGAAAATCCCGAAATATTTCTCGTTTCATTGCCCTGCTAGCTTAGATGATTACATATTATTCTTCAATCCAAATTAATTTCTAATAAGCATGCGATTAGAAATGGGGTTAAAATCCTTTAAAATGGCAGCAATAGCCTCTATCCACATGGTGCTGCGATTAAAAGCGGGGAGACGAAAGGGGTGGAGCCCTTTTTGAAGAATCAGCGTCATATATAATTGCTCAATTTCAAATAATGTTTCTATATGATCAGACGTAAAACTAATAGGGACAAAAAGGACATTCTTTCTTCCCCCGTTCCACAATTCGATCTCTTCACACACGTCTATTGTGTAGGGTCTTAACCATTCTCCTGGTCCAAATTTAGATTGAAAGGCAAGCCTGCCTAAAATGTTAGGGAAGGCTTCCATGATTTTAGAGAAGGAGGCATGACATTCATATTCATAGATATCCCCCTCGTTCACAAATTCACGAGGTAGACCATGAGCTGAAAAAAGAAGGATGGTATCCTCCTCTTGTAACTCTTTTTGATGCATGAATTCCAGAATGGAATGTTGAAAAAGCTTCACAAAAGCGGGATGTGTAGGATAGGATTTGACCCATTTTAGTTTTGCAACTGTTTTAGCAGGAAGATGCTCTTTAAAAAAGAGTGCAATGCTTCCCGTGGTTGCATAAGTAAATTGTGGGAACATAGGAAACACGCGAATTTCGCTACAGCTCATTTTCTCTATTTTTTCACACGCCTCTTTATGAGTTGAGGAGAGGTAGCGGTGGAAGGTGCAGACGGGAGCGTTTAAAATTTGTCGCAATGCAGAGGCTACATATTCTGTATCCTCGTAGATGGGGGAGGCGCCCCCTATTGTTTGATAATCATGAGCTACTGTCACTGCTCTTTTTTTAGCAACACGTGAGAAAAGGAAACTATGCAAAAAACGGGGAAGACGCGTACGAATGACCTCTTTATCATTTAAAAGAGTACGTAAAAAAGGTTCCACCTCGTTCAAATGACGAGGACCGCCAAAATTAACAACCAAATAGCCGATACTTCTCATGGAAGGGTAGGATAGAAAATTAAGATTATGAAGGGAACCATTTTCTTCAAAATCCAAATAGCGTATAAACATTTCCATGCGCCTTGTTGCTCTTTTTTTTGTTTTGTCCTGCTGTTTTTCAGGATGTCTCTCTTCTAAGTCTGGGACATCTGCCCGTTGGATAGGAAGAGATCCTAGCTGGTATCCCATGAATTTAGGGCAAAAAGGGGTCGCTATAACTGCTTTTACAGATAGTTTAGCCAAAGAGATGGGGTACTGCCCGATTGATGTTGTGGGAGTTTTTCTTTTGAAAGGGTTGCAGGAGAACCATTACAGGGGCGCTTTTATTGCATTTAATCCCCCTTTAGCACAGAGAGAGCGGTATGATTTCTCTCCTCCTTTTCTCAAGTTAGGCCCTGTTCTTGTGGTGAGAGAAGACTCTCCTATTTCCTCCCTATCTGATTTAGATCAGAAAATTGTTGCGGTGAACGCCTATGATCATTCTGTGTTGCTTGTTCAGAATTGCAACGTAGGGGGGATAAAAGAATATGAGCATATCGGTCAGATACTTGAGGAGGTATCTTCTGGACAGGTGGATGTTGCACTGGTTCCCATTTTGGATGCGCAAGATTATATCTCCTCCCGTTTTTCCTCTTTGAAGATTGCCTCAGCCCCTCTTGATGATGCGGGGATCCGCCTTGTGGTTTTGAAGGGGGAGCAGAAAAGGTTATTGAAGAGATTTGAGAAGAGGCTTGCGAAGATCAAAAAATCTGGGAGATATGATAAATTGTTAGCTGAATATGGTCTAAATGGCTGTGTTATTCCCCCTCATTGTAAATTATGAAGTTTTTGATGCTATGGCTGATTTCCGGCCTCTTTTTTTCTCTGATAATTTTTGTGCTGATGGTGAGTTACCTGCACCGTTCAGGATCTACCAAGATAGATGCTGGGCGTTTGCGTGAGATGAGAGAACAGACTGTAAAACGATGAATCTACTCCTTTCACTTCTTCCCCTTTTTATTTTAGGTAATATTCACTGTGCGAGCATGTGTGGACCCTTAGTTGCGTTGTTATCGACTCATCCCTTTAGATGGCTCTATTTTTTAGGAAGGCTGCTTGCATTTTCTTTAGCGGGACTTTTTTCTGCGGAGATGGGGATGTTTCTCTTCCAGTTTTTATACAGGTATCACGTTGCTGCTCTCTTTTCCTTATTATGTGGAGTGGGGATCTTTTTATCAGGATGTGCGCTGCTTGCGCATTTTTCTTTGCCAGGGATGAGTGGATTCAACCGTTTTACAATGAGGCTTTCCTGGCGTTTTAGCCATTTGCTTTCGAAGAGAACGGCGCAAGGGACCTTTCTTTTTGGTCTACTTACGGTTTTACTCCCCTGCGGACAGACAATGGTTGTATTTTCGGCATGTGCTTTGGAGGGGGACCCTTTAACGGGTTTGGGGGTGGGATCTATTTTTGCCCTTTTGACCTCTCCTGCGTTAATAGCGGCTATGCATACGCGTTTACTTTTTCCTAAAGGAAAGCGGCTTGCGCAGATAGGGTTAGGGCTTTCGATTGTGATGGTGGGGGCGTTGGCATGCCTGCGAGGACTTGCGGAGTTGGATTATATTCCGCATGTGGGGTATGAGAAGCTGCACCTTGTCTTATATTAAGGCATCATTTTCTATAGATTGGATGTTTTGATCAAAGAAATATTCTAAGAATATATTTTTGAAGACAGTTAAAAATTTGCCTTGATTTTGACTCCAAAAAAGATCAGTTTAACGTTAATAACCTTCTAAGGACCTCATATGGAAAAATATGACCTCATCGTTATCGGATCCGGCCCAGCAGGCGAAAAAGCCGCCGTAAAAGCCGCTTACTTCGGTCACAGGGTCGCTCTTATAGAAAAAGAAAATCTCTGCGGAGGCGCCGGTGTCAATACAGGCACCCTCCCCTCCAAAACTCTCAAAGAGACCTCCCTCTACCTCTCCGGAAAATCTGATAAGGGACTCTATGGCATAGACCGTAATGTCAACAAGGAGGCCTCCATCACCGACTTCATGTATAGAAAAAACTGGATCGTTCAAACCGAAGCTCAAGAAGTCTATGATAATCTAAAAAGACACAAGGTCTCCCTCTATTTTGGAACAGCCTCTTTCGAGGATTTTCACAAAATCCGCATCTCAGGAAAAACAGAGACCCTCATCGAAGGGAAATATATTATCATCGCCTCCGGCTCTTATCCCTTTCATCCCCCCCATATCCCCTTCGATCATCAACGTGTCCACGATTCCGATACCATCCTCAACATCACCCGCTTCCCTCACTCGATCGCCGTCATGGGCGCAGGTGTCATTGGATGCGAATATGCAACCATTTTTTCCACCATGGGCGCTAAAGTCTATCTGCTAAATAGAAGTGATAAAATCCTCACCTTCATCGATAAACAGATCGTAGACTCCTTTTTTAGAAGCATGCGCAATGATGGAATTGAGCTGCTATTCAACAAGGATACCCTCTCCATCACAACCCCTAAAAATGCATCCGATCTTCTCGACATCAAGCTCTCAACAGGAGAATCCATCCAGGCCGATATGTTCCTTTTTGCAGCAGGCAGAAATGGAAATGTCAGAGAACTGAAATTAGAAAAACTGGGAATTAAAGTTACCAATCGAGAAACCATCGAAGTCAATAAAAACTATCAAACCTCTGTCCCTCACATCTATGCTGTGGGCGATGTCATCGGATTTCCCGCTCTCGCAAGCACCAGCATGGATCAAGGAAGAGTTGCCGTCAGCCATATTTATCATACGCATGATATCGAGGAAATCGCTCGCATCATCCCCTACGGAATCTATACAATCCCTGAAATTTCTACAGCCGGAATCAATGAGGAAGAGGCTAAAAAAGAAAAGCTCAATTATGGTATAGGAATAGCTAGATATCTGGATCTTCCTCGCGGTAAGATTTTGGGGGCAAATGAGGAGGGCAAATTAAAGCTGATCTTCACAAAAGAGGATCTGGTGATTAAAGGCGTTCATATCATCGGAAATCTGGCAACAGAACTCATCCATGAGGGGGTCTCATTGATCCAACATCAACGCACATTAAACTATGTCATCGGTAAAGTGTATAATTACCCAACTTTACATGATCTCTATAAATATGCCGCCTACGATGGCCTTAGCCTACTTGCCGGTCACAAAGTAAAACCATAAATAAAAGAAATGATTTTTAGAGGATTTTTCGCATTTTTTCTCCTTCTCCTTCTAGGGATGATCTACTGGTCTACCTCTCTTTTAGAAAAAGATGTCAAATCGATAAAAATGGAATTAACCTCCTTTAAATCAGGACTCAACACCTATCACTCCCCCCCCATGCAATGGGTAAATAATGCATCTACCCCTACCCCCTCTCTCATTGATGCGCGTTATCCCAATCTTCTTCAGGAGGACCCCTATTATCTTCATACTCTACCTGCCCTGCTCGGCCCCTCCTTTCAACCAAAAGGCGTTCTGAAATTGGCCCTTGTCGGAAGACCAGATCACCTGCATCCCTTTCACGGTTTTCGAGAGATCTCTAGAATTTTGGAGCTTTGCTCTCTAAGAGTGGCTAATTTGGAATATGGAAAATATGAAACATTGACCTCTGATATGGCGCTCAAAATAGAGGGGCGTCCCCGCCTAGATAAACCTGAACTGGTTGAGTATTGGGTCCATCTTAGATCTCATGTGTCGTGGAATCCCCTCTCCCCTTCTCATTTTCCTGAAAACTTCAACCTCTCCCCCCACTTTCTACAACCTCATCCTGTGACAGCTCACGATTTTAAATTTTTCTTAGATGCCATTATGAACCCCTTTATCTCAGAGGCAAAAGCAGCAGCGCTTCGCACCTATTATGAGGATATTGAAGAGTTACGTGTGATCAATCCTCAAACATTTGTCGTCAGATGGAAAGGATCGGGCTCTCCTGAAAAAATTAAGTATAGCGCTCTTAGCTTAACCGCCTCCCTACAACCACTTCCCTCTTTTGTCTATCAATATTTTGCCGATGGGACAAAAATTATCGAAGATGATTCTGATCCTGATATTTACCGTCACCATTCTGTATGGGCACAAAACTTTTCACACCATTGGGCAAAAAATGTGATCGTCAGTTGTGGCCCTTTTCTATTTGACGGCATGTCAGATGAGGGAATCCGTCTCAAACGCAATCCCCATTACTACAAACAATATGCTGCCTTAGTCGAAGGCATCCAGTATCGCTTTAAAGAGAGCGTAGAGGGGATATGGCAAGATTTTAAGGCAGGGAAGATCGATCTGTGTAGACTGGCTCCCAATCAGGAGATGGAATGGCGTCAATTTTCTAAAAGCCCCCTCTACAAAGAACAGATGCAAAAAGGAATGAAAATCCAAGAGCTGGATTATGTGGATTTAAGTTTTTCCTATGTGGGCTGGAATTTTGCGAAGCCCTATTTTGCAGATCAAAAAGTGCGGCAAGCGATGACTTTGGCCATTGATCGTTCTCGTATAATTGAACAAAACCTCAATTCTTTAGCCATCGAAATTACAGGTCCTTTTTTTTGTTATTCCCCCGCAAATAATCCTCTTGTTACTCCCCTGCCTTATGATCCTGAAAAAGCAAAAGCATTACTCAAGGAGGCCGGTTGGGAGGATTTAAATGGGGATGGAATTAGGGATAAGCAGATCAATGGTAAGCTGGTTCCTTTTCGGTTTACTCTCTGTTATTTCGTTAAAAGTGTAACTTCGAAAATAATTGTCGATTTTCTCAGCGGTGCTTTGAGAGAAGTGGGGATTGATTGTCAAGGATGTGGCCTCGACTTAGCCGATCTTTCACGCCAATTTGATGATAAGAATTTTGACGCCATTTTTATGGGTTGGGGGTTGGGGACACCTCCTGAAGATCCTAAACAACTCTGGCACTCCTCAGGGGCAAAAGAAAAGGGCTCCTCTAATGCCATTGGTTTTGCTAATGCAGAAATTGATCACATCATCGATCAATTGACATATGAATATGAGATGGAAAAAAGAACTGCGTTGTACCACCGTTTTCATACCATCATTCATGAGGAGAACCCTTATACTTTCCTATATACGCCCAAGGTACGGCTTTTATATCGAGAACGCGTGCAAAATCTTTTCATCCCGCGTGAAAGGCAAGATCTTATTCCTGGAGCAGATATTCCAGAACCCATTCTAGATGCTGTGTGGCTAAAATGATAGATTATTTCATACGTAGATTACTCCTTTTGCCGCTGACACTCTTTGCTATTATTTTAGTCAATTTCGTAATCCTGAATTTGGCTCCAGGAGAGCCTGTGAACGGGGCTAATTTAGGTCAATTGGGAGAGGCCTCGCGTCATACAGGGGATGCGGGCCCCACAGGAGAAAATCCCTATCTGCTCTTTCGAGAACATTATGGGTTAACATTACCCATCTTGATGAATACATGGCCCAGCTTAAAGACCCACCATATACGTGAAGGGATTACACGTCTGCTTCACAAAGAGGAGATGAGCGTGCAAGCACACCATGATTTGAAAACGCTTTGGGGGGATCGAGCCCGCTTTATCATGCCGCTTCTATTACAAGAAGCTGTAGCCTCCACAAATAGTCATGAAGCCAGAAAAATAGCAGCCCATTTGTTTATTCGAGGAGGAACACGTCAAGGACATGTGGGTATTCGACTGACTGAAGAGGAGAAACGGGAGAATAGAAAAATAGGAGAGACAAATCTTCTATTGAACCAGTTACACATTCATGAAAAAGATTCTGTAGAAGAGATGGAGAGAAAAATAGGAGAGCTTGCCTCCTGGTTTAAGCTCGAAGAGAAAGAATACCCATTTACATGGAGCCGAGCTGAAAAAATAGAGCTATTTTTTTTAGAGACACGATTTTGTAAATATCTGAAAAGGGTTTTTTTGCTCAATTTTGGAACCGTGCGTAATGATAATAATAAAACTGTGATCAGTGAAGTGGTCAAGAGAATCAAATATTCTCTAACGCTTGCTGTTATCCCGATGGTGATCACCTTTGCTTTATGTCAGTTTTTTGGAATGATCATGGCCTTTTATCAAAGAGGTTTGCCTGACTATCTTTTAAACCTTTTTTTTCTCACTCTTTTTGCGATTCCTGTTTTTGTTGCAGCTCCCTTTCTCATTGAGAAGGTGGCTCTTCGTCACACCCTATTCCCCTATAGTGGATTTCACAGTCCTGAAGAGACCTATGATACCTTGACCTCTTTACGGAGAATGGGAGATATCATACGTCATCTGATTCTTCCTTTAACTGCGGTGATTTACAGTACACTTGCCATTCAGTCCCGTATTTCTCGAACCGCTTTTTTAGAGGCTTTGCATCAAGATTATGTACGAACGGCGCGTGCAAAGGGGTTAGGGTGGATGACAATTTTGACGAAGCATGTAGGGAGAAATGCGGCTGTGACTATTGTCACCTCACTTGCAGCTTCTTTAGGAGTTGTTTTAGGAGGATCTCTTATCGTAGAGACCCTTTTTGATATTAATGGCTTTGGGAAGTTTTTTTATGAGGCGATTTTGAATCGGGATTACAATGTTGTCCTCTTTTCTGCTTTTGCAGGCTCGTTATTAACATTAGTGGGATATTTTGTAGCAGATGTCGCCTATGCGTTTCTTGATCCTCGTGTGAGTTATAGTTAATGTGGAAACAATTTAGACGGTATAAGGTAGGGGTTGCAGCTTTCACGTGTGTGGTCCTCTTTTTTCTCATTGGACTGTACGCCCCTTTTTTTGCTTCAAGTAAGCCCTTTGTGGTCTTGTGGAAGGGCCATTTCTATTTCCCTTTTTTTCGTTACCTCTTTTATCCTGGTTTTTATACAAAGCCCATCGATCTTTTTTATAATTTGCTCATGTTTACCTTTCCGATAGCGATGGTTGGCCTCTTTCTCTTTAAAGCTAGAAAAAGAAAGATGTTTCTCTTCTCTTTAGCTGCTCTACAGCTCATTTTGTTTGCATGGATTGTATCAGGAGGGGTCAAAGATCCTGAACAAGACGAGGAGATCCGCGCATTGAATCAGGTGGTGAGATATAGCCTTAGAAAAGCACAGCATGAGAGATTAGGGCATGCGCGTCTGCGCTTTCAGAAGGAGACAGGACATGAAATGCCTACCCTCTTTGCGATTGACCAGAGAAATGGACAAAAAGAGATAGAGACCCCATCCTTGCAGTGGATGATTCCTGCTCTGGTACGTCCCTTTCATTGGGAGGAGAATGCGGGAGGAAGCCAGCTGATGAATCAATATGTTCCCTGGTGGGAGTTGACTCGCATCAATCGAAAAGATCTCTTTGCCAGCCTACTTTTTGGAGTGCGGATCTCCCTTTTTGTAGGGATTGCAGCTGTGGCTATTGGGTTGATGATTGGTATTCCTCTAGGAACTGTGGCTGGCTATTTTGCTGGAAAGGTGGATTTGGTGATCTTTAGAGGGATTGAAATTTGGGAGGCGATGCCCACCTTTTTCATGCTTCTACTTATTGTGGCCATTACACAACATAAATCGCTTTTTCTGGTGATTATTGTTTTGGGCCTATTTGGTTGGACCAGTTTCAGCCGTTTTATCCGTGGAGAGGTTTTAAAGCAGAGGGAACTATGCTATGTACTTGCCTGTAAAGGGCTCGGATATCCTGCGCGTCGGATTATGTTTGGGCATATTTTACCTAATGCGATTTCCCCTATTTTGACGTTGTTGCCTTTTGCGATGATGGGGGCGATTTCGAGTGAGGCTGCGCTCTCGTTTTTAGGTTTGGGGGAGGAGGGAGCGACCTCTTGGGGGGTTTTGATGGATGAGGGAAGGAGTGTTTTTCCTGGGGAGAGTTATCTCTTATGGCCGCCTGCGTTATTATTGACGATAGTATTGATAGCGATTGCGCTGGTTGGGGACACTTTGAGAGATGCGCTGGACCCCAAACTTCGCTAATTTGTATTTGCATAAAAAAAGATATTCTTGTATACTGATTGATATACAATCGACCATCTTATGCAGGCATGAAAAAGCGAGCACTTGAGAAGAAACTACTAAAATGTGGATGGTGGTTTGAGCGGCATGGCGGCAATCATGATATTTGGACTAACGGAAAGATTTCTGAACCTATTCCTAGACATAATGAGATAAATGAGCTGCTTGCAAAAAAGATTCTTAGGAAAGCAGAAAATAATTTTCCTGATGAAGAACAAGGAGTATAGAGATGGAATTAGCAGGCAAAATTTGGAAAAATAGACAACATTGGCTTGTAGAAGTGCCCTCTTTAGATGTCATGACTCAAGGGAAAACTAAACAAGAGGCGCTTCTTATGATGCGCGATGCCGTTTGGGAGCTTATTCATGCTTATTTCAAAACTCAGATGAAAAAAGATTTTGATGTGATGATTAATGATTACAAAAAAGGCATGATTGGAATTTCTGCAACTGATAACAAACTCTTGCTTGCGCTTTCTTTAAGAAGACAAAGAGAACAAAGTGGATTAACTGTACGAGAAGTAGCTAAAAGTCTAGGATCCAAATCGCCCAATGCATATGCCCAATACGAAAGAGGGAAAACACGTATTTCTCTAGATCAATATGAGAAATTACTACAGGCCGCCAACCCTTCTAAAAGAAGACAATTAAGGGTCATGTAGCATTCTAAGAGAAAAGGGCGCGGATGCAGTAAAAAAAGATAATAGAAAAAATAGCCCCCGCTGGTACCGTCACAATCCATGAAATCACAATGTCCCTCACCGTCAT
>Ga0207115_1098_pt1 | contig 10495 bp, 7 predicted proteins | sample Alteio_BWMinHeat_46_FD_153536 | JGI IMG/M metagenome (GOLD analysis project Ga0207115, IMG submission 153536) | Enriched cells from forest soil in Barre Woods Harvard Forest LTER site, Petersham, Massachusetts, United States -... | ecosystem: Environmental > Terrestrial > Soil > Temperate forest >...
AGTAGAAAAGGTACGCCACTACGAAAATCGTGAAGATCGCGGACTCTGCAACAATCAGGCACGCCATCGCGACCTTGCCCTTATACGGCAGACTCCACGCCACTGGCGGCTGCGTGATCGGAGTCGCAATTGCGCTTATGGCTGGTTCCCCTCACTCATAGCGGCTGTCCGGATCTTCCGGATGTTTCCGGTCCCACAACGGCCGCCGGCTCGCAACCGTCGGAATCGCAGCAAAGTTATACGCCGGCGGCGGCGAACTGACCGACCATTCCAGCGTCCAGGCATCCCAGGGATCGTTCCCGGCCTTGGCTCCCTTGAAATAAGAAAAAATCATGTTGGCGACGAACACCAATACCGCGATGCCTTGAATCAACGAGCCGGCGGTGACCACAAGGTTCCACATGTCCCAGCCGCGGCCAGGTTCATACGTGTAAATGCGCCGCGGCATACCCAGCATCCCGGGAATATGCATGAGGTCAAAGGTCATGTGAAAACCGATCACGAACAGCCAGAAATGCAGTTTGCCCAGCGATTCGTTCAGCATCCTTCCGGTAATCTTCGGGAACCAGTAGTAAAACGCCGCGAAAACCGCGAACAGGATTCCCCCCACGATCACGTAATGGAAGTGCGCGACCACAAAATAGGAACCGCTCAGCTGCCAATTAAAGGGCGCCGCTGACAACATGATCCCGGTCAGCCCGGCAATCAGAAACTGAAACAGAAAAGCGATGCAGAACAACATCGGCGTCTTGAACTGGATCTTGCCGCCCCACATCGTGCCCAGCCAGTTGAAAATCTTGATGCCCGTCGGCACACCCACCGCCATCGTGGTAATCGCGAAGAAAGCGTTGGAGTAGGAATTCATCCCGATGGTAAACATGTGGTGCGCCCACACGCTCAAGCTGATGAAGGCGATGCACACCGTGGCCCCGACCATCACCGGACAGCCAAAAATCGGCTTGCGCGAAAACACTGGAACGATTTCGGACACAAAAGCAAAGCAAGGAATAATCAGCACGTACACTTCCGGATGCCCGAAGATCCAGAAGAAATGCATCCACAGCGTCGCCGAACCGCCCGCTTGCGTATCGAAAAAGTGCCCGCCTAGATAGCGGTCCACCAGCAGCATGATTTGCGCGGCCGACAACGGCGTGATGGTGATCAGCACCATGCCGGACATCACCAGGTTCAGCCACGCCAGCAGCGGCATGCGGTTCAGCGTCATGCCCGGGCATCTCATGCACAGGATCGTGGCGATGATGTTGATGGCCGTCCCGATGCTGCCGAAGCCGGAAACCAGCAACGCGATGGTCCAATAATCGGAACTGTGGCCGGGCGAAAACGCTCGCGAGGCTAGCGGAGCGTACGCCCACCATCCCGCGTCCGGAGCATTCCCCGCGCCGTATAACCCGCTCCCGCCAACAAAGCTGAAATAGAGAAGAAATCCCCCGAAAGCCGTCAGCCAAAAACTAAACGCATTTAGCCGCGGAAACGCCATATCCCGCGCGCCAATCATCAACGGCACCAGGTAGTTGGCAAACCCAAAGAGCACCGGCATGACCACGAAGAAAATCATGGTTGTCCCATGCATCGTGAACATGCGATTGAAAACTTGCGGCGAAACAAAGTCGTTGTGCGGCCGCATCAGCTGGATGCGGATAATCGTCGCTTCCATTCCGCCGATCACCAGAAACACCAGCGCATAAACGATGTAAAGAATGCCCAGGCGCTTGTGATCGACTGTAGTCACCCATTCGTGCAGCGCCTGGACCCATGGCCGGTCCGCACCTTCCGCCGTTCGAATGGCCATCGCGTCCGATGACATAACCAGTCTCCAAATCCTTCTGTTACCGCAGCGTCTCTAAATAGCGCACCAGTGCATCCAGCTCCGCGTCGCTCAACTTCATCGCCGGCATCAGCGAACCCGGCTTGATCGCATCCGGGCTCTGGATCCACAAACGCAAGTTCGCCGCCGTATTTTCCGCCGCGCCCGCAGCAATCGTGCGCCGGCTCATCATGTGTGTCAGGTCCGGCCCAAATCGCCCGGTTGCCGCGGTTCCCGCCACCGCATGGCAATTCACGCACGCCGTCGTTTCAAACACCTGTCTGCCCTCAATCTCCGTGTCGTCCTGATTCGCGGCTTGCTTCTGCAACCGCGCCCACGCCGCAAAATCTTCGGCGCTGTCCACCCACACGCGCAGAAGCATCTTGGCGTGCTGCGTGCCGCAATACTGTGCGCATTGCCCCAAAAAAATGCCCGTCCTGTGCGGCTCCATCCACATCTCGTTCAAGCGATTCGGAATCAAGTCCGTCTTCCCCGCCAGCTGTGGCACCCAAAAGCTGTGATCTGTGTCCGCGGAAAGCAGCTTCAAGAATGTCGGCGTAGGATGCGCCGGATCGCTCACCGGAATGTGCAGTTCGTTCGCCGTGACAATGCCCAGCTGCGGATACCGAAACTCCCACCAGAACTGATGCCCGATCGCCGTCACTTCCACCGCAGTCGCCGGCTTCGGAGCATCCTGGATCGCATGAATCACCCGCGCTGTAGCCAGAAACAACACCACCACAATCAAAATCGGAATCACCGTCCAGGCCAGCTCAATCTGCGTACTCCCATACACCTGCGCCGGCTCGCTCTCAGCATGCGCCGCTCTGCTCCGGAACTTCACCACCACATACGTCAACAGACTGAACACCACGAGAAATATCATTCCGGTGATCGCCAGCACGAAACGCGACAGACGATAGATGGAGTCCGCCGGGGTCGAGTGCGGCTGGAATATGCTGGGAACCGCGTTGTCACTGGAAGGAGTTGCATTGCACAACCCCGCCGCCAGAACTATCCCCGCTAGCAGGGCAAGCACAGCGGTGGCTCGCCAGATGACCATGCCCCATTCCGTCTTGCGCTGCTTCGCCATGCCCATCTGTGCTTCTTTCTCGCTCGGGAAGCCCTGGGCCACTGAAAGGGCCGCCAGCTTACTCCATTCCTACGCGAGCCGACAATCAGGCTCTTTAACGTTCCGTGAGTGTCCCGGGCAGCCGCCTTTGATCACGAACCCACGCCGCTTTCGAGTTCTTTCGAGTTCGGGGCTTGCAGTTTTCAATTCCTGCAACAACTCTGCCTCGCCGGGTCGCGCCTAGTCGGTCCAATCGAACGATTTCGTAACCGCTCTTTTCCACATCCGATAAGTCTCTTCGCGTCTCCCTTCTTCCATGATGGGGCTCCAGGTGTGCTCCACCGCCCAGTTCGCGCGCAGGTCGTTCAAATTCTCAAAATAACCAACCGCCAGACCTGCAGCGTAAGCTGCCCCCAGCCCCGTCGTCGCTGCTCGACTAACCGGCCGCACTACCGGCAGATGCAAAATATCCGCTTGAAACTGCATCAAAAGATCGTTCTCGACCATGCCGCCGTCGGCGCGCAATACCTCCAGCCGGATTTTCGCGTCTCGTTGCATGGCCTCGACAACTTCGCGCGTTTGAAAAGCGGTCGCTTCCAGTACCGCACGCGCCAGATGTCCCTTGTTGGCGTACCGCGTCAGCCCCGCAATCACTCCGCGCGCGCTGCTCTTCCAATACGGCGCGTACAACCCGGAAAAAGCCGGCACAAAATACACCCCGCCGTTGTCGCTTACCGTGCGGGCCAACGTCTCAATCTCCGCGCTGTTTTCGATCAGCCCGAGGTTGTCGCGCATCCACTGCACCAGCGCTCCGGTGATCGCGATGCTCCCTTCCAGGGCGTATTGCGCCGGATTCGTGCCCAACTTGTAAGCCACTGTGGTCAGCAACCCGTGGCTGGAATGCACCGGCTCGCAGCCGGTATTCATCAGCAGAAAGCAGCCGGTTCCATAAGTATTCTTGGCCTCGCCCGGGCTGAGACACGTTTGCCCAACGAGTGCCGCTTGCTGATCGCCCAATATTCCCGCAATGGGCACGTCCTTGATAGCGGTGATCTGCGCGGTGCCGTACACCTCGCTGCTCGAGCAAATTCGCGGCAGCATTTTCTCGGGAATTCCGAAGGCCTCCAGTATCTCGGTGTCCCACTCGAGCGTGCGCAGGTTCATCAGTTGCGTGCGACTCGCGTTGGTTACATCCGTTACGTGAATCCCGCCGTTCACTCCACCGGTTAATTTCCAGACCAGAAACGAGTCGATATTTCCGAAAAGCACGTCTCCCGCTTCCGCCAGTTCCCTGGCCCCCGCCACGTGGTTCAGAATCCAGCGGATCTTTAGCCCGCTGAAGTACGTCGCTAGCGGAAGCCCCGTTTTCCCACGGAAGCGGTCTGCTCCTCGGTCCCGTGCGAACTCCACGACCGCGTCGTCTACGCGCGTGTCCTGCCAGACTAGCGCGTTGGATACCGGCTTGGCGGTCTTGCGGTTCCACACCACCGTGGTTTCGCGTTGATTCGTAATCCCCATCGCCGCGAGATCCCCGGGCCTGAACCCGCGGAGCTGCATAGCCTCGACTATCACTTCCTGCGTCCGCCGCCAGATTTCCTCGGGGTCGTGTTCCACCCAGCCGGCGCGCGGATAAATCTGCTCGTGCTCTTTCTGCGCCATCGACACAATTCGTCCGGACTTGTCGAACACAATGAACCGGCTGCTGGTCGTTCCTTGGTCGATTGCTGCGATGTAGCTAGACACGATTCACCGTCCATTCCTTCACGAGCGCCGGAATCCCACGTCAAAATATCTTTAGTCCGGCTTGCGAAGCAAGCCGCTATGCGCTGCTCTCCCGCTTTGCGTCATTTGCGCGTGTGGGTCGGGAGGTGTATTTTGTCATTGGCCGCGGACTCAGACCGGAAACCAGGGCCACCAAGGTGAATGGATGAAGCGCCGCGATTTTCTGCGTACCGCCAGCGCCGTGTCAGCAAGCTTGGCGTTGTCGAAGACCGGCAGCCTGTTTGCCGGAGCCCCCGACCCCGACAGTTGGCGCACTTTCGAAGTAACCACCCGCGTCGAAGTCCTGAAATCTTCAGGAACCACTCGTATCTGGGTCCCCGGGGCATTAATCCATCCGACGCCCTTCCAGAAGACTCTCTCCAACAAATTTAGCGCCGAGGGCGGCGGCGCCAAGTTCGTCGAGAGCCAGTCCGACTCCCTCGGCTTCGTCGCCGCGGAATTCCCGGCTGCGGTCAAGCCGCTTCTCACCGTAACCAGCCGCATCGCCACCAGGAACGTCGCCGTCGATACTTCCGCGCCCGGCGACTCCCCGAACGAAACCCGCGCGAACCTGGAGCATTTTCTGCGGCCCACCAAGTTCCTGCCCACCGACGGCGTGGTGAAGTCGGCGGCCGCCGAGATCACCAAGGGCGCCAATACCGACGTGGAAAAAGCTCGGGCCATCTACGATTGGATCGTCGACAACACCTTCCGCAATCCCAAGACCCGCGGTTGCGGCGTCGGCGACATTCGCTTTATGCTCGAATCCAAGGATCTCGGCGGCAAGTGCGCCGATCTCAACGCCCTCTATGTTGGACTCGCCCGCGCCGCCGGCCTCCCCGCCCGCGACGTCTACGGCATCCGCGTTGCTAAGTCCGAGCTGGGCTACAAAAGCCTCGGCGCCTCTTCCGAAAAAATCACTAAGGCCCAGCACTGCCGCGCCGAAGTCTACCTCACCGGCTACGGCTGGGTCCCCGTGGATCCTGCCGACGTGCGCAAAGTCGTTCTCGAGGAACCCCCCGGAAATCTTCCCCTGAACGACGCGATGGTCACCAAAGCCCGCGCTCGCCTTTTCGGTTCCTGGGAGATGAACTGGATGGCCTACAACTTCGCTCACGACGTCGCTCTGCCCGGTTCGACCGGTTCGCCGGTCACATTCTTGATGTATCCCCAGGCAGAAACATCCAACGGCCGCCTCGACTGCCTCGACCCGGACAACTTCAAATACGAGATCACTTCAACCGAGATCGTGTCCGCAAATAGCTGAACGAAACCCTAGGCCCGGGAATCGCGAAGCTGGTAGTCGGCTTGCTTACAGAGGTACACGGCAATGAACGGGCAAGCGTTCTCGCTAAATGAACCCTCATGGTCTCCTGCGGAGAAGAAAATTGCGCGAAAGGCCTTTGACCAGGCGTTGACCCGCCAGTGCGGGGCCATCGCCGCAAAAGCGAAGACGATGATGATGGCGGCTTCGACGCCGCAAGACCTGTGGGAGATTCACGATTATCTTTCCGAGCAGCGCCGAATCGTGGATCAGAGCTACGATTATAGGTACTCCGTCCTGCTCACCGTATTCGCGAGTCTACTGAGCAAAGGATGGCTGACGCTCGCGGACCTAGCCGGCCTTCACGAAGACAAGCTCAAGAAGATCGATGAATTGGCCAAGTTCGGTTCCAAGCCCGCCTACTGGCATGGATGAGACTGGCGCGTTGCAACGGGCAAAACCAGCGAGCTAGTTGCCAACCGACTTCGTCTTCGGCGCCGCAAGCCGCTGCCGCGCATAGTCCGCCCAAGGTCCGGAAGGATCAAGTTGTAGATACCCTTTCCAGTGCTCTCGAGCCTCCGCAAACGCGCCCATTTTTTCGCACACGAACGCCAGGTTGTAATGCGCATCCGGATAACTCGGGTCCAGCCGCACCGCTTGCCGCAGCGCACGCCGCGCCTCTTCAAATTGCCCAATCTCCTCAAGCACGCTGCCCAAATTGAAGTACGGCAAGGCATTCTCCGGGTCCGCTTCAATCGCTCGCCGGAAGCATTCCGCGGCCTTCTCGAAGTCCGCCTGCTCGTAGTACAGCGTCCCGCAATTGATCAGCGCTTCGACGTTCTTCGGCTCCACCCGCAGCCCGCGCTCGTACGCCTCAATCGCTTGCCCTGGTTTGCTCCGGTCGGTTTCCTTCTGCAGCGCTTCCGCGAACCAATCGTCCGCGCCGCGCTCCGGCATGATACGCACCTGTTGGTTTAGCTCTCGCGTCTCGAAGTTCAGCACAAACTGGCCGGAAATCGGCTCCAGTCGCGCACCGCCGCGCTCCACCACCACGTCCTTGCCATCGTATAGCACGCGAAGATCCGTCAGCGGCGTGTCCGCCTGCGCCAGCTTTTCGCGCAGCGCCGCAACCGCGCGGCCCAGCCGCCCCGCCGGTACTCCCTTTTCAATGAGTTGTTTAACGGTTCGCAGCCCGATGAGGTCGCGAAAGTCGTAGAAACGGCTGCCCTGCTCTTTTCGCGCGGACACCAATTGTAGGCGGTCCCAGTAATCCAGTTGCTTGCCCGTCACGCTCAGCATCCGCTGGACTTCATCGCGGCTATATCGATCGCTTGTGCCCATCAAGCTCCTGCACAACGGATCGCAAATTAACCCACCGCCTTCTTCCCCTTCTTCTGTCCCGCAGCCACGGCATGGATCGCCCGCACCGGAGGCTTCTTCGCTGCTGCCGCCGCTGCTGCCGGCGCCTGTTTCTCCGCCAGGCTCTTCTTCAGCGCTTCCATCAAATCAATCACCGGCGCCATGTGTGGATGCGCCACTTCCGTCACCTCTTTACCCTGCCGCTTCGCTTCGATCATCGCCCGCACGTTGTCCTGATACGTATCATGATACTTCTCCGGCGCGAACGGCGCTGCCAGACTCTGTATGAGTTGCTGCGCCAGCTTCTTCTCCGTCTCCTTCAGCTCGATCTTGTCGCTCGGCACCGCTTCCGCCGCGCGAATCTCGCTGGTGTAGAACATCGTGTGCAGCGTCATGCCCTTCGACCCCGGCCGCACCACCACGATATGCTCGCGCTGATGCATAGTCAGCTTCGCGATAGCTCCGTACCCGGACTCCTCCATCGCCTTCATCAGCAACTGGTACGCCTTGATGCCCGCATCTTCCGGCGCTATGTAGTACGACGAATCGAAATAGATCGGATCCATTTCGTCCAGCTTCACAAATTCCAGGATCTCCATCACGTGCGCCGACTGCGGCTCGATCTTGTCCAACTCATCCTCGTTGAACAGCACGTACTGATCTTTCTCGTACTCGTACCCCTTCACGATCTCCGAACGTTCCACCTGCCGGTTGCAGGTCGGGCAAAACAGCGGCTGCTTCACCCTCGAGTGGCATTCCTTATGCAACTGATTGAAGCTGATCCGCTCTCCCCGCGCCGCCGCAAACAGCCGCACCGGAATCGATATCAGTCCAAAGGTAAGATGGCCTTTCCACACCGTGCTAGCCATGTGCGCGCTCCTTCGCTAACAGAATCCCGGGGCTCTCCTAGTGGCCAATCTTTAGATTGCTCAGCGTTGCCAGTACCAATCTAAGTCCTGCCAAACCCTAAGTCCCACTAACCCAAAAGGTTAGTAGCCGTCCCACCCAGAAAGCAAGCCGAATCAACACTGTCCCAATCTGAAATGCCTTGCTGGTACAGACCTAGGACTAGAACCCCACCCCCCGGATAAATGCCGGTGTACCCCCCCTTCTTCGTCGACACCTAGGGCGCGCGTTTCGCTATACCTGCTGTAGTAGGCGCCGTCCTTTCAGGGTGACGCGGCTCGTGCTACGTGCTGTAGCGTCCGCCTTCTGAGGCGGACCTACTGAGGGTAGAATGCCCTCATGCCCAAGCTCGAGGAATATCAGAAAAAACGCCGCTTCGACCGCACCCCCGAGCCTCCAGGAAAGGACGCCTCCTCACCCACCGACAACACCTTCGTCGTGCAAAAGCACGCCGCCCGCCGCCTGCATTACGATTTCCGTCTCGCCATTAACGGCACCCTCGTCTCCTGGCCTGTTCCCAAAGGCCCTTCGATGAATCCGGCGGACAAGCGACTCGCCGTGCAAACCGAAGATCATCCGCTAGAATACGCCGGCTTCGAGGGCAAAATCCCCGAAGGCAGCTACGGCGCCGGCACCGTCATGGTCTGGGATCGCGGCACTTACGCGGTCGAAGGCACGGCCAGCGCATCCGAACAGCTTCACCGCGGCGAAATCAAATTCACCCTTAACGGAGAAAAACTTCGCGGCGGCTTCGTCCTCGTCAAAATCCGCCACAGCGAAAAGGGCAACGAGTGGCTGATGATTAAGCACAAAGACGCCGCAGCCGATCCCGCCTGGAATATCGACGACCACGATGGCTCCGTCCTCACCGGCCGCACTCTCGACGAAATCAAGGAAGAGCAGCCGCCCAAGCGCACCGCCATCCCGATTCGCGTCAGCGAATTGCACGGCGCCCGCAAAGCCGCCATGCCTGCGCGCGTCGAGCCCATGCTCGCCACGCTCACCGAGCGTCCCTTTTCCGACCCCCACTGGCTCTATGAAATAAAATGGGACGGCGTCCGCGCCCTCTCCTGGATCAAAGACGGCAAATTGGCGATGCGCTCGCGCAACGCCATCGACATCACCGCACGCTATCCGGAGCTCGCGTCGCTACCGCAATCTCTCTCGGCGCAGCAAGCCATTCTCGACGGCGAAATCGTCGCGCTCGACGCCCGCGGCCACAGCGACTTCGGTCTGCTCCAGCAGCGCATGCACGTTCGCGTTCCCGCGCCGAATTTGCTCTCGAGCGTCCCCGTCGTTTACTACCTCTTCGACATCCTCCACTGCGACGGCTACGATTTGCGCGACGCCCCGCTGCTCGAACGCAAGCAACTTCTGCAACGGCTCCTGCACGCCACCGATCGCTTTCGTTACTCCGATCATCAACCCGAACAAGGCAAAGAACTCTTCGACCTCGCCAAGCAGCAAGGCCTGGAAGGCATCGTCGCCAAGCGCATCGATAGCCGCTACGTCTCCGATCGCAGCCCCAACTGGGCCAAGCTCAAAGTCACGCAGACACTGGACGCCGTTGTCGCAGGCTGGACCGCTGCTCGCACGCCCGGCATTCCGTTAGGCTCGCTGCTCCTCGGACTGTACAAAGAGAAAACGCTACATTTCATCGGCCACGTCGGCACCGGCTTCGACGCCGGCACCTACAAAGAAATCGCCGCTCAACTGCAAGAACTGGCAGCAACTAAAAGCCCTTTCGCTCGAGTGCCTGAAACGAATGAACCAGCCTCCTGGGTCTCGCCCAGTCTCGTCGCCCGCGTCAAATTCGGCGGCTGGACTCAGGAACACGCCCTTCGCCACCCCGTCTTCCTCGCCGTTCGCGAAGACGTCCGCCCCGAAGATTGCAAGTGGGAAACCGAAGCAGCACCCGCTGCCACGGCAGACATCGTTCGCGCACCGGCCATCGTGGGCAAGGTGATCACCAAAAAAGATGCGATCGAAGCCGAACTCTTCCAAGGCCGTTCGGACACGATTCTCATGGAGCTCGACGGCAAGCGCTTGCGCTTTCCCAATCTCAACAAAATCTATTTCCCCGAATCCGGCTACACCAAACGCAACCTGCTCGCCTACTACTACCAAATCGCCGACTACATTCTTCCATTCCTAAAGGACCGTCCGCTGGTGCTCCGCCGCTATCCCGACGGCATCAAAGGTCAAGCCTTCTTCCAGAAAGATGTGCGCGAAGGAATCCCGGACTGGTTCAAAACGGTTCCCGTCGCCTCCGAAGAAAAAGGCCAGGACATTCACTACGCCACCGCCA
>Ga0207115_1100_pt1 | contig 10299 bp, 9 predicted proteins | sample Alteio_BWMinHeat_46_FD_153536 | JGI IMG/M metagenome (GOLD analysis project Ga0207115, IMG submission 153536) | Enriched cells from forest soil in Barre Woods Harvard Forest LTER site, Petersham, Massachusetts, United States -... | ecosystem: Environmental > Terrestrial > Soil > Temperate forest >...
TCACAGCTCTTGCGTCATTCAATCTATATGCTCAGAAAAGGCCAAAAGTGCTAGCTGAGAAGCAGTGGGCAGAAAGCTGTGTTCAAGAACATCCTGAAATTTTGTGGTTAGCGAACGCACATGTTCGAAAAACCGAAGAGGGAGAAGCCTCTCTTAAAGGCTCCTACTCAGAGCAGCTATTTGGCCAAAAATTCATCGAATTTGATCGAACTCTGACGACATTGCACTGTTTAAGGCTGATTTTAGATGGTAGCAACCGGGCATATCAAGACTTTACTGCAGATCAACCAAAAGAGATTAGGCTTTCCAAAAAGAGTTTTGAAAACCTTCATATTCAGGGCCAGAAACTTTTGAAGTCAAGATGGGGAGGAATGTCAGAACTGCAAATGGCTCAAGCTATGGAGACAGCTCTTGTCCTTGGCGATATGGGGAAAAGTGAACAGCCAAGAGAACTGTTTAAGTCTTACGGACCCAGAGCTCCTGATCATGATGATTTTTATGGGGAGGTCATGCTCATTCTATCTAAGCATCCTCAGCTTTCTCCCTCTTTTGATAAGCTCCCTCAAGAGGCTAAAAAACTATTAGTAAAAGTTGCCAATTTAGCTCACTATGGTCACATCACGCATTTAGAGGGTGGAACCTCCATGTTTGATAAACTGTACTCCAGTCTTGTTCCTGCTACTGATCCTACCGCTCTCTCCTTTGATCTTTTTGTTCATATGTGTGATGTTGCTGGTGCTTTGGGTCATGTAAAAAACTCTTCGCTTGTTTACACGGAACCCGTACACATGGCAATGCAAGCGATGAATGATGCTGTACGCATTCTTTCTGATCCCAAGAAAACGTCGATAGACGCATACAATGCCTATTTAAAAACCAGAGCTGGTTGGTTAGGACTCGATCCCACACATGAAATTGACCGCGTTTTAGCGCGTATCGGTGCCATGCTCAGACTCGTCACTCCTGAAGAGGGGGCTATTTTAAAGCAGGCAGTCGCCTCACTCTCTCCCCTTGATCGAGAGAAAATTCTTGTGGGATTGGATATTCAAAAAGGGGATTGGCTAAACCGTACGCCCACATATGTGCCAGCTGTTTTAGTCAATCTCTTGAACAATCCTCAGATGGGGGAAACGAAAGAGGAGCGCCTCTCACAAGTAATTGCATTAGGAGTGCCCTTTGTTTGTAGAGCTTTAGAATTGCATAAGATGCAGCTTTCTTCTCATGAAGCAGACCCAACTATTCCTCTCAATTTTAATAAAATAGCGGCAGTTGCAAAGAGTGCTCCCCGCTTGCTTACAGGCTCATGCACCATTGATCACGAGGGTAATGTGCATATGATGGCACCATGAAGCATACTTTTTTGACTGGAAATGGTAGTACTGGTACATTGCATCCTCGAAAAGAATAGAGCGAGTAAGGAATGTTGCTTTCACGAGTCATAGGTAGCCGAGTTGCAAACCAATTACCCCCTCTTTACTTAAGACCCTCTCTTAAAATTCCGCTAAAATTTCATACAGATTTTGGAGCCAAAAGACCCTTCTCTCAACGTATATGTTCAACCATTAAAGGTGATATCATGAAAAAACCTGGCAAAGTTGGATTGTTCATCCTACTGGGGGCAGTGACTCTCACATCACTCAGTTTATATGCTCAGGAGGGTCCACAAGTACCCTCTTCCTTTTCTATTACGCAACCAGAATTAAATGAGCACTCCACGACTCTTTGCGAGCGAGTGGATAAGCTATGTCCCTTTTGTAACTCTGATATTATCAATAAACAGTATATTCATGAAACAGAGTGTACTGTAACACTTTACTGCCTGACCCCTGCAACAAAAGGAAACATATTAATTATTCCCAAAAGACATATTGAACGATTTGAGCAGCTCACAGAATGGGAGATGCAGCTGATTCAACAGGAAATCAACCTTGTTTCATCCGTATTTACAAATCTCTATGGAATTTCTGAGTTTGTACTTCTTCAGAAGAATGGGAAAAATGCGGGTCAACGTGTAGCGCACCTGCACTTTCATATGATTCCAGCACCCAAACCTTTTGATGAAATTGTCTATACAGCTTTTCATCATCGAGAGAGAATTTCAGCTGATGAAATGAGAGTGCGCACGCAGGAACTACAACGTTTTTTATCAGAAAAACAAATCTGTGAGCACTCCACAACTGTTTGTGAACAAGTAGAAAATCGCTGGTCTGCATTTCAAAGAAATCGGGAATTCACACTTTTTGAACCAGGAAAACCAGATGCTCTTTTAGAAAAAGAGTTCGAAAATATCTCTAGTACGCGATCAGCTGTATGGACAACTTCTGACTACAAACTTGCTGAACCGCTCATTACAAATGATCTTATACGAGCACCTGGATGTGTGGCGTTTGCATACAATAATACTGTCCCTGACTACAATGCCAGCACTATCTACCTTAATGGCCAATACCATATTGCTTGTGAAGGTCCGCGCTCAAAAGATATCCAAAAATTTTTTAATCTTTTAACAACTCAACAAGTAACTCATCTTGTTCGGTTAACAGATTCTTATGAGGGGGATATCAAAAAATGTCATCCCTATTGGGAGGGACGCTTAACTGAATCTTCTGATGGTAGGCAGTATTTGAATATCCAAACTACAAATGGTATCTATTCCATTCGTGCGTTTGATATGGCGTACTGGCGAGATAACCAGGGTGTTGATCCAGAGCAGTTGCTTGCATTTGTACTGCAGGTGAAGCAGGAACTAAAAGATTCAAACGGCTCGCTCTTAGTTCATTGTAGCGCAGGCGTCGGTCGTACGGGGACATTTCTGGCAGCAAGTGCAATTGTGGATGCTATCGATCAAGGAGAATCGTTTAGCATCGAAGAGATCATCTACAGGCTCTCCTTACAACGAGTGCTTAGTGTGGGTAAATCTAGTCAATACATCACTCTTCATAGATTGGCTGAAAGTTACTCAAAAGAAAAACAGGTGTCTTCCTCCTAAAATATTCTATCTCATATGTAATTCAAGAACCCAATTGACATTTGTGGGTACTTATGTTACATATTAGTTATGAAAGGCTCAAAGTATGATTCAATAATTCAAAGGCTTGCCGAAAGGGCAGTGTTTACGGCAGAAGAGGCCCGCCTGGCTGGAGTTCCCTCTCGTATGCTCGCGCATTTTTGTAAAAAAGGACTTATCGAAAGAATCAGCAGAGGCGTCTATAAAGGAGGAGCGGCTGAGGTGGATATTGATTTCCGATGGGAAGATCTTGCACTGGTAGCAATGAGTATACCGAATGGTGTTATTTGCCTTATTTCCGCTCTTTGCTATTACGGCTTAACCGATCAAATCATGCGAGAGTTTTGGATTGCGGTGCCCCATGCGTCAAAGAGTCCCAAAAGACTTAAAACACGCATCATCCGTATGAGAAACATCGAATTAGGGCAAACTGAAGTCATAGTGAGTGCACATCATCTGAAAATTTTTGATAGAGAAAGGACGGTTGTGGATGCTTTTCGACATCTTAGCCATGAGGTTGCTCTAAAGGCTTTACAGGAATACCTAAAGCAAAGAGAACCTTCCAAACCGAATCTCGATAAACTTTTAAAATATGCTAAAACATTGCGTGTGAATATTTATCCTTACATACTAGCCTTTACAATATGAGTAAATCATTAAAACAATCACTGAAAGAGCGGCTTAAAGTCGTTGCAAAAGAACGAGATCTTACTTTTGAAGAAGTTTGGCACAATCTGGTTTTAGAACGGTTTTTGGCACGCCTATGTCATTCCAAATACAAGACGAATTTCATTCTAAAAGGAGGGTCTCTACTAGCAAGGTACATCCCCATAGGGAGAGAAACCAGAGATTTGGATTTTCTGGTTGAAAGGCTTAAAAATAGCGAAGAATTCCTTGGAAAGGCTTTTAATGATATTTGCAGAATTAACCTTGGTGATGGCTTTGAATTTGAAAAAATCAAAATCGGTAAATTACCACATCCTCACATGGATTACACAGGAATAGAGGTGCTGTTATTAGCAAAGTTGGGCAACCCACAATCTTATATTCAAATTGATCTAGGTTTTGGTGATATTGTGGAGCCTATTAGCTATTCATTGGATTTAACAGCCACGTTAAAGGGACCGCTATTTGAAAGTCAAATTCAGGTGCGATCCTATCCCAAGGAATTTATTTTTGCAGAGAAACTCGAAACAGTAGTGCATCGAGGCATTGGTAACTCGCGGATGAAAGATTTTCATGATCTACTTTCCTTAATTTCTTTGGATGGTTGTTTGGACAGAGACTGCATCGATAAAGTGGTTAAAATGGTATTTCTCCATAGACAAACATCCATTGAAGCTTTGCCAATTCAGTTTGATGATGAGGCAATGGAAATGCTTCAAGCTGCTTGGAAAAAGTATCATGAAAAAGCATTTTCTTTGAAACAAGAGAAGATTCCTAATGCGATAAAGGATGTCATAGCATTGATTAACGCATGGCTGAAAGTCAACACGAGTCTCTGTAAAAAATTACAAGTGGATGGATGGCCATGAAAAAATGGTTTATTGCGGACACTCACTTCTCTCACTCTAACATCATTCGATATGCAAAACGTCCCTTTGCTACAATTCAAGAGATGGATCGCAGCCTAATTGTAAATTGGAACGACTGTGTTAGCTTGGATGATCAGGTCTATTTTCTTGGCGATTTCGGTTTGGGTAATATCGATCACCTCCACTCTATTTGCTCACAACTAAATGGTAAAAAAATCTGCATTAGGGGCAATCACGATCAAAATGCCAGTTGGATGCATCGTGTGGGCTTTGCTATTGTTTTGGAGTCGGCCTTTTTAAAGGTTGGTAGACATATAGTTGAGCTGATTCATATTCCTTCAGAACTCCCTCCTAGTCATTTTCAACTGCATGGTCACGTTCACGATAAAAGACCGAATAAAATTATCTCCAACCAACTAAACCTATGCGTAGAAGTCTGGAATTATAAGCCAGTCTCAGAAAAAGCTATTCTTAGCCTTTTGGATAAAGCATCCAAAGTAGAGTCTAAATAGTTCAGTGATTGCCTTATGATTACAAAAACTGCTATACTCCCTCCTCTATGTATAAAAAATTCCTCTTTTTATTGAGCTGCCTACACCTCTGGACCTCTCTTGCTTTCTCCTTCCAGTTTCACCAGTCCGAAGAGACCCTCTACAAAATTATGGAGCTCATCTCTCGAAAAGAAAAAGGGGCTTATTTAAGGTTCGGAGATGGGGATGTCATCCTAGCAACAGGAGAAAGCGATAGTTTTCAACAACACCATCCCGCTTTGCAAGAGGAAATGAGAGAGGCCTTCCAATTAAATGGCCCCTCTATACTCAAATGTCTACCCCTGGGATGCAAAGAATTCAACGGTTGGGAAGAGGGAATGTTTGATGGTAACCATGAACAGTCTCACGCCTGGTGTCTAGACTTAATTAAACGCGCCACCCCTCTTTGGGGAGCTCCTCTCGATCATCTCTATTCTCCCACAGCCCTCTCCCATTGCTCCATCTCTCACGTAGATCTCTCCATTGCTTTTCTAAAATTTCTAAAAGCTGCCCCCTGTGCTCTCTTCGTAGGCAATTGCAATATCCCCCCCTCGATAAGAGAGCTCTTATTCGGCCCTCAATGCCAATTTGTCTCCACCCCCTCATCTAATTCTTATACAGAAATCAACCGCATCGAACGGGAGTGCTTGAAGAAACTAGAATCTGTTCAAGGATACAAAGTCATCGTCACTGCCATGGGCTGCTCCGGACGGATCCTACAAAAAAGATTGTGGAATCAGCTAGATCATCTCTTTCTTTTTGATTTTGGTAGCTTAATGGATGCCCTGTGCGGCTGGAATACACGAGCTTGGATTCATTTGACCCATTTTGATCACTCTCTATTTCTTAAAAAGTTGGGATCCTCTTCTCGTCCTCGCATCGTCTATACATCTGCTTTACTTCCTCGCTTTTATGAGGAGAGAAAAGAGGAGTATATCGCCTCCTTTAAAAAACTTGCAGAATATGGGTATGACCCTTACGTCATAGAAGCTTGTTGTCCCGCCCCCCCCTCCTTTCTTGAACGCTATTCTTCCCATGTCTTCTATGCAAATGTGAATAACTACTCACTCAAAAACAAGGGGGTACAAGAGGCGATGTCCCTCCTCGCAGGTTTCAACCATTATGCATTTGATGACCAAGAGATGATCGTGAAAATCACAGGCCGCTATCTCTTTGAAAATGACAGTTTTTTAAAAATGGTAGAAAATCATCCTGAAATCGACGCTTTTGTAAAATGTGATCCCAACCATCCCCCCTATTCAAGAATATTTACAGGATGTTTTGCGCTTCGTTATAAGTTATTTAAAGAGCTATTAGACCATGTGGATTTAAAAAAAATGGAGGAGGAGATGGTTGACATTGAGACAGAGATGGCCCATTTTATACAGAAGCTTCAGGCTCGTGGGGAAAAAATCATGTATATGGAGCAGTTAGGGATGAGGGCTAATCTCGGAAATCTCATCATGACCCAATGGTAAAATGGCCAAAACGGGGAGCCGTGAGATGAATTAAATCAGAGCTATTCATAAGAATAGATTCGGTTTGAAGACCACAATTGAAAGCAACTCTCTCTCTCTCTTTAATTTTCTCATCAAAAAAGGTCTCCAGGTTTAAGAGAGGGCCAAAAGGGGGAATCCCCCCAACTTGAAGGCCAAAACGCTCTTGAATAATCTCGGGAGCTTCAAACTCACATTTTTCGCCTACTAATTCCGCCACAGCTTTCATATCCAACTTCAAATGGGAGGGAATATTAAATTGGTAATTTTTCTTCGAATTTTTTCCTCGTAGAATCAGAGATTTCACCCCCTCTTCTATTGCGGAATTTCTCACACGCGCCGACTCCTCTGAGGTGGGGGTAGGAGCATGCACGAGATGGTCAAATGGATAGGCGTTGTCTTTCAGGAGACGAATAATTTCATTCCGAATGTTTTCACAGCCATAAAAAATATGAGCCTTGAGGCGCACCCCAGCCACCCTTTTAGGATCTGAGGGGAAGAGAGAGGCCTCTCTAATATTTTTTAATCCCAGCAGTGTCATCGTTAGCCGCTCTAACCCCATGCCAAATCCCCCATGAACAGGCATTCCATATTTAAAGATACTCAAATAATCTTCAAAATGGTGAGGATCCATCCCTTTAGAACGTATGCCCTCTACCATTGAGGAGTAGGTGTGCCTACGCTGTCCACCTGAACAGATCTCAGTTCCTGCACATAAAAGATCAAAGGTGTTAGTAAGATCGGGTTGACCCTCCTTTGGATAGGAATAAAAGGGCCTCTTACTTGTTTTCCAATCTGTAATAAAGATGAGATCGGTTCCTTGTGTCTCTCGTGCATACTGGCATAATTCCCGCTCTGCAGCAGGACTTAAATCGGGCTCTTTACGTTCATCTCTCCCGGTCCTTTTAAAATAGATTTCTTGAGCCTCAGCAAAAGTTAAACGGGGAAAAGGAACATGTTCAGGAGCTTGTACAATCCCTTCGGGAAGAAGAGAGATTTCATAGGCATAATGCTGATGGAGGTATTTCACAATGAATTTGATGCACTGTTCTTGAATATCTAGAATCTCATGCCAATGGTTAAAAAAACCGATTTCGAATTCAAACTGTTTGCCCTCCGTAAGGTGACGTGCAGTATGTGAAGGTTCTGCTCTAAAGAAGGGCATCAGAGCAAAGACCCTCTCATTCACCCCAACCATAATCTGTTTATAAAGCTGACTGCTTTGGGCAAGTGTTGCGGTATATCCAAAATAATCGACAGTAAAAAATTCGGCTCCCCCTTCAGAGGAGGCTCCGATGATATTAGGTGCAAAATATTCGGTGGCTTTCACTGTATCATACATAAAGAGACGATAGGCGTGCGCAAGAGCTGCTTGAATTTTAAAAAACAGCTTGGATCGAGCGTTGACGCAAGGAGAGAGGGCGATGATCGAGGATAAAATCCAGATCGTGTGCCATCTCTGGTTTATAATATTCAACAGGACAGACTTCAGTAATAGGGACCTGGATAGAGATTTTTGGATTGATGATTTCTACTCCTAAGGGAGATTGAGGAGAGGTTGTCACCTGACCTTCGATAGAGAGAATGGAGCCTGGTTGCAGAGAGGAGATCTTTGCGTATTCGGCCTTATCTTGGATGGTGACTTGCAAAAAACCTGATCTATCCCTGAGGATCAAAAAGTTCACCTTTCCAAGAGCGCGGATATTATTTAACCACCCCTGAACGCATACCTTTTTGTCGATATGTAAAGAGAGCTGAGAGGCCAGAATACGATGCATAAATCAGTAAATTAATAACAACTCGAGACTGTTTATATCTTTAAAAATACGATCCAAATTGCTCTGTTCTGGAGCTTTTTGAAATTCCACATAATCTGCAATGAGCTTATCCATAATGAGACGACAATCTACTCCTACGGCATCTGCCGACTGGCGCAGCAACTGTAACTCTTTTTCAAATTTTGGAGGAAGAGGAAATTCACCTGGAACATATTGATGGAAGATGCGCTTGACTTTGTTTAATTCTTGTGTAAAAGTTTCTAACTTATTTTTTAAGTTAATCTTCGGCAAAACTGTCTCATCATCATAATCTAGTGATGGCCTGCTCATATTCCCTCTTCTGTTGAGATCTCTATATTACGAATACAGGGGAAAGCATTAGGTGTCACCTGCTTTAAATAGTTTATCAGCTGTTCTCGCATCCAGTTTTGAAGATCGAAAGCAGCTTCAGGATGATCAACGGACATAGCGACACGGATTTCTATCATATTCTCTTTACAATCTACAACATCGACTCTCCATTCTTTACCATTCCAAAGAGGGGTGATAGTGAGTAATTCCCCTATTTTTTTACGGATCTCATCGATGGAGACTGAGTAATCACAATAGAGGGTAAAAGAGGCGAATAGATCGCGTGTTTTTAAGTCCCAGGTTTGGAAAGTTTGGTCGATAAAGTTGGAAAGAGGGATGATGAAGTAGCGCTGGTTACCCCAAGTTTTTGCGACCACATGGGTGAGTTTGATCTCCTCAACGGTGAGATTTTCACCCTCGTGATACAAGAGATCTCCGATTTTGATGGTTTTTGAGAGAGCCAATTGAAAACTGGCCATAAAATTGAGAAGGATAGGGCGGCCGGCCATTCCCAAGGCAATGCCGATGATGCCAGCTGAGCTTAAGAGTCCAATGCCGAGATTGCGAATATAGGGGAAGGTCATGAGGATGGTGGCCAGAGTGATCATCATGATAACGGTTAAGGCGAAGCGATAGAGAAACAAAGCTTGAGTGAGGAGGGCTCTTTGATCAAAGCGTTGAAAATGGCGAACTTGGTAATAGTAGAGGACACGGATAGAGGAGGTGAAGAGCCATCCACATGTGGTGATGGTGATGACGACGAGGGAGTGGTGAAAAAAGGGGGTAAAGAGCTGTTGATCGGTGAAAAAGAGGAGGAAGATAAGCTCCATGAATAAGAAGAGGAGAGGGAGTTGAACTCCTTGCAGAAGGAGGCCTGCCAGTTTCTCTTTGGGAAAAACTCTTTTTAGAGCAAGAAAGAGTGCCCAATAAACGACATTTCCGACGCATGAGAGGAGGAGAAGATATCCCCATGGGAGAAGTTGAGAGAGGTCCATGACAAGAGACTAACGCATATCAAAAAGATTGTCCAAATCAAATTGAAAATTGACCCATTATTCTCGATAGGAGACGAATTCGATAATAAGCACCCATCCTATTCTCATAGGTGGTGATAGGAAGCTTAGTTATTATCGAATATTGACACTTTCGATAATAACAACTAATATAGACAAAGGGGACTGGACCTAATAAATTTAATTGGAGAGGGCACCTAATGGTTCCCTCTCCAAACCTCACCCTCCTCCAAAAACGCTTCGCATTTTTGGAAAAAATCCAAAAGTCATTACTTATACAGAGGTCTCATATGAAGCAAAATTGCATAAGCTGAGTTCCAAAATAAAAAACCCAGAGCTAATGCTCTGGGCCTTTTCTTTCGGAAGAGGTAGGATTCGAACCCACGGTCCCTTGCAGGACTCCTGTTTTCAAGACAGGCGCAATCGGCCACTCTGCCACTCTTCCATAACTAACCTGAGTTTTGGGTTGTCTTCCTCGAAGTCAGAGAAGTTTACAACGCAGATCCTGGGGTTTTCCGGTGAAGTAAATGGCCAAAGGCCCTTTACGAGTCGGAAAAACACGAGAGATGCAAGTAAACTTCCTGAATTT
>Ga0207115_1103_pt1 | contig 10257 bp, 13 predicted proteins | sample Alteio_BWMinHeat_46_FD_153536 | JGI IMG/M metagenome (GOLD analysis project Ga0207115, IMG submission 153536) | Enriched cells from forest soil in Barre Woods Harvard Forest LTER site, Petersham, Massachusetts, United States -... | ecosystem: Environmental > Terrestrial > Soil > Temperate forest >...
ACATTTATACAAACTTATTAACGCGTGAAGAAATATTTTCATTGTTAGAAAAAAATATTTCACAAAATGTGAATAAGAATAATGGCCGCCCCGGAATGGATCTCTGGAAAATACTTGTTCTGGTTTTGAACCCCATACAGAATGGGTATCTAAAGGAAAAGCTGGTGTGCCAGTAGAATTAGGATTAAAGGTTTGCATAATGGAAGATCAATATCAATTTATTTTACATCACAATATTATGCAGAAAGAAACCGATGATCAGATTGCGGTTCGCATTGTAGGAGAAACGCAGAAACGATTTTCTGATGTAAAGTTAGTTAGTTTTGATAAAGGATTTCATAACCCAGAAAATCAAAAAGTTCTACCAGAGATAATAAAATTAATTTTACCCAAAAAAGGGAAATTATCTGAAAAAGACCGCGTTCGCGAACAATCTGATGAATTTAGAAAAGCTCGTCAAACTCATTCAGCAGTAGAATCGGGTATCAATGCATTAGAAGTACATGGGCTTGATATTTGTCCTGATCATGGGATCGATGGATTTAAGCGCTATGTTTCTCTTGCCATTATAGTTCTTAAAATAGCATTTTTTTTCGTCAAATAAAGGAAATACATGTTTTATGCTTGTTTTTTTTAGCTTTTCTTTTATTATTTCCGGGCCCACCTTAAATTCGCGATTGTTTTTTTTATTAAGTTTGTCATGAGGCGTCAACCATAAAACGCCGCTTTCGATAATTTTTTTGCCATCTTCAGGTTTTGTGTAATGATAGATGTGAGATTCTGGCGCAGAAAAAGTTTTTTCTACATAATTTTTTAACTCATTGTATAAGGTCATAAAAATTTCCTTAATTAAAAGTTCCTTAAATTCTTCCAGGGGGAGGTATTTCTTTGTCGAAAGGTCTTAACACATTGTTTGTTTCTCGTTCTGTTAAGGAGTTTTCTGATGATGTAGACTGATCTATTTCATGAACCTGTAACCCTTTTTGACGAATATGAAAAGCAATGCGTTGCCAGCGTTCACGCCATAACTGCTCCTTTCGTTTGTGTTCGGCAACTTCAAGTTTTAATCGCTGAACTTCATGCAAAAGCGCTTCGTTTTCTTGGGTAGCTTGCTCTCGGCTTTTAACTAAACCACCTGCTAATGATTTTTTTGCATAATCATAAGCTGCTTTTATTTCTGCTTTAGCTTGTAATGATTGGCGGCTAAATGCAAAGCGGTCTTCCAAGATAGACCATGTCAATTTGGAGCCGAGTTGACCCGAGGCCCAGCGATCAAGATCGGTAATGATGGATTTAACGTCACTATCGGTCATTCTGCGAAAGCGTTTATTCATTGGAAAGGTCCTCTAAATATTGATGGGGGTCAAATTCTGCAATATTATTATCGGCTAATTGTTTTGAAAGTGTTTTTATTTTTTTATCGTTATGGGTAAGCCAATCACTACTTTTTTTAGCATTTTTTTCTTTTGACTTCTTTTCTGCTGTCTCGCGTGCGACTAGAGTCATTGAGTATTGACGTTTTAAATCGTCTACGCGCCCCTTGTCATCTTTAACCCAGACATAATCTTTGCAATCAGCACTACATTGCAGATGACGTTCGCATGGGGTTTGAACGAAGTTATGAACACAGATGCCCGAACCAACATCATGTACAGCATTATAAGGTTATCAAAATATCTTAGAAATGTTGTCATCATTGAAAGGGTGCATGTAGTCGCTATCCAATGGCTATATGCGCCCGAGGATAGACCTCTATGTCGTACTAATAACAAATCTTTGAGATAATATTCTTTTCTGTTCTGATCAATATGAATCGGCTTAATAAAATTCGGAGTATTTGTTAAAAATGTTAAATCAGGGCCACTGATTTTTTGCATTTCTGCAGCGGTTTTACGTGCTGCCTTACAACATTCTTCTAATTCAAGTAAAACCTCTGAAATGATTGGTATAGCTGCGGTTGGAAGATATAAACGACGTAAAGGCGTGAATGTATCGCCATGAGATTGTTTACGAGGAAAATATTCCATATAAGCTCGACCTTCCCTTGTAATAATTTTTAATGGGATATCCACCCATTCGTTATTTTCAATTAATCTGGCCAAGACTGAGTTGTTCATGTGTGTTCCTTAGCTTAACAAATTGCGTTGAAAGTTTTTTAATGCTCGATTTGCTTGCTCTTCAATTTCTTGCGCAATATACACTGATTGTGACTCTAAGCTGCTATCGCCTCGCAATATAGCTAATGCTTGTTTACGTCGCTCCTCATCTAAGCCTGCGTTGCGTAGTGTGCGTTCCATCATGCTAGAGAAAGTATGGCGATTATGCGGAGCTCCGCATAAGCGCCATTATGCAGAGTCCCGTATTATGTCGAGCTATTTTTTTATATTTAAATAACTTACTGTAAATTAAAAAGAATATTATTAATTATTTTTCCTCAACTCTGCATAATTATCTTTATTTCTCCATAATGAAAGTACTCAAATTGACTTTTATGGAGAATTAACATGTTAGAGAAAATTTATTCCTATAAACGTATTGTTCAAGAGTTACATCAAGGCGTACTTGGAAAATATATTGATGATTTTGCGTTATATTTACAGGAACTTGGATATTTTAAAAATCAACTGCGAGCTCGTTTAACTGTTATTAGAAGCATGAGTAAGTGGTTAACTAAAAATAAAATTAGCCTTTTTGATTTGAGTGATGAACGACTAAGCCATTTTATTAAAATTAGAAAACGGGAAACAAAAAGGTTTTTGCAGAGAGGCAATGGAAAGACGTTAAGCTATTTCGTTGATTATCTTCGTTCAAAGAACGTTATACCGCAGTCTGCTCCTGCGATACCAGCAAATGAATCTATTGAGAAAATAACACAGGCTTATGCAAAGTATCTGGCCGAAGATAAGGGGCTTTGTGTTTCTACGATAAAAAGAAATAAAAAATGTATATTTGATTTTCTTTATAACCAATTTGGAAAAAATAAATTTAACTCAAAAAAACTTACCCAGAATGTAATAATGATTTACATCAAGAATTTCAAAGATTGTCACAATCTGAAAAGCCTACAAGTAATGGTTAGCATACTCCGTTCATTTCTTAGATATTTAGTGATGATGGGAGAGATCAAAGTTCAACTTGCAAACTGCATTCCTGCCATGCCCAGTTGGCGAGCTGTGACTTTTCCTGTATTTCTTGTCAAATCAGAAACTAAAAAATTATTAAGATCATGTGATCGTCGAACACTGAAAGGACGACGTAATTACGCTATTTTACTCCTATTGATGCGCTTAGGATTGAGGGCATCAGAGGTAATTAGCCTAACACTCGATAATATTAATTGGGATCTCGGTGAATTAGATATTAGTGGGAAAGGTAGGAAACATCGAATGCTCCCACTTCCCAATGAAGTCGGAAATGCAATTGTTTCTTATATTCGTTATGGTCGTCCAAAATGTTTAGATCGCAAAATATTTATACGTTCTCGAGCTCCTCATAGAGGCCTAAATAATTCATCAAGCATTAGCACAATAGTTCGTAGAGCACTTATTGTTGCTGGACTTAAACCTCAGCAAATGGGCGCGCACCTACTTCGATACACAGCAGCTATGGAAACTCTAAGCCATGGAGCAACACTCTTCGAGATAGGAGAACTTCTTGGACACTGTTCCATTGATACCACAGCCATTTATACCAAAATTGATGTTGTTGGTTTAAGAGAGCTAGCTCGACCATGGCCAATCAAATGAATGGAGGTTAATATGAAATCATTAATGACTTCACTACATGAATATATTGAAATGCGAAGATCATTCGGTTATCAACTAAAAGAAACAGAGCAGAATTTAAAAAAATTCATAACATACTTGAAGAAAAAAGGTTGCCAATATATTACTGTTCAGTTAGCCGTAGAATGGGCGATACTTCCAAAAAATGTTAAACGAGCTTACTGGTCAAGGCGGCTATGTTTTGTTAGGTTATTTGCACAGTATCGGATGGCTGAAGATCCGCGCACAGAAGTCCCACTTCCACACCTTTTGTCACAGCAACCAAATCGTGCAATTCCCTATATTTATAGTGATAAAGAAATTCAACAGCTTTTAGGAGCCTGCCAATTATTACTGTCGCTGGGACTTCGTCATCATACTTATTTTACTTTCTTTGGATTAATGGCAGTAACGGGATGTAGAATTAGCGAACTTATTTCATTAAACCGTGATGACCTTGATGTAAAGAATAACTGGATAATAATCCGAAATTCAAAATGTAATAAATCACGTCTCCTGCCACTACACCAAACCACAATACAACAATTAAAAAAATACAGCAAAATTCGCGATCAATTTCCAGTGCATGACATAAATGCATTCTTTCTCTCTGATCGAGGTACACGTATAACAAAGTGGAGTGCGCGATTTGCATTTATACGAATATCGAAGCAGATAGGGCTTCGCAGTCATTTTGATTCATATGGGCCACGTATACATGACATTCGCCACGCCTTTGCTGTTAAGACTCTCCTTAATTGGTATCGTCAAGGAATTAACATTAATAAAAAAATCATGTTGCTATCCACTTATCTAGGGCATAAAAAACCAACCGATACTTACTGGTATATTACCGGCACTCCTGAACTACTTGCCCAAGCAACAACTCTACTTGAAAAAAATACAGGAGAATAGTGATGAAAACAGATAATTTTTCAGTGCTGCTTCAAAGATTTTTTAGCGACTATTTAATTTCGCAGCGACAAGCCAGTGGACACACAATTTCTTCTTATCGAGATACATTCTGCTTATTTCTGAAATTTCTTCAAAGGCATCTAAAAAAAGATCCATCAACAATTGAAATTGAAAATATTACTGTTGATATAATAAAAGAATTCCTAAAAGATTTAGAGAAAAACAGAAATATTAGTATTAGAAGCAGAAACCAAAGACTCGCAGCAATTCATTCTTGTTTTCGATACGCTGCATTTCTTTACCCAGAGCAAAGCAATCTTATACAGCAAATATTAGCAATCCCACATAAAAAACATGATTATCCAGTAGTTCAATTTCTAAGTTCTAATGAAATAAATGAGTTGTTGGCTGCGCCTGATAGGACAACCTGGCTTGGTCGACGCGACTATACATTGATACTTCTTGCGATCAGAACTGGTATGCGTGTTTCAGAACTTATTAATCTACGCTGGAATGATATCACTATTGGATCAAGTTCTCATGTGCATTGTGTTGGAAAAGGGCGAAAAGAACGAGTAACACCTATTACAAAAAATACGGCTTCAGTTTTAAAATCATGGTTTAATGAAAATAAGTCAACCAATGAAAATTTAGTATTTATTAACACTCGTAAAGGGAAATTAAGCAGAGATGGATTCCGCTACATATTAAAAAAATACATTAGGCAAGTAAGTGATAATTGTGTAACTTTGAAAAGAAAATGTATTTCTCCGCATTCACTTCGTCATACGGCAGCAATGCAACTACTTGAAGCTGGAGTTGATACCATGATTATAGCCATTTGGCTTGGCCATGAATCAATTGAAAGCACTCAAATTTACATAAAAGCAGATCTCAAGATGAAAGAAAATGCTCTTAATAAAACTAAAGATCCAAAAATAAAATCATTACGTTATAAACCAAATGATAGCCTAATGAAGTTCTTAAAATCACTCTAATTATGTCGAGTTGAAACTATGAAATTAGCATAAATTTAAGGATAAATATTATGAACTCGACATAATACGGGACTCTGCATAATGGCGTTTATGCGGAGCTCCGCATAAGCGCCACACGATGGCAAGTATGCTTCTCGAAAAAAACACTCCTCTTCCTGTTATTTCAGACATCCTGGGGCATATAGATACTGATTCAACCGCTATATATTTAAAAGTTGATATTAAAAAACTGAAAGAATGTGCTCTTACTTTTGAGGAGGAAAATGATCATGAATAATATTATTTATAACGGCCCATTTAAAAATCATATCCAAAACCATATTAAATTAAAGCAAGCTATTGGTTATAAATACGATACTGAAGCGGGACATTTAAAACGTTTTGATGAATTCACATTAACGAAATATCCTAATAGCACTACGCTTTCAAAAGCGATTGTACTTGATTGGTGTAGTAAAAAATCTTATGAGTCACAAGCAAACCAGTGTTCACGTACTTCTGTCATTCGACAATTCGCACAATACTTAGATTCTATTGAAGTTAAAGCTTATATTATTCCTAAAAATTATTACCCTTCAGAAAAACGATATATACCGTATATTTATTCAATTAATGAGTTATCAAGGTTTTTTGCCGAGACTGACAAGTGTAAATATAGCTCAGAGTGTCCGAATCGGCATCTCATCATGCCAATCATCTTTCGTATGATTTATATGTGTGGATTACGAGCATCAGAAGCAAGGCTGCTTAAAGTGGGAGATGTTGATTTAAAAAATGGTATTCTCAATATTCGCCAGGCTAAAAATGATAATGACCGTTTAGTACCGATGTCTGATTGCTTAATCAAACGATGTCGCGCATTTTCTAAAAAAGTTCATTCTTCTGGTATTGCTGAAGATTACTATTTCCCAGCGCTGAGTGGAAAACCAATGACGTTAGTAAATCTTTATCACAACTTTCGTCGATTTCTATGGCGTGCCAAGATATCGCACGGTGGTAGAGGTAAGGGGCCGCGTGTTCACGATTTTCGCCACAGTCACGCGGTGCATTGCTTGAAAAAATGGTCTGGGCAACAAAAAGATTTAGCGATTTATCTACCCATACTTAAAACATATCTGGGTCATGATTCGTTTGAAGAAACAGCCTATTATTTACACCTTACATCTGATGTGTTTCCTGAAATAACTTTAAAAATCGAAACTCGATATCGAGGAATAATTCCAGGGTTAGGAGGGAAATAGCCATGAAGCCAACTAATTTTGCAAAATACCTTACTGAATTTTTTTCAGATTATTTGCTAAGGCGTAAAAATGTAAGTCGTAATACTATCCTCTCTTATCGTGATACCTTCAAACTTTTAATCCATTACTGTCATGAGGTTAAAAAAATCCGTCCTGAAAAAATTACGCTGGATCTTCTTACAAGCGATCTGCTAATTGATTTTTTAAGTTGGATAGAAACAAATAGAAAATGCAGTATTGCAACCAGAAACCAGAGGCTAGCTGCACTTCATGCTTTCTTTCGCTATGTACAAACAGAAGAACCATCAGGAATATTCAATTACCAAAAAATTATTTCCATCCCAATAAAAAAAGCAAAACAACCCATAGTAGAATATCTTACCTCTAATGCAATTAAGATATTGCTAAGACAGCCTGATAAACATACATCTAAAGGGAGGCGTGATCTTACATTAATAAGCGTCTTATATGACACTGGAGCCCGTGTGCAGGAGGTGTGTGACATCAGGGTTCGTGATGTGGTTTTACAGGAACCTGCAACCATGATATTGACTGGTAAAGGGAATAAAATAAGGCACGTTCCAATCATGAAAAATACAGCAGTGCTATTACAACGCTATATTTCAGAAAACTATTTGGAGCAAGCGCAAAAAAATGAAGCGTCTTTATTTACTAATAATCAACATAATAAATTAACAAAAGAAGGTGTAAGTTTTATTCTTGCAAAATACGCTAAATTAGCAAGGCAAAAATCCAAGCTTGTTCCTGAAAAAGTGAATCCCCATATGCTGCGGCATTCAAAGGCTATGCATTTGTTACAGGCGGGTGTTAATCTCATTTATATTCGTGACTTTCTTGGTCATGTCGATATAAAAACAACGGAGATTTATGCTCGTGCTGATACAGAAACAAAACGAAAAGCAATTGAAAATCTTTATCCAGATTTGATTGATAGTAAGTTACCTGACTGGAACAAAGATAAAACGTTATTGAATTGGTTATCTGAATTAAAATAGATTGGAAATTATGCAAAGTAAATTGATTCGTGTTCTATATAGATCAATGAGTTAGATGTTTACTTTGCATAATTTTTTTGTTCGCATAAGGATCTGGAATTTCACCAATTTTATCTAACATCTATTTGCATCACGTGATTGACGTTTGGTTTGAAGAAACTAGAGCAAATCACCTAAATGGCAAAGCGGATATAGTGAGATTCGCAGATGATATGGTGTTTGTATTTCAATATGCAAAGGATGCGGAAAAGTTTTACAAAGTGCTACCAAAAAGACTGGAGAAATTCGGATTAAAGATGCATAAAGAGAAATCTAACATGATCAAGTCCGGATCGCTTCATGCGAAAGATGCTGAGCAAAACGGCGAACGCCTTCAAACGTATAAATTCTTAGGATTTACATGTTACTGGGGGAAAAGTCGGACGGGAAAATGGCGACTAAAATTTAAAAGTCGATCAGACCGACTGGCTAAGAAGCTGGTTAGTATGCGACAACATCTTAAGCAAAACCTCCACGTTAAGACGCATATTGTTATCGAGCGAGTAAAACGAGTAGTGATTGGTTGGGGAAATTACCACGCTATCTCTGACAATCAAAAACAAGTTAGCACGTTTATCCATTGGAGCAAGCGCGCGCTATTTGCTTTTGTAAACCGCAAAGGTGGCAAGCGTAAAATGAACTGGAACAGTTTTGGAGCTCTCTTGAAACGACTTAATTATCCTGAATATTTCAAAACCACCTCAATGTTTCACACTTACTGAATACTAGCACTTTCGGGAGCCGTATGCGGGAAATCTGCACGTCCGGTTCTGATTAGGGGCCGATCAGCGAAATCTGATCGGTCTACTAGACCCCACTAGAGACCTGATTGGTCTACTTAACCCGAAATGTGAGTTTCGCTGCAAGCGTCCTTGTTGCTGAAAATGTCAGGGAGCTTAAATAAAGCTTGAAGCATAGGCAGTGCAATTATTTCTTCTTCTTTTTGGGTATGTTCACCGGCATAAATTAAATAACAGTGTGCTATAGGATAGTCTTTCTTAAATAGTTTTAATCCAGAGAAATCTTTACGCTCAATATATTGTTTGCTTTTTAGCTCAAATGCAAATAAGCCATTTTCACCATATACAATAAAATCAACTTCAACTCCTGCAGCTGTTCGCCAAAAATAAATAGATAAATCTAAATCATAATAATCAATTATAGCGCGTAAATGTTGTAGAAAAAGCGTTTCAAAAGCAGCTCCACCGATTTCTTTAGGCGTATCTAACGGACCTTTTGGTCTTAATTGCCAATAAACACCAGCATCAAAGTAATAAAATTTGGGATGTTCGCTGAGTTTGCGTTGTGCGCGTTTTGTAAAACAAGGTAGTTGTACTGCAATTAATAGGTCCTCTAAAATTTCAAAATAATTAGAAATAATTTTACGACTAACCCCAACTTCACGAGCAATATTTGATAAATTGAGTTGGCAGCCTTGTGAAAAACTCGCAATTTCCATAAAACGACTAAAAGTTCCTGCGTTACGCACGAGACCTTCTTGCATGACTTCTTCTCGTAAATAAGTCACGATATAGCTTTCTAAAAAATTCTTGGGGTTGTTTTCCAGTACACTTAATGGTAGTAATCCATAACGTAATGCTTTTTCTAAATTAAATGTGTTCCCTAGTTCAATGGCAGTTAATGGATGCATATAATAAGTTAAAGCTCGTCCTGCTAATAAATTGGCACCTCCGCGTTTTAATTTACGGCTGCTTGACCCTGTTAAGATAAAACAAGATTGTTTGAGTTCAATTAAACGATGAACCTCATCCAATAAAGCTGGTACTTTTTGTACTTCATCGATAATTGTCCAGGAACTTTGATGCCCATTGATTATTTTTTCTAATCTGGATGGATCAGATTGCAATAAGGTGTAATCACTGTGTTTAAGCAGGTCGATATATAATGCATTGGGAAAATGTTCTCGTACCCAACTGGTTTTCCCTGTGCCCCGAGGACCAAATAAGAAAAAGCTTTTATGCGAGGTATTAATCTGGAGTAAGCGTTTAAACATAAAAGTCACTCAGTTTTTTATATATTTTAACCTAAAAGGTCAAATAATCATAGTTTTTTTGACTTTTTAATGCCAAATTCCTCAAAGTCGAGTAGCCACTCCCCATTACTGAGGAGCAGCCCTCTAAGTTGCTATGCTGTATTTGAATACATAGCGGAAAATTTAAATTTTATATAAGGGGGTCTGCACATATCCCCCATAAATTGTAACTTCGTCTACAACCCGCACCATTGAACCATTTTTTTCGATAATTTCCCTTTAAGGGGTTCC
>Ga0207115_1105_pt1 | contig 10200 bp, 7 predicted proteins | sample Alteio_BWMinHeat_46_FD_153536 | JGI IMG/M metagenome (GOLD analysis project Ga0207115, IMG submission 153536) | Enriched cells from forest soil in Barre Woods Harvard Forest LTER site, Petersham, Massachusetts, United States -... | ecosystem: Environmental > Terrestrial > Soil > Temperate forest >...
TCAACAGATCTCTTCGATATGAAGATGTTGAACCAATTGAATTAGTACCAGTTACAAAATCAAATGGCAATATTGTTTATGAGCAGTTAGAATCGGCATCGAAAAAGACTGGAATTCCAAGGGAAATTGTTGCAGATAAAGGTCCAGATATAAAATATGGAATAGAGAAATTCTGCGAAAAACATCAAGAAACATCATATATTTATGACGTTACCCATATGATGGCCAGCATGTTAAAATCAATACTTGAAAATGATGTTGACTGGGATCGTTTTGCTAAATTATGCGTGCAAACAAAACAACAAGTCCAACAAACATCGCTGGCTGCTTTGGCTCCGCCGAATCAAAGATCAAAATCGCGGTATATGAATGTTGATATTTTGATAAAATGGGCCGAAAACATGATTATGTTTTTACATCAAACAGATAGTAGAATCGGAAAAAATTTTGACATTGAGAAGGTAAAAGAAAAATTTAGTTGGATAGACGAATATTTTTTCAAAATTTTAACGTGGAGTCAGATGATGCGTGCCGTATCAACCACAGAAGATTTTGTACGAAAAAATGGATTATATAATGGAGTTGAAGTAGATTTAAAAAATAAATTAAATGAATTGAATTTTAATGTTAGTCAAAAAAGTATTATAGAAGATATCGTTAACGCTATAAAAAGTGAATCGCGAAATGCAAAACATAATGAACGTTTACTTGGCAGCAGCGAAATAATCGAATCTTTATTTGGAAAGCAAAAATATATTGAGAAACAGCAATCAAAGAGTGGATTTACTGGATTAATATTATCTTCTGCAGCATTAGTTTCGAACACCACAAAAAGCGTTGTTAAAAAAGCGATGGAACTTACAAAAACACAACATGTTATTAACTGGTGTAAGGAAAATCTAAAAAAATCTGTGCAAGCAAAAAGAGCTGAGGCATTTGATTTTTCAACTCTATCGATTCAATCCATCATTTCGGATACATTCAGCGAAAAATTTTCAAAAACGGTAGAAATCGTAGATAATAACAATATTGGTAATGCTATAGCAAAAACGATACCCATGGTCAATTTTTCGAATAAATCGGAACAAAAAGTGTCCCAGGATTTATTGGTTTCTATTGGATGATTTTCACCAGGCCAGCACCAAGCCAATTGAATAGAAAAAAATATGCTCATTAATGTTGGTTCACAAATACAATTATTTTTGCGAACATGATGAAAGTGCAATGTTAGCTAGAAACGCGGATCATATTCTTAGCCTCGCGCACAGAACTGAAAATTAAATGGTAAAATAAATGCAATATATAAATAATAAATTTCATTACTCTCCAACCGACCTAATTCTTTTCATGCAAAGCCCTTTTGCATCATGGATGAATCGATTTGCTTTAAAATTTCCTAAAGAGACACCTGAAAGAGATATAACTAATGATCTGCTTGGTTTGTTACAAAATAAAGGACAACAGCATGAGCAGAGGCAAGAGGAATTATTTAAGTATCAAGGATTAACTGTTCTGAAAATTAATGCTGATACGACAGAACTAAAAAAGCAATATACTCTTGATGCAATGAAAAATGGTATCGATGTTATTGCACAAGCTTACCTAGAACATCAACCATTTTTTGGACTTGCTGATTTTCTGATAAAAGTACCAGGGGAAAGTATCTTTGGAAACTATCATTATGAAGTATGGGACACAAAATTATCACGCAAGGCAAAACCAGAATTTATTGTACAGTTGTGCTGTTACACTGAAATGTTAGAAGTAATGCAAGGGTAAGCGTTCAGCCCCCCACTTACTCAGATCCTTCTACAATAGCAGAACCTAATTGTGCCTCCGATGAGGGGCTTCAAAGCTGGGCGGTGATGATTGAAAAACACGCCGTGAATACCTCCTTGTAGGCTCTACTCGGCATCCATGCCTCGTAAGGTTTTTCAATCATCACCGCCCAGCCTTGAAGCAATGCAACATGGACATCATTACGTTGTCGTTAGATTGTCAGTCATTCACGTTCAAATTTCGTAAGCACTCGCGCCCAATAAATGTAAAAAAATAATAAAAAAGCTTGACATGCTTTTAACGTTTTTTTAAAAAAAAATCACGTCCCCAGTAATCTAATAAATTTCTATTTATGGAGCCTCTAACAAACTCAGCACGACTATTAATTTATATTTATGATCAGCGACCGTTCTCATTTTTTTTAATTTAATATGGGGCATTTACGGAGGTGAAATTCACTTTTTTAAAGGCATGTTACACTGTTATCACATATTAGATAGAATGGTTGATAAATCAGTGAAGAGCGAAGATATACCAGCATTACTTAATAGCCTTAAACCAGCGATAGAAGCTATTACTGATTCAAATGCCAAAATAATTATAAATACGTTAATTAATATTATTAACATTCAACAAAAAGAAATAGAAGACCTAAAAGAAAAATTGAATATCAATTCAAGCAATTCATCCAAGCCACCATCAACCAATCCTTTTAAATCTAATAAAAACAATAAGAAAAAAGGCAAGCGTAATCGTGGTGGGCAACCAGGACATCCTGGAGTTACCAGAAATTTACTACCTGAAAATGAAGTGGATCATATTAAAAAATATCAGCCGCCTTCGCTATGTGAGTGTGGCGGTGAAGTGAAATCGATGGATGAATATTCACGGCATCAGGTTCATGATATACCACCGATTACAACGGTAGTAACAGAGCATCAGCTTTTTTTTGGTTGCTGCGAAGACTGCGGCAAAACACATCAAGCTGAGCTTCCGCCACATGTACCGACAGGCATATTGGGGCCCTATCTTTTAGCACTGATTGCAACGCTGACTAGTGACTATAAAATGAGTAAGCGTGACGTTTCACGATTTCTAATGGATTTTTATAGTTTCTCAATTTGTATTGCAACAGTAAAACGTGCAGAAGAAACGGTGAGTGCCGCACTTGAAAAGCCGGTGAATGAAGCTAAAGAATATATCAAGGAACAAGAAATCGTTAATGCTGATGAAACTAGTCATTCCGAATGCGGGAAAAGAATGTGGACTTGGGTTGCTATCGCAGGTACTGTTGCGATTTTTTTAATTGCCGCAACACGTAGTAAAGAAGCAGCTAAAGAATTATTAGGGGCTGCATTCAAAGGAATATTGGGGTCTGATCGCTATCGAGCCTATTTGTGGATTGCAGCACATTACAGACAAATTTGCTGGGCTCACCTTAAGCGTGATTTTAAAAAAATATCGGAACGCCCAGGAAAATCAAAATGGATTGGTCTTCGCTTGCTTGTTTATACCAATCGTCTATTTCATTATTGGCATCAGGTACGAGACGGAACAATAACACGAGAACAATTTAAAAAATTGATGGAGCCCATTCGACATAAGGTGGAGTTACTTTTGATTTCTGGCACAACAGTCGATCATTTAAAAACTCGAGGAACTTGTTTCGATATCTTGAAAATCAAAGTAGCATTGTGGACTTTTATCGATAAAATCGGCATTGAACCAACGAATAACATTGCAGAACAAATTTTACGAAAAATTGTGATTTGGCGAAAAGTGTGTTTCGGAACATGGTCTGCTAATGGAACACTGTATCTTGAACGTGTCATGACTGTGGTTGCAACTTGCCGATTACAAAATCGTTCTGTTTATGGGTTCTTGCGTGAAGCAATTCAATCGCATCTTGAGAGAAGAAAAGCGCCTTCTTTATTGCCAGAGTCAGTAATAAAAAATTCTGCTGGTATTAATTTGACTGTTGCTGCGTAATATGATGGGTGCCTGAACGCTTACATGCAAGGTATAAGGCCAAACAAATTTGTTATTGTTCTTGGTAATGGCGAGCAAGAAAAATATAACGTCGATGATTATTTATATTACTATTTGTCAATAAAAGCCTTTTTACTGAGCCAAGATCATTTTGATCCTCATAGTATGCCTGATCCAGCGGATTCAAAAAGCTGGGGTTGCTGGTCTGATTATGCAGAAAAGTTGTTGATCGAAAGAGATCATTTATTTCAAATTGCCAATATTACACAAGGCCAGATAAAAAAACTGAATAAAGCAAATATTCAAACTATGCAGCAATTAATTGATACAAATCATCGATATGTATCAGGTATAAATCTATCGACTTATTATCGATTAAAAGCTCAGGCAACCATACAAAAACAAAGCATAGGACACGATAAACCACTCCATCAAATTATTGTGCCTACAACACCTAATGAAAAATCAGGTTTATCTTTATTGCCACCTCACTCGTCAGCGGATATATTTTTTGATATTGAAGGCTATCCATTGGAAGAGGGTGGACTAGAATATTTATGGGGCTGTACTTATTTTGATGAAAATCATAATCGAGCGTTTAAAGATTTTTGGGCACATAATGAATCACAAGAAAAACAAGCTTTCAATGATTTTATTAAATGGGTTTATGCGCGGTGGAAAAATGATAATACGATGCATATCTATCATTATGCGAACTATGAAATAGCTGCTTGTCGTAAATTAATGGGACGATATGGTATTTGTGAACACGAACTCGACCAGTTGTTACGAAATGAAGTGTTTGTCGATTTATACAAAATTGTAAAAAGTAGTTTGTTGTTAGGAGAACCACGATATTCCATTAAAAATGTTGAACACCTTTATCGCAATAAACGCGAAACGGTCGTTGAAAGTGGTGTTGACTCGGTTATTTTTTATGAACAATGGCGTGATTTGCATAACCGTAATGAAGATAGAGAAACTTGGGAAACATCAACTATTCTAAAAAATATTCGTGATTATAATATTGATGATTGTAACTCAACTCAGGAATTAGTTGTCTGGTTAAGAGAGCAACAACAGGCAAACAATATTTCCTATCTAGGTAAAACAGAAATAAATGAACCTGAATTAAAAGAAGAAGTGACACAGCGTATTACATTACGTGATCGCTTGCTTGAAAAGGCATATCAACAATCATCAAATAATCCACAACAAGCTGCATTATCAGAAAATATGGCCTGGATGCTTGAATTTCATCGGCGGGAATCAAAACCGTTATTCTGGCGTTTATTTGATAGACTTGGTCTAATTGAAGAAGAATTATTTGATGATTTAGATTGTCTAGCATGTTGCCAACGAACAGCGAGACAGCCATTTAAGCCAACACCTAAAGCAAGAAATTTAGCTTATGAATATCAATTTGATACTGACCAAGAATTTAAGGGTACCGCTGATAATTTTTATGTGCTTGGGTTAATGGATGAAAATGGTAAAAATATTAAAGTTAAATTCTGTTCTGAAGAAAGTAATTTAAACGATGGCTTGATCGTCTTACAAGCAAAAGAAGAACCGTCGCCACTCATCACATTAATACCAGATGAATACATAAATCCAGAACCCATGCCGCAAGCTATTTATCAAGTAGCGACCTCTTATGAGGCCGATCAACTCAATAATTGTGCCATTTTAGATTTTTTAAATCGTGTTAAACCTAGAATTAAAAATCATCATGATGGTGCTATTGCACCAAGCCATAATCCAATTGAAAAACTACAACAAATTATCCAGGCAATCAGAAATTTAAATAATAGTTACCTGACTATTCAAGGGCCTCCAGGCGCAGGAAAAACTTATACTGCAAAACATGTTATTGCTGAACTTATCAAGACTAGCGCTAAAATTGGAGTTACAAGTAATAGCCACAAAGCAATTAATCATTTGTTATTAGAAACAAAAGAGTACTGCAAGCAACAAGGGATCAATGGTACATTCGCTTGCACTAAAGAAACTGATGTTAATTTACAATCGGCAAATATTATTCTTTTAAAAAATGCTGATCTGATAAACCACGCCACATCTTCTTGTGTATTAGGAACTACAGCATGGGGTTTTTCAAGAGATGATATGGTAAATCAACTCGATTATTTATTTATAGATGAAGCAGGGCAAGTATCTGTCGCTAATCTCGTTGCCATGAGTCGCTGTGCCAAAAACTTAGTAATTATGGGCGATCAAATGCAATTGGGACAACCGTCACAAGGTACGCACCCCGCTGAAAGTGGTCTTTCTATCTTAGATTATTTATTGCATGAAACGCCAACCATTTCTGATGAAATGGGCGTATTTTTAGAAACAACTTATCGAATGCACTCAGCAGTCAATCATTTTATTAGCCAATTTATTTATGATAATAAATTAACTTCATATGCTGACAATGATATACGTGTTGTTAAAGTACCTGATAATTATCGAGGAAAATTAGATAAAGAAGCCGGAATTGTTTTTATACCAGTTATCCATGAAGGTAACACCTATGCTTCAGATGAAGAAGTCAATGAAATTAAATTATTAGCTAATGAATTAATAGGTAGAACATTTATAGAAAAACCAGGTGAAACTCGATTAATAACTTGGAACGATATTCTTTTTGTTGCACCCTATAATTATCAAGTTAAAAAACTTAAGCAGACTCTTGGTGATCAAGCAAGGGTAGGTAGTGTTGATAAATTTCAAGGACAAGAGGCACCAATTGTTTTCTTAAGCATGTGCACCAGTGATGCTAATGAATCGCCGCGAGGAATCGATTTTCTTTTTGATAAGCATCGTATTAATGTGGCTATCTCAAGAGCAAAAAGCTTAGCAATCGTTGTCGCCAATCCGAATTTAAGTAATACATCAGTAAACAGGGTTGAACAGCTTAAGCTGGTTAATTTGTTTAGTGCTCTTTCTGTAATTTAGAATTTTCACGAAATTTCATTTATCCTTGGAACTATCTAATTGTTTATTTTTTGCTGAATTATATCTTTCTGTTAATTCAATATCATTGTATCTATCAGTAATTGCACTCGAACTATGTCCCGCATCATCACGCACATGCGGAATAGGGCGACCACGTTTGTTAATATCATCAGAAATGCCAGTATGTCTAAGCCAATGTACTGTAGCAGACTCCATACTATCTGCTTCTGCGAAAAGATTATCTACTCTCAATTTATTAATAGCTTTATCAAAACAGTATTGAATCAATCTGCGAATGTGTCGCGAATCAGTCATTTCACCTTTACCTTTTCCTTTAGGCAAAAGGTATGTTTTTTCATTAGGTGAGGGAAGAGGGGTAAGATGTAATTTTTCACGGTATCGTTTTAGGGCAGAAAGCATATCATCACTTACGGCAATCTCTCGTAATTTATTGCCTTTTCCAACAACTTTAAACCACCATGAGCCGTCTGCTTTTTGATAAAAATGCTTCATCATTGGCGTCCAACGATCATTTGAGACTAATTCAGAGATGCGAAGATATAACAAATATAATGCAGATAAAATAAAGAGTGTTCGTTCATGTTTTTCTGGATTTTCGTCCGCCAATTCTTTTACTACTTCAATGCATGTTTGCCATTGTTTTTCTGATAAACGCATTACCGTGGCTTGCTGCTGGCGTTTTTGAAGATATTTACTTTTTTGTTTGATGAGCGCAACCGGATTAATTATTATTTTTTCATCCATTAATAAGTAGTTATAGAAGCTACTTAAGACAGTAAATATTTCACGAATCGATTTTTGCGATAATTGATAATTATTTTTATCTGGTCGCTCACCATTTTTAAAATCTCGTTTACTAACAGTTGCAACAAAAGGGCGCCATTTAGGACTAGGTATTTTTACAGCACCACGCATAATATATCTGGCAACACGTTTTGTTCCAATCCAAGATTTAGGAGGATTGAGACAAAATGCGATGTAATTTTCGATATCTTGTCTTTTTAATTCTAAAATTGATTTTTTTGCAATAAGGGATGACCACTGTAAAAATCGTTCTATCTCGCGGCGATAAGAATCAAACGTTGCACGATTCCCATTATATTGTTTCAAAAAATCTAATGCCTGCTGAAGATCAGCACTAATAGATTTATAATCTTTTATTTTACTAACAGATTCATCAAGTGAGTTCAATGTATCAATAAGTGGAGTTGGAATTGGATAACGTTCCATTTATGCTCTCCATATTGGATCTTTTTCCCATTGATTTAAAAAACCCATTTTTTCTAAAGGAAGATGCGAATATTCAGACATCAATTCTTTTAATTTCGATTTCCATTCTGATGTAGGTGAAATGACTTTTAGCATTTCAATAATAATATAAGCTTGCTGATAAAAAGTATGGTCTTGATACTTTTGTCTTGGTGCGTCTTTTGGTGTATGGCGAAAGAAATGATTCCAAATTCTTTCATGATGAGCACATAAATTTCTTAACTCAGTCAAGCATTTTATCCATGATAAAAGATCCATAAATCGCATTTTTAGTCTATTTGCAATTGCTATTTTGTCACTCCTTCGTTGAAGATTATCAAATACTTTTGACCATACGCCAAAGGTTAAGCACTCTGTAATTATCCAGCTTGGTGGAAACTCAGGACTGGAATACGTGTTGTAAAAATGTTTAATCAAAGTATGTTCTTGTCGAGTAGTTAACTTTAATACTTTTTCCATGAATTCAACATGCCATTTTACATGTTTGAAATGTGAATTGTTTACATACCAAAATGGGTCGTATTGAGTGCTCATTATCTCTGAAATTGATATTCTAAAAGCTACTTCAATTCTTTCAATTGCATCTATGACAAGCAAACGAAGTTTTCGATCAAAAATATAAAGATTCCATACTTGTTCAAAATCTATTTGTTTTTTTATAGGAGATGAGTTAATAAAAGGCTTAACATACGCAAATAAGCGATAATAACCAACAAAAGCAAGATGATTTTTTGCTAAGGCTTCATCTTTGATTAGAATACCAGCTTGTTTTAGAAAGGAAATTTGTTCATCAAGCGATGTAGCTTTGCCGGTATATGGTATTTTTGTATCATTCATAAAACAAATAACCCGTCCTGGTGCGCATCGTTGAGTGGCGTGACGGGTTTGGTCACTTATAAGTATAGTACAAACCACCCAAACGATGCAAATACAATAAAATAGTCAAATTGACCTTATATTACCTCAAATATAACACCATGTAAAATATCAGAACTACATTTATCTATATGATAAAACATATATAATAATTAGCCTAATAGTATAGACTATTGGGCTTATTGATGGTTCTTTCAACCCTGTCTCTTTAAAAATCGGCCTTTAAACGAAACCGCCCTCTTTTGTAAACCTAGTTTACAATGAGAATAAGTTGCGCTATACTTTCCATAAGAACAGTGTATGGGAATTTTTAAAGTGGCCCAAAAACCTAATAAAAAAACTGATGCGGAATTATGGACTTTAATCACAAAAATGATATCCGTTGGAAACTATGTTTTTTTGAAACATGCGCATGATCGATTAAAAGATCGTAATATTAGTGATATTGATGTTCTTGATATTTTAGAAAATAAACCTAGGCGGAAGAGAAAAAGAAATAAACGTAAAGATGTACTTTTGTCTGGTTATAGCGATTGGAACTATTGCATAGAAGGAAATGACCTTGATAGTGGAAAAATTAGGATCATTATTTCATTTGATGATGAATTGATGCTGGTTATTACAGTAATACGTATAGATAATTAGGAGGAATTCATTATGAGTAAAAAAATTATAAAAAGTTATATTTATGATGGTCTTGGTTTTCCTGTCGAACTTCATAATATTGAAATGCTGAAAATTGGTAATGAGTATCATCCAAAAATTGATATTAGAAAAGTTGCAGACTCTGTTATTCAATCTCTTGTACTTCAAAAATCAAGACTTACAGGAAATCAAATTAAATTTATCAGGACATATTTCTCTATGAGCTTAAGAGAATTTTCGAAGATTGTTAATGAATCTCATATGGCTGTAAAAAAGTGGGAAAATTTTCAAAATGAATCAACTAATATGGATAAAAATATTGAAATCATGCTACGGCTTCATATTTTTGATCACATTTTTGTAAAAAAACAAAATAATGAAAAAAGAAAATATGAGTTTTATAATAAATTTTTAGCATTAACAGAGATATTTTCTTATCAGCAATTTGCTTAACAACATTGGATATTTCACCCCAACTTGAACACCGATTTCACTAATAGCTGAACACTTGTTTCACTTTCTTCTGAACACTCATTTCACTTTTACTTGAACGTTGATTTCACTCCACTTGAACGTGTGCTTCCGGCAAGCCGGTGTGAGAACACTTATTCACCCATCAAACTAATCTGATATTAAGCGACATCCCTAATCCAACCCATT
>Ga0207115_1101_pt1 | contig 9944 bp, 10 predicted proteins | sample Alteio_BWMinHeat_46_FD_153536 | JGI IMG/M metagenome (GOLD analysis project Ga0207115, IMG submission 153536) | Enriched cells from forest soil in Barre Woods Harvard Forest LTER site, Petersham, Massachusetts, United States -... | ecosystem: Environmental > Terrestrial > Soil > Temperate forest >...
ATGAAGCGCATAATTATATTAAATCTATTCGTCATCAGGTTGAACTAAAACCCAGTATGAGAAAGAGTTTAGAGCGTTACTCCGCGGTCATTTAATAACCTGAATTTGAGGAAGGCAACTCAAAACTCAGGTTAATAGGATCATTGCTTATTTCACTTCCATATCTTGACGGACACCGTGTTGCGCAATTTCTTCTATAAGCTGCTTATTGTGACGTATTCTATAACCATGCAATGCTAAAACTCCAATAATCACTGCTATAGATACTCCTCCAATAGCAAGAGGGATGGTACCGCGTAAAACGCCAGTAGCCATAAGGGTGGTAATTATTGCGATGAATAGCAATTCTCTAATCATCCCAGCCATTTTATAGTGATTTTTCACGTCGATGAGTCGAAACGCACGTTCTATTTTTACTTCGGTTCTAATTTTTTCTGCAAGAGAAAATTCATTGAAAAGAGCCATAACCACTCCTAAAACAGGGATGCAGCTAATAGCTTTACGAAAGGTAGAATCCTCCCCTATGAGGTAACCATCAGTTCCACCTGTGGGGCTTAAAGGTCGGGGCATCTCTAACTCCTTGCTAAAATTAAGATCAGCAGCCATTGTACCTGGTTCCAATTAATTAAGAAATAGTAAAATTTATTTTAGGTTACATGGGCTATATCAGAGGAGTGGAATGCTCAAGCTCTGTTCCAAAAACAGGAGGGAAATAACTTGCGGCAAAGAAGAAGGCTACCCGTGGTAATCCAAAGACTCAGGAAAAGAAACTTGCAAAACAGAGCGAATGGTGATTTAGGCAGGGGCAAAAGCGAAACAAGGAAATAGCAGAGAAATGTACCGATAACCCCCATCATTGCCCTTAGGATAAACTCTTTTTTAGTTTTGGAAGGGGGTAGCGACCATCCAAGAGAATGATTTATGAATAAACCCATACCGATTCCGATTGCACCCATACCCATTGTATAAGCGGGAGAACGTAGGGCAGAGGGCGAATATTGCCACACAAGCAGCAAAATAGGAATGCATTGACTCAACAGGAAAAGAGAAAGGGGTTTTGCTTTCTCAAGTTGTACTTCAAGTGTGGGGCGAACGTATGTAAAGAGAGCCCAAAAAGTTAACCCAACTACCCAGCCACCCAAAATATCGGTCAGGAAGTGAATACCTAAGTAGACCCTTGAGAAGGAAACGAGGGCAATATAAAAAAATATAAGAGACCATTTCCAAGAGCTTTTCCAGAAATTTAGTAGAAGACCCGATAAAAGAATAACTGTTTGAGCTGCGCCGCTGGGAAATCCATACCCACCGACCTGAATAATGCCTACACTAGGATCCATATGAAAGGGCCGAGGGGAGAGGAAAAACTCTTTCAGAGCATGGTTTGTGAAGCTACTGAGGAATAGGATATAAAATAGTCTTATCCCCCACTTCCATCCCTTCCCAAGCCACACAGCAGGAATGAGTATAAAAAAGAACTCCTGTCTATCAAAAAAATCCAGGAATTTAAAAAACCCATCAAGTAGCGGACTTCTAAATTCCTGAATAAACCGAATGATTTCAAACTCTGAAGAGTGAGCCATTTTACCTACTCGGAGCTTTGTTGAGGAGTGTGAGGGACGGATTATGAGCGCAAGTGTAAATGAGTTGTTGAATGGTTGCAATCGGATTTTACTGAAAGAAATTAGTTGAATAGGCAACTCGCTTGCCTTTGGGGATGCTTTTAATTGAATAAATGTGTTAATATGCTCACGGCTGATCGGTTGTATGACAGCAATTAAAATATTGAATTTTATGACTCAAGTTGCACTTGATAGACTACACAATATAGAACTCCCCGAACCAGTGTCCAGTCATGGATGCTGTGCCACTATTTTTAAGGTAGTCACTGCGGTTGCTAATTTCTTTCGAACGATCGGTCTTTGGCTTGTTGAGGCTGTATCATGGCTTAAAGATCACGTGATCGACCTTTTCCCAGAACAAATAGCAATGCGATTGGATCCTAGGAGGATATTTGTCCGCACAGTCCTAAATGTTGCGCCTGAGCAGCGGGCTTCTGTTCTTCAGCAGGCTCTTCCGCGCATCTCGCCTCAAATGGATCGAAAGACAAGAGACCAGTTGATCCAACTGGTTGAAAATCCAGACTCACTCTTATCCAGGAGCATGCTCCGATTGATAACTCCTGACATATGCTCTCCTGATAGCATAGAAACAACGGCAGCAATTGCTGCAATTCCAATGGAACAGCGAGATGCTGTCACTATTTACGCTGATCGGCTCATTACTGAAGAACTGCGCAGGTTATCCAGAAGAGCAATCATCGAGGCCGTAACTGCAATTCCTACTCAAGAAAGAGAAGAGGTAATTAGAAATGCTCTGGTACTGTTTACTCCTCAAATGGATATTCAAAGTAGATCCAATCTAATACGGGCTGTAAATCAAATCCCAGTAAATCAAAGAGATACTGTTGTTACCGCTAGCCTACAACTTATTACTCCGAGAATGAATGCTCTTGAAAGAATAATGCTTATTGAAGGGATCACAGCTGTTCCTAGTGAGGACCGAAACGTAGTCATCGATTGTACCAATGGACTTATTACCGAACAAATGGATGCTTTATCAAGAAGAGCGATTGTTGAGGCTGTGGCTGTCGTTCCTGTACAGGAAAGAGAGAGAGTCCTTACCGGCGCCCATCACTTCATTACGGATGCAATGACTGGCCTCTCAAGAGGAGCGGTTATCGAAGCCGTAGCTGCGATACCTACACAAGATCAGCAAGCAGTGATGATATGTGCTGATCAACTTATTACAGATGCAACGGATGGTCAGTCAATCAAATCCGTTATCGAAGCTATAACTGCAGTTCCTACCGAAGAGCGAGAAATAATCACCCTCTATGCAAACCAGCTCGTCGTTGAAAGAATGGATGGTCAGTCAATCAAATCTGTTATCGAAGCTATAACTGCAGTTCCCGCTCAGCAAAGAGAAGCATTTGTTGCACGCTCTTGCCAACTCATCAATAGCACAATGGATGGTCGCACAAGACAGATAATCATCGAGGCTATCGTCGCGCGTGCAGATCGACTTATCACTCCAGAAATGAGCGTTTACTTCATGAGAGAAATCTGTCAAGCCGTAGCTGTTATTCCTGCTTTGGAAAGAGAAGAGGTTGTTAGAAATGCACTTTTATTGATCACACCTGGAATGCACGCTTCCGACAGAATCGACGTGATACGGACTGTTGCTCGTATTCCTGTTAATGAAAGAGAGACGATCATAGCTCTTGCATTGCAAGCTATGCCTGAAGTCGTGGGTGAGTTTTCGAAGAAGTCAATCGTTGAAGCCGTAGCTGCTATTCCTGCTTTGGAAAGAGCTAACGTTATGCAGCATGCACTTCAGCTTATCACTCCAGAAATGAGCGTTTACTTCAAGAGAGAAATCTGTCAAGCCGTAGCTGTTATTCCTGCTTTGGAAAGAGAAGAAGTGGTTAGAAATGCACTTTTATTGATCACACCTGGAATACACGCTTCCGACAGAATCGACATGATACGGACTGTTGCTCGTATTCCTGTTAATGAAAGAGATACGACCATAGCTCTTGCATTGGAAGCTATGCCTGAAGTCGTGGATGAGTTTTCGAAGAAGTCAATCGTTGAAGCCGTAGTGGTTATTCCTGCTTTGGAAAGAGAAGAAGTGGTTAGAAATGCACTTTTATTGATCACACCTGGAATGCACGCTTTCGCCAGAATCGACATGATACGGACTGTTGCTCGTGTTCCTGTTAATGAAAGAGATACGACCATAGCTCTTGCACTGCAAGCTGTGACTGAAGTCATGCTTGAGTGGTTAAGGAGGTTAATCGTTGAAGCCGTAGCTGCTATTCCTGCTTTGGAAAGAGCTAACGTTATGCAGCATGCACTTCAGCTTATTAATCCTCAAATGTATGCTCACGACAGAATTATGATCATCCGCAACGTGGCCAATGTTGTTGCCGATCAAAGAGCGAACTATGTCCAACAGCGCAGACAGGGACAGCAAGCTCATGTCTTTCAAAATGCTCAGGTGGCTGCGGAACACGGCGTGAACGTGCATGAAGGCAACCGCGATCAGCGAGTACGAGCTGCGATCGACCTGCTTTGGCAACACCAGGGAGAGATGCTAGAAGGTAGAATTAATCAGGCAGTAGAGAAGTTCAGACAATATCTCAATGATCGAGAAATAGATGCTGAATACAAACAATTAGCCCAGCACGCTCTTCTAGCACCTCAAGCGCCCAATGAGATGTTCGGACCTCTCATTGATGAAGACAACTTTAGTATCTTAGGGTTCATAATATCAGGACAAGAATTGATCGGCCGTCTTTGGATTTTTGCATCAGAGCTAGCGGAACATGAGCAGACAAGTGCAAAAGACGGTATGATTTATGCACTCCAGGACTCCTATCTGATGAGGGGCTCTAGAGCTTGTAATCAAGGGAAAACCCAAAGGTTGGTAATCGCCGTGCTACAAGGACGCCTAGCAGGAGTTGATATTGAGTTAACACAAGAAATGCAAGTCCCTACGCGTCAAGCTGTAGACATGTTCTTCGCTGTGGAAGCTCATAGAAGTATCAGGCAGGTAGCACCTCTCGTCGGTGCTGCAAATCAGTTTTGCGATGAAAACCCTGCTGTCAACCGGGAGGATTTTGTTCGCGAAATCGAAGCATATGCGCAAACTGAAGGATTTAGGGGCTAAAGGCAGCTCCTTTTAGAAAAATGGGGCAACCGGGATTTGAACCCAGGACCGACGGATTATGAGTCCGTCTATTTCCAAAACTTGACAGTACAAGCCAGCTTTTGTCAGTAAATCATAGAGAAGAATTTATCTAAATTCAACTGAGAATTGTTGAGAAGAAATGAGATGCATGGGAAGGCGATGTGTCAGATTTGTGCCCAACCTTTGGGAGCAATATCAAATTTATGTTACGTAGCCAATAATTTTGAGGAGCATGATGACCCCATTTCTCTTCATAGTGACGTAATCGTTTTCATAGAAGTTCTCAGCAACATAACTTGCCGCATCCTTGACACCACGAGCAGCTATTGCATCTTTGAGCATATCGTAGAAATAGACTTGATAGGTCTCATTAATCTTCATCTGAAGAACAGTAATGAGGTTGTCTGTATGAAAATTTGCTTTGAATACATTAATGATAAACCCTTTTGTAAATCGTGAATCTTCTTCTCGCTGAAAGTATTGATCATTATTGAGACCTTCCCTACTTAGACCAAGTTCTACTCCAACGTGATGTCTCACATAGTTTAGGGCATGCCATTCAGAACCCAATGTGTTTTGAGCAAAAAGGAGAATAAGTTCTTCTTTCATATCCTGGATCCAATGAAGAAGCTGCACTTCTCCAACATTAGGACTGACTAATAATTGTAGTTGCTTCTTCGCTGCTTCATACCATGTTGGAGGACAGGCGTTAGCCGCTTCTGCTAACGCTTTGAGTACATCTTTCTTCCTTTGGGGGTGTTGTTGTAAGATGTCAATAATATTCTCAAGATAAAGGGTCATATCATCATAGAAGGTTGGTGGTAAATGCTTGTGAGCTTCTATAAGAGCCTGATTTCTTTCCTTGATATTAGTAACCATGCTGTTAAACTCTGTCTGGTATTGTGACAGACCTTCTTGAACAAACCATTGTTGTAGAGTAGCTAGATCATAGCCTAAATTCTTGACAGGAGCTTCAAGAGATGGAGGAGCTACGTGTAACATAGAAGTATCTATTCTAGGAGTGTCAGATACATGAGAGCTGATTGCTCCCAAGCCATAAAGTAGACTTGCAGGAATAAAGAGAACTATTACAGCAATGGCCTTTAGTATTTTTTTGACAACCTCCCATACTTTCTGCCCAATTGAACCTTGAAGTGGGTAAATTATGGAAATAGCAGTTCTAATACAGAAATTGAAAGGAGCTTTTAAGGCCCAAGTAATACGATGCGCCCTATCGCTTGATTGGGGAACGCCATCTAGATGTAAAGAGGTTTTAGAATGTGACATAACAAGTACCTGATCTCTATCTTTTTAGATCAATCATATAGGAGTATTATTAATATTTCATTTAAAAAAAACTTTATGCAAATTAGAGACGGTGGTTTCTAAGATAATCTTTAATTGCTTGCCTTATCTCAATCGCTTTCTTTGAATATCGACCGTGTTTGATAGGAGTCATACCGCCATGAAAGCGACAACGGCCGTTCTCCATAGGCGGTAATTTACATGGGGAGCCATGATTACTGCGCGCTTTAGCCCTGCAAATAGACCTATCCATGGGGTTCCTCATTTTTTAAATTCATCCTCCCCCTGCTACGATCTGATTGCCTACAATAGCTTTGCCACCATCATTGACTTGAACGTGTTGTACGACTACCCTCTGCTCCCCCTGTTGGCGATGTTTACGTAGGGCCTCGAGCGTCTCATTATGAGTGCGAAGGAGTTTCAAAGCCAATTTCATTCTCAATTCGGCAATATAAGGATACTCGGCCTCTTCAGCTCGTGCAAGGTTCTTCATGCCCTGAGTGTAGAGGGCGTAAGCTTGCGTCAACAGACGCGCTTCAATCTGATCTTTTAGCTGTTCTTCAAGAAGCATCTTCATGACTGCATTCATTGTGTGCTCGCTATCTTGAGAGAGCGCTCCTAAAGCGGCAATGGTACCAAAGTGAATGATCTCCTCCCCAGATCTGAGCGCACCTTTCCTACTCCATTGGCTAGCATATAGGCGACTTCTCCGATCTCACTTGGTTGCATCTGTTCGATTTCATCGAGACAAAGAAGAGCATCATTCCACTTCTTTCCTTTCCTACGTATTGTAGCCATGTTGTACTCCTTGCTGTTTGAGCTGGAGCTTGCGAAGAAATCGTCAAACTTAGGAAATACAACAGAGTATGCGGACCTCAGTGTGCCAAAGGGTCAATTCCCTTGGTAAATTTTAATTTCACTGAAAGCCTTAAATCCTTCTCAGATTGTGCATTAGAAGGGTTGGGGCAACCGGGATTTGAACCCAGGACCGACGGATTATGAGTCCGCTGCTCTAACCGCTGAGCTATTGCCCCCCACAAAGCTGAAAAATAGCATATCAGCTCGGCCTAACAAAAAGCAAGTTGATCCTATTCTCAAAAAACCGTATAAACCTGATCTCAATGAAAAAATACTTTTTGCTCCTCTTCACAACCGCCACCTCTCTTTTCGCAGATATTTGTTGCCCCCCCACACGAACAGATAGTATCCCCTATTCCCACGTTGCGGATACAAGTGATGATTATTTGACAGGCTATATCCAAGCTCTCGTTGATATGCACTACTACGAATTTCAGGTTCGCATCATCGTACGTAACCAGATCGCCTACATCCTTAACCTCCCCAATAATGAGGTCATCTCAAATAGCATCATCTGCTTCGTCTATGATGTCCCTTGCATCGCTTGTGTAGAACGGGTCGACTGCTGCCTCGATGAATTTCTCTCCTCCCTCGATGAACAGACCCGCTGCGATCTCTACTCCTGTCTCTATCAAGACTGTGCCTGCCATATCAGTGGAATCTGGTTCCCTCAAAATACTCTCCTCTTCCTTCCTCTCATCGCAGATCCTAGGCAGGTTATGAACGCCGCCGCCCTCCGCTTTAATGATTCTGTCATCGGTAAACATGTGGGAGCCGCCTCTTTCGGTGATGATTTCATCTTCTTCCGCTTCAAAGATGTCCTCTACTGGCAAGGAGATATGGATCTTGGAATCGAAGCGGGTATTTTCTCCGTCTTTGATCTCGATCACACAGAAGCTTGTTTTGTAAATTCTGATTTCTACGTCGCAGCCCTCATCACTTACGCCTTCGATAAATGGTCCTTCCGTTTCCGACTCTGGCACCTCTCCTCCCATATCGGGGATGAATTTTTGATCTGTAATCCCGATTTTCAGAGAAAAAACTTGAGCGATGAGGGGGTCGATTTCTTCGCCTCTTATCAATGGAATCGAGCTTTAAGACTCTATGCAGGTATCGGCGATATCTTCGATCGAGATGACTCCTTCCCTGAACATCCCTTATACCTCGAATGGGGAACCGAAATACGACTTTTCGGCTGCAAAGATCGCTATAATAAACTCTATATCCAACCTTTCCTCGCCATGCACTTCCGCGCCTGGGAAGAGCATGACTTCAACGTAGACCAAAATTACGCTCTCGGGGTGGAATATAGTAAACTACAGGGGGTCGGTAGAAAATTCCGTATTTTTGCCGAATACCATAACGGTTTCTCTAAAGAGGGACAATTTGCTAAATGCGAAAGCAGCTACTTTGATATAAAAATTAATTATGGGTTCTGAGCTAAAAGAAAAAGATTTTATTCAAAACAAACATTCGCGATGGGTCTGGATTTTTTGTGATTGTCCTGATCGCTCTTTCTCTCCTTTTATGGGGAATTGGAAGATGGAGATCTTATAGCGTTCAATTTCCACAGCAAATAGAGGCCGCATCCACAAATCCATCATCATAAACTGGCCCCTCCTTCCCAATCTTAAGCTCACCCATAAAGTATTTTCGGTAAATCTCTAACCCCTGTTCTGCCGTTTGAATACAAAAAAAACTGTTGCTTACCCATTCAGATCCTCGAATCGTTCCTGACCGCATATTGCATTGAAATCGACTGGTGATCTTCTCTTTCCAGTAATCCATATCGCCAAACAAAATAATCGGCCCAAAAGCCCGAGCCCCCACTTTGTGTCGGACCTCCTCTAAAGCAAGTTCAAAATCTGTTCCTATTCCCCCCATCACAAAAATAGGAAAATCTAAGTAAAATTCTGCTTGCCTCTCAACCAAATGGTCTAGACGGTAGGTCATTTTAGCCTCTACATAAGGGTTCTGCTTTTGCTCGTTCACAACAGTACCCTTCTTGACCTCAAAGTCTACAATATTCGCGCAGGATAGAATACCAAGCTCTTTGGCCATCCGATTCCCTATCTCCATCGCTCCTGGCCCCCCTCCCGTCACTAAAGCAAGAGGTATCTCCTTTTTCAAAAGGGGGTGATCCACCCTCTCCCTCATCTGCAATATTCCAGAAAGAAGACTTTTTAACTCTCCCTCAAAATTCCCCGAAAGCAAATTAGAACCATACACTCCAAAAAAAGTTGCTCTCTTAAAAGTCTCTACTTGATTCAAAGGTACAAACATCCCAGAGGTTTTATGAGGACGTTGTACATATTCCAACACCTGCTGCGTGGTCTCATCCACCCAATAAACTGGAATGCCAAAGGTCACGAGATCAATCAACATCGAACGGTCTTCTTGAGAAAAATAGTACCCTGAAGAGAGGGAGGGATATTGAAAGTAAATACCCATCAAAAGAGACTGCACATAGTAGGACAAAAGCATCCTTTTCAAAAGAGGGGAGGGGAAATAACGGGTCAAAAGCACCCCTTGACTTGTGATAAGCCCACTCTCAATGGCCTTCAAAAAAGGGTAACTGGGTTGCTGCTCAATATAACGTTCAACCATATGCGACTGTCTGGCTCGATGTGTCACCCCAGGAAAAGGTTGTAAAAGGGGATTGCTAACTATCCACTCCTCTTGCTTTAAATTGACAAGCTGACTCTCCTTGACCACAAATACTGCAGCTTGATGTTCTATAGGTGTAGGCGCCCTCTTAAAAGCCTCAAAGAGGGGCTCCGCTTCCTTCAGAGCCTCCTGCAGTCGATGGTTATCTGAAAAAAATACATGCGCTCGATGAGGTTCTAATGTAAAAAATTCAAGCGGAATATCATAAAGTTCCTTTTTCCCCTCCCCATAAAGCTCATAAATATCTCCAGAGGCCCGCGTATCTGGTTGTAATATGTTGGCACTTGTATGCTTATATCCCTCGGGTAGAAGAGAATCCACTACTCGAGCGAAAACGGTCCGAATATGTAAGGGCTGAGAGC
>Ga0207115_1107_pt1 | contig 9778 bp, 5 predicted proteins | sample Alteio_BWMinHeat_46_FD_153536 | JGI IMG/M metagenome (GOLD analysis project Ga0207115, IMG submission 153536) | Enriched cells from forest soil in Barre Woods Harvard Forest LTER site, Petersham, Massachusetts, United States -... | ecosystem: Environmental > Terrestrial > Soil > Temperate forest >...
AAATTTTATTTAGGGGGTGATGGGGTTCAGGTTTTATCAAATCGTTGGCTAACATTTTTATTTGGTTTTCTTTCTCAACAACATTTTTTTTCAGATTTTTCTACAACAAAAACAGTAAAAACAATTCTTAAGTTTGGTTATATTATTGGACCCATTGTTTTGGTAGTAGGTGCTTTTGCTATGCTTAAAGTTCAATTTTCTACTATTAAAATGAGTAGGCAAAACAAATTATATTTATCCATGTATATACTTATTTTATTAATTGTTGTGCTTCAATATTTTATTGGAAAAGCGACTTATTATACTCAAGCAAAAGGAGCGCAAAATGTATTAATTTATGTATATTTATTAATGATTTTACCACTTGCAATGCTTAATACAGCAATGAAAGAAGGGATGAAAGTTCGTTTCTTAGCTAATTTTCTTAAGATAATGTTGGTATGTTTTATATTTATTTTATTTATAATTCGAATTCCATATACAGTTCGGTTGGCTTTTGGTTTAGATCGAGGTGTGATTTTAGAGCCATCTTTTTTTTCAGAATCAAATAAAATATTACAACAAGATAGAAATGCGTATGTACTCATAGAGCCAAGAAAAAGCGCAGACACATATTTGGTTAATCAGACGTTTTTTGGTAGAAAAATTATTATAACTAAGAATTTGGTTTTGCAAGTATATATTACGCCATTTGTAGATTCTTTTAAACAAATACTGGGCTCTGATCTTATTAACTCTAATGATATACCACATTTATGGATTATGTATGCTAACTGTAAAAGTAATCAAATGAATAATGACTGTCATTGGGAAAGTCATAAGATTTCAGAATATCAAAAGCCTGTATTGTTTTTATTTGCAAATGACTACGAAAAAAATTTTCTTTCTCAGTTTTTATATAGTCATTCAAAAAATATCGGAGTATTTTCTTTAGTAAATAACGGCTCAGCTGTAATTTTTATGCCTTCTACAGGAGGGACTGTTGAAGTTACGATCCAACCTAAAGAAAAAAAGGATTATGATAAAATATTTACAGAAATTTTAGATTATATTCATATGAGCGAACTTCATAAATATGTTAATTTAAGTCGCCAGAATGATAGTTTTATTTTGAGGTACAGTTTTCCTCAGACAAATTCATCATCGTTATATACACTTGTACGTTTAAAAGAAAACTATTTGATTAATGTTAGGTCAAATAATCAAGATCTTATTTGAGTTTTTAAATGGTTGTTGATTTATGTAGGGTCTTGTTTACAAGGGGTTTGCTATGTTTAAGCGCTGAAATTGCCCAAAAATGTGAGTCAATTCGTAACCTGTCTTCGAATTGCTTTTTTTATTTGGGGAGTGTAGTATTCTTCAAGTTTTCGGTGGTGTTTTTCGTTGTAATTGTTCTTTGAATATCGAGATATAACATGATTATTTTAGAGAGTTTCTCAAGTCTAGTATTACTACTTGGTTTTTTTTGTGTATTGGGAATGGGAGTAACGAATCTAAAAACAGCTAAAAATGATTTTGCGTTATTACCTATATTCGGATATTCGGCTGTAATCGTTTTATCTTATTTTATTTCTGCTAATTTTAAAATATCGGGTGCATCTGCAGTTGGTTGGGCTATTTTAATTCTCCTTTGTAGTTTTTTATTAAGAATTAAAAGTTTTTCTACTTTTTTACAGGACTTATATAAGAGTCGTAACTTATATATGTTTCTTGCTGTTGCAGCTATTCCAATTTGTACTTTGATATTGCCAGCTTTATTGATAGGGTTTAAGTATTTTTTTGGCTATGTCAATTTTGATTTTTTTTATAATAGTCAAGATTCTTGGTACTTGATGACCCATCATGTGCTTCAGCTGACTCAAACGGATAAAGCAATTTATCCTTTAAATTGGAGTGCAAATTTTTCAGGTAGAGTAGGTGTAGGGCTTTTAGGGGCTTTTTTTTCTAAAACACTCAATTTAGATGTTCTTTATTTTAATTCATTATTATTGAATGTTATTGTAGTTATGTTTGCTCTCTCGTTAAGTACTTTATGTAGAGAGTTTTTTAAATTAAGTAATAAGGCTATTTTAGTTGCTGTTTTTTTCTCAGTGATGTCTGCGGGTTATGTTCAAGCTTATTGTTATTATGTATTCGGCCAAATATCGGTGATTCCTGTTTTTGTTGTTTATTGTATTTTCCTGAAACGTTTTATCGATAGTGTTAGAGATCAAAATAATCAAAAAACAATAATAAGTTATGGAGTTATTATTGGATTATTACTAAACGTACTTTTTGTCATTTATGCTATTCTGAGTGTATTCGCTGCTTTATTAACGGTAATAAGTTATTTCCTTTGTTTGTATAATCAGATAACTAAACGTTCAGTTTTTCAATTATTATCAGTCATATTTTTTTCAATAATGCTGTTTTGCGTGATGCGTATATGGATAGTCCCCGAGTCTATTAGTATATTTAAATCATGGTTATTCCTGTCGAGTCGTGTTGCTCAAGGCCATCATGGTGTTGGGGTATTTTTGGTATTTTCTGAGTATCTCACAGAGTCACTTTTATCACTATTTTTTGGGTTAGCCAATTATGTCACATCTAATTCTATTTTCTATTTCTTACATATAGGTTTATTTGCGAAGAATGTAATATTTTTTGTAGGAGGATTGACAGCACTCTGGATCACATTTATAGCGTTAAAACAATTTGCTTTTTCTAAAAATGATTCAAAAAGTGCTGGAGCTATTATTGTTAGCTTATTTGGTATCATCTTTGTTCTTGCTTGCTATTTTTTCTATACATTATCTGGATATGGCTTATTTAAACTACAGACGTGGTTTATGCCTATGTTAACGCCTCTTTACATTTATTTTATTATTCATCTGAAATCTGTGAAATTTAAACCATTTTTAATGGTTGGTTGCTCATCCATTCTTGTCTTGAATTTGATTGCTAGCATGATATATTTCTCCGATTTTTTAACCAGTAATACCAATAAACACTTTGTCAGTGCGTATGGAGTGACTGGAAATAAAGATCTACTTGATGTTGCTGCAGAATTACATAGTAAAGGGGTAGATAGCGTATCTTTATTTTTAACAAATGGTTTGGAATCAGCATGGATTCTGGATTTTCTACGTAATATAAAAATAGATAAAATTGCTCATAATACACAGCCTTTAATAGAAAAAGAGTATTCAGAAAATTCATGTGCAGCATATCAAGATACACATTGGATTCCTTCAGGATTATTGATATTAAATAATCCTGATGCAATTCATCAAAGTGATATCGTTGATTCTCCAGTAGGTGGAACAATAGTCTATAAGAATGCTAGTTATGTTATTTTGGATCCAAAACAACTTCAGACATTAGTTTTTATAGGAGATGGCTCTTTTCCCGTTGAGTATATGCCAAAAGTGCAGAATTCATTTCCATCTAAATTTAGATGGTCAGAGAAAGGTTTGCAAGTCATGGTGTACAGTTATAAAGATAGATTAACAAATTTTGCTGTGGAAATTACGCCAGGATTTGTTGATAACTCATTAGATCATGGACGTCGGCATGTTATTGTTAAAACATCAGATAATCATTATCTATTTTCAATAGAATCTAAAACTGTTTTAAAAATAGCAAATATGCGGTTACATAAAGGGCTAAATTGTATTGCAATAGAAAGTCCAGATTCTATCTCACGGTTGCCAAGATATGGAGCATTTATTCGTTCGTCTATTCCTTTAGATCCTAGAGTGACTAATTTTGCGATTAGCAATATTGTTTTAAGTTAAAGAAGCGCGGGAGCTGTTTTTTTTATACATCATCGCGAAATGTTAGCGGAGCCGCTATAGTTTTGTTAAATTATGGATTTTGAGCATTCCATAATAATATGAGTATAAGGGATTCTTAAAAGATCATGATGAATATTTACTTTAACATGATTAAAGCTGGTTTCAGCAAGGTTTTTATATTCATTGGGAAATCTAACATTTTGTCCTCGGTCTTTTTTAATAATAAATTTAGCGACTCGAGATTGATTTTCTAAAAAACAACCATCAAAAGTCACCATACGCCCCGACTCTTTAAGTGCATTAGTTGCCATAGTAAATAATTTATTAACCTCAGCGTCGTCTAAATGGTGTAACAGACCGGTTGCGAGAATAATGTCAAATGGAGGGAGGTTTTTTATTTGATTATTCACATCGTTGCAGATGAAAGTTCCGCGATTTCCAAATTTATTTTTAGCATAATTAATATAATGATTATTTAAATCAAACCCAATATATTCCACAGAATTTGGAAGAAATTTCAATATATCTGCGGTTCCACAACCAATATCCAAGATTTTGGCATTTTTAAACGGACGTATGTATTTTTCGACACATTGAATACGCACTTTATTAGCGCCTAACATATTTTGCACTGTTTTATATATAAAAGGATGGCTTAGAATACTACGAATACCCGTGGTAATTTGACTCATAATTTCTCCAATTAAACATAGACAGCCATTTTATTTATATTTTCAAAAGTGGATTCAATAACAAAATTAACCATTTCATCTGTCATTTCAGAGAATAATGGTAAACGTAATACGGATTCTGATAAAAAATTGGTATGTGTCAAATGACCGTGTGTGCGAGAATATTTTTTTCCTGCAGGAGAGGAATGTAAAGGAACATAATGAAAAACAGATGAGATGCCTTGTTGTTCAAAATGACTAATTAAAGCAGGGCGAGAAGTGGCATCTGACAGTAAAATATAATACATATGTGCGTTATGTTGGCATGCGTCAGGTATAACAGGTCTTCTGATTAAGCCTTCTTTTTCTAACTCTTCAAAAGCGGAGTGATATTTATTCCAAATAGATAATCGTTGCTGCGTGATTATTTTCGCTGCTTCTAACTGAGCGAGTAAAAAAGCCGCGGTTAATTCGCTGGGTAAGTACGAAGAACCGATGTGCTGCCAAGTGTATTTATCGACTTGTCCACGGAAAAAACGACTACGGTCAGTCCCTTTTTCACGTATCATTTCAGCGAGTTCAATAAAACGCTTATCATTTATCAATAATGCGCCACCTTCTCCAGAAATAATATTTTTTGTCGCATGAAAACTAAAAGCGCCTAAATGTCCTATTGCGCCTAAAGCGCGACCTTTGTAGGAGGCCATGATTCCTTGCGCCGCATCTTCTATGACAAATAAATTATATTTATTTGCAATATGAAGAATAGTATCCATTTCACAAGCAACACCAGCATAATGGACAGGCACAATCGCTTTGGTGCGTGGAGTGATGGCATTTTCAATCAGTTTTTCATCTAAGTTTAATGTATCAGGACGAATATCAATAAAAACTGGAATACCCCCACGTAAAACAAATGCATTGGCTGTAGAAACAAATGTATAAGAAGGCATGATAATTTCATCGCCAGGTTGTACATCTATTAATAAAGCAGCCATTTCTAGTGCAGCAGTGCAAGAGTGGGTTAATAAGGCTTTTAATGAAGAAGTCATTTTTTCTAACAAGGTGTGACAATCACGTGTAAAAGATCCATCTCCTGAATAAGAATGAATTTTAGAAATATAATTCAGTTCGTTTCCAGTTAAATGTGCTTTGATAAATGGTATTTTCATTTTTTTCCCTTTCCATTATAAAAATGATAAACATCAACAGCATTTCTGAAGCGAAATCCTAAAGAGGCATAAAGATTTACAATAGCTAAATTGCTAGCTGAGATGGAACTAGTGAGTTCTATATTCCCTTTTTCAAATAATTCTTTACACATCCTACTCCAAAAGAATTTTGCTAACCCTTGTCCGCGATATTTTTCACTTAATGCGTGAAGAACAAGTTTTTCTTTTTGGATTGCAATAAAACCTGCAATGTTTTGTTTATATAATAATGCATAAACATTATTTGATTGATGTAATTGTGTTAGCCAGTTAATATAACGTTGTTCTGCATATTCTTTTTTAATATTAAAATCACGATGAAAACGGCCATGAATGAATGCCTCATGACAGATTGCGAGTAAATTATTTATCGGGATTTGATTTGAAATATTTATCGCATCATTTTCAAAAAAAATATAATTTTCTATACAACAATAAGGTTCAATTAAGGTATCGCAATAATAAAAACCATTTTCGTGAAGTATTTTTTTGGGAGCGAGAGGATCTATTTTTATAGTATAATGACCGGGTTTAGAAAGTGCTGCATGAATAGCTTCTGGTGATAAAGATAAAATTTCATACGTATCTATTCCCAGTATTGTTGAATCCCAAGGAGTATTTTTTAAAAAAGATGATGTTTCCATTAAGAAATCATCTCATTAATAATATATAAAGGCCTTTTTTTTGTTTCATCAAATGTTTTACCTAAGTAAATACCAATAATCCCTAGTATTCCAATGATAATGCCGCCAATAAAATAAATAGATATTATTAAGCTTGTCCAGCCTAATACAGCTGAATGATGTGTAAAAGCGTGAAATAAAACATAGATGCCATACAGAAAAGCGCATAATGACATTAGAAATCCTAATCTAATAGATAATCTAAGAGGTTTGTCTGAGTAAGCAATAATAGCATTACTAGCTAATTTCCATAATTTTTTGAAAGTATAACTACTTTTACCTTCTAAGCGATCATTATGTTGGACGTCAATGCTTGCTGTTGAGAATCCCATCCAAGTAATTAAGCCGCCAAAAAAACGTAATTGTTCGCGTATTTCTCTAAAATTCATCACAACTTTACGCGAAATAATCCTGAAGTTACCGACATTACCATTATAATTCAGATCTAAAAAATAACTAAAGACTTTATAAAAAAGCCATGAAAAACTTTTTTTTATAAAAGGGTCTCTGCGTTTTATTCTGTTGGCTGTGACAACGTCGAATCCTTCTTGTGCTTTATAATAAAGATTAGGAATTTCTTCAGGGCGGTCTTGAAGATCACAATCCATGATAACAACCCAATCACTATTACAATAATCAATTCCTGCAGTAATAGCATAATGTTGTCCAAAATTTCGAGTAAATTGTATTCCTTTAACTCGATCATCTAGTGTATTTAGTTCTTTAATAAGTTTCCACGATTTGTCTCCACCTTGATCTTCAACTAAAATAATTTGAAAATCAGAAGTTATCTTACTAAGAGAGTTATGTAATCGATTATAAAGCTCATGTAAACAATTTTCAGCTTTATAAACGGGAATAACGGCAGAAATATGTGTCATTTTCAAAAACAATCCATCTGTTTAATACGTGCATATTTATGACTAATTTTACATAAAAGTGCAAGATAATAATTTTAATTTTTTTTTGTAGATGCTATTATGCAGTGTATTTTTTATCGTATAGGGGCTTACGTATTGACAATAAGTTTTATTATTTAATCAATGCGTTACGCGCACTACCATTATAGGGCATGAATTAAAACATAATAAAATCATGTGGTTATATTATCGATGCGTAACTCCTATCGCAGTGCTTAGAGTCTAGCCTATTCAAAGTCTCCTAGGACAGCTGTAAGTAATTGATTTTCTGTGCACCGCTACTTCATTTACTCCTAGTTCTGTGCTCGAAAATCAACAAATTCTGGCTCACCCAATGGGTCTTTGAATAGGCTTTTAGATTTTACTATGGAAGATAATCATGTTTTTAATTCATTCTTTATTTATTACATTTTGTGTTTATTGGATTTCTGTATTTTTAGCTGATACAGTTATGCGCTCCAAAAATGAAATGCTTTTATCTCCGGCGATAAAAGCTGGATTTGGATTTTTAATTTCTTTAGTTTATTTTTCAGGGGCTTGTTTAATCGTTTCTGCTAAACAAGCATGGATTTTCGGAATTATCTTGTTACTTTTGTATGTCTATGGTTCGGGAACAGAAGTAAAAATTAATGCTTTCCTTAAGCGGAACTTTAAAAGCAGTCTCCTATTTTTATTGTGCGGATTTATTTTTTTTGCACCATTATGGATATCGGGTAATTTTGGCCCTTTTACAGAGGGTGGAGGAGATATCTCTATTTACGCGGACACAACGAAATTTATCCAAGATAAACATCTAACTGAACTCGGCGTAACATCTAAAAGTGCATCAGAAATAATGAAAAATGTTAAGCAAGTGCTTTCGCCTGTTAGTCTAGAAGATAGATGGGATACAATAGACCAATCATTAATTAATCCTCCTGCAGCTGAAAGCGCAGCCTATAGAGTCATAGCAACACAAGATTTAAATATATTTTTTTCTTTACCTTATGTGGCTTATGGATTTTTCGGTGGCGATGTTAATTATCCTTTATATTTTGGAATACAGGCATTTTTTTATGCGTGTATGTTAATGGGTGTTTGGTATTTCTTTCGTCCCTTTAGTGTAAAAATAGCAAGTGTAGCGACGTTTTTAATAATGGCTTCTCATGGAGCTATTTCTGTGTTTTATAATATGTATTCTATGCAGGGAAATTGTTTGGCAATCTCTGCGTTAATTCTTGCCATTTTACCGTCCATTCCTTTATTTAGTCGAGCAGGCTTTAGAACATATGGATTGGCTTTACTTAATATCTGGTTGTTCTACGTTCACTTTATTTCAGTTGTATTACCTTTAATTTTCATTGCTGGGTTGTTAAATCGCTCTTCATCAGAAAATAGAAAGTCATTAGCCACTACTAAACATCCTTTAATTGTTTTCGCAATTTTTTTTATTTTTCTGAGTAGTGCAATACTTGCAGCGTGGGTAGGTTCAGTTAAATCAATAGGTTTTTTACATTCATTGATTAGTGATATGTTATCACATACGAAGAATCTTTATTTGAGGGATAGTGTCCCTATTTTTTCTTTTCAATGGTTAAGTTTTTTGTTTGGGTTTCTCTCCCAACAACATTTTCCTCCGTTTGCGAACCAAGATCTTCTTACTCATAATCTGATTAGAATAGGTTTGATAACAGGTATAGCCGCATTGGTTGGAGGTGTTTTTATCATATTAAAAATTCTTATTTCTCGAAATATATTCTTCACTAGAAAAAAGACTTATTTATTCATTTATTTCATGGCAGTAATAACCATTATTTTACAATGTTTGGTTTCCCAAGGTTCTCTCTATACTCAAGCTAAGGGTGCGCAAAATATTATAGTATATTTTTATATTATTTTATTATTACCATTTGCTTTAGGAATGCTAGTTTTAAAAGAAGGCCTTAAAATGAAGCGATCAATACAAATTTTAAGTGTTGGTTTAATCATATTTATTAGTACTTTGTTTGGTGTGCGTGTTATCTACACAACTAAATTGGCTTTTAATCAGGATAGAGGTTCAATACTCGAAACATCTTATTTTTCAGAAGCAAAAAGAATTATTAAAAATGATCCTGAAGCTTATGTTTTGCTAGAACCACGAAAAAGTTCAGATACCTATATTAGTATCCAACCATTTTTTCATGGAAAAATGATCACAACCAGGGATCTTGTCTTACAAACAGAGACTTTCCATCCGAGTGGATGGATTAAAAAAACGGTTTTACCACCTGATATCATAGGAGAAAATGATTTATCTCATCTTTGGACTTTATATTCTGTTTGTCAAAACAAAGATATGTGGAATAGACATGTATGCATTTGGAAGGCAGAGAAACTAAGCGAGAGGAAAGAGCCTACGATGATGCTTTTTGCAGATGATTATGAAAGAAATTTTGGTCAACGCCTAATATCTTCTCAAAAAGAGGAAACTAGGCTGTTTTCCTTTTTAAGAAATGGAATAGTTACATTATTTTTGACACGTGGAACTTATAAGCT
>Ga0207115_1108_pt1 | contig 9702 bp, 9 predicted proteins | sample Alteio_BWMinHeat_46_FD_153536 | JGI IMG/M metagenome (GOLD analysis project Ga0207115, IMG submission 153536) | Enriched cells from forest soil in Barre Woods Harvard Forest LTER site, Petersham, Massachusetts, United States -... | ecosystem: Environmental > Terrestrial > Soil > Temperate forest >...
CCAAGTGCTGTTTGTTGTAATGCCTCTAAGGAAGCTTGCTTTCCTCGAAACTGTTGCAGCTCATTACGAATGTGATCTAATTGTGTTGTCAATTGATCACGGCGAATTTGTTCCTGTGTGATTTGATTTTTGGTTTCAGCAAGATCTTCAACATGTTGTTCAGACGTTTCTATCATGGCAGAGACTTGATGAGAAAGTGTCTCTAAATCCGATTCCAACTTTAAAAAATCAAATTGTATATTATCTTGATCTAATTTTAATTGTCGTTGTTTTAATGTAGCAAGACGTTGTTCTAAGTGTTGTATGCGTGTTTGTTCTACTTGAGCTGTTTGTGTGGTGGTAGAACTGGTAACATTAAATTCTTCCCACTGATTTTGCCATTGATGCATGGCTTTTTCAGCTGTATGTAATGTTTCAACAGCTTCATCCACTTCATTTAATGCGGCATTTGCAGAAGGATTGGTACTCTGTCATTCGCTTGCTTCTCATGAATCTGTCATTACGCGTGAAGGGGTATGGTTGAGTGCATCTTGGCTGCGAATCACCCGTGATGAAAATCCTGCTGCGGGTGTCTTTCAGCGCGAACAAGAATTAAAACAATTGACCCAGGCAATGACCGAAAAAACATTGATTCATGATGAATTAGAACAGAATCTACAAGACTCACGTGAACAATTGAAAGAATTAGACATGCAGCGTGATGAATTACAAAAAATCGTAAATCAATCACATGCCCAAACAGCGACGGCTCAAGCTCAATTAAAAATGCAAACAGAACGTTTGGATGAATACAAAGCACGTGCTGTCCGTGTCCAAAAAGAATTAGACGAGACTTTAGTGCAAATAGAAGAAGCCCAATCAGAATTGATGACTGCGCGTCATCAATGGCAGCAAGCAATGAGCACATTGGAACAAATAGCAGGACAACGCGACACGTTAATTACTCAAAGAGATGCATTGCGCGAAGAATTAAATACGGCTAAATCAACAGTAAATCATGCAAAAGAAAATGCCCATCAATTAGAAATACGGCTACAAACGACGAAATCTCAACAAGGATCATTACAACAAACAGTGGTGCGCATGCAATCTCGCATGGATATGTTATCGGAACGTAAATTGACGTTACAAACAGAACTTAGCCATTTTTCCTCAAATGAAATGTTAGAAAAAGAATTATCCATTGCATTAAGTCAACGTCTTCATTTAGAAGATGAATTGAATAAAGCCCGTATTGCGATGGAAGGCGTTAACCATGAATTGCATTCTTTGGAAGCTAAACGCCAAGAGTTAGAGCGTGAAATAGTACAATGTCGTGATATTTTAGAAACGTTACGCGTGGATTCACAAGGTCTTAAAGTCAAAGCGGAAACATTAATAGAACAAATTTCAGAATCGGGATTCCAATTAGAGACGATTCTTTCTGAATTACCGAATGATATCTCAGCCGATGATTGGTATATGCAATTAGAACAAGTAACACAACGCATTACACGTTTAGGCGCTATTAATTTAGTGGCCATTGAAGAATTTGCTACCTGTTCTGAACGTAAAGAATATTTAGACAAACAAAATGCCGATTTACTAGAAGGCTTGACTACACTAGAAAATGCGATTACTAAAATTGATAAAGAAACGCGTGCGCGTTTTAAAGAAACCTTTGATAAAGTCAATGAACGTTTCCAAGAATTATTCCCACTTGTATTTGGTGGTGGACGTGCATATCTTGAATTAACGGGTGATAATTTATTAGATGCTGGCATTTGATTCAGGCTCTAATTGTAAAATATCTTCCATTAATTCTTGTAATTGTTCTTGTGTTTCTTCGGAATTATTTTTTACATCCAGCCAATCATTTTCGGCTTGTTGGATATCAAGATGCATTTGTTGACGACGTTCTTGTTGATGTTGAATGTCTTGTTCCAAGCGGCTAATATCATTGCCAATCGTATAGTAACGGCGTTGTATTTCTTGAAATGTTTCATTCGTTAAGTGTTGTGCATCGCGCTTATAATCTAATTGTAATTTAATTTCACCGAGTTCAGTTTGACGTGCTTCTAAACCAGTTGATTGTTGTTGAATTTGCAAGCTTTCATTCACTAAACGAGCGTCCAATTGACGCCATTGAATGGTTAGCCATTCACTGCGTAAAGTACGTTCTTCTTGTTTAAGAATTTTAAATTTTTCTGCAGCGGCGGCTTGTCGTTTTAAAGTACCTAATTGTTTTTCTAATTCGGCGCGTACATCATTCAAACGGGCTAAATTATCTTTTGCATGTTGAATGCGATTTTCTGTTTCACGACGTCGTTCTTTATATTTTGAAACGCCTGCGGCTTCTTCTAAATAAACACGCATATCATCCGGTTTTGCTTCAATCACCCGGGAAATCATGTTTTGGCCAATAATGGCATAGCTACGTGGCCCTAGACCTGTTCCTAAAAAAATATCAATAATGTCGCGACGACGACAGCGGGTACCATTTAAAAAATAACTTGATTCACTATCCCGAGTAATCTGACGACGAATAGAAATTTCAGCATAACTAGCATATTCGCCACCCAAACTACCATCTTGGTTATCAAAAATAAGTTCTACCGTTGCAAGTCCTACGGGTTTACGGGTGCTAGAGCCATTGAAAATCACATCAGTCAAGGACTCGCCTCGTAAATATTTTGCTGAACTTTCACCCATTACCCAACAGACTGCATCAATAATATTTGATTTACCACAGCCATTTGGGCCAACAATTGCAACTAAAGGGCTAGGTAAAAGAACCACGGTGGGGTCAACAAATGATTTAAATCCTGAGAGTTTAATTTTCTTTAATTGCATAGATGATTTACCTAAATTGCTTTTGATCTAATAAATTCTAAGCCCAAAACGATGCATATATACCCGTAGCGTCTGGGTTTTAAGTGTTGCAGCGTTCAATGAGCAAGAGATTTAAACTTTTTTACTTCGAAAAAGACTTGAAATAGCTGGCTATTCCGGCGTTTTTTTCGAAGTAAAAAAATTTAAAGGTCGCCGCTCAGTGGACGCTGCAACACTTAAAACCCAGACGCTACGGCCATAGTTTAACGTATCTTGATTAGAGACAAAACTAAAATCTAGCTTCTATTATGTAAATGGATTAAGCTTAATAATAAGGCCTCTGCGCTGCTTCAGACCGAAGAGAATGTCAGTCCGGAAAAAGAGCCGCTTCTACCCTTCTCACAGCAGAGGAGGGTTATTTGTGCCATCGGGGACGTTCCTTCCGCCCTAAAACTGTTAGAACTGTTTAAAATCTTCCAGGGCGAGCCAAGATTTATTGATTTTCGAACACCGCAGCGCAGTTTAGATGCGAGTAAAATGGAACTTTATGTATGGAAACAATACCCTCCTTCCAAGCCCCTTTACTAAAACACTCAAAAAATCAATTAATTAAAATTATAATCGTTTTTTTTATGTTTTTACTTGCTATCTTGTTTTTAGCCATTGCATGTCATGATTTATTAACAATTCGACTTTCTGGCCGTTTTTTTTATGGTTTTTCACCTGAAAATCAACCCTGGCTCCTTTTTGTAATAGGAATACTTTTTTTGATTATGGGTGGAATTACTTGCTATTTAATACAAACCACTCAAAAACAAGTCCAATTAATCAATACTATAAATCATCATTTTAACCAAGAAATTTCTGAACATTTGAAAGCAGAAAAAAGCAAAAAACAATTAGAAATGGCATTATTAGAAGGACAAAAATTACAGGCTATAGGAACCCTCGCAGGTGGTATCGCGCATGATTTTAATAATATTCTCTATGCTATTATTGGTTATGTGGAAATGGCGCGTGAAGATATAACACAAGATACTGTGATATTTAAAAACTTAGGAAAAGTCTTAGAAGCCAGTCAACGGGGCCAAGAATTAGTCGCACGTATTCTTGATTTTGGACGACGTAACCAACGTTATGAACAAAAACCATTTCCTATTAATAATATTATTGAAGATGCATTATCTCTCCTTCGCCCCACTATTCCTGCTAGCGTGCATATAAATAGTATAAATTGCATAAACTGTGTTATTTTGGGAAATAAAACACAACTTCATCAAGTCATCGTTAATATCATTAATAATGCTGTTGATGCCATGTATGGAGAAGGAACGATCACGATTGAAATGACAAAAGTCATGGTAGAGGATATGTATTTAAAACAATTCCCCAAATTACCTAAAAGAAATTATTGTAAAATAACAATCAGTGATACCGGCCATGGCATGGATCAAACCACTTTAAAGCGTATTTTTGAGCCTTTTTATACTACTAAAGAAGTGGGAAAAGGAACGGGTCTAGGACTCGCCACAGTACACGGTATTATGATGCAACATCATGGTGAAATCACTGTTACGAGCCAATTAGGAGTGGGAACTATCTTTACTTTATTACTCCCCGAATATCAAGAAATACCAACACAAACGGAGAACACATATGGCAACTATTCTTTTAGTGGAAGATGATGATCTTGTGCGAGACATGCTCGCACAAATGCTGGAAAGAGCGTCTCATACACTTATCACCGCAAATAATGGTGAAGAAGCAGTTGAAGTATTAAAAAATACAGAGCCCGATATCATGATCACCGATATTATAATGCCTAAAAAAAGCGGTATTACGCTCATTTCTGAAGTAAAGAATAAGCATCCTGATATGGAAATTATTGCTATTTCTGGTGGTGGACGATTAGACCCAACGGGATACTTAGACTTATCTGAATCGATAGGAGCGACGGTCTCATTTGAAAAACCCGTGGATAAACTCGCGCTTTTAATGGCAATTGATTTATTATTACAAGGAAAAAGTGAAAAAATAATATAGGAACGTGCACGTTCCATAATAATGCTCAATGGACATGGAAGATTAATCTTTACTGAAATAATACCTGCCAATACCCAATAAGCTAATTGCATCTTAGCTTTTTCCGGATGCCATAATTTTAAATCTGGCTTCTGACTTTTTATCGTTTCATTTTTTATTTCATTGCTAAAATCTATGAATTCTTGATCAGCCATGATTGGAAATTCCTGGCATTGTCATAATATATTTTTCTCCATTCGGTTTTTGAATAATGACATTATCGCCTCGGCTCATTGCCTTAGTAATCATATCCGCGATGGATGATTTAATAGTTCCAGTAACAGTATCAGCATGGAGACGATTTTTGACATATTCAATCTGGCTTAAAGTATCTTCGCTCATCTTAACTTGAACTAATTTTAAATTACTCATTTTAGTGTTTCCTCTTTATCTAATTACATAGGTAAGTATGTCGTAAGTATATAAGCATTACTAATATTTAAAGACTGCATATTGATACTTTTTATGATCAAAGTGTATCCTCTCTAAATTTAGAGTAGATACATCCAAGTTGATTAAATTTATTTCATAAAATGGTTACCTAGTTCCTGGAATAAAAATTCATGATTAATTAAAAAAATAGCTTCGTGATATAATAAGTCATGAGGTGGATCCATGAAAGATCAAATAAAACTCTCCAGAAAGCGATGCGTCTCATTTTGCACTGCCTTTAGTTATGATCTCACAGCGTTAGCTAACGCAATTAAACGTAAAGATTATGAAATTAAATTATCTCGCGATGTTTTACATGTAAAACATTTAAAAAAATTTTATAACATATTTTTTTTTCAACAAGGCTGTTTTGTATGCTGGGGACTTTCACGCCGCCAAGAACAAAAATGGGTCAAATATGTCATAATGTTTTCAAGAGATCCTATTCCCATTATTGAAAGTGATTTTTTTTCATTTCAATATGACAATGAAACGTCTATTTATACTCACGAGCGTTTCAAGTTAGATATTATTACCTTAGAGTCCGATCATTCACAGTGTAAATTAGCGATCTCCTACGGACTAGCAAAATCAATAAAATTAGAATCATTTGAGGATGCCATTCAAGAAACAGTAAAAACAAATAATACCTTACCCATAGAAATAGCACGATTTGGTACTATTTCATTATCAAAGAAAGCTATTTTTAAACGGATAGGGGAAATATTTTTAGCACGCAGTTCAATTACTTTAAACAGTGAAATTCTTGACACCCCTGAATTTTTTTGGCGAAACCCTAATCTTGAGCCCTTTTATATTATGACTAATAAATTTTTAGATATTCCCATTCGTGTTACGGCACTTAATCAAAAACTTGATGTGCTACAAGAATTACTCGATATATTAAACAGTCAATTACAGCATCGCCATTCTACATTTTTAGAAATAATCATTATTATTCTTATTTTGGTTGAAATTTTAATTAGTTTATTACTTCATATTTAATCTTCAGCATACGATACAACTCAATTCCTGCGAGTGTTGCTTCTGCAGAATGAAATGTTTTAAATCCCATCATCGGTTTTGTCAGAAGGGAGGGCAGCAAATAAATTATTGATTCCTGGTTTTGAAATCGATGGCATTTATTTTTCTAAACATGAAATAAAATGCATTCGTCTTTTGCTTGCTGGAAAAACAATCTATTACAGGGAGTTATTTGAGCTATTTATTAGGGTATCAGTGTCAAATAACGGCAACTATTCAAAATTTAGCGGATTATGTACAAATATTTCGTAAATTAAATCATTTTTTCGGATTTAAGGCCGCGAAATCTGGGTTATATGCTTAGATTTACCATTATCTTTTAAAAAGCGAAATATGATAAAAATTGCAAAAAATATGTACAATTATATTTTTATATGCTAACATATAAACACAAACTTCCTATTTTATTAGAGATAATGATATGTTTCGTAATAATGGCGCTATCCCAGAAAAAACAATTGGTGATTTCCCTTATTTTATAGAATTTAAGATATCTACGACAGACGCAAAGAACGTAAAAAACAAAAAAGATCTATTAGTGAATTGGAAATTAAGTAATGTAAAAACAGAACTACCATACAGTACAACCGATAGTACGAGATCTGATTATGCTCCGTGTCTACAACCAGATTTCCTCAAACAGGATATAGAGGCAGAAAGGCTTTTATCGGTGAATATTTTTCTTAGAAATGATCACTTTAGTCCTAAACAAATCCTTATGGAATTTAAAGGATTTAATCCACACGGCCCCAAAAATAATTACGGGCCTTTTTGGAAAGAAAACCCTCAGTATATTCTAAATATAGGCGCCCATCGTTGTACCTCGATGTATAGTGGCTCAGTTTCTTTTACCGATACCATGGAAGTCATTAAAAAACTTACTATTGGTAACTATATTTACATGGTAAAAGTTGCTGGTGCTGTTAATAAAGGACTCGGTCAAGGTCAGCGTGACAATGAATACACCGGTGTTGGTGGAGTGGATCCAGAGGATGTTATTGCGTTTAGACAATTATCAACAACAGATCTCAAGTTAGGATTTGATGGGTCATCACTATATATCAGAGAGAGTTTTTTAATAAAATATGGCGACGAGTATTTAATGCGAATACTTTCAGCTTATTTAGAAAATAATGAAATAGCCACTCCTAGCGTTATGCCTGGAAAATATGAAAATTTATTTATTTCTCGGGAAAAACTGGATGCTTACTTAATTGAAATAGAAAAGGAATACGATAAAAACAATGCAGTTCCAGTACTAAAGTTGAATCCTTTCTTTCAAGATAATAGTGAAGAAAATAAATCAATGAAAATAGATTCTTCATTAATCGCTAAACTTGCTAATATATATAAAGATTTGTGTAAAAACTTAGAAAAAGAAAATCAAATTCTGGAGTCGTCGTCGCCACAACTAAAACCTACGGTGAAAACATACCAAGACGCATATGCCTTATTTATGCATAGAGTAAAAGTTAAAATAATGTTAAACGAGATGAATGAGAAGGAATTTTCATTTTATCTAACATCCTTCAAAGACAAATTAGATTCGGTCAGAATACATGAATCTCAGCAAAACACATCTATACTTTTTCAGCCTCAGTCACCCACTTTGACTTTGCAATCCTTAGCCTCGCTGAAAAATGAAGTGAATCAATTAACCGAAAAATTAAAACTAACTCCGGGAATAAATCAGTTGGTTTCTGTTATTAACGGCTGAAAAAAAACAAAAAAATTACTGGTAAATCACGCTGGTTATTTCCTTTGTAAATCTTTATCTACAGCTAATCGTGCAATTTTAACTGCTGGAAACGCCTCATATTTGGAAGTGACTGCTGATTCTTGTGACCGTTGTTCTTCGTTAAGCAGAATTTCTCTATTCATGAAAGTTATGTACCCTTTTGTACTAGAGTTTCTAAATCTAAAAGATGAATAACGATGTCACTGCTGGATATATTGAGCAATTGATTGTAGCACAGTATAAGCTTGAACACCTGCTTCAGACATGCTACCGCCGGATACCTTTCTTTTCAGTCTTCCTTTTTTAATAATCCTAAATTCGGCAGTAGGAATGGCATAAAATGAAAAAAGGCGAAGAAGGTAAGGATTTTTTTGACATTCTTTCTCGACGCCGTACTCACCCGTACGGTGAGAGAAAAAATGTCAAAAAAATCCTTAGATTCGAAGCATTTTTTCATTTTATGCCATTCCTACTGCCGAATTTACCGTGAAACACCCTGCTGAAATGGATGGGTGTTTCATGATTGGCGGGTGATTAATGCCTAATCATGTTGGTTTAGGATAATGTATTCACCGAAGTTATTATGATTCGACACACCTTCATGTTCAACAAAGGTAAGTATATATTTTATGCTCCCCTATTTCCTAAAATACTAGACGACCTACAACTTAATGCTCCCTTATTTAGCTGGCAGAGTTTATCAAATCTAACGGAATTGCGACAGAGCTCGGGACAGACAGAGCTCGGGAAAGTGCGCAAAAATAAAAAAAATGATATATTAAGATTAATGCAAATAATAAATATTGAGATTATTTATGCACAGAAATCAAAGTATAAAATGGGACTTTCTAGGAGAAGGATCGAATAATCAAGTTTTTTTAAATAAAAAAGAAGGACTTGTACTTAAAGTTATGAAAAAAACCCAAGATGAGAGCCCTACTGATTCACCAGAGCGCTCTGTTCGATTATGGAATCTTATCAATCCCAAGATGACTCCTTCCGCAAAAATTGTGAGTTTGGATGACGGAGGAACAGCATGGGTTGCTCCGTACGTACAAGGAAGACAGTCAACAGATAAAGAAATGAAAAATGCTCTCATTGATATATATAATGCGACTGGAAGAATTGTAGTGGATGCAACAGTAAAAAATAATTTTATTACAACAGACAAGGGTCAAGTTATTTGTGTCGATATTGGAATGGCCTTACAAATGGAATATAGGGATGATAAAATTTTAGGAGATGAAAAATTTTTTACAAAACCTATACACCGGAAAAGCATCATAAGTTTAGGTACTTGGGAAAAAGTAAAAAAGAACCATGGCTTTTTATTCAGCCTTTATGAAGGGAGCCACTCGCAGACAATTAAAACAATCAAAGCATTATTATTTATAAAAAACAAACGTCCTGATATTTTAGATGTAAGCTTTTTGGAATCAAATCCAACATATATTACGCAATTTGCGGAGTCTTATGATGTCATGCTCAGCCTTGAAAATAAAACTTTAATGCAAGAAGCTAAAAAAAACTTAGATAATCAACAGACACTTACTCTTGAAAAAATAAAAGAGAGTTGCCTTAAAGAAATAAATAGC
>Ga0207115_1109_pt1 | contig 9688 bp, 11 predicted proteins | sample Alteio_BWMinHeat_46_FD_153536 | JGI IMG/M metagenome (GOLD analysis project Ga0207115, IMG submission 153536) | Enriched cells from forest soil in Barre Woods Harvard Forest LTER site, Petersham, Massachusetts, United States -... | ecosystem: Environmental > Terrestrial > Soil > Temperate forest >...
AAGAGGCCTTTGCAGGATGGAGCGAAGAGGCCTTTGCAGGATGGATTGATTACAGATTTTGTTTTGGGGACGCTGGGAGACCAGTTGACTGCGGAGCAGCTGCCACCTAGGCCACCATCAGTAACGGCAGAGGTGCAGATAGCAAGACCTGCAACACCCACGAGACCAAGAAGAGACTCAAATCCCCTACAAATTGATGAGCTTAATGAGCAGGTGCGCGCACTCAGAGTAGAGGCAGCAAAATTAGTTAGAGAAAAAGAAGATGCGCTAGTAGCAGCTCGTGAGGCAGTGACTAAGTCGACAGTCCTTGAAATGACGACTAAAGTGTTACGAGAGGTAATAGAAGCTCGTGATAAGGACTTGGTTGCTTTTAGAGGATTAGTAGAGAGCCTGAATGGGCAGCTGCAGCAGTGGACCAGGCACAATTTAGCTCTGAAGCCTGATACAAGAATAAAAACGCTTAGTATTGATGAACTGGAACGACAACTAGACGCTGTGGTTCTACGTCAGAAGTTGGATATTGCCAATGAGAAGTTGGATGTTGCCAATGATAAGATTCGTGAATTGGAAGGAGAATTGGAAGCAGCAGTACAGGAAAAAAGGGACAAACGTCAGAGGTTGGATGTTGCCAATTATAAGATTCGTGAATTGGAAGCAGAATTGAAAGCAGCAGCACAGAAAACAAAGGACAAATAGGAGCTTTTTTTAATCTTCAACACATGAAACGGGGGAAGAAAATTCCTCCGCTAAATCTTGTGTAGAGGGCGCTCTCTCCCCCTTCCCCCGTACGCTAAATAAAAGCGGGGTCCCAGGGAAGCCAAATTGCTCCCGTAGTTGATGAATCAGGTACTTCTTATACCCCTCCGTCATCAACTCGGGATCATTCACAAAAAGCACAAAATGGGGAGGATGAACTCCTACCTGCGTAAGATAGTAGATCCTTAGCCTCTTGCCTGTAATCATAGGGGGATGGGTCATTTGAATCGCGCGCTCGATACACTTATTCAATAGGTGCGTCGTAATCCTCGTTTGAGAGGCTTGATAGACCTTGTCCACCTCAGCAAAGATCTTACTGAGATTGCGCGTCGTTAATGCAGAAATAAAAAGAAGGGGGCAGTGGGCAAGAAAAGCACTCTGACGGCGAATCCCCTCTAAACAGTGTTCCATGCGAAACCCTTTAACTAAATCCCACTTGTTCACAAGCACAATACATCCCTTCCCCTCAGCTTCTATCATACGCGCAATGATTTTCTCCTGCGAGGTTAGCCCCTCTCTCACATCCAACATCAAAAGTACCACGTCAGAGCGAGAAATCGCCCTCTCTCTGCGAATCCCCGCAAAATGGTCCACCCTCTCATGCTCAGCCTTTTTTCGGCGAATCCCCGCCGTATCTATCAGCACATAAGGGGTTCCCTGAAACGTAAAAGCCACATCCACAGAGTCTCGTGTCGTACCAGGCACGTCACTCACTAAACAGCGCTCCTCATTAACTAAAGAATTTAATAGGGTGGATTTCCCCACATTCGGTCGGCCAATCAGAGAAATTTTAATGCCAGGAGGGACAGGGGGCTCTTGGGGAATTTCAGAAAGATGCTCCCAAGCTGCTATAACAAGCTCCTCAATGTTATGTCCTTGAAGGGCTGAAATCCCCACCATTTTCTGAATGCCCAGTTTGTAAAACTGGTGAATCAGAGGGTCATGGTCGTAGGTGTCTATCTTGTTGACAGCTAATACAAGGGGTTTGCCAGTTTTTAAAAGAAATTGTGCGAGAAGAAAGTCCCGTTCGGTAATCCCTACTCGAGAATCAACGACTAAAATGAGAGAATCAGCCTCTTGAATCGCACTCTCCGTTTGGCTGCGAATTCCTTTTTGAAAGCGGTCGTCCGCGGCAGGATCAACCCCCCCAGTATCGATCACCTGGAAGGGAAAATGGTATCTTTCCGAGAGAGCATAGAGGCGATCACGGGTCGTTCCTTCTGCTTCATCAATGATAGCAATTCTTCTTTTACAGATGTGATTAAATAGGGCCGATTTCCCGACGTTGGGTCTGCCCACAATGGCTAGCTTTAACATGTTGAAAATTATAGTGGATCAGGGATAAAAAAGAACCGTTTTTGTTCTTAACCTGAGTTTTGGGTTGTCTTCCTCAAATTCAGGAAGACAACCCAAAACTCAGGTTTATCTGATAGGATCGACCTTTCTAAGAACCCCCCCCCTCTCCTCAAGCGGGTAGATCCAATTCTCCCCATTCTCTCGCATCAACCGGTCACATCCTAGCGCAATCCCCTTCAATGCCCCATATTTTTCAATCGCCTCCCAGGTATATTGCGAACTTGAGGGCCAAAAGCTACTTCTTGGACCATCACATGGGGAAATATAAACTTGAAAAAAGCGAATCATAGAACGGCACACTTTCTGACTCGCCGAGAGGGGCTGGGGAAAAGGTACCGCCTCTTGTCGATGGAGATGCGGTAACTCCTGATCAATCCCCCATGGACCATTCCCAACTTCATTATATGAAGAGGCTTGTACCGAACTTATCGACAACAGAAGGAATAAAATTAAAATAAAATTTTTCTTAATATTCATAGCTGATAATATCATTAGATATATGATAAAAACGCTTATTGAGCAATTATCAAAAGATCTTAATCTATCCACCCCCCCCTCTCCAGATAGGGAGGGTTGTTATTTGCTGGAATTTGATGCAAACATGCAGATCTCCTTGAGAGAAAATCCCAACTCAGGCATCACCTTGTATACAGTGCTCATAGATCTTCCCTTAAAGCAGGCCGAACCTTTCATGCATCAGGTCATGATGGCGAATCTTCTTGGAAAAGAGACAGGTGAGAGTGTTCTTGGATTGGATAAGGAGGGTAAGAAATGGGTTTTTCTTAGATTCCTTCCAGAGGGTATTGAGTACAAAAATTTTCGTGATGCTTTCGAGAATTTTGTGAATTATGCCGAGGTATGGCGAGAAGATACAGTGAGATTTCAAAACGAACAGAATGTGGAATAGGGTATCATGGGTTCGGAATTCGTCGCCGAAAGGGGAATTCTTAAAGGTTTAGTCCTTGCTTTAGAAGAGGGACAAGAGTGGATCATCGGGAGAGATCCTGATGGAGCGACTCTTATTGTTGAAGATCCGCACGTTTCTAGGATGCATCTTGTTTGTCGTAAACGAGAAGAGGGGTTTGAAGTCGAAAATTTAAGCCACTCTAATCCTGCTCTTTTAAATGATGAGGAGATCAAGGGGCCGACTCTGATCCATCATGGGGATGAATTGACGATTGGGGGAACTGTTTTTGTCTTCTATCCAGAGGGAAAAGCTCAGGAGAATGTAGAGGAGGAGCCTCTAGAGAAATCTCCCCCAGAACCTGATGAGGAGAAAGATTTAGCCATTTTCGAAGAAGAGGAGGAGATACCAGCCGTTCATCTGGATCTTACGGGCACAACTCGGTATCTTCTTAAAGTGATCTCAGGGCCTAATGCGGGGGCGGAGATCGCTCTAGATCGGGAACGTAGCTATGTCATTGGTACAGATTCTACCTCTTGCGATATTGTATTCAATGATCTGAGCGTCTCCCGTCAGCATGCGCGTCTAAAAGTCAGTGATCAAGAGGATGTAACCATAGAGGATCTGGGCAGCCGTAATGGTGTGATTGTGGATCGAGAAAAAATCTCGTATGAAAAACTGCTGGCCCCTAATTCTAGCGTCTCTCTTGGAACCTCCATTTTCCTTCTAATTGATAGAGAGGCTCCCGCTGAAACAATAACCACCACCTTTTTCGAGCCTCCCCAGGAGGAAAAAATCATAGAGGAGAAAGAGGAGAAAATAGAGGAGGCCTCCACAACCGCTCCCTCCGCCCCTCTTAAAGTGTCAACACAACAGCTGAATTTATCAACAGGCCCTTTAGCTCTTGCTGTTTTTATCGCTATTTTGGGCCTTTTTGTCGGCTTGGGAATGTATTCGCTTTTGCGAGAAAAACCGGTCGAAATCGCTCAAAAGGATAATACAGAGGAGATTAAAAAGGCTTTAGACAAATTCCCAGGCGTTGCTTTTTCTTATAACTCCTGTCTGGGAAAGCTTTTTTTACTTGGACATGTGCAGTCGGCCATTGAACACAATGAGCTTCTTTATAAGCTTCAATGTTTTTCCTTCATCAAAAGCATCGATGATAATATTGTAAATGATGAGGCTGTGTGGCAGGAGATGAATATCCTGATCGCTCAACATCCTGAGTTCAAAGGGGTCAATATGCATGCCTGTGAACCTGGAGTTTTTGTACTGAGTGGTTATCTGGCGACAAATCAACAGGGAACTGCTTTAACAGATTATATCAATACGCATTTCAATTTCATAAGCTGTCTTCAGAACAATGTCGTTGTGGAACAAAGAATTGCGGAGGAATCCTCCGCGCGTTTGATTCAAGGTGGTTTTGAAGCGGTGAATGCCTCCTTTTCAAATGGAGAGCTTCTTTTAACGGGCTATATTAGTTCAAATCAGGTAGAGGCTTATGAAAAGTTGAAAGAGGAGCTGAATCAGATGCGAGGTGTCCGTTCTTTAAAAAACTTTGTCGTGGCGGTCACGCCTGAGCAGGGGGTCATTGATGTGGCTAGAAGATTTCCTGGTAGATATCGCGTGACGGGGGGATCTAAATATTGTGATGTCAATATTAATGTGGTGATCAATGGCAAAATCTTGAGTCGCGGTGATTCTATAGATGGATGGGTTGTGACGAGTATTCAGCCCAATACGGTTTTCCTTGAAAAGGATGGCGTGAAATATAAGATAGAGTACAGTAAATAAACTGGTGTTAAATAACCTGAATTTGAGGGAGAAAAACCCAAAAACTCAGGTAAATAAGGAGTCATAAAATGTTTGGCTTAGGTGGTCAAAAAAAGAAAAAAGGGCAAGAGGTTCATTTTGATCTTGAAGAAGATTTAAAAGATCCCATTAAATTGCGCGCTTTAAAAGAAAAGATCGATGCACGTTCTAAACAATTGAAGGATCAATTGAGGCAGGGTGAAAATAAGAAAGTATTTGATCAAGCACAGACACTATTGCATGGGTATCTTGCTGTTCAAAAGGTTCTTGAGCGGGTAAACCGCAAAAAGGTTTAGGAGGAATATGACTTTTAATTTCAACCAGATGTTAGATGGTTTGAATAAATATGCCGAATCTGTGCAAAGTTATTTGAGTCAATTGCAAAGTCCAAGTTCGGGCACGATCAGTTTGACTCTTATGTTTCAAATGCAGTTTCATATGCAAATTTTGTCTCAGTATTGTGAAGCTGTATCGAATACTTTGAGTGCAGTACATAGTGAAATGATTACGATGGCGCGCGCGACTAAAGGGCAATAATTTTTAATGTGAGAGAGGTTGTCTATGAAATTTGACGAATTTAATGAAGATTTGGGTGTCTTTATGGAAGCAGGACTTATTGCCATTAAGCAGGGTGATGAGGAGAGCGCTAAAAAGTTATTCAATGCTGTGGGAGTTCTGGAAAAAGACCAGACAGGTAAAAAAATGGGGTATGGCTTAATTGCTCTCCATAAAATGGATATTAAAACTGCGCAACAGAGTTTCCATGAAATTTTAGCAAAAGAACCTAAGAACTGGAGAGCAATGGCTTTTCTCTCTTTTTCCCATGTTCTTTCTACTTTAAAAGAGGGGCCTGCAGATGAGAAGATCGCGGCTTTTAAACAGGCGGCACACATGGCACAGGAAGTTTTAGCTCATTGTGAAACTCCCTCGACACGTCAGCTTGCTCAGTCGGTATTGGATTGGGAGGCAGATATGCAGGCGCGCGCAACCAAGGGACCTGCTGAAGCTTAATCTATAGAGAAATAAGGAATAAAATATGTCAATGAATCCCAGTAATCCCCCTATCCCGCCTACCCCAGGAGTCTCTCCTTACGGTCCGAGTAAGCCGGCTCTTGGAGCTGATGAGGGGACTCAGCAAAGGCCTTTTTCTTTGCCGCCTGGCCCGGGAAAAGGGGCGGGTAGTCCAGAATCTGCTCAAACAGAATCGGCTCCCACTCCGATGCAGGTTGCAAGAGATGCCTCTCACAAACAGGCTCCGCTCTCTCCTGAGGAGATGCAGAATCAGTTAGAGACTTTAACTAATCGGCTGGGGGAGATTCGTAATAAACTTCAAAACGAGAAGATCGTGAACAAGTTTGGGCAGGAGCACTATCAAGCCTTCGAGAAGGTTATTGATAAAATGAATCCTGATCTGAAAACGATTGCGAAGTCGACTCAAGGAGAGTTTAACCCTACTCCGAAGAAAAAGGGGGAATCTATTCTCCAGCATGTCACACAGTGGATTGATGGGGGACAGGGAACTTTAAATTCTGCTCTTAACTACCTCTCTAATAAGCAGGGAAATCCAAATCCAGCTGACATGTTGAAGCTACAATATGCAGTGCAGAGAGCCTCCCAACGGGGTGAATTAATGGCCAGTTTGATTGGTGCCGGCGTTTCTGCTATTAAAACAATTATGAGTACCCAATTAGGCTAATTGCTAAATGGAAAAAAAATTTGATCAACTTCTCTCGAGTCTTGATGAGATACAGCTTACTACCGTAACGGGTAGAATCACAGAGATTGTGGGGATGTTGATCAAGGCAATCGTCCCTCAGGTTCATATGGGGGAGATCTGTCTTATCAAACGGGGGCGAGCTCCCCCTCTGATGGCGGAGGTTGTGGGATTCACTCAGGAGGAGGTTTTTTTATCTCCTTTAGGAGAGATGACGGGGATTGGCCCCTCTTCAGAGGTGATCCCGACTCATATGCCCTTACAGATCAAAGTGGGGCCTCAACTCTTGGGAAGAGTTCTCAACGCTCTTGGGGAGCCTATGGATGTTGATACCAAAGGGCCTTTAGAGCTTACAGAGACCTTTCCTATTTTTCGTGCCCCTCCTGACCCTTTGAAAAGAGCGCGGATTTCTCAGACCATTTCAACAGGGGTCCGCTGCATTGATGGTCTCTTAACCTGTGGGCGAGGGCAGAGAGTAGGTATTTTTGCAGGAGCGGGGGTGGGGAAATCTACCCTGCTCGGTATGATTGCTCGTAATGCAGCATCAGATGTGAATGTGGTGGCTCTGATAGGAGAGAGGGGACGAGAATTACGAGAGTTTATAGAAAAGGATTTGGGAGAAGAGGGATTGGCCCGTTCTGTGATTGTGGTTTCTACCTCAGATCAGGCCTCTCAACTCCGCTTGAATGCAGCCTACGTCGGAACAGCTATTGCTGAATATTTCCGAGATCAGGGCAAAAATGTTGTTCTGATGATGGATTCGGTCACCCGTTTTGCCCGAGCTTTAAGAGAGGTGGGGCTAGCTGCAGGCGAGCCTCCTGCACGTGCGGGCTATACCCCTTCTGTCTTTTCAACCCTGCCCCGTCTTTTGGAGCGTTCGGGAAATGCGGAGGTGGGGTCGATCACAGCTTTTTATACCATTCTTGTTGCAGGGGATGATTTGAATGAACCTGTAGCAGATGAGACCAAATCTATTCTGGATGGGCATATTGTTTTGTCCAATCTTTTAGCGCAAGCATACCAATTTCCAGCAGTTGATGTGTTGGCCTCTATCAGCCGGCTTTTAACAGATTTAGTCAACAAGGACCATTTGAAGCTGATAGGAAAAGCGCGTGAAGTATTAGCTAATTATAAAAAAATTGAAATGCTCTTACGGATTGGCGAATATAAGAGGGGTTCTGATCGAGATGCAGATTATGCGATTGATCATATTGAACGCTTAAGACGTTTTTTGATGCAGGCCATTGATGAAAAATCGACTCTAGAAGAGACTTTTCAGCAACTTAAAGCACTCTTTCGATGAAAGAATTAAAGTATCCATTAGAACAGGTCCTTATTGTGAAAAAAGGGCGCGTGGAGAAAGCAGAAAAGGTGGTGCAGGAAAAGGAGCGTGCACTTCAAGTTGAGAAGGAAAAATTAAAAAAAATAGAGGCGGAAAGAGATATTGTTTTAAAGCATCATGGAGAAAAGCTTGCTCAATTAAGAGAGGCGATGGATGAGGGAACCACAAGTGATGAGGTTCTCCAGATGAAGGCTTATCTGAAAGTTGTGAAAGAGAATCTAGCGAAAGAAGAGGCGAAGGTAAAACAGCAGAAAGAACAGGTGCGTCTTGCGGACAAAAATCTTCAGGATGCGCTCCTTGATCTTAAAAAAAAAAGAATGGAAGAGGAAAAGATCAAGCTGCATAAAGAGCATTGGATGCATGAGACAAAATTGGAAACAGCACGAGAAGAGGCCAAAGAGTTTGATGAAATTGGACAGGTGCTTTATGAATCTCATCGCAAGAAAAAAAAATTACAAGACGAGGGTGAAAAATGAGTAATAGTATTCCTCCAAATAAAAGTTCTTCAAGTCAGAATGTCAATGATAACCGGGGACCTGAGAAAAATAAGAGGGACAAGGGGAAGAAATTTGAGCTCAAAGGAAAAGAGGAGAAGGGGTCTCAGAAGGAGGATGCCAATCTCTTTGCTCTGATGGCGGAGACTCAGCAAAAGGGTGAACAGCTGGCTCAACAAAGCAAAATGGAGGGGGTTCAAGCTTCGCAAAAGGTGGCCGATGTTCAGGCAGCCTCTCAAATTCGTGCGATTATCATGAAGACAGTTGAGACAATGGCTGTTGGAAAAGTAGGAGCCACTGACATTGCGCATCTGGATTTAAAAGCGGGAGAGGTGCCAGGAGCATTTGCGGGGGCCTCTTTAAACATTGCAAAAACGGGAAATGAGCTTACTGTGAATTTTACCCATTTTGCTACTCCTGCCATGGAGGCACAGGCGATTAATCTAGTGGAGCATAATAAGGAGCAGCTGGCGCAACTTGTGCAAGCGTTGCAAGTTAAAGGAATCCAGATTACGGAGTTGAATGTGGGAAATCGTTCCATTGCGTTACCAAAAGTGGAACCCCTTCCCTCTCCTATGAAAATTTCCTCTTCAGAATTGGGAACACAGGCAGATAGACAGAGACAAAGAGAGGAAAAACAAGATAAAGATCAGAGTGGGCCGAAAAAATGAGTATGACTGCAGATTTGGATTGGATCAAGCAGATCGATGATTCTCTGATTGAATTGGGGAAAAGGCCTGCGTTTGCTTTTCCAACCTCCTTTCCTTGGGAAGCAGTAGAGAGGGCATTAAGAGAGACCTTTGAGCGGGAGGATCTTGTTTTAAGTTGTGCTGAAAAAGGGTGGCAAAGCTCTTCTGTTATACAAGAAAAGCTTCAAAATTTGGGTCCGGGTATTCTCTCTCTTGCCATCCAAGTCTCCCCTTTAAATGTTCCCCTCTATTTTGTAACCACGGAGCGGGATATTACGCTTCTGATGGCAGATTTATTAGGTGGAGATGAGAGAGCCTCCTATTTTCTAGAACATGCTTTACTGGAGGGTTTTTACCACTATTTTGCCGCTGAAATCGTGAGAGTGGTTGAAAAATCAGCCTTCGCCTCCCCCCTCTCTTTTCGTTTAGGCCAACTGGCTCCCTCCTTAGAGGAGATTTTTAAGGAGTCCTCTTTGGTGACAGATCTATCCCTTTCTGTAGAAAAAACAACTTTTTGGGGACGATTATTTCTTCCTGCACGCTTTAAAGAGGCGTGGAAAAGTTTTTTTAAGGAGCTTCCTGCTCCCCCTCTTTCGGAGGCAGTCCAAAAGAGCATTTCTG
>Ga0207115_1110_pt1 | contig 9482 bp, 11 predicted proteins | sample Alteio_BWMinHeat_46_FD_153536 | JGI IMG/M metagenome (GOLD analysis project Ga0207115, IMG submission 153536) | Enriched cells from forest soil in Barre Woods Harvard Forest LTER site, Petersham, Massachusetts, United States -... | ecosystem: Environmental > Terrestrial > Soil > Temperate forest >...
ATTGGGCAATTTATTCTTTGGACGTTCGATAGGTTACCCACTCAAAACTGCATAGAGCCAGAATTTTCACGGTAAATTCCTCGAAAGATTAGTAATAACCTTAATAAGATTAGTAGAAATACGGAGGAATGTTATTAAATGTAGAATATATTAATTATTTTATCTATTTTATAATCCTAAGTTCGGGTGATTAACGCCTAATCATGATAGTTTAGGATAATATATATTATTTATTTTTTAACATGTTGGGAGGGAGTTATGGCTACAACAAAAGGAAAGAAAAAATATGGGTCAGGCGCTCAAAAAGAAGTGAAAAATGAAATGCATCGTTATAAACTGGGGCAAGCCCGTAGCGGTAAAGCAGAAACCCCTGTCAAAAGCAGAAAACAAGCTATTGCTATAGGTCTATCAAAAGCTCGTAAAAAAGGGTTAAAAGTTCCAAAAAAATCTAGTAGCACTAAAAAATCTACACGCTATTAATCATATGACCTATTCGGAGCAACTAATATGTTGCTCTGAGGTTTATCTGATTTACCCTTTTACCCTAAAATTATTCTGTATTTATATTGCATAGTTCTCCAACTCAATGTATTGTTATTACGGTTCTTTTGCTAACGGACTAACTAAATATTAAAGGGAATTTAATATGCAAGCATCATTTTCTAAAAAAACCCTCCGTTTTGCATGTTCTACATTGTTTTTCATCCTGAGTTATGCTTCTCAATCCATATTAGCGATGACTAATCTATCGGCGTATCCAGTCGGGAATACATGGTATATAGGAGCGGGTGGTGGTATTTCCTGGATACATTTCCCTGACAATACAACCGTGTCAAATGGCCTCCCTGTATCTGCTCCTTTTAATCAAGATTTATTTAGTATTCAAACAATAAAGGATTCAAATGTGCAAATGATTGCAGGATATCGTTGGCAAAATAATACTAAATTTTTTCCTTATTCCAATGTATTTTTTCAATATAGAAGTTATATTAATAATGATATTAGCGGTTCTGTTGAACAATTTTCTTTGCCTCAATTTACTAATTATGATTATCAAATGAAATATTCTGCCGATTTACTGACTCTTAATGGTAAATTCGATGTGCTGGAATATAAGAAAATAATGCCGTATTTTTCTGCGGGAGCGGGTGTCATTATTAATAGTTTATATGATTATACCGAAGCACCGACAGCGAATGTCACACCACGCGTGAGCCCAGGGTATACAACAAATAATTCAAGTCATTTGGCGTTAACATTAGGTGCAGGTTTGGACTATATTTTAACGGAAAATAATTGGATAACATTAGGTTATGAGCATGTTTTTCAGGGATCTATAAAAAGTGGACCCGGTCTATCAACATGGTCTGCTACTTCCTTGCATTTTGGTAATGCAAAAATGGATACGGTATTTGTTAATTTTACAATGAATCTTCCCACCCTTAGTTAGGAATTTTAAAATGAGAAATTATTTTTTAATATTAATATTTTTTCTCTATTCATTATTTGCATTCAATGCATATGCTGGAGAAAATCCCATTGAATGGTCTTTAAGCCCTGCCTCAGGTTTTCCTGCTCAAACCAATGTGGGCAGTACTTATGTTGTTACTTATACTCTCACAAATAATATGCCATTTGCTTCGCCATTAACGATAACACGCACTTATACAGGCGGGAATTATGTGGTGACCAATGAGTGTAATGGAACATTGGCCCCGAAAGGCCAGCCTAACAGTAGCTGTTTAGTCCATATTTCACTGCAGCCTATTGGGGCAAGACAAAATAATATTACTTTAACGATGGCATACGGCAATAATCGTGTGCCATTACCGCAATTATCAACAACATCTGTTTCGAATGATATAAAAGAAGGTGTTGTTGGTCATGTAACTTCTCCATTGCCTGCTGTGACTTACACAGGAAATAGTTACACGGTTGCATTTAGTTTCGCAAATAATGGTACCTTACCAGTGACTGCTACAGTAGTAAATATCAGTGGATTTACAGCAACGACAAATACATGCTTAAGTCCATTAACACCTATGACACCCTGTGTTGTATCAGGGACGTATACACCCGCTTCGACAGGAAGTGCAGTATTGAGTGTTACCTATGTTTATAGCGGAGGTTCAGTTCAAAAAATAACACAAACGGATGTGCGCAGTGGAAGAAATACTTGTTTACATGGTCAGGCTGTATTGCCATTACCTATTACTAGCTTTATTTATGCTGATAATGTAGTGAAATATACTTTTACTAATAATTGTAATACATCTCAAACAATAGGGGCTGTTACAGTTGTTTCAGATGGATCAGCTTTATTAACTAAAAGTACTAATTCTAATTTTACAACGTGCACACCTAACATAAGCCTTTCTGGGAATGGCGGCAATTGTTCGGTATTAGTTTCTGTTGTTCCAACAGCGGTTAATTCTGATTTATCTGTAACGGCAGAAGCATCGCTAGGAAGTACTGTGTTATCCAGCATTACGACAAGTTCCATGATTAATGCGATTCCTAGCCCTTCCTCCGATCATACTATTTATTTTGTTAATCAATGTGATGAAAAAGTGTGGTATGAATTTGCAAATAATGGAGCATATGGTACGCCGCAAGGTGATCCAACTCCTCCGAGTGAGCGGGGTTTTCTTAATTATCAAATGAGCGGTCAATTGACAGGTGCTGCACCCAGCACAAAAACATTAACTTTTCCTGCTTATATTAACGGCGCTATTTATGGTCGTACGAAATGTGACACCACGTTAGGATATTGTAAAACAGCAAATTGTACTATTAATTCTCCAACAGATTGGTCTTGTCAGCAAGGTGTTGGAGCTCAAACGCCTGCCACCATTATTGAAGAATATATGCCTAATGCGACAGATAGTGATGGTGTTTATGATATCAGTGTTATCAATGGATTTAATATTGCAGCGGAAATGAAATCGCTGGCACTTATTAATCCTAATAATAATGTTTTTACACAAGCATGTGGACAAGCAGCGGGAGCTGTTATTCAACCTACGGGATCTATACTTGGCAATGCTACATGGTCATTTAATCCTGCTACATCAGGTGATAGTGCATCCAATTTTATTTGGGTATCGGAAGGTGCTTATGATAATTGTGTCAGCGGATGTGATCCTGCAAATGGTTCCTATTGTGGTATTGGGTTTAATTCCATTGCTCCTGGAACGGGAGCAGGAACGCAACCATTAAATAAACGATGTGGTGCTTTTCGTGGCTATTTTCAAGTGCAAATCTATGAAACTTATCCCAATGATAATGAATGGGGTGGGGGAGCAGCAAATAATTTATATACGTATTATCAATTAGGAAATACATTAACTGGTTATTGTACTATAGGTGGATCCACTGCAAGTGTATATGATATATATGCATGCCCTAATTTGGGTCAGACCTGCTTGCTAACAGGATATAATGCAGGACATGTGCAAGCATGTGGATGTATAAATTATTCATTTACAGGATCGGCGAGCACTTGCCTGAGCCCGAATCCAGACTGGATAAATAGAGTTTACCCGCGGGTATCATGGTTAAAAACAGCAGCTCCCACCGCTTATACGTATCAATATGATGATCCTTCGTCATCATTTACTTGCCAAATAGCAGGACAAAAAACAAGTTACCAAATTACATATTGTCCTGCAGGTCAGAAAGGATTGCCTGTATAAGACTATAGTAGATGTGATTGATCATGGCTATTTAAAAGGGATAAATTATGAAAAAACTTTATATAATATTCATTTTATTAAATTTAATATATTCCGTAGATGTTTTTTCTGCATCAAATACAGGTTCTATTCCTAATATTTCAAATCATTATTTGTTAATGCCAGTGCTTTATAAATTTGAAAATATGCCGATTGAAAAAGTTTCAGATACTATTAGTCGACAATATATTTATTCCCCGCAAGCGACACTTGTTAAATGGTATTTTAAAAAAGGCGCTATTGTACCTTTGCATCATCATGTCAATGATCAAATAACGTGGATTACAAAAGGTAGTGTGCAAGTTAATTCACAGGGTAAAACATTCATTGTAAAGGCAGGTGATGTCATTTCATTACCTTCTAATGTTCCTCATGAATTTATTGCATTAGAAGATACCATTGATATTGATTATTTTACTCCTGCCAGGCAGGATTGGATTGATAATACAGCTACTTATTTAAAAAAATAATACGGTAAATTCCTATCATGCTTATAACAATCCAGGCTGCCTCTATCAAAGCGGAAGGGGTATTCCAATGGAAATATAAAGAAAATAAGATTAACCACGCAGCGAAAAAATTTAAAAACTGATAAGTTAATGTATTTGCTTTTAAGTGACCTGCACTTAATCCAAAATAGGCGACTAACAGCATAATGACACCGATAATTCCAATGGGATCAGATAATTTCAATAATATGTTATACATTTATACAGCTTCTCGGTGAGTGATAACGATTTTATTAATAATCGCAATTTTCATCATAGTACTCAACAAATATTTTAAAATAATTCATATATGATCTTTTAATAATATAGCAAATAATTGTTCTTTTTCGATTTTTTTTTGTATGATTCCATCATTATAAAATAGCTAGAAGGATGCGTTTTGAATGAAAGCAACCATTAGAGAAACAGACATTTATTTTGATATCGCTGGTATGCAGTTAAGACCTGTAGGTAAAGATTTTGTTGAATATCCCGTTTTATTCATGTTACATGGTGGGCCTGGCGGTGATCACTTAAACTACAAACGGTTTTCGTTACCGTTACAAGACGTTGCTCAATTAGTCTTTATTGATCATCGTGGTTGTGGTCGTAGTAAAAAAACCAAACAATCAGATTATACATTAGAAAATAATATTGAAGATGTGGAAGCATTACGAAAGTATCTAGGGTTAAAAAAAATTTGTATTTTAGGAGGCTCTTATGGAGGGATTGTTGCACAAGGATATGCAATCCGTTATCCGAAGCATGTAGAAAAACTCATTTTGTCAGCAACAATGCCTAGTTATAAAGGCATCGAAGAAGCTAAACAATACCTTAATGAATATGGTACTGCTGAACAAATTACTATTTGTGAATATCTATGGAACGGTACTTTTAAAAATTCTAAACATGTTATGGATTATTTTAATATAATGGATTCATTGTATTCTCTTGTAGCACGCAAAAATTCTAAACGTCCTGTATTTAATAAATCTAAAACAATATGGTCACATCACGCATTAAACGAAGGATTTTCTAATTTTTTAAGACATTTTGATTTTGTCAAAAAATTAAAAAAGATCAAGTGCCCCACGCTTGTTTTAGCAGGCAATGAGGATTGGATCTGTCGGCCATCACAATCTAAAATCATTGCACAACACATTCCACATGCTGAGTTAAAAATTTTCAGACAGTGTGGTCATGCGATTGCAGTAGATGCTAATGAAAAATATATTAAAGCGATTAAACATTTTTTAAAATAAAAATATTTATCATTCTTCAGATCATTATTTTAAATTCTTCTGCAAGGATTTATTATGAATAAAAGTGATATTCTATATGGAAAATATCAACATTATAAAAACCATAAATTATATGAAGTCATTGGCGTTGCTTTTCACACGGAAACACAGGAAGAAATGGTGATTTATAAAGCTTTATATTCAGATGACTTATTTTATTATGGACAACTATGGGCTCGACCCAAGAAAATTTTTTTAGAAGCGGTGGATTATAATGGAAGTAGTATTCCTCGATTTAAAAAAATTGAATAATGAACTGGGAGATTAGCAGGTCTTTATAAATTATAGCGGAATCTTAGTTAATCCGCCTTTTTCAAATAAATTAATGCAACGGATGACTATGCTCAAGGGAAAGTAGTAACTCGTATAATAAAATTAGAAAGTGCTCAATCAATGATTTCGTTATTTATGATTCCTGTTATATTATACGTATAGCGGGATGGGCTTCAAAACATACATCCCAATTAATTTGCTGCAAATGAAAACACAGCGCTGTTTGATAATGTACGAATTTGAACCCATCTAATCTGTATTAAAATATTTTTAATACGCAATTTTTTCCATTGTAATGTAAAATAGCGTTTGTATCTTTTTTCAAGATAACGTATTTTTGACCATTTTCAAAATTACATGGTATATCTTTTCCTGAGATAGCGCCACCTACGCGAATGCCGAAACTATATTTTCCTTCAGGCATATTTTTTGCGCTATAGGTACTTCCCATTCCGCCATGATTTTTTCCATTGACAGTAAAACCTAAGCCTGAAACTTTGGAAGTGCATTGTACATTTATATTAATTGCATAAGTGACTGAAAAAAATAAAAATAAGCATATTGCTAGCAGTGATTTAAAATAAATACGCATAGAAGCCTCCATGGCAATAAGTCAAATTACCATTATATCATTAAATTCCAAAATATTAGGGGTCAGTTTACAATTGGAATGAACAATTATTCCCTGCAAAAAAGTCAGAGAATGATTTATTTCACAATAATCGAAGTTAGTCTACATTTGGGGTCGTGTCTGACAAAACCTACCTCCGGGTGAAATTGAATAACTCACTTAACTGGATAAAATTGTATTAATTTTACTTCCGCGGCGGCTTGTTATTCAATTTCATCCGAAGGTAGGTTTTGTCAGACAGACCCCATTTGCTTGTATATTAACAATTATCTAAGCTAATACCCACATTTTCAAAAGCAGATTTGACTACATCAGTATCATAATTATAATCAATAGTTGCTTTTAATACGCCGCACGCTGCATCTGCAAAACTGGTACTAGAAGTCCAATAATCTTGGTTTGCTTTAACCATTACATCAAATGCTTTTTTGGTATTATTCCAGCCTTTTTCAGATCCCATTAGGTAGAATGCCTTATTAAATACGCCACTACTGTAATGCACATCTAAACCTTCATAATAATCTTTGACATTATCAATAGAGCACCAATCCCCTGGAGTCCCGCCATTACAATCTTTTGTCGGTTCATCCATATAGCGTAATGCACCATCGCCCTTCATGATTTCAGGGCCAATTTGCCAACTGTTATGGCCATTCGCATAAAACTCAGCCGCTTGTGCTGCCATATCAGAAAATGATTCATTTAGACCGCCTGATTGAGACCAATATTGTAGACTGGAATGTTGTTGAGTAAATCCATGACTAATTTCATGTGCACCGACACCTAAGGAAACCAATGGGTAAAACATTGTAATCCCATCACCAAAGGTCATTGAAGAGCCATCCCAATAAGCATTATCCATGTATTCATGTACTCGCATGACAAGAACCATGGGATTACCATTCGCGTCAATTAACGCGGGAACTCCATACCATTTTTTGTACATTTCTTGCACGACTTTTCCTACAAATAATGCGTCATTAGAGGGACTATAACCTCCATTGACAGCATCTTGTTGTCCATCCCAATAAGTGAAATCATGTACAGGATTTTTTGCTTTACAGTCAAATTGAGTGACAGCATCATTCAGATTAATATTTTTTACAGTGACTTCAGCATTCTGCACATAGCAAATATTAAGACCACTGCGCATTATGGATAAGCTAGGATAATCGTTGCTTTTACCATCGTAAGTAAATTGACCTTCTTTTTCGTTTCCACCGAACCCACCTCCTGATACAGGATCATTGGTTTGGATATTATCCCATTGTTGATATACTTCAAACGTAGAGGCATCAATAATCTTCGTCGGCTTACTAGGTAATCCACGAGCGGGTTTAGCGAAGAAACTGACTAAGTAAGTCCAGTGTGGTTTATTTGTTTTATCGACGAATATCATGAGTTGTGTTGACATTTTGCTAATGGTTTTTTGTTTATTTTCAGGATGACTTTGATATTCTTTTATCGAGGTTTGTAGGGCTTTATCTGCTTGAGCTTGTGCAGGTGCAGCACCTAATTCTTTTTCTATACCTTGATATAATATACCATTCATTACAGCGTTTTTATTGTTAGATAAGGTTGCTAACGCTGTATTATCGCCTTGAGGTACATGTACTATAAAATCACTACCCCATATGGGAGATCCGTCATACATTTGTTGTAAATGAATATGGGTTGTTTTTTTAAAGTCGATAGAACGTCGTATTTCTTTTAGGGTTATCTGAGAAGGTGTCGCATTTGCACCGAGATATGGCTGTAATACGGTAGTTGGCTGATGTCTAAGGTCGATGGGTTTTGCAGCAAAAGCTACATTCATACAAGCAGATGCTAATATACCCAAAGTAAACAAACGCGATAATTTCATGTGTTTTCTCCATAAAGTTAAATAAATCTATTCCTTAAAGTTTCCCAAACTATATAGAAAGTAAACTAGGCTTTCAACCTTTTACGTGCGCTAGGGGTAAAAAAAATTTATGGGGAATTTTAGTGTACTTTTCAAATGAATATTATCTTTCAAGCACTATCCAACATTAATAGAATCAAAATCGCCAGATAATGCATCAATCATTAATGGTGTGTTTTTCGCATGTGTATATGCGCCATCCAATACTAAGATGCATTTATCTTTTGCAAGCGTTAATAATTTGGCATTGGATAGGGGAATGCTATTAGCTATTAACAACCAATGCACTGAATTTTTTGGGTCTTGCATAGTAGATCACCTGCGATAACAAAATAAGATTTTGTGTCAAAGATAACATAGGCCCAATTTTGCTAGGATAATCCCAATTGAGTGCCCATGCAGAGGTGGTATCACATAGATTTAGAAAAATGGAAAAACAGACGAAAACGGTGCTTAAACCTAATGTGGATTGATTATTATAATTTTTAATAATTTGTGGGATGCCATAAATGAGCCAACAGGCGTTCGTGCACAGTCCAAATAAATCAAAAATAGATTTATTAAAATGACTAAATTGAATGGCAGAAAGACAAAAAATAAATAATAGAGGATATAAGATAGTCAATACTTTATAGAATTGTTTTTCTTGTGGATGATGTAAACCATAGTGACCGATTTGATAATGTTGTATTGATAAACTAATTAATCCTATTATGGTTACCATCCGGTACTGCCATTGCATAGAACAACCGAAACCATACATTAAATCGCATAAATATCCTATGAATAAGATACTATGCATCAGTATGCTTAATCCTTCCGTATTTTTTCGTTTAAAATTTAATATAATTTGTGGGATAAACCACATGAAATAGATAACAAAAGATATATTGAGGCTAATATTACCAATCGACATATATACACTTCCTACGCTAATTTAAGTTAGATCAGGTTCAAAGGGTTAAGCTTATGCTCTCTCAGCGTTGTAATTATTCATATCATATTGATAAATTGTTAAATAAACTCTAAATAACATGAATCACAAACGCACCCCTGGTAAGGGATGCTTTATATCATATTTTTTAAATAATGCATATGTATTATTGGCAAATGTACATTGCGACAAATGCATTAAGAATAGCAACTGTTAAA
>Ga0207115_1112_pt1 | contig 9279 bp, 8 predicted proteins | sample Alteio_BWMinHeat_46_FD_153536 | JGI IMG/M metagenome (GOLD analysis project Ga0207115, IMG submission 153536) | Enriched cells from forest soil in Barre Woods Harvard Forest LTER site, Petersham, Massachusetts, United States -... | ecosystem: Environmental > Terrestrial > Soil > Temperate forest >...
TAAAACAAAAAATTAAAAAACAGAAAACAGGAAGACCCCCTTCAAAAATATACCCACAAACACCTAGTTTTCATACAATGCACTTTCTCTCCAATACAGATCTCAAGCAGCCATCACAAGATAATAAATTATGGAATCCAACAGAAGAAATAAAAAAATTATGTGCAATAAAATGTAAAAATATATCAGAAGAATTTTTATTACGTCTGCGTGATTTTAAAGATGAAATGAATTCTACATTGAACAGAAAAAACTCCTCTGAAACAATAGAAGAGAAAAAAAATAATGTTGAAAATAATACCGAGAATAATCCTGAAAATAATCTTGAAAATAATCCTCAAAATGAGAAAATTTTCATCCTATTTATGTTAAAAGCATTGCTGACCGAATTTGCCCTAATCAGACCCTTAGGAAGCATCAGTCAAAAAGCAAATTTTAGAAATAACACTTTATATTTAATTTTTAATAAAGATGTTACAAAAAATGAATTAGAAAAGGCATTACATGAATATTGCCGCTATGTTTCTGATAAAGGAACCCTACTCCCTTCTTCGAAGATTGATAGCCCGTTTCTTCAAGAATTACACGGAACAAATAATATTCATTGGAGAGATTGTAATGTATTCGTCCAGAAAAACCATAACTATATTGAAACAGAATTAACAAAACTAGAATCCTTATTCGATAAAATTGTTGAATCAAAAAGGCTAAATTTAACTGAAGATGAAAAAGATTTCGCTCATGCCATGTTGCAAGATCTCAGGACAACACATTTCATGAAAGCGAAAGCAGGAGGAAGAAAATATCCCATTTTTCAGTTAAATACAAATCAAATAGAAAGTGCCATTAACAGACGGCATCGAGGCGCAATTATTTCATCTTCTAACTCTTCGTTTTCCAGTAGCACATCTTCATCCAGTTTCGGTTTTTCGAGAAAGGAAGACAGTTAGGATTCCGGGCTCGTTTAAAGAATTTGTGGGTGGCAAATCGTAAATTAACTAACAACTATTTTAAAATGGACTTTTTTAATTTTTTGAATCACATGGAATATCATAAACAAGGATTTGCTGGTTGGGTTACCGCTCGCACTTAACATTCTCATAATACTCTTAGGACTTTTTTCCATAAATTTTGAAAGCAATTCAAAAGTAATTGTTGCATTTATATAATCACGAAGAATTGCTTTTCCAGCATCTACATCACCAGTTAACAGCTCATTAACTGCTTCGGATAACATGGCTTCGCAGAATTTTTTGTCTTTTTTAGCACGAGACATAATTGTTGATTTAAACTCTTTTGTTAATGCCATATTTTATGCTCACCGTTTTTTTCGCTGTTTATATTCATTCCATTTCTGTTTGGCTAAATAGATATCTTTATTTTGTTGTTTCTTGCTCCCGCCTCCGAGTAAAATAATCAACTCAAGCAACTTTTCCAAAATAAATTCTATAGCCCGGGCCAAAATCGATTTTATATTCCAGAACTCCCTCTCCAACACTTTTTACGTTAGAATGGTTGCCTTGCTCTAAACGATAAAGTGCTGTTGTTACTTTTGCAGTGGAGGCTGCAACACTTAAAACCCAGACGCTACGGGTATAGTAGGTAAAAAAATTAATTTATTGATGCTGATTGAATTGCATTTTCTAAAATTATCTTTTATAGTATCAAAACATCCTGTTTCAACCTTTCCCCTAACTTATAAAAATCAAAAAATTTTAAACGTTATCCAATCTAAGGCTCTGTCATAAAATAACTTGAACAACTTCAATCTTTAAAATGAAAGAATTGTTCCATTCTAAAAATTGAAGTTGTTCAAGTTATTTTTTGACAAGCTCTCACTCCCATTTAAGTTATCTAGATACGATTGACAATCTCACATTTTTTACCACTTCGCAAATTTTTTATTATTTATCCTTAAGGAAAACCATGAAAAAACACTTACAATTAGGATTTTCATTAATTGAACTAATGATTGTCGTCGCTATCATTGGTATTTTATCTATGATTGCTATTCCTTCTTATCAAAATTACACAACGCGAGCACGATTCGCTGAAGTAATAACAGCAACAGACCCTTTTAAAACAGCAATTGCACTTGCATTACAACAAGGCACTGCTTTAAGTGAATTATCCAATGGAAGCAATGGCATCCCAGCAGAACCACCCTCCACAAAAAATTTACAAAATTTATCGGTAAAAAACGGCATTATTACAGCTAGCAGTACAAAAATAGCTGGAGATGCGACTTTAATTTTAACACCTAACACCGATGGCAGCTCTTGGTTAATAGAAGGATCCTGTGTAATGCTAGGACTATGTAATGTCTGAACCTATTCATTATCCACTTAATAATGCGTTAGCAAATCATCTGATTCAAGAAGGCTTACTTAATGCAGCCACGACTGAAAAAGCATATGAAAATGCAAAAAAAACAGGATTACCTTTTTTACACTATTTAATAATGCATCACATTATAGAGAGCAATACCGTTTTTACATTTTGTAAAAAAAAATTTGGACTTTCTACTTTTGACTTAGCGCATTATGATAAATCTTGGTTAACTCATATTAATAAAGAACTCATTTATCGATACCGAATCATTCCGTTACAAAAAGAAAATAATATATTGCATATCGGACTTTCAGACCCCACTGAACAACATGTTTTAGAAATCATTATGTTTCATACAGGATTAAAAATAATTCCTATACTAGTTGATGAAAATCAACTAAACCAACTCATTCAATCTATAACAACACATTCAGCGATTGATCCTGCATTATTAAAGGATATTTCTACCGACGAAAATCCCTACGTCATTCAAGAAAATATTCTCAATAAAGATGAACCCCTCATCAAATTTGTTGATAACATAATACAAGGCGCAATTCAACAATCTGCTTCTGATATACACATTGAACCTTATGAACAATCCTGCCGTATCCGGTATAGACGTGACGGCATTCTTTACAAAACAAATGATATCCCGGCCTCTCTTTCCTCGCGTCTAACTGCGCGCTTAAAAGTCATGGCTAAACTCGACATCACTGAACGACGTTTGCCACAAGATGGCCGTTTTCAATGGCATAGTATTGATATACGCATCAATACATGCCCTATACAACATGGTGAAAAAATCGTATTACGATTATTAGATGCTAATAAATTTTTTTTATCATATGACAAACTAGGTTTTTCTGAAGCACAAAAAACTCTTTTTCTCGAAAAAATGTCATCACCACAAGGGCTTATTTTAGTAACAGGCCCGACCGGCAGCGGTAAAACTGTTACACTTTATTCATCACTCTATTTATTAAATGCAACGGAAAAAAATATATCAACGGTTGAAGACCCTATAGAAATTCAACTGCCCGGGATTAATCAAATTAATATCAATTCTAAAATTAACTTAGGCTTTTCTATCGCATTAAAAGCTCTTCTCAGACAAGACCCTGATATCCTCATGATTGGTGAAATGCGCGATAAAGAAACGACAAACATAGCCATTCAAGCAGCAGAAACGGGTCATCTCGTTCTATCTACTCTACATTCAAATAGCGCAATAGAAACGATTAATCGATTTAAATCCATGGATATCTCTATTTATCATTTTATACATGCCATCACGTTAATTGTGGCCCAACGCTTGATACGTATTTTGTGTGATCACTGCAAACAAGTAGATACACGCGCACAACCTAAATTTTTTTCTTCTATACCTACGCATAATCATCTTATTTTTCGTGCTCATGGATGTACACATTGTTTAGAGGGATATTCAGGCAGAACAGGTATTTATGAGTTATTACCGATGACTGAAAAAATGCGTGAAATTATTTTAGTGCAAGGCATTGATACTTCTTTTAGAAAAGAAGCTATTGCCGCAGGATATACCACTTTGCTGCACGCTGCGATGGAAAAATTATATCAAGGTAAAACCAGCACGGCTGAAATACAGAGAGTATTACAATTATGATATAACCCATCGTGAACGGGCACGCACGCGGGCACGTTCACGATGATTTTAAATTGAGCCACTTATTCTTTGAACGTTCGATAGTTTACCCACTCAAAACTGCATAGAGCCAAAATATGACAATGATAACATCTATCTCAAATCAAAAAACCTTCTCATGGAAAGGTATCAACACGTTAGGAAAAAAAATAAAAGGCGAAATAAAAGCAAATAACAAAACAGCCGCAATATCAGAACTCAAAAACCAATCCATTTCTTTCATAAAAATACATCAGAAAAACACCTTAAAATTATCTTTTATTTCTAAAAAAATACCTCCTTTAATGATTGTATTTTTCTTTCGTCAATTAGCTACCTTACTTGCTGCTAGCGTTCCCATCGTTCAAAGCTTAATAATACTCCATAAAATGAATGACCATCTTATTTTTCAAAAAATGATGACTACCATCAAACATGATTTGGAATCAGGAAAATGTCTTTCTTTTAGTTTAAAAAAATTTCAGTGCTATATTGACAATATTACCTGCCAATTAATTCATGTAGGAGAACAAAGCGGCACACTTACAACTATCTTAAAACGCATTGCCACTCAAAAAGAACATCATTTTCATTTGAAAAAACAAGTCATCCAATCACTCATTTATCCAACGATCATTTTAACTCTTGCCATATCAGTTAGCATTATTATGTTAACTTTCGTCGTTCCCCGTTTTGCTGAATTATTTAAAACAATGCATGGCACTCTACCTATTTTAACATTAGCGGTTATAGCTTTATCGCATTTTATGCATAAATACAGCGGAATATTTTTCTTATTAATCGGTTCATTATTATTGTGCTTTAAATATATCAATCAATTAACTCCCGTAAAAAAAAGAATGGATCGCTTTATCCTAACCCTACCTTTCATCGGTATTTTTTTATCTAAAATGATTTTAGCGCGTTTTGCGCGTTACTTAGCGATTTCATTAAATGCTGGCCTTCCCCTAGCCCAGGCATTAAAAATATTGGAAAATATATGTGGAAATCTTCACTATGAAGAAATTATTTCAACATTACGCACTGATATTGCTAAAGGGCAACAATTACATCAATCCATGAAAAACTATTTCCATTTCCCAGCGATGATGATTCAAATGATTAAAGTTGGCGAAGAATCAGGCAAACTTGATGAAATGTTAGAAAAAATAGCAGAAATATATGAATTTGATATAAATCATTTAATAACAAACATAACACATACAGTAGAGCCCTTGATTATGATTATTCTTGGTGTTTTAATCGGAGGACTTGTGATAGCTATGTATTTGCCTATATTTAAATTAGGAACCCTCATGTGATGGATATAATTGATTTTTTTACGACCAACCCTAACAAAGGATATTTAGTCATTGCCGCTTTTTCTTTATTAATCGGTAGTTTTTTAAATGTTTTAATTTACCGGTTGCCGCGTATGATCCAAAATGAATGGAATCAGGAGTGCCGGCATTATTTAGGATTAAAATCACATACAACTGATGTTGAATCTCTTAATTTATATTTACCCTTATCTCACTGTATTGTTTGTAAAAAAAGATTAAAACCTTGGCATAATATCCCAGTGATCAGTTATCTCATTTTGCGAGGACGTTGTGCTTACTGTAAGATAAAAATTTCTCCTCGTTATCCTTTTGTTGAATTACTTTGCTGTATCACATCAGTATATGCTGCGGCTCATTTTGGATTTAATTGGCAATTAGTGGGGGCTTTATTATTCACTTGGATTATTATTGGATTAATTTTTATTGATTTGGATTATCAGTTATTACCAGACCAGTTGACGTTATTATTACTATGGATTGGATTATTATTGAGCGTTAATACCGTATTTACAAATAGTCACGATGCTATTTTAGGAGCAGCGGCAGGTTACCTCGTATTTGCTATTGTGCAAGGCGCATTTAAGTTAGCCACTGGCAAAATTGGCATGGGACAAGGTGATTATAAATTTTTAGCAGGTTTGGGCGCTTATTTAGGATGGCAACAATTACCTATTATTATTTTACTCGCATCGATCACATGTATTATTTTTGGTGTGACTCACATGGCAATGAAACAACAATGGAAAAGCGTTCCACTTCCTTTTGGGCCTTATTTAGCCGTCGCAGGTTGGGTATGCCTAATGTGGGGTGATGAAATTTTACATCTTTATTTCAATCAAATAGTATAAAAACTAACATGTATATTATTGGTCTTACAGGTGGGATTGCTAGCGGAAAATCAACTGTTGCCGCTTTGTTTGAAAAAAAAGGCATAACGATCATTGATACCGACCAATTAGCACGCCAACTGACTGATATTGGCCAGGACTCTTTACAAAAAATAGCATTACATTTTGGTAAAAATATTTTGTTACCCGATGGTTCTTTAAACCGCAAATTATTACGCACCATCATTTTCTCTGATAATACACAACGTCTTTGGTTAGAACAATTATTACATCCTTTAATTAGAACTGAGATGGAACAACAAATCCATTCCGCGCAATCAGAGTATTGTATTACTGTTATTCCATTATTATTTGAAAGCACACCCAACCCCATCATCAATCGTATTCTTGTCGTCGATACAACAGAAGAATTGCAATTAAAGCGTGCACAAACCCGGGATAATATCTCATTAGATGAAGCAAAATGGATACTTCTATCTCAAGCAAAACGTGAGTATCGATTAGCAAATGCAACAGATATTATTTACAATACAGGTTCTATTGATACTCTAAAAGAAGATGTTGAAAAATTGCATCAATTGTATTTATCTCTTGCTTCTCATCATCTAAAATAGCACTAAAATGATTATAATATGCATAGTAACACTTGATTTTTATCCTTTAATAATGCAGCAGTAAATGGGTTTTATCTTTAATAATGCAATTATCGTGTAATAATAAAGCGATCCCGATGATACAAACAGGAGAAACAATGTTTAGCCAAACTTTAGCTGAAAAAAAAACATGTCCTATCACTCAAGAAGAATGGCAAAAATTAAAAAACCCCGTTGTTGCAGAAGATGGGCATATTTATGAAGAAGAAGCTTTAATGGAATGGTTAAAGGAGCATAAAACCAGCCCTATTACAGGTGAAAAAATCTTTAAAGAAAAAATAGTACCAGCCAAATTGATCATCAATCTCTACAAAGATTATTATAATGCAAATCAAAAAATGATAGACCAAAATAATTTTTTAAAATTAGAAATAGCTAGCCTAAAAGAGTTAGATAAAGAATCCCCACAAACAGTACTATTACTCCCACAAGATGAAAAAATAAAAGAAATTCGACATGTATCCACAAGCCTTGCTGGAAAAGAACGTGAAATAGCCACTGAAATCATTCAACGGCAAAGATTAACCCAAAAACTCCTAAAAGAGAAAAATGATGTTATTTTAAAAAAATATAGAATGAAGTTATTAAAAGAAACCATGGAAGCTCAGCTTAAAAAATTACAAGCTAATATAACTCAGACGATGGAACAAATGATACAAGACACAGACATTGACATAAATGACACAGAAAAAAAAGAAAGTGATGATCTTTCTACAAAATTGACTGATCTTACTCAACAAGTAAAAAATCATAGAAACCAATATCAAACTCAACTCCACCCACTTAAAGAGGCGTATAATAAAGCACGTGAACAATTTAAAAATGCTATTTATCAAATAGATCCCTCTTTAAAAAACCTGACTCAAAAAATTGATCAACATAGCCATGAATTACGCGAACTCAGAGAAAATATTCATGATTTAACTGTTGAAAAACTAATGCAAACTGAAGAAAAACTGCATAACTCATTAAGCATTTTTGGTGGGATGAAAAAAATATCGTGTGATGCCCAAAAAGAAAAAAAAGAATTAAAAAAAGTAAAGCATCAAAATATATTTCAGACTCTCTCTCACGAAGAACAAGAAAAACTAAGCTCTGACTTATTTCATGCTATTCAGATAAACAATATTTCCTCAGTACAAGATATATTAAGTAAAGGTATTGATATTAATATTCTCTCGAAACGCACCAAATTAACTCCATTAATGGCAGCCGTATTGAGTCTTAACGTAGAGATAGTTGACTTATTATTAATAAATCATGCTGATCTCAATGCAAAATTATTATTAAACTCAAGAGACTCAAAGCTTACCCTAAACCCCCACCCTATTTTAAAACGACCCGTTACTTATCATCCTGATAGTACTCCATTATTATTTTTATTTGCTGGCAGTAAAGTTGAGGATAAAAAATATAATAAAGAAAAAATGACTATTGCAAAAAAATTATTAGAACATAAAGCGTCTATAAATACTTATGATTCACAAGGCCAAACAGCATTACATGAAGCTGTCAAATGTGGTGATATTGAAATTATTAAACTCTTTTTGGAATATAAAGCAAATATTAATATGGCTAATATATTTGAAGAAACAGCTTTAAGTATACTTAATACGATGAAAGAAAACTCTAATGATGTCAGTTCATTACAAGATTTATTATATGATAAGCTACAGGCTGACATACCGCTTTTTAATCCTGATTATAATAATGAAGAAGAAAAAAGCCTTGTGAGTCGTCTCTACTAAAGAACTAATTCGAACTACGAGCACGCTGTAATGTATTGATCGTATCCACCAAGTCATCTTCCGTCGTTGTACCCGTTATTACTTTTACAACACGTCCTTCTGGATTAATAATAAAAGTGGTGGGAATGACATCCACATTATCTAAATTCCACGCAGAACCAGGGTCGCTTGTTAAGCTAGGATAGTGTATGTCTATCGATTCCATTGCAGTCTTTAATTGGGCAAGAGATAAATCATCGTAATCTACTCCATAAAATAGGACATTCATCTCTTTTGTTTTTTTATAAAATTGATTTAATTCTGGAATTTCCTGTCGACAAGCACTGCACCAGATTGCCCAATAATTAACCACTATCCATTTTCCTCTTAAAAGTGATAATTGAACGGTATTTCCATTGGTATCATAAAATGCGGGTTCGTCTGCCTTAACAACATTCAGCATCAAAAAACTACAGAGGATAAATAGAATAATTTTTCTCATAAATACGATTAAGTCCTTATATTATTTTTAAATGTGCTAAAAAATTATTATCAGCTACATTTTTTGATTATACACTTTATGCGTCAATTGATATTATTTTAAATGCATAGCAGAGTTATTTGCATCAATTGATATTATTTTAAACGCATAGCCGAGTTATTTACGTCAATTGATATTATTTTAAACGCATAGCCGAGTTATTTACGTCAATT
>Ga0207115_1113_pt1 | contig 9158 bp, 7 predicted proteins | sample Alteio_BWMinHeat_46_FD_153536 | JGI IMG/M metagenome (GOLD analysis project Ga0207115, IMG submission 153536) | Enriched cells from forest soil in Barre Woods Harvard Forest LTER site, Petersham, Massachusetts, United States -... | ecosystem: Environmental > Terrestrial > Soil > Temperate forest >...
TTTAGCTGCTTTGCTAGGTGGGTGTGTGAAGGTGGATTCTGTGGATATTTCTCAAGAAGCGATGGATTTATGTAGAAAAAATGTGGTTTTAAATGGATTGGAAAATAGGGAGGGGAACTATTTTGTTGAGGATGCGTTTCGTTTTTTAAAGGAGCGAGAGCTTTCTTATGATTTCATTATTCTTGACCCTCCCGCATTTGCGAAGAAAAAAGAGGATGTGGTCGCCGCTTGCCGGGGATACAAGGAGATTCATCGTTCTCTTTTCAAAAAAGCGCCCGCCCGCTCGTACGCCCTAAGCTGTTCTTGTTCTTACCATGTGGATGAGAAGTTATTTCAGATGGTGATTTTTCAAGCGGCTCATGAGGCTAAAAGGGGGGTGAAGATTGTGGGAAAGCACCGGTTAGGGTTGGACCATCCGATCAACCTGTTTCATCCCGAATCAGATTATCTCAAAAGCTTCCTACTCTATCTTGATTGACGTTACGTACCCGACTAATAAAAATCGGGCACGGACACGCATGTTATTACTCAATGGAGCCGCAGTACCTGCGGTATTTACAAATAATCAGGACTAGATTTCTTGTATCATTTTTGGCTCAGAAAAGTCACTCACCTAAAAAGTTAAGTTAGTTGTAAAAGTTACCGCAGGTACTGCGGGTCGATTTTAAGTTGAAGGAAAACTTATGGGTAATAGGATGCGTGTGCGTACTCGTGCCCGACTTTTCGCAACTATAATCGACTATTTCTTGATTAGGAGAGCGACAGTTTCGACATGCATGGTTTGAGGAAACATGTCAATGGGTTGCACGCGCGCAAGGGTATAAGAGGTGGTCAAAAGAGCAAGATCGCGCGCAAGGGTCGCAGGGTCACAGGAAATATAGACGATTTTCTGGGGAAGAGAGAGAAGGAGTGTTTTAAGGAGGAGCTCCGCACACCCTTTACGAGGGGGATTGAGAAAAACTGTATCAAATTTCTCTGAAGAGGAGAGCCTCTCCTCCGTGCGTCCACACAAGAAATGGCAATTTGTGATCTGGTTCAAGCGCGCATTCTCTTTGGCATCCTTGATAGCCATAGGTACGCATTCGATTCCCTCTACCTCACGCGCAAGATCAGCTGCACATATGGCAAGCGTCCCCACTCCACAAAAGCCATCTAAAACCCGCTCCTGAGGCTGAATGTCAGCATAAGTCAGTGCTGTCTTATAAAGATGTTCCGTCTGCTCAGAATTAACTTGAAAAAAGGCAGCGGGAGAAATCTTAAAAGTCTTCCCTAAGAGCTTTTCGTAGATGAAAGGTTCTCCCGAAAGGGTATGAAAAGTGGTAGAAAGCACCACATTGTCCTCTCTAGCATTGAGATTATGTACAACCCCTTTAAGATAGGGAAAGGCTCGTCTCATGTTTTCAGCAAAACTTTTAAGCAGGGGGGTCGGCGCTTGTGATGTCACTAAGATAACCTGCGCCTCTTGTGTGAAAAAAGCTGTCCTAATGAGAAGGTGTCGTAAAAGCTCCCTCTCAGGAGCTTCAAGAATGAAAGAGAGAATCTTTTCTCCCAGATGCTGCTGAATCAGACACTGTTTTAGCGGAACAATCTCATGCGAATTCTTCCGATACATTCCTATTTTGTGCTTTTCTACGGGAAGCTGGATTTTATTCCTATAGTGAAAAGGGGAGGGGGAGGGTAAGCAGGCGGGAACCTCTATGTCTAAATGAGAAATCCTTTTAAGAGCCTCTTCTACGCGCTTGCGCTTATTTTCGAGTTGAGCCTCATAAGAGAGATGCATGATCTGACACCCCCCACACTCTCCAAAAATGGGACAGGGGGGAGAGACCCGCTCGGGAGAGGCTGCAATGAGCCTCACAAGACGCCCTCGAGCATAATTTGCCCTCTTTTCAACGAGCTCTACGACAACCTCTTCTCCAGGAAGAGCTCCCTCCACAAATACTTTTAAACCTTTATCCGAGCCAACTCCTTCTCCTGAAGAGGTTAAGGATGTAATGGATATGCTCATAATACAGGAGGAAGGTATTCTATAATCTTTTCAGCTTTTAAAGAGGTCAAATCCTTATCAATATCCGTAATCACCATTTTGGATAAATCATGATTAAAAGCTTCGCGTAAACGGCCCAGAAAAGGAGCTTTGGCGATCAGATAAATGCGATCAACCTCTCCCTTGTGATACTGCTCTTTTAAAAGAGCAGCAATTTCATCTGCGAAATGGAAAGCCTCTTTTGTTTTAGGGCCCGCTTTTGTAGAAAAGGTGTCAGATCCGGAATAATTGCGCGCTCCAGAGCCCCCTTGCTTATCGGACATAAGATCGCAACCTTTCAAATGGCTTTCAAGATGTTCGATGGTTTTGAATTCATGCAATGTGTTCCTATTTTCTGCTCGGAAAATTTTGCACAAGCCACTATTTGCAACGACTATCCATACTTTACGCATCATGTTTTCCTTTTTCAATAGTGTTAGAGCGGCTTTTGCCTGCTCAATGGAAACAGACATTAACAGAAACAAAAAGAGGTTTCAACTAGAACAAAAAATATTTTTTTTCGATGATTTTTTCTTTTTTTTTCGCAAGCTGTTGACTTCTTTCGAATAATTTCGTATGGTCTGGAAGCGATTTAATAAGTGAAAAATAAGTTAACTTATACAAACCAAAACCATGGAGAAAGAAATGAAAAGGTTGGTAACAACATTACTCACACTGCTAACCTGTGGTGCAGTGTACGCGCTACCTGTGGGCAATCCTTCAGAAGCAAGTCTATTTATGAATGGTGCTTTCTGTGAAGGAAGCAGTGTAGACTTTTGTGACCCTTGCTTTAGCTGGTGCGATGCTTGGAGTCTAAGAGTGGGTTTCTACGGGGATTATGTCTTCAATAGAAATATGCAAGTCAGATTGTCAGACGATGATTCCGGTGCAGACGTCGATACAACAACTATCGATACAAATGCTGGATATATTGCTTTAAACTTTTTTGACCGCGTAGATATTTTCACAACCTTAGGTGCGACCAACTTTGGTATCCAAACAGGTGGTCAGTATTTTATTGGTGCGAATCACCGGGTAGAGATGACTTTTGAGACAGCGTTCTCATGGAGTGTAGGTGCGCGTGCGACTCTTTGGCAGTGCGGTTGCTTTGCATTAGGTGTAGAGGGGCAATACTTCCAATCTAATCCAGATGTAAATTACATATTTGACACTGTTGATGGTTCTTACTCTTATATCAATGATCTAGATACACAATACCAAGAATGGCAGGTAGGTGTGGGCGTTTCTTATAGATTCGCAACAAGCTGCCCAACCATTGCTCTGGTTCCTTATGCAGGGTTGAAATGGGCAGGCGGCCGTTGGTCCTTCTCTCCTAATAGTGTCACAATTGATGGAGCTGCTGGAGATACTCCAGATCTTCAACCCGCAAAACTTTGGGGTTATGCAATTGGGATGACACTCACACTGTGTGATGTCGTTGGTGTCACTGTAGAGGGACGTTTTGCTGATGAGAAAGCAGTGTCTGTTTTAGGACAGTTCCGCTTCTAATCTAAGCAACTCTCACTTGAGATTGTAAAAGCCACGGGTTTTTCAGATGTGTATCTTTATACCTTTCTGAAAAACCCGTTTTTATTTCCGGATTTATTTTTTTTTCTAAAAGATTGACTTCTTCCGAGAAATTTCGTATGGTCTAAAAGCAGTATTAAATACAAAAAAATAACCAAAAACCATGGAGAGTAAAATGAGAAAGTTGGTAGCAACCATACTCACCTTGCTGACTTGTGGTGCAGTGTATGCACTACCTATCGGCAACCCCTCTGAAGCAAGCCTGTTTATGAATGGCGCTTACTTCCAAGGAAACAATGTTGATTTCTGCGACCCCTGCTTTAGCTGGTGCAATGCTTGGAGTTTAAGAGTTGGCTTCTACGGGGATTATGTCTTCAATAGACACATGCAAGTCAGATTATCCGATGATGATTCAGGTCAAGACGTCGATACGACGACTATTAATACAAACGCTGGCTACCTTGCGCTAAACTTTTTCAACCGTGTTGATGTTTTCACCACTCTGGGTGCTACTAGTTTTGGTATCCAAACAGGTGGAACCGTTTTTGGTGCAGCAGTCGGCAATGAGAGAGCAGAGATTGCTTTTGAGACAGATTTCTCATGGAGTGTAGGTGCGCGAGCAACTCTATGGCAATGTGGCTGCTTTGATCTTGGTATCGAGGGTCAATATTTCCAATCCACTCCAGATGTAAACTACATATTTGTAGCTGATGGTGGAGCCTATTCTTATGTACCAGATATAGATACAAAATACCAAGAATGGCAGGTAGGTATAGGCGTTTCTTATAGATTCGCAACAAGCTGCCCAACCGTTGCTTTGATTCCTTATGCAGGGGTAAAGTGGGCAGGTAGCCGTTGGTCCTTCTCTCCTTCAAGTGTCACAGTCATTGGATCTGACGGGGATATTGCATTCAATCTTCCCAATCTTCAGTCTGCAAAACTATGGGGTTATGCAATTGGGATGACTTTCGAGCTTTGTGATGTGATCGGAGTGAATGTTGAGGGACGTTTTGGTGATGAGAAAGCACTTTCTGTCCTAGGACAATTCCGCTTCTAATTCACTTTTTTACGAGTATCTTACCATCGAGCTTTCGGGTTCGATGGTTTTTTTATTTAGGATTTATGAAAAAACTGCAACTATTAGTCCTCCTATTATTGACCTCTACTGGACTTTTCGCTCTACCCATAGGTAACCCCTCGGAGGCTAGCTTATACACAAATGGGGCCTTTGCAACAGGGGCTTTTTATAACCCTTGTGATCCCTCTCTATGTTGGATTGACTACTGGAGCGCTCGCCTAGGATTCTATGGTGACTATGTCTCTAACCGCCACTTGCAGGTCCATACAAGTCAGGATGGACTCCAGGGCGGAGATGCTGTTCAAACCACACAAATCGCAACGAATGCGGGCTATTTAGCTCTGAACATCTGGGATCTTATCGATATTTTTGGAACGTTGGGAACCTCTACTTTGCATATTCAGGCCAACTCCTCTAATTGGAATGATATTTTAGGAGCAGGCTCTCTTCTTACCTTTAAAACCTATTTCTCTTGGAGTGCAGGAGCGCGCCTCACTCTTTGGCAATGCGGCCCTTTTGGATTGGGCGCCGAAGGACAATTTTTTCAAACAAATACCAAAATTGGCTCCTATTTTGAATCCTCATCAGGAGAGATCACCTACTTTGTAGATGATAATGAGGCCGTTTATAGAGATTGGCAGGCGGGAATCGGCGCCATATGGAGATTCTCCTTTTACGACTGCGCGGCTCTCATCCCCTACATTGGGGTAAAATGGGGATGGGCTCACCTTTCCATGAATCATCTCTCTTTCACGACGACAGGGGCTATAGGTCCTCTGACACTTAATAATTTAGAGGCTCAAAAGCTCTGGGGATATGCTGTGGGCATGACATTCACGCTTGGAAAAATGATTGGAGTCACAGCAGAGGGGCGCTTTGGAGATGAAAAAGCTCTCTATATCAATGGTCAATTTAGGTTTTGAAAATACTTTTTAAGTACTGCTCGCATCCGAGAAGTGCCCCTTTTGAAGCCTGATAGCCTATATAACCATCAGGGCGGATGCATACCAGCTCATAAACTTCAGCTTTATATATTTTTCGTGCCTCTGGATCATGTGTGAGCACGATTTCTAAAATGTCCCCATACCGCTTTCTCATCTTAGTTAGAAAAGGGGTATTTTCGGTAAAAAGTAGGAGAAGATATTTTCCATCTGTTAAGTAATCATGCACCCTCTTCCCGTTTTCTAGAGGAGCGTCAGGCGCTCTTCTACTCTTTTTATAGTGAATGGCTAACTGGCTGAGTTGATTGCTCACCTTTCCTCTCACAGTTTTTGAAAGGAGCATCAGTTTGAAAAAAGAAAAAAGCAGCAGGGGAGACCATTTTTGGGAAAAAGTAATGAGAGAGGTTGCTCGACTGGTTCCTCTTAAAACAGCTTTGGCAATAGGAATTCTCTCTTTTTCATAAGTATCCAGAAGGGAGGTAAAGGCTTTGCCACGGATCACCCACGCAAGCTTCCAGGCTAAATTAAAGGCATCTTGTATGCCTGTATTCATTCCCTGCCCGCCAGCTGGACTGTGAATGTGAGCGGCATCTCCTGCTAGAAAGACATTTCCAACACGAAGAGTCTTTGTCATCCGTCTTTGAATCTGAAAAGAGGAGAGCCAGTGAATAGTTCTAATCTGCATTTTATCAGAACACTCTCTCTCTTCCAAAACTTTTAAAAGGTTTTGTTCCTCTTTGGGTACATCAGGCAAGATCAGCCGGTATTGCTGAAACTGAGGAAGGGGAATCGCCGCACAAAAACCCTTTCTAGAGAGAAAAAAATGGGCATAGGTTTTCAAAGAGGAGGCAATATCACCCTCAATATCTGCAAGTAGAAAGAGCTCTGGAAAGGGATAGCCTGAAAAACTTAGGTTCAATAAATGCCGAATCGAGCTGTGAGCCCCATCACAACCCACAATCCATGAGGAGTGATCCACAACCCTCTCCCCAGTTGGAAGCTGAATGTGAGCCTCCCTCTTTCCCTCTTTTTCTAATAAATCCACTAATGTGCTCTTCCATTCAATTCTTCCCCCCATTTTTTCAAAATGCGTAAGCAGAATCTCCTCCGTATCCATTTGAGGAAGAACAAGCAAAAAAGGAAATCTGGTTTCTAATGGGTCTAAATCAAAATGTAACTCTTTATTTCCCCAGTGAACCGCAACCCCTTTCCCCTTTAAACCTCTTTTTAAAAACTCATCTACAATTCCCATTTGAGCAAAATGCTCAAGAGTACGAGCTTGAATACCAAGAGCTTTAGAAAATGAACCTCTTTTTTCGCGACTATCAATCAGGCGTACAGGAATTCCTCTACGCAGAAGCTCACAGGCCAGAGTAAGTCCGGTTGGGCCGGCCCCTACGATCAATACACTCATCCAGGCAATGTATTATATAAAAATTTAATTGTCAATTATGATGACAGCAGATCCCAAGAAGGCCCCCTTGCGAAGGTCATCTAAAGCTTTGTTCACCTCTTCTAATCGATAGGTGGAGACCTCTGTCGTGATAGATATTTTCGAAATAAGGGAGAAAAAATCTATTCCATCTTGTCTGGTCAGATTTGCAACTGAGCGCAGGACGCGCTCTCCCCAAAGAAGTTTGTAGGCAAAAGAGGGGATATCACTCATATGAATACCTGCGCAGACAACGACCGCCCCTTTTTTGATAGATTTTAATGCTTTGGGGATCAGCTCTCCCACAGGAGCAAAGAGGATGGCGGCGTCTAGGGGAATCGGGGGTTGTTGATCACTATCTCCTGCCCAGATAACCCCCATTTTTTTTGCAAATAGTTGGCTTTCAGGATGTCCTTTTTTGGTAAATGCATAGACATTTCCCCCTTGTGCGTGCACAATTTGTGTCAAAATATGTGCAGAGGAGCCAAAGCCCCAAAAGCCCCAATTTTTATTCGGATGACAACCCGTGGTTAAGCGGAGAGCTCTGTATCCAATTAATCCTCCGCACAGAAGGGGAGCTACTTGAACGGATGTGTAGTTTTCAGGAATGGAAAAGATAAAAGAGCCGTCTGCAACGCAATATTCAGCAAATCCCCCATTGATCTGATAGCCGGTCAAAAGGGTTTGATCACAGAGATTTTCTCGCCCCTCTTGGCAATAACCACATGTTTGACATGCCCCTCCCAGCCAAGGAACCCCCACGCGATCTCCTATGTGAAAATGGACAACTTTATCCCCCACTTTTTCTATCACTCCCACAATTTGATGACCTAAAATGAGGGGTAGATGGGGAGTGGGTAGCTCCCCATCTAAAATATGACGATCTGTGCGGCAGATTGCACAGCACAAGATGCGGATAAGCACCTGATGCGGTTGAGGAGTGGGTTTGGGAACTTCTTTGAGCTGAAGAGGTTTGCCAACCTCTGAAAGAACCATAGCCTTCATTTCCCCTATTGTATAATATAAAAAAATTGAAAAATATATATTTTTTATTTAATAATGGGAACATGAGAAAAGTAATTCTGGCTCTATTCTTTTTGGTTTCATGCTGTATAAAATTAGAAGCCGAAGAGGGGGAAGTTGCAAGTCAAGCTCCTTTTCATGAGGCTTTTGCTACTCAAGAAAATGGACAAACTCTTCTACAGGCCATTGTGACTCCTCCCCCCTACCCCCTTCGGGAACAGGTTCCGAAGGCACCTGATATCGAATCATCTTGGATTCCTGGATATTGGGCCTGGTCTACCGAGCATGAGGATTTTTTATGGGTAAGCGGAGTATGGCGTCGAGCGCCTCCTCATCATGTGTGGGTATCTGGTTATTGGAAGTCCTTTTCACAAGGCTGGGCGTGGATTCCAGGATTTTGGAGTTTAGTCCCTTCGAATCAATTGTCCTATATAGTCGCGGCTCCTCCAGATAACATAGAGGAGAGAATCCCCACTTTTTCTATGAGAGGGGAATATTTTTGGATTCCTGGCCATTGGTATTACGATGTTGAGCAAAAAGAATATATCTGGACCTCGGGTAGATATCAGCCTTTTACGGAGGGTTGGGTTTACACGCCTGCTCACTATCTTTGGAGAGAGGAGGGATATGTGTATGTTCCAGAATTTTGGGATTATCCTGTGGAGGCTCGAGGGACTCTCTATCCGACTCTTTTTATTGTGCAAGAGGAGAGAGCCCATTTTGTATACAGCCCAGCTACTGCTGTAGACACACTTATGGTCATGGAAAGCCTATTTTCCTATTGGCCCAACTACGCCTCTCTTTTTCAATACCATTATCATTTCAATCAAGAGAAATGGATTGCATGGGGAGCTGCTCCCATCTGGTGGAATTGGGCGGGTTGGTGGAGTTTCCGGTGGCAAGATATGTGGGGGCTCTGGTGGTGGTGGACCCATCCTGGATTTGTGCAGCCTGATTGGATAACGGAGGAGTTGGCAGTAATGATTGCTCCTCCTCCTCTGTTTGTGGTGAAGATGTTATCTTACCTTTCTACCCCCTTTTTTATGACTCATAAGGGGGTGATGGGAGGCGAGGTATGGAGAAAGTTGATCTTTGAAAATTTAGGAAAGAGTGAACCTATTATGCCCTCCA
>Ga0207115_1115_pt1 | contig 9048 bp, 3 predicted proteins | sample Alteio_BWMinHeat_46_FD_153536 | JGI IMG/M metagenome (GOLD analysis project Ga0207115, IMG submission 153536) | Enriched cells from forest soil in Barre Woods Harvard Forest LTER site, Petersham, Massachusetts, United States -... | ecosystem: Environmental > Terrestrial > Soil > Temperate forest >...
TGTGATAATTGCTGTATTAAGCACCATAAAAAATGCCATATTAAATTTATTTTAAATTTGCCTGAAAATATAAATTGTTTTAAAAAACGAAGTTATCTTTTTGTTAAGAATCCAAAACAAGCCTGGCAACTTTATTACATTAACCACGATAAGCAAGTGATACAAATTGATATAACTGATATATCTGGATTGTACGATATTTTACAAGAAAAACCTCGGAAAAAATTAACATCTTGTGAAAAAGAATTAATAAAGGAAAAAATAATATCTTATTACAGAGCAGAACATCCTGAAGAACAAGTCAGCTATTATCACAATATGTTTTGTGCTGCTATCGTGCATCCAGATAAAAAACTGGTATTACCTTTTGCACCGGAACCTATTATAAAAACAGATGGTGCTAGTAAAAATGATTGTGAGCGCAATGCGGCAAAACGATTGTATGCTGATGCAAGACGCGAACATCCGCATATGAAACTCATTGTAGTGGAAGATGCACTAGCATCGAATGTTCCGCATTTATCCGATTTAAAAACGCAAGATATGCGATATATTATTGGTGCAAAACCTGGTGATCACAAGTTTTTATTCGACTTAATCAAAAAGTCAGAGTGCATTGAATACAGTCACCAAACAAATGATGGTATCCAGCATCGCTATCGTTATCTCAATCAAGTACAACTTAATAAAAGCCATCCTGATTTTAAAACCAATTTTTTGGAATATTGGGAAACAGATAAAAAGGGCAACCAGCAGCATTTTAGCTGGGTAACTGATATTGCTATTACCAATGAAAATGTTTATCACATTATGAGAGGAGGACGAGTTAACTGGCGCATTGAAAACAATACTTTTAACACACTCAAGAATCAAAATTACCATTTTTCACATAACTTTGGGCACGGCTACAAGAATCTGAGCACAGTCTTTGGCATGCTTATGATGCTGGCTTTTTTTGTTGATCAAGTACAAGAACTGTATTGTCATTTATTTAAAAAAGCCCGAGCGAAATTTAAATCAAGAACAAGTCTTTGGGAAAGAATAAAAGGCATGTTCGTTAATTTTTTCATTGAAAGTTGGGCTGATTTATTTAATGGAATTGCGCATGGTTATACTCATTCTGTATTAACACCTAATACATCATAGAATTAAGATGATCGAGTATTGGTTGTGTGATATGGAAAATTTTCTTGGGGTAAAAACAAAAAATGGAAATAAAATAGCCAATTTAGTTTTGGAAAGGATTTCTTTTCCTAAAAATAATAGGAGTTGATTTTTTTTGCTTAACGATAACTTTTTGATGTTGTCTTATCGTTAGCGGGAATAGCTGTAATCTAATCAATCTTTCTGCGTAATATTTATTCTCGCCACGCAAAATCGTCGAACTTACATTCAAGGTTTATTATACTTATCATAGCTTAATTAAAGAAGCATTTTTATTCGAGTTGCTGTTAATGCTTCAGGCCTGAATACAATAGCCATAAGTAATTGAAATAAAAAATGAACTTATGGCTACTATACAACAACTGGTAATTTCGAAGGAGACTTTGTTGCTTCTTACCCCTTAATTTGGTTAATTAAAAATATATAACTATACGTATTTACGCTCAGGCCTAAACACTTACAATATTTTTTTGACCCTCATGAAATTTTTTATTCAACTATCTTCCGTTTGGGGCTGGTTCTTTCTTTACTTGATTTAATTGATTTAATTTTTCAAGAAGTTCTGTTTTTTCTTTACTTGGAAGCAAGCCCATTGTTTGATTAAAAAGTTTGTCTATTAAAGATAGAGTCGTTTGTTCGCGAAAAAATGGGCCAGATAATCTGCGGGAAAGATTGGTTACTTTTAATTCTTGCTCCGCGTGACATTTTAATATTCCTATTTTAAACGCAAATGTATATGCATTTTCATTTGCATATTTCCTAGTTAAATTAACTTTGTTCTCCTGAAAATCAGTGATATATTGAATGGCTTGTATTAAGGTCTCGCTTTTCTTTTCGTTTATATTTTTAGGTTCACTTTCCTTGGATTTTTTTATGTTCTTTTTTTCCATGATTTTTTTATTTTTGTTAATTAATTGTTGTTTGATTTGTTCAAATTGTTGTTTTATTTTTTCGAATTGAACTGGAGGGGATTTATTCTCCATTGTTTCTTTTTTTAGCTTCTCATTTTGATACTGTCTTACCTTTTCGTGTAATGTGTTAATAATCATAACTCTTGTGACATTTTTATCATTTTGTTTTTCTTCTGATTTTTCTTTAGAAAGTAATAATAAATATTGCTTTAAAACTTCTATTTTATTTATGAAATCATCAGGATTATTTTGTATCAGAAGAAGTCGTTTATCAATGGATTGGATAATATAATCTTTTCTTTTGCTTTCTTCTATTTCTTTCATTTCGGTTGAAAATGTATCTATTATTTTTAATAAATTTTTAGGATATTCATATGCATTCACTAATTGTTTCATATCATTTGCTAATTTGGCTTCTTTCCTTTTTAAATTAGTTTCATTTTGTATTAAAGACTCATGATAAGCATTTTGACGACTGTTCTCATCTTTTATATTATTATCTTTTATTTGAAATTGTATGCTTTCAAGTTCTTTATGATTTTTTTCATAATCTTTTTTTATTTCCTCATATTCTTTCTTATGTCAAAATGAAATCAAAAATCATTCAATATGCTATTTTCATTCAAGCAGTTTTTGATCCAAATAATTCTTTTTCTATTATTTGGAAAAATCATTTGAAAAAAATTAAGCAAGAGAAATTAATGCTTGAGAAACAATTCGAGAAAGAAAAAGTAAAAATAAGCCCATATAAAATTATTTCATCAAATATTCATTTGTCAAATAAAGATAAATTATATAATCAACTCCTCAAAGGATTAAAAAAATATACCCAGGACTTAAAGACTGAAGATACAACGGAAGGTCGACGTCTAGCAGCTAAAATAAAGATTTCTAAAAAATGTTTAGATTCCATTCGATCAGATATGCCATTAGATAAGGATCAGCACGAACTATGGCAAAAGGAATTTAAGGATCTTAATATTTTCAAAAAAGGAAAAAACTTTTTTACGAATGGATTTTCTAATAAGTTATCGCAAAGAGTAGAACAATTGATTGAATTGCAGCAGAAAGATTGTATGTGTACCCAAGGAGAAATACCTAGTTCATCTATTGCTAGGCAACCTGCTTTTAATCCAACGGTCATTCCTATGTCATCTTATTTAGGAGATTCTGTTTCTCAAGCGTCTTCGGATGTGATTAATCATTTAAAGACAAATACGGAAACAGAAAACGCCAGTAAAACGAGTCATATTCTTGCTACATCGCTTCTAACGCCAAAAAATACTTTTTCAACGCCTGGCGATCAAATGTTAGTAGATAAAACTTTAAAAGAAAGCTTAATGAGTGATTCTGATTCTACAACAAGTTCAGTTCCTTCTTCTGTGACGGCTTTTTCTATCTCTTCTTTGGCTTCGAGTTCAGAGAGTGTGCTTCCGGATTCCTCTCAAAATGCTAGGTCAGGCTTAAAAAAATATCAAAGCTCAACAGCAAAACTATTAGAAAATAATAATCAAAAAAATCCATCTCTTTATCCTGTGTGGAATGGCAAGAATTTTTCTAGCCCAAATAATACAGAAATAAATTCTTTTTCATCTATACAGGTAGGAGGAGAACCCGAAAATGAAAAAGTAAATAAAAACTCTATCAAAAAAGTAGGAACTATTGATTTAGAACTACCCGCCATTAACACATCGATTGATAAGCTACCTGAAGATAAACAATCCATTGTGTCAGATAATTCTGAAATTCCAACGAATGTGCCAAATAATGCGGATCCACGTATATTTAATCAATCAAATAGTCCTAAAAATTTAGAAAAAAGAAAGAAGACAACACGTGAAAATAATCGAAAAGTTCATATAATAAATGGTACCCTTTAGTTAAGAACGTGCAAGCAAATGCTGTATCCCCTCTAAATGATAGGGTAACTTTAGCGTTCCTGGCACAATTTCACGCCGCTAAGGCGCTTGATACAAAGGTTTCGCTTCAAGAATTACCGTGAAACACTCTGCTGAAATGATGTTTCATGGTTGGCTGGTGATTAATGCCTAATCATGTTGGTTTAGGTTACCCTATATTTGGAAGGGATACCGTTGTTGAAAATGGCCTGCTGATTTCAGTTATTATGGGCCATCTTCAATATCATTCAAAGCATAAGTTTATTTGAGGATACAGTATCCTTTGTTAAGGAGTTTCCTTTAAAAATTTTATAACTCATAAAAAGTAAGCCAGCGGTTGCGGCAGCAGTTATTCCAAATTTTACTGCTGTTTTTTTCCATGATGATGTACCAGGTAATTTTTTATTTTTCATGGTATTAACAGTTTTTATAAAATGACTTAAAATATTAATAAATTCATTATTATTAGTCCTGAATACAGCATGTTTTGCATCTTTAATAACATGAACTTGTAATATAGTATTCCTGAGTATTTTATTGCCCAACGTTGATCTGAATTTTAATATATATTCAACTCTAGTTCCTGAGTCATATTCACCAATCATTAGACAAATGGGTAATTTAGTCATTTTAACGAATTTTTCTCCATCTAATATTTTATTTTTAGATTGATCCATCCCTAAAAAAAGAAATTTTCGCATTTTTGGATCAGAAATTTTTAGATCTTCAATAAAAAATTGATCTTTTCCATTAATATCGGAATAACCATTATACTCAGCGGTCGCTTCAACATTTTCTATTTCTCTTGTTGGACTATTAATCCACTGGGGGATGAGATCATTTGTAAAAAATTCATAAAATCCTTTTTTAAATCCTTCAGTTGAAAACTCGACAGGAGGTGATGCAATGGTAGTGATGCTTTTGATTAATTCTGGAGTATCTACTCCTATTCCATATGCAATATGGCCGCCTAGTGACCACCCTACAAAGTGGGCTTTATTGATATTTTTATATTTGAGTAATTGCTTTACTTGAGCAATCATAGCCAATGGGTTATAGAAGTTTTCTGCGAGAATATCTTTATCTTTTTCAGAGATATCAATGTCACAGATTTTTGAGCTTTCCCCATGGCCTAATAAATCAAAGGCAATGACCCGATAATCTTTAGAAAAATATTCGATTTGGTCTTTAAAAACTTTTTTAGATGTGGAATTGCCATGAATAAAAACGATGATTGACTTATCTGTATTCCCCTCATCAGAATCGTAAATATCTAAAATGAGTTGGACTTTATTTTTTAGAATGATTGCGAGCGCCTTTTCATTTATTAAAATAGTATTATCTATATTAAGTTGTTCTGGTTTTATCAAAAATCTCATCATATTTGTTCCTACCATTGAATCGTATAGATAGAATAATAACACTAAATAATGTTGTAAATCGAAACATTAGAGAGATGAATTGGGATACGTATTAAGATACCGTATGAAAATAAAAACAAATAAAAAAATTATTAAACAATAAGTTATGAAGTTTGATTTTTTTTACCTCATTACGACCGAAAAAAAGTATAAAACGTCAAATAATTAAGCTATAATGAAATTAACGAATAAAAAGAGAGCTAATATCGGATTTTTTATGACCATTTATTGTTTAGAATTTAAAGTACCCCAAGCTTTTCAATGGCTAACCCACTACAGAAATCCTACATCTACATCTAAAGCTAAATCAAAAGGGATAAAGAACTGGTTAAAAAAATCGGAATTGAACGTAGCAAAAGAACAAATTGAAAAAGATATCGGTCGAACAGATTTATTTAAGGGAACTTCTCCCTCAAAATATTTCGATGGATGGAATTTTGAAGAAAAATTCTTATATATACAAGGTGATCCAAAAGGTGGACTCTTTTCTGAAACACTTTACACATGGAGGTTTTTAGAAGAAGTAAAAAATAACAATTCTATTGACCTTGATCCATCCGAAAAACAAATTGTGTGTTTTGGATATATAACAGATAGTGGCCAACGATCTGGTATCACTATCACATGGGAAAAAGATCATCCTGATGATTGGGCGATTTCTATTATGAAAAATCCAGAAAAAGCAGATCTTAATCAAAGAGAAGTTAGTATTTTTTACAAAGAAAAATATAATAAAAGTGATGTACTCCCCAAACCTACAGAACTTGATTCTGCCTCATTTCAAGATGCATTCTTTAAAATAATTGATTCCAAGCAAATAACCAATAGTTTGAAAGAATGCATCAATGGAGATAAATTCATAACAGAAAAATTAATTTCTTTTAAAGAAAACTTATTCAAACCTCAAGCAGACTTTACTTCACATTGGTTGCACAAATTATTTTTTGAGGAATCAAAGCCAATAAAGCTAAATAAAATGATAAAAAATCATGAGGAACATAAGAAAGAATATGAGGAAATAAAAAAAGATTATGAAAAAAATCATAAAGAACTTGAAAGCATACAATTTCAAATAAAAGATAATAATATAAAAGATGAGAACAGTCGTCAAAATGCTTATCATGAGTCTTTAATACAAAATGAAACTAATTTAAAAAGGAAAGAAGCCAAATTAGCAAATGATATGAAACAATTAGTGAATGCATATGAATATCCTAAAAATTTATTAAAAATAATAGATACATTTTCAACCGAAATGAAAGAAATAGAAGAAAGCAAAAGAAAAGATTATATTATCCAATCCATTGATAAACGACTTCTTCTGATACAAAATAATCCTGATGATTTCATAAATAAAATAGAAGTTTTAAAGCAATATTTATTATTACTTTCTAAAGAAAAATCAGAAGAAAAACAAAATGATAAAAATGTCACAAGAGTTATGATTATTAACACATTACACGAAAAGGTAAGACAGTATCAAAATGAGAAGCTAAAAAAAGAAACAATGGAGAATAAATCCCCTCCAGTTCAATTCGAAAAAATAAAACAACAATTTGAACAAATCAAACAACAATTAATTAACAAAAATAAAAAAATCATGGAAAAAAAGAACATAAAAAAATCCAAGGAAAGTGAACCTAAAAATATAAACGAAAAGAAAAGCGAGACCTTAATACAAGCCATTCAATATATCACTGATTTTCAGGAGAACAAAGTTAATTTAACTAGGAAATATGCAAATGAAAATGCATATACATTTGCGTTTAAAATAGGAATATTAAAATGTCACGCGGAGCAAGAATTAAAAGTAACCAATCTTTCCCGCAGATTATCTGGCCCATTTTTTCGCGAACAAACGACTCTATCTTTAATAGACAAACTTTTTAATCAAACAATGGGCTTGCTTCCAAGTAAAGAAAAAACAGAACTTCTTGAAAAATTAAATCAATTAAATCAAGTAAAGAAAGAACCAGCCCCAAACGGAAGATAGTTGAATAAAAAATTTCATGAGGGTCAAAAAAATATTGTAAGTGTTTAGGCCTGAGCGTAAATACGTATAGTTATATATTTTTAATTAACCAAATTAAGGGGTAAGAAGCAACAAAGTCTCCTTCGAAATTACCAGTTGTTGTATAGTAGCCATAAGTTCATTTTTTATTTCAATTACTTATGGCTATTGTATTCAGGCCTGAAGCATTAACAGCAACTCGAATAAAAATGCTTCTTTAATTAAGCTATGATAAGTATAATAAACCTTGAATGTAAGTTCGACGATTTTGCGTGGCGAGAATAAATATTACGCAGAAAGATTGATTAGATTACAGCTATTCCCGCTAACGATAAGACAACATCAAAAAGTTATCGTTAAGCAAAAAAAATCAACTCCTATTATTTTTAGGAAAAGAAATCCTTTCCAAAACTAAATTGGCTATTTTATTTCCATTTTTTGTTTTTACCCCAAGAAAATTTTCCATATCACACAACCAATACTCGATCATCTTAATTCTATGATGTATTAGGTGTTAATACAGAATGAGTATAACCATGCGCAATTCCATTAAATAAATCAGCCCAACTTTCAATGAAAAAATTAACGAACATGCCTTTTATTCTTTCCCAAAGACTTGTTCTTGATTTAAATTTCGCTCGGGCTTTTTTAAATAAATGACAATACAGTTCTTGTACTTGATCAACAAAAAAAGCCAGCATCATAAGCATGCCAAAGACTGTGCTCAGATTCTTGTAGCCGTGCCCAAAGTTATGTGAAAAATGGTAATTTTGATTCTTGAGTGTGTTAAAAGTATTGTTTTCAATGCGCCAGTTAACTCGTCCTCCTCTCATAATGTGATAAACATTTTCATTGGTAATAGCAATATCAGTTACCCAGCTAAAATGCTGCTGGTTGCCCTTTTTATCTGTTTCCCAATATTCCAAAAAATTGGTTTTAAAATCAGGATGGCTTTTATTAAGTTGTACTTGATTGAGATAACGATAGCGATGCTGGATACCATCATTTGTTTGGTGACTGTATTCAATGCACTCTGACTTTTTGATTAAGTCGAATAAAAACTTGTGATCACCAGGTTTTGCACCAATAATATATCGCATATCTTGCGTTTTTAAATCGGATAAATGCGGAACATTCGATGCTAGTGCATCTTCCACTACAATGAGTTTCATATGCGGATGTTCGCGTCTTGCATCAGCATACAATCGTTTTGCCGCATTGCGCTCACAATCATTTTTACTAGCACCATCTGTTTTTATAATAGGTTCCGGTGCAAAAGGTAATACCAGTTTTTTATCTGGATGCACGATAGCAGCACAAAACATATTGTGATAATAGCTGACTTGTTCTTCAGGATGTTCTGCTCTGTAATAAGATATTATTTTTTCCTTTATTAATTCTTTTTCACAAGATGTTAATTTTTTCCGAGGTTTTTCTTGTAAAATATCGTACAATCCAGATATATCAGTTATATCAATTTGTATCACTTGCTTATCGTGGTTAATGTAATAAAGTTGCCAGGCTTGTTTTGGATTCTTAACAAAAAGATAACTTCGTTTTTTAAAACAATTTATATTTTCAGGCAAATTTAAAATAAATTTAATATGGCATTTTTTATGGTGCTTAATACAGCAATTATCACA
>Ga0207115_1116_pt1 | contig 8973 bp, 7 predicted proteins | sample Alteio_BWMinHeat_46_FD_153536 | JGI IMG/M metagenome (GOLD analysis project Ga0207115, IMG submission 153536) | Enriched cells from forest soil in Barre Woods Harvard Forest LTER site, Petersham, Massachusetts, United States -... | ecosystem: Environmental > Terrestrial > Soil > Temperate forest >...
AAACCATTAAGATGTAACCTACATTGACTCTTGTCCTATCGTAACTTGTGATATAAACTGTGCGACCATTGATCAGTGGAACTCTTATGCGTAAAAATATTCTAATTCTTGCACATAATTACGGCATTCAGTTTATTGAAGGTTGTAATCAATATGCACAGCTTTTTGACAAAACTCAGTACTCTGTGACTGTGGCTTATTTGATAGGGGCTGAGGATGCTGTAGTTAAGCAGAAAACAGAAGCAGAGAAAATTATTTTTTTAAACTTACCTAGTAAAGCCATTCGCGGTTTAAAAATTTCTGCGATTAAAAAAATCTTAGCGATGTGTCGTGAACAACAATTTGAAATGGTTTTTTGTCATCGTTATAAGCCCACTTATATCATGATGTGGGTCGCTTTATTTGTGCGGATACCACGCTTATTTTTTATCATGCATGCGTTAGAAACCATGCGTGCTTATTCGCGCCGTTTGATTACGGCCTGTTTATATCGTGAGAACATGACTTTTATTGGTGTCTCTAATGCTGTGCGCGAGGATCTGCGTCATGATATGTGGCGTGTGCCGGCATCTCATATTACTTCCTATTATAATATTTTAGATTATGAATTATTTGAACCGCAACTTTATACTGCGCAACAGGCACGTGAATTATTAAAACTTCCACCTGAGGCTTTTGTGTTTGGCACAATTGGGCGTTTGGTGAAAGAAAAAGATCAGCAAACTTTAATTTTAGCTTTTTCTGAAATTAAGCCTTTTTGCCCTGGAATTAAGCTTGTATTAATGGGTGATGGCAAGTTAGAAACTGACTTAAAACAATTGGCTGCTAAGTTAAATTTATCTGAGGATATTATTTTTACCGGCTTTATTCCGGATGGCTTTCGTTATATGAAAGCTTTTAATATTTTTGTATTGAATTCGGTTGAGGAAGCCTTTGGGCGAGTCTTATTGGAAGCGATGGTGGCTTATACACCTATCATTGCCTCTCGTGCGGATGGCATTCCCGAAGTGGTCGGTGATGCTGGGTTTGTCGTGACGGCAAAAAATCCGCGTGAGTTAGCGACGGTGATGCAACATACTTATAGTTTGTCTGCAACAGAGTTGACTGCGATTGGTAACAAAGCTTACCAACGTTTAGTTGACACCTTTTCGATACAGCGATTTAAACAATTATTTTGGGAAACGATATCATGAAGCTGGCTTTTGCTACGACCTTTGATGGCCGTGATGTGAGTAATTGGTCGGGTACGCCGCATTATATGTCTCAGGCTTTTGCTGGGCAGGATATGCCAGTGGAGCATATTGGTTCTTTGGGTCGGCGTTTGCCGGTTGGTTTTAAGCTCAAGCAATTTTGGAAACACCTTGCTGCGGGTCAGCGTGAAAGCCCGCGTTTTAATATTGTAGCGGCTAAGCATTATTCTGCGCAGACTGCGCAACGCTTATTGACAATGGATGTGCAAGCGGTGATTGCGCCGCAAATTAATCCTGTAGCTTATTTGGATTGTAAGCAACCGATTGTGTTATGGACAGATGCGTTGTATGCGAGCTTGATTGGGTTTTATCCTGGGTTTTCTAATCATTCGGCGAGTTCGATTGCGCAAGGGAATGAAATCACGGCGGCTTGTTTGGAACGGGTGAAGTATGCGATTTTTTCTTCGGATTGGGCGGCGCGTAGTGCTTTGGAGCTTTACGGTGTGAGTGAAGATAAAGTGAAGGTGGTGCCTTTTGGGGCCAATATTCAGTGTGATCATAGTGTGCAAGATATTCGTGAAATGTTACGCGCGCGTTCTCGGGATACGGTGAAGTTATTATTTTTGGGTAAGCATTGGCATCGCAAGGGTGGGGATATTGTTTTTAAGGTGGCGAAGGCGCTGCATGCTGCTGGGCAGAGGGTTGAGTTGAATTTTGTGGGTTGTCAACCGCCCGAAGGGACTGAAGTGCCGTCTTATATTCATTGCCCTGGGTTTATTTCTAAGCGTACGCCTGAGGGTGTGGCTAGGATTACGCAATTGTTGCGGGAATCGCATTTTTTATTTGTGCCTTCTAGAGCTGAGGCATATGGGATTGTGTTTTGTGAGGCGAGTGCGTTTGGGTTGCCGAGTTTGACTTCTTATGTGGGTGGTATTGGGACTGTGGTGAAGAACCATGTGAATGGGATGACGTTTGCCTTGGATGCACCTGCGAGTGTTTATTGTGATTATATTATGGGTTTGATGCAGGATTATGCGCGGTATGAGGAATTGGCTTTGTCGGCGTTTAATGAGTATGTGACGAGGTTGAATTGGCGGGTGGCGGTGCGTAAGGTTGCTGATATTATTCGAGAGTAGCTGGTGCACCCCCCTTCCCAGCCTTCCCCCACAAGGGGGGAAGGGGTTTTCTTTGAAAAGTAATTTATAGTTTACTATCTAATCCGTAGCTCCTTCCCCCCTTGTGGGGGAAGGCTGGGAAGGGGGGGGTTATGCGCAAGATAATAAAAGTGAACTTGATATGCGTATTTTAATAATTAATCGATACTCGGTTACGCAAACCCAAGGTGGTGTCGCAGAGTTTTTGCATTACCTGCCTTTGTCGTTGCAGTCTTTGGGTGTTGAAACTTTTATTTATAACGAAGGTAAGGGTGACTCTTTGCAAGGGCCTGAGTTATTGCCTAGTGGTATGCAGGCTTATACTGGGCCGTTTATTAAACCTGGCTTTTTTGTTTCTTCTAAAAAATTGCAACCTTTGATTGATTTATGCCGTACGCAAAAAATTGATTTAATTCATGCGCAAGGAACTTATCGTTGTGGGTTTATTGCTTTGCAGCTTTTTAAGCGTACGGGTATTCCTTATGTGATTACCAGTCATGCGGATATTGCAACGAGCAATTCTGCGCGTATGCGTAGAGCGAGGACTCAGCGTCGTTGCAGTAAAATTCTGCAGCACGCTTGGCATGTAACACACTTAACACCCTTAATGGCTGAAGTTTCACATAAGACGCATGATACACGCGGAAAAAGCACTATTATTGGTAATGGTATTGATGCTCAACACTATCGAAAATATTTACACCTGCCTGAACAAAACTACATATTAGCTATTGGCCGTTTTGAAAAAGAGAAAGGCTTTGATGTGTTAATCAGTGCTTATGCTGAGCTGCGTAAAATGGGTTGTAACACTTCTTTAGTCATTGCTGGTAGTGGTTTTCAGGAAGCGGCATTACATGAACAAGCTAAGCAAACGGGACTGAATGTGTTGACCGACTTTCAACAGATTGATCAAATCCCTGAGAATAGTATTGTTTTTACGGGTTATATTCGCGGTGAGGCTAAGCAACGTTTAATCGCTCAAAGCAAATTGTTTTTATTCTCAACCCAACCACAAATATTAGAAGAGGCCTTTGGTATTGTTCAGCTTGAAGCGATGGCTGCGGGTAAGTATTTAATTGCGAGTGATTCGGCTACGACTCGGTTTTTGCAAGGGTTTGGATTGGAGGCTGGGTTGGTGCAGGCGGATAATCCTTTGGCTTGGGCGCGGAAGATTTGCGATGTGTTGGCGGATGATGATTTGCGATTGCGCATAGGGAAAGTGAATTTGGAACAAGCTGCGCAATTTGATTGGCCAATTGTGGCTAGGCAGTATCGGGATATGTACCTAAGTATACGCAAGGCTTAATGAGCATTCGTCATTGCGAGCGCGAACGAAGCAATCCAGGTAGAATTGCCCCTTACACGCACAATGATTTCGCTTTCTCAGGCCTTGGGCATTAAAACCTGGATTGCTTCGCTCGCGCTCGCAATGACGAAGACCTGAAGGCACGCTTGCTTGTAATGATAGGTTGATAGGTTGGGCATATATGCCCAACAACTGTTTGTTGGGCACATGTGCCCAACAACTGTTTGTTGGGCACATGTGCCCAACCTACCATGCTTGTTATATATTCTTATTTAGAAACACACCATCAATCTCAATCAACTCTAACGTTTTTTTGTCTCTGGATACTTGATACAAGCCAGATGGATCAAAACCACGTTCTTTAAGAAATGTCATCGTCTCCAATGCTGTAGGCATCCCTTCGTAAATGGGCTTGAAACTAAGCTCTACAACAACAGCCTTAATAAGAGAAGTTAAGTAGTCGCCCACACCTTTAAGAACTTCCAGATCAAAGCCCTGTGTATCTGTCTTTAGCAATACTGACTCACTCATCAGATTATTATTTGAAATAAAATCCTTTAGTACTTTAACTTCAGCTTCTTGCTTCTGAATGGATGAGACTTTATCTTTATAATACGTCTTACAAAACTCATTCGGCTTTAAGAACGAACTTAAATCGGTAGAATCAGTCACATTCAATTCAATCACACCCGGCTCTGAACCCATTGCACAATGATGAACCTGCCAAAGCGGATCGGTTTTTGAAAGTGCTTTAATACAATCAAATTCTCTTTGAACAGGCTCGAAGGAAAGAATTTTCCCTTTGAATCCTAGCTGACGTAGCTTTAAGGCAAACTGACCTTTATTAGCACCTACATCAATAATGGTTGTAATGGTTTTGCTTTGAATGATTTTTTGGAGATGCAAGTCCAAAGTATGATGTGATTTATTTTTGCGAATGAGGTCGTAGCCTAGGAGATTCGCTAATCTGTGATGCAGTTTCATGGTGTTCCTTGATTTTATATTTTTATAGGTTGGGCATATATGCCCAACGACTGTTTGTTGGGCACATGTGCCCAACCTATCATGCTTTTTCCAGACATGTTCAATGATGGTCTGTAAATTTGAATGTTTTGGCTTCCAGCCTAATTCTTGCTGAGCTAAGGAGGCATCTGCTACTAATATAGCGGGATCCCCTGCTCTGCGTGAGCCTTGTGTCACTGGAATATCACGTTGAGTGACTTGTTTTGCTGTATCTATTACTTGTTGCACGGTATAGCCCTGCCCTGTGCCTAGATTGTAGATGCATTGTTTCTTGCCTTGCTCTAAGGCTTTTAAAGCGAGTAAGTGGGCATCACATAAATCTTGGACATGGATGTAATCGCGTAGGCAGGTACCATCTATCGTTGGATAGTCTTTGCCGTATACAGTAATCGATTCACGTTCTCCGCTTGCTACTTGCAATACTAAAGGTATTAAGTGTGTTTCAGGTTCATGACGTTCGCATAAATGTCCTGCTGCGGATGCGCCTGCGGCGTTGAAGTAACGTAGAATAGCAAATTGTAAGCCGTAGCTTGCTGCGTATTCTTGCAGAATTTGTTCGACCATCCATTTGCCGCGGCCATAAGGATTCACAGGAGCTAAAGGATGTTTTTCATCTATTGGGGTGTATTGTGGTTCACCGTAGACTGCGGCTGTTGATGAGAAAATAAAATAGTTCACCTTGGCTGCGCGCATGGCTTGTAATAGATGGATAGTGCCTACTAAATTATTTTCATAATACTTTGCTGGATCTGTGACAGACTCACCTACTTGAATGAAAGCCGCGAAGTGCATGACGGCTGTGATGTGATGAGTTGCAAAGAGCTTTTTTAATAGCACAGTGTCGCGCATATCACCTATTATGAATTCAGCTTGACCGATAGCTTCTTGATGGCCTGTTGATAGATTATCTAAAACCAATGGGGTCAGGCCTGCTTCTTGCAGACATTGCACCATGTGTGAACCGATATAACCGGCGCCACCAACAACTAGGATTTTGGGTTGGGTATTAATAGGCATTTTTATTAACAAATCCTTGAATGACAGTGAGGAAAATAATTTTGATATCGAACCAGAGTGACCAGTTTTCAATATAAAATAAATCGTATTCGATGCGCTTTTCTAAACTGGTATTACCGCGCCAACCATTAATCTGTGCCCAGCCAGTAATGCCGGCTTTGACTAAGTGTTTTTGCATATAACCGGGGATTTGTTCTTTGAATTCCTCGACAAACACTTTGCGTTCTGGGCGGGGACCGACGATAGACATATCACCGCATAATACATTTAAAAATTGGGGTAATTCGTCGAGGCTGGTTTTTCGTAAAAAAGCACCGACGCGTGTGGCTCTTGCTTCTCCGGGTTTTGCCCAGACGGGACCGGTTTCATCTTCTGTTCCTACTGGCATGGTGCGGAATTTCAACATATTAAATTCTTTGCCATTCCATGAGACACGCTTTTGTCGATAAAAAATGGGGCCTCTGGAACTGCATTTGACGGCGATGCTAATGATGAGAAGTAAGGGGCTAATTAACACTAAAATTAGGCTGGCACAAAGTCTATCTTCTAAGGCTTTTTGAATTCGGTTTAAACCTGTCATGGGTGTTGAACGCATATTTAACACGGGGAAACCGGCTAAAGTCGTGATGGAATGATTTAATAAATCCATTCCAAAAATATCTAAAGCTAAACGCACTGTCACTGTATGATGACGAAGTTGATGCATGATTTTTTTGATGCGGGCTTCGGCGGATAAAGGTAAGGCTAACCAAACTTCATCGATATCATATTCTGTGACATAAGTGCTAAGGTCATTAGGTAGTAGCGCATTTTGCGCGGGTTCATCGTCCAAGGTTGCTACGATGTTGAAGCCTGTCCATACGGCTTCATTAATGGTATCAGCAAAATGATCACGAAAATCGCCACTGCCTATGATAAGGACGCGTCTTTCATTCCAACCCCGCGCACGCATAAAATGTAAAACAACAAGCATGCTGCCACGAAATAATAATAAAAATGCAAAAGCAAAGCCCGCCCAAATGGCAAACCAGGTTCGCGAAAAGGTTTCGCCGGTTTTGGTGAAAAAGGCAAATACAGCTAGAATAAAAAGCAAGGTGACAATGGCTTGCGCCAAATTACTTAAATGCTGCGCGAAGCGCTTACCCCGAATAGATTCGTAAATACGAAAAAACCGAAATACGACCGGGGTTAAAAATACCGCAAACCATAAAGCGATCAAGTATCGATCAGGCAGACTAATATCCCCAAACTTCCAGTAATAAGCCAAAAAACCCGCCGCCACAACCGCCAGCACATCAAACCCGCGCAAAATATAAGCAAGCGCATTTGAGTATTCTTTTAACAATCCTTTACGTAGCATAATTTCTCATTCGTTGAGTGTTCAATTAAACTTTAGCTAATCAAGCCCGATTCCCTTTAGCTTGCACGCTGCTGATGCGAAAACATTTCTGTCAAAGCTAAAAACTGATGATAAAACTCAATCTTTTCCTTTTTATCATTTTTAGTTTTTATAGCAGTATAATCATAAATATGAAGCCGCAACATGATTTCAATATTTCGATCCATATTGGTGGGCTTGTCTTTAAAATCTTCCCACTTTTTAACTGCCATGTGAGACTCATTCACAATTTTAGCAAATTCTCTTAAACTCATTGAAAGATAGACTCTAATGAATTTAATTTGATTACCAGTCAACCTAGCTTTTTGTGAAACAAGCGACTTGATAGCTAAATCAGCCGTCTTTCGTACATCAATCTTTGGATGAAATTCACCGTCGAAGAATACCATTTCAACATCATGCAGCTCAATAGGAAATCCGAGCTCTCTGTAAATGTAATTTTTAACAAGTTTTTTGCTCATAAACGTTATTCCTAGCTTCCCATCCATCAATGACTTGGATTGTATAGGATTTCACTGTATATTGCAGTACATTCGCATTACATTTATTGGTGTATAAAATATGGCTAATGGTAAGACTGCTACGCTCACTTTTCGTATTGAGCCTTTACTTAAGAAGGCGCTACGTTCTGCGGCAACTCGTGAGCATCGCTCGGTTACCAATATGGTTGAGGTATTGATTCGTGAATACTGCGAACAAAATGGCATAAAGGTCTCAGAGCCGGATGATCTGCTAGTGAATAAAAAAGTTGAGGAGATGTGCTAATGAGTGAGCAACGTGATATTGATCTTCTTAACGAACTACTTTCTTATAGTGCGGAACTGACATGGCTTGAGCTCAAAAAAAATAATTTCGACCCCAAAACAATAGGTGTACTCTGCTCGGCTATCTCAAATAGTGCGCGATTGGCAGGGAGAGATTATGGTTATGTGTTGTGGGGTATTGATGACGAAACACATAATATTATAGGAACAACATTCCAACCTCACAATGAGAAAATTTCGAATCAGGTTTTTCAATTCTGGCTTGTAACAAAGTTAAAGCCCAATTTGGTCATTAATTTCAAAATTATTCAACATTCTATGGGACGCGTTGTTTTATTAGAAATTCCTGCTGCCATGACAGTGCCAACTGCTTTTGATAATATTGCATATATTAGAATTGGCAGTGCAACACCTAAATTGGCTGATCATCCAGATTACCACACAAGATTAATTGAATCTTTGCGGCCTTATATGTGGGAGCATGGAATTGCAAAACAATATGTGACGGGTGATGAGGTGATTAACTTATTGGATTATGCATCTTATTTTCGTTTAAATAAACAACCGCTACCTGACAATCGGCCTGGAATATTTGAAAAACTTGCAGTAGATCAGCTGATCGTACGGGATGTGGCTGATAAGTGGAATATTACAAACTTGGGCGCCATTCTATTTGCTGTTGACTTAAATCAATTTGGTTCTTCGCTAGCTCGAAAAGGTGTTCGTATTGTAGCCTATGGTGATAAAAATAAAGCATCTACCGTTATGCATAGGCATGATAGCTTCAAAGGTTATGCAAATGCTTTTGAAAGCTTGACTGATTTTATTAATAATATTCTTCCCGATAATGAACACATAGGTGATGTATTAAGAGTACAACATCCTCTCTTCCCTAGATTGGCAATTCGTGAATTAATAGCAAATACACTTATTCATCAAGATATGACGATTACAGGTACTGGGCCACAAATTGAATTATTTAAAGATCGTATAGAGATTACAAATCCTGGCAAGCCGCTCTTGCAGCCTGATCGTATGATTGATTTACCACCCCGGTCACGCAACGAAATGATGGCCTCTTTGATGCGTCGTATGGGATTTTGTGAAGAACAAGGGAGTG
>Ga0207115_1117_pt1 | contig 8900 bp, 5 predicted proteins | sample Alteio_BWMinHeat_46_FD_153536 | JGI IMG/M metagenome (GOLD analysis project Ga0207115, IMG submission 153536) | Enriched cells from forest soil in Barre Woods Harvard Forest LTER site, Petersham, Massachusetts, United States -... | ecosystem: Environmental > Terrestrial > Soil > Temperate forest >...
GTTAATCCGCAAGGTATTATGCCTCTGAGTGAATTTCGGGAAGTCATTGATATTAATTTAATTGGAACATTCAACGTCATGCGATTTGCTGCAGCCAACATGATTCCTCTCGATCCTATAGGAGATTCAAATGAGCGCGGTGTTATTATAAATACCGCATCCATTGCTGCCTTTGAAGGTCAAATAGGTCAAACTGCTTACAGTGCTTCCAAAGGTGGTATTGTTAGCTTAACATTACCGGCTGCCCGGGAATTATCTCAATTTGGAATTCGCGTCATGGCTATCGCTCCCGGACTAGTCGATACCCCCATGTTTGAAACATTATCTACAGAAGCAAAAAAAACACTGGCAGATTCTGTCCCATTTCCCAAAAGATTGGCTCATCCCAACGAGTTTGCACAATTAGTTCGCCATATTATTGAAAACAGTATGCTTAACGGAGAAGTGATTCGGTTAGATGGCGCTTTACGAATGCAAGCAAGATAGGTTATTTTAACAACCCTTATAATATATAATATTAAAAAAATTTATGTCAATTATTGCAAAAATAAAACACTATTTAATTGGTGATCCACTCAATCCTTTCAGCCCCAATATTTTACGTCATGTTTCATTAGTTGCTTTTTTAGCTTGGGTTGGATTAGGCGCAGATGGATTATCTTCTTCCTGCTATGGGCCTGAAGAATCGTATGTCGCATTAGGTCTCAATACGCATCTCGCTCTTTATATTGCAATTGCTGTTGCTTTAACTGTTTTTATTATTTCACTTGCTTATAATCAAGTGATTGAACTTTTTCCTAGCGGAGGCGGTGGATACAAAGTTGCAACGCAATTATTAGGCCCTTATGTCGGGCTTTTATCGGGTGCTGCACTCATAGTTGACTATATTTTAACAATTGCCGTATCCACTGCGAGCGGAATGGATGCTATTTTTAGTTTACTTCCTGCTAATTACTTACCTTATAAGCTGCTTTGCAAAGCATTATTAATTGTTTTTCTCCTCATTTTAAATATGCGCGGTATGAAAGAATCCATTAAAATTCTTTTACCTATATTTCTTGGATTCATCGTTATTCATTTTAGTTTAATTGTGTATGGTATTTTAGCTCATAGTAAAAACTTACTTTATCTTATTCCAGACACTCTTAATCAAACCAAAGAAGCCGCTAGCGTTTTAGGATGGTTTCCTTTAATTGCTTTAACATTACATGCTTATTCTTTAGGGAGTGGAACTTACACAGGGTTAGAGGCCGTCTCCAATAATGTCAATCGTTTGAGCGAACCCAGAGTGAAAACAGGGAAATGGACTATGTTTTACATGGCTATTTCTTTAAGTTTCACTGCTTCTGGATTTATTTTGTTATATTTATTATGGGATGCACACCCTGATCATACACAAACGTTGAATGCTGTCGTTTTTCATTCTATTTTGGGTGATTCCATTGCGGGTAAAACAACATTATTTATTACTCTTGCTTTAGAAGCGGCTTTATTGTTTGTGGGTGCCAATACAGGTTTTTTAGCAGGGCCCAGCGTTCTTGCGAATATGGCACTGGACAACTGGGTACCTAATCGCTTTAGACATTTATCTACGCGTCTTGTCGTACAAAATGGTGTTATTTTATTTGGCATTTCTGCTTTATTAATTTTATTGTGGAGTCATGGAAAAGTATCTCTATTGGTTATCCTATATAGTATTAATGTATTTATAACATTTACGTTATCATTGTTAGGACTTTGTGTTTATTGGGTTAAACATCGCAAAAAATCAACAGCAAATTGGTTATGGCGATTCACTTTTTCATCTTTTGCTTTATTTATCACCTCAAGTATCTTATTTATTACGCTTTATTCTAAATTTGGCTCAGGGGGTTGGGTTACTGTATTAATTACTTGCTTTGTCATAGGGTTATGCTTATTAGTTAAACGACATTATGCGTTAGTCAATATCAAACTGAAGTTATTAGATAAACAATTATTACAACCTATTACCGATTTAAATCCTCATCCTACGACTCCTAATCCACAGTTGCCAACAGCAGTCATTTTAGTTGGTAAAAGCCCAGGGATTGGCATGCATACGTTACTCAGTATTCTTCGTATTTTTCCACGCCACTTTAAAAATTTTATTTTTTTAAGCGTTGGCATTGTGGATGTAGAAAGTTTCAGTGGCCAAAAAGAACTTGAACAAATGCGAAGAGATGTAAATAAAACATTGCAATATTTTGTCAATTATTGTCAACAATATGAACTATCGGCGGAAAGCTATGCTACTTTCGGAACCGATACTGTAGAAAAATTAGACGAATTAGCCAAAGTTGTGGGTGAAAAATATCCAAATTGTATATTTTTTGCAAGCAAGCTTATTTTTGAGCATGACAATTGGATAACGCGATTTTTACACAATGAAACACCTGCAACACTACAACGACACTTGCATTTACAGGGAAAAGAGTTAGTGATTTTACCCATGAAAATATAGATATACACCCCACATATGCGTTTTAGGTTTTTAAACGTATGTCTGAGAGCTCCCAAATTTTATTTGAATGAGATATAATTAGTCTGTATACAACACATCAACTCCGTTATTAAACTAAAATGAGGAAATCATCGTGACTGACACTTCTGAAAGAAAAATTACGATAGAACAACACAAACGGTTTTCAGAATCTGCTCTTTGGCGTTTACAACGCGAATATTTTGATAAAGAAGGCCCAAACGCTTGGGTAAATCAGGTTCCTTTTTATATTACTAGTAATCCTTTTATTGCTCACTGCTATGCTGTCATTGTATTTACATTTATGAACGATTGGGTAAAAAAACATCCAGACGCAAAAAATAATACATTTTATATCATGGAGTTGGGTACTGGCCCTGGTCGCTTCAGTTATTATTTTGTTAAAAGTTTGGAAGAATTAAGAGCAGCGCATGGTGTGACTGATATTAAGTATTGTTATGTAATGAGCGACTTTACTAAACATAATATTAAATATTGGGAAGAACATACTGCATTAAAACCTTATATTGAAAAAGGCCTTATTGATTATGCACTTTTTGATATGGAAACAGAACGTCCTATTACGTTGATTAGACAAAATTTACGTTTAACACCCGAAATCTTAGTCAATCCTTTAACCGTATTTGCCAATTATATTTTTGATACCGTCTCCCATGATGCTTTCACTGTACATGAAGGCAAAACTTATGAATTATTATTTAGTTTGTCGACAGATGAAAAAAATATGGAAAATAATCGACCTGTTGATATGGAGCAAATTGTAGTCGATTATAATGTTCATGAAGCCAAACCCAATTATTATGGTGATCCGTTATTAGATCCAATTATTGAAAATTATAAGAAACAATTAACATCTACTAGCTTCTTATTCCCTGTTGGTTCGTTTAATGCCCTCAAGCTTTTAAGAAAGTTATCCAATAATAAATTACTCGTTATTTCAACAGATAAAGGGTATAGCACAGTCGAACAATTGGATCATTTAGGTCACCCTTCTATTTCTTTCCATGGAAGTTTTTCTATGATGGTAAATTTTCATGCGATTGGTGAATATTTTAAAAATTGTGGTGGCGATGCTGTCTTACAAACTCCTCGCAAAGGTATTCGTACCTCTGTCTTTGCCTCTGGATTCCATTTAAAAGATTTACCAGAAACCTGGCATGAGATTGAAGAACGTGTTGAAAGATTTAGTCCATCTGACTATTTCACTTTACATGGCCGCATGAGAGATAGTTATCAACAAGTGACAGATATTGATATTATTGCAGCTCATATGGAATTTTCCCGCTGGGATCCGCATATTTATTTAAAAGTGAGTGGCCATTTGATTTCCCTATTACCCCAGGCTGATGGTGAAACTCTCGAGTTTATGTCCAAAAATATGCCAAGATTGGCTGAAAATTACTATTTTATGCCAAAAACTGAGTGCATTTTATTCGAAATTGGTGTATTCTTTCACGCAATAAAGAACTTTGCAGATGCACTGCATTATTACCAACAAGCATTAAAGTATGTCGGCGAACAATTTGGCCTCTATTACAACATGGCCCTTTGCCAGCACCATTTAGAAAAAAATGAAGATGCATTAGCCACATTTAAGCATGCTTTAACACTTGATCCTGAATCAAAAGAAACAGCTGAATGGATAACATTCATGGAAAAAACGATTGCAGGAACAATTGAAGAAAAAGATATCAAGTAATATGGGGTAACTTATTATACAAACCCGCTGTAACGTGGGTTTGTATAATCTTAAACAGGCATGATTTATTGATTAATTACCCGCCAATAATGAGAATACTTGTTTATTATGTTGTGGTGATTTTCACGATAAATTCAATAGTAGAAATGATATAAAACGAAAAAATGCTGTGAATCATATGACATGCAACTATTTAATCTTAATAATAGGTAATCTAAAATGTTTAGCTCTTTCTTTAGAGCTAGGGATAGCCATAATTCAACGTCAGGAGAAGATAGTTTTGTTACTAAAACAATTAAGCGTCTTTTAGTTGTATTAAAAGTCATTACATCAGGTGCACAAGCTTTTTTTGGTATTGATCAAGCTAATCGTTATGTACTCAATAATCCAGACTTAACATTACCAGCAAATATTTTTTCCAGCACAACAGGTGCTCTATTTAGTGCTGGGTTTATTGCTGCTACACGTGCCCCCAAAATGCTAGAGCCTTCATCAAAACCACAACGATTACAACAAAATTCAGATTCTCCCTTAGAAAATATGGAAAATGCTGATTCTGAAGAAAAATCTTTGACATTTTCCGATCTCTCTTTTTTTAATAAATGCATTTACTCTCTTATATCAACCATGGCTTATGGAGCTTGTTTTTTTTCCTCCATTGCAAATTACAATTTTGCCTTTTCGCTATGTGTTACCTTGGTCGCTCTTTCAACGGATCTTTCTTCAAACGAAGAAATCTTAAATTACATCAATGAAGATCCCCTATTTCAAGCAACTCCCATTCAACTTTTTTCATTTCTTTGTTTCCTTGCTCAAATGCGTTCTTTTTATACGCAACAATTACAAACAGCAAAGGATTTCTTGCTTAAGTGGTGGTTTCATTCTGAAAATAGAAATTCACAAGTTTCTTCTTTAGGTAAAATGAATATATTACTTTTATGGAGCTTTTTAACCTATATCCCAGGTACTACATTTTTCGCTGTGTTCTCTACTGAGACAGGCTTACATAATTTAAATAATTCCCTTCTTAAATCCTTATTTAAAGAGGGCATTTCTGAAGATGTTTTAGATGGATTTGTAGCTCTTTCAGCTTTATGTACCATTTTTATAACAACGACTAATACCGTTCCTTCTAATTATAATTACCTATCAAAATCTAATCATCAAAATAAATCATTAACAACAACAGGATGGTTTCTGATGTTGATAGGATCTGTCGATAATATATGTAGTGCTTATTGCACTTTCTATGGCAGTCTTAAAACCCTCAGCAAGCTATTTGATGTAGATATGCATAATCCATTATTAATTAGCACCAGCGCTCTTCTAATGCCTACCAACTTAGCCTGTAATTTTATTTATAATACACATAAAGTCGTTTATGAACGTCATTCTAAAACAATAAATATAAGTGGTGATTTAGAAGAACGTCTATTACCTTATAGTAGTCAATTAGATGTACTAAAAGATGGAAAATCTATCCAAGAACCATTAAGTCAAGAGTTATCGTTAGATGATTCAGAAAACTTCTCTATATATTATCCTGAGATTCTTCCATTTTTAAACCCTCCTGACAACAACATTACAGATGACGGTTTAATAGAAGAGTCTACTTCAAATACAGCAACGTGGAACTATAACTAACAACGCCTAAAATTTAGCCAGCTGGTGCTGCACAGCTGATGGGGTTCAGTTGAAATAGTATATTGTAGTATCTATAATACTAATTAGTATAAACGATAGGATTATTAACTACAATGAAAGAAAAAATACCAGGTTGGCACTATGCAAGGCCAGGTTTAGCTGCCAAATACTTAGATTTATTTGAGCTTGGGTTAACTTCAGCACGCGGGCTATTTGCAAGACGAAGAATGGGAAAAACTGAATTTTTAAAAAATGATTTTATTCCCGCAGCTAAAACTAAAGGATACGTTACAGCATATGTTAATCTATGGGATTTAGAAACTGATCCGGGAACAGCACTCGTATCTGAATTATATCAAACAATTGAACCAAAGGGGTTCAATAAAATATGGTCTAAATTACGTTTACCTATTAAAAATATTAAAACATCGACAAAAATATTAGGTTTTGTAGAAGGCTCCGTAGAAGCAAATCTAAAAGAAGATAAGCGAGTTTTAGGTACTCTTCTAATGGAAGCAATGAGAGCGTTCGATAAAAAAAAATTTAAATTAATGCTAGTTATAGATGAAGCACAAGTACTTGCATATGCTGAGAACACTCATTTTGCACATGCATTACGTGCTACATTAGATATCAGAAAAGAGCGAATCAAAGTCATTTTTGCCGGAAGTTCAGAAACCACATTACGCCGGATGTTTGGAGTTACATCAGAGCCATTTTATAATTGGGCACCGCTTGAACCATTCGAACTATTAGGACAAGAATTTGTAAAAGTCATGGTTGAGAGAGTAAATAATATTTCAAAATATCCATTATTATTAGAAGATGCGCTCAAAGCTTTTGCTGAGCTTAAAAACACGCCAGAATTTTTTCGTAGATACATAGAATACTACATAAGTAATCCTTTGGAGGGCGCTATAGCTGCACTAAGGGATACAAAAAATAAGGTTTTTAATGATCAAAGCTTTAAACGGCAATGGGAAGCTTTATTACCAGCTGATAAAATTATTCTGACCTTTATTTCTAAAGAAACTACAGATTTATATGACAAATCGACTCTGGAACAAGTAGGTTCTCAATTAGGCTTGCAACAAGCGGTAAATAGAAGCACTGTTCAAAACGCATTGCGGCGCTTAGCCAGTAAAAATATTATTACTAAACTAGAGCATGGTATTTATCAGTTTGAAGATGAAGCATTTGCAGATTGGGTTAAATACCAAGATTGAATGATTTGGCTCTTTGATATTTTGCATTGAAGGGGAATAATTACACTCCTTTATTTTTTGGACATAAAAATGAGAAGCACTACTAACATATATTCAACACTTCCCGCAGTATGTATTGATTTAGATGGGACTTTATTACGCTATAAGTCTAATCATGAAAGTTATTTAGTGCCTATTGCTATAGACTGGTTAATGGCCGCACAAGCATCTGCTCTTCCTTGTTATATTGTTACAGCCAGATCGATTGGAAATTTATTTCTTGAACTTTTGAATCATAATAAAGTTGACGAGATTGAGGAAATTGATGAGGATACTTTAGAGATAATTAAAACTACTCTATTTTTTAATTCTTTTAAGTTTGTATTATCCAAATTTAAACAGCTAAAAGAAAATGGAAACCCTATTGAAATACCTATCATCTGCACTCTTTATGATCCTTTTTTAGAAGACAACCAACAAGGTCTATATTATCAAGCATACGAAAAAATGAATGATTATTTAATTGAGAAAATAGACGAATTATTATCAGATGATTTAACAAACCCATCAGAAAAATATATAAAATTTTTTATCTTAATAAAAACGATGAAGAAAATCCTTAGCCCAGGCGATCTCCCTTTATTAGGAAAAAATCACATCAAAATTCCCAATGATATTATTCAAATATTACAGACTGAAAAAAAACTTTCTAGCTATAACATCATTAATAAAAATCATCAATTTTATTGGGTTGGTTTACACAGTGCACGTGAACATATTATTCATGCCGATGATTACTCTGTTATTTACAATGGATTAAACGTTAAACTTTTAACGGATGTTAATGTATTTTTTCCTTACAAAATTACTTCTAAAGACTCTTTACGGGAAAGTAAACAGGATTTTTCTTTCTCTGTCTATTGCATTCCCTTTGATGTAAAGGCATACAGTCCTAAAACACTTTTGCAAACGATGATTAATACACTTAATTTTCCTATTTTAAAAATGATTTACGAATTTGAGGATCTTCTCCTTGAAAGATATTGTTGTTTTTTTCGAACGATAAAATCGGAGGAAGAGCGAAGTGTTAATTGGATAATAAATCTTTTACATGAATGCTGTATTACTTATAATCAAGTCACTCATCTAACAACCTCTTCACATTTAGAGGAAAAAATAAATATAAATAATCAACTCATTTTCACTTCTAATAATAAACCTAATGATGAACAAAAAGAATCTACAAAGATAAATAACTTTTTAGGAATTGAAATGGTTAACACACAAAAAACACAATATAATGCGGACGATATTAATCATAGTCTTATAGCAATTACTCCAACTGAAACTTCAAAAAAACTACAGGAATTCCCAAAGAGCCAGAAAAATAATGTTAGTGACTTTAAACCAAGTTCTCAATACTTACACTTGTCTTCTTCCATTTTAATTAATAAAGTAAATCGTTTACCGATTAAAGAATTAAAAAAATTTGTGAGAATAGAAAAATTAGATGTCATTCAAAAACTTCAACTATTAGAAGATACTTTAACTAGGATTAACAATCCTAAAATAAAAAATCCGGCAACAATCTCTCTTTTAGGAACTGTGCAAAAATAACTTTTCACAAAATATGATTTAATCCGTTGAAAACAGGGAAAAAATAAAAATCAGTGAAAAGTTATTTTTGCACGCTTCCTTAACCTAAATTTGGCAATAGGAATGGCATAAAATGCTAATATCTTTTTACCAGGATCGGGGCAGAACCTCAAATGACTGTTGAATATGTTATCAAGCAAGATGGTTGGCTTAGCTCTATTTTTCAAACAACTGT